>Ga0075418_10008500_pt1 | contig 11506 bp, 10 predicted proteins | sample SoiMetdeltSBSDD2_FD_81776 | JGI IMG/M metagenome (GOLD analysis project Ga0075418, IMG submission 81776) | Bulk soil microbial communities from a Populus tree surrounding site in Tennessee, USA - Soil MetaG P. deltoides SBSDD2 | ecosystem: Environmental > Terrestrial > Soil > Tree plantation...
AGCGTTACGTCGTGGCGCGCAAGCCGCAACCGAACGTCGACGAGGAGCTCGCGGCGCTCGACGAGTTGCCCGACGAGCGCGCCGCAAAAATCGCCACGCTGCAACGCGCGCTCGCGGGACACTACCGCGTCGTCGCGAAGGCGGCGCGCGCGGCCGAGGATGCACTGCTCTACGAGTTGCTCCCCGCGCTCAAGTCTTCGTATTCGCGTCTCCTCGACAAGCCGCTGAAGCAGGATCCGAGCTGCTTCGCGAAGAAGGCGCTCGCGCGTGCGCTCGTCGCGCTCGACTGCAACGATGTCGAGTTCTTCCTCGGCGGGCTTCGCTATCGACAACTCGAGCCCGTGTGGGGCGGCACGGCCGATACGGCCGTCGACGTGCGCGCGAGCTGCGCGATGGGTCTCGTCGCCTCGGGCTATCCGCGTGCCCTCGTCGAGCTCACTGCGCTCATGAACGATGCGGACGCGGGGGCGCGTCTCGGCGCCGTGCGGGCGATCGCCTGCGGCAACCAGCGCGAGGCCGAGCTGCTGCTGCGCGCAAAGGCGCTCGGCGGCGATGCGGAGCCGCAAGTGCTCGGCGAGTGCTTCACGGGCTTGCTCGCTATCGCACCGGAGGAATCGATCCCGTTCGTCGCCGCCTACCTCGCGCACGCCGACGACGCGCTGCGTGAGCTCGCGGCGCTCGCGCTCGGCGGATCGAGGCTCGACGGCGCGCTGCGACCGCTGAAGGACGCGTGGAGCGAGGTGCTGCTCAGCGAGGAATTTCGTCACGCGCTTCTGCGCGCGGCCGCGGCGCATCGCAGCGAGGCCGCGTTCGACTGGTTGCTCGAAATCGTCGGCGATGCTCGCGTGCCCGTTGCCGTGGCCGTCATCGAGGCGCTCGCGGCTTACAGGCACAACGCGCGGCTCATGCAGCGGCTTACCAGCGCCTTGAACGAGCGCGGCGACGAAGCGCTGCTCGAGCATCTCGTCGCGCTTGCTCGGTGACGGGCCATGTCCGATTCGCACTTCGAGGTCCGCCGCGCCACCGAGAAAGATGCCGCAGAGCTCGCACACCTTGGCGAGGTCACGTTCACGGAAACGTTCGGACATCTCTATCCGCCGGCAGACGCCACCGCCTACATCACCCGCGCGTTCACGGAGAAGGCCTGTCTCGAAAAGCTAGCGGATTCGCGCATGGCTTATTGGTTGGCGCACGCCGAAAGCGAGCCAGCCGTGGGATTTGCGCTCGCCGGTTACTGCAAGCTGCCGGTTCCGAATCTCGAGCCCACGGCAGGCGAGCTGCGCCAGCTGTATGTCCGTGCGGGATACCAGAATCAGCGTCTCGGCACGCTGCTGTTCGATGCGGCCGTCGACTGGCTCGAGGCGCGCTATGCGCCGCTCTATATCGGGGTTTGGTCGGAGAATTACGGCGCGCAGCGCTTTTATGGCCGCCACGGATTCGTGAAGATCGGCGAGTATGGGTTTCCGGTCGGTAAGACGGTCGACCGCGAGTTCATTCTCAAGCGTTCATCCCGAACAGCAGCATCGACGGTGAAGCGATGATCTTTCGACGAAGCATTGCGGCCGTCGTCGTCGCGCTCGCGCCGCTCGCCGCAGCGACGGCCGTTTGGTCACAACCGAGCGACGAGTTGCCACGCCGCGCGGCGCTCGGCGTCGCGCTTGCCGTGAACGATGCCGGCGCGGTCTCCGTCAGCGGAGTGGGCGACGGCTCCGCGGCCGTTGCGGCGGGCATCAGGGCCGGCGACGTCATTGCGGCACTCGACGGAACGCCGATCGCGACGACGGCGCAAATGCAGTCGATCATCGGCGCGCATCGCGGCGGCGACGTGCTCGCGATCGACGTGGAACGAGGCGGAGCGCGAAGCCGCTTGCTCGCGACCCTGCAGCCGTTTCCGAGCGAACGTTTGCCGAATACGACATTCAGCTATGGCCACGTCACGCTCGACGACGGCACGCGTCTGCGCACGATCGTTTCGACGCCGATGAACGCAAGTGAGCGCGCCCCCGCGGTGCTGATGATCCAAGGCGGCGGGTGCAGCTCCATCGACGTGCCGCAGGCCGGCAGCACGGGCCCTAATGCGCTGATCCACGCGATCGCGACGCGGGGATTCGTCACGATGCGGGTCGACAAGCCCGGCGCCGGCGACAGCGACGGTCCGCCGTGCGCCGAGATCGGTTATCGCGAAGAGTTGGCCGGATACCGTGCAGCGCTCCGTGCTTTGGTGGCAAATCCCGCGGCCGATCCCGACCGAGTCTTCTTGCTTGGCCTGTCACTCGGCGGATTCTTCGCGCCGATCATCGCGCAAGACGCCAAGATCGCCGGCATAAGCGTCTACGGCACGATCGCGTTCACGCCGACGCCGTATCCCGGCCGCAGCGAGCGCTTCTTCCGCGAGATCGCGGAAGTCGACGACATCCTCGAGATTTGGAAGCAGGTCGACGCTCGCGTGCAGGTCCTGCACGGCACGTACGATGCGACGGCGACGGCAAGCGATCACGCCAAGATCGCCGCGGCCGTCAACGCCGCGCATCCCGGCCACGCCGAGCACCGCGAGCTCGAAGCGCTCGATCACGGCGCTACGCGCCAACCGTCGCTCGACGCCGGCGAGCGCAATCCCGGCGGCGGCGAGCAGGTCACCGACCTGCAGGACGCCGTGCTCGAATTCTTGAGCGCGGGCTGAGCCGTTGACGTGGGTAGGCTCTCGGCCGACCCTAGCGACCAATCCGAATTCGAAAATTTTGGGGGAGTCATGCACAGCGCGATCTCGATGCGAGTGATCGGAGCGGCCGTCGCCGTCATCTTCACGGCGGCCTCACAAGCGCAGCCGCCGTCGGCGCGCGAGGTGCTCGAGCAAGCCGCGACCGCGATGGGCGGTTTGCAGCGACTGCAGGGCCTCGACAATCTCGTCATGACGGGCTTCGGCCAATACGTCAATCAACAAGGCGGCAGCGCGCTGTCGCCGGATCCGCACGCGCCGCTCAAGTGGACCGTCGCGCACGACGCCGAGCGGATTTTCGATTTTAAGAACGAGCGAGCGCTTAACCTCGACCGGCGCGGCTCGCTGTTCCCGTTCGCGATCGAGCGACCGTGGGATCGTACGAGCCAAGTGCAGACCGGGGTCGCGGCGCTCGACCATCCCGTGCCCGCTGTGCTCGAGGCGCTCGATGCCGACACGCGGCTCGGGCCTGTCAGCGTCGAGGACGGTCTCCTCGTCGTTCCGTTCACGACTGCACAGGGCCCGACGGTGTGGCTCGCCGTTGATCCCGCCACGAAGCTACCCGCGTGGGTACGCTCGATCGGGCCGAGCACGACGCTCGGCGACATCACGACGACGACCTATTTCACGGGCTACTTGCCGTTCGGCGATCTGCAGCTGCCCGTCGGCCTAACGTCCGAGATGGATTGGCGCCACGTGACGTCGATGATGTTCAACGTCGATTCGTATCGCATCAACGCAACGAACCTGCCGCCGTTCCCGGCGCCCGCGGCTCCGCCGCCCGCGGCCGAGCGCCGCGCCGAAGCGAAGAAGCTCGCCGACAAGGTCTGGGACGTGCGCATCGGCGGCAACGGCGGGGCCGTCATCGAGTTCGCCGATCACCTCGTGATGTTCGAGGCCTACAACAACGAGGCCGATACGTTCGCGCGGCTCGACGTCGCCGACGCGCTCGTGCCGGGCAAGAAAGTCACGCAGGTGATTGTCACGCACCACCACTTCGATCACAGCGGCGGCTTGCGCGCCGCGGTCTCGCGCGGGCTCACGATCATCGCGCGACGTGGCAATGAGGGAATCTTCCGCGAGATGGTCGCGCGCCCCGCGCCGAACTTTCCGGACGCGCTCGCGCGCAACCCGCAGCCGCTGAAGTTCGTGCCCGTCGACGAACAGCTTACGCTCGACGACGGCACGATGCGCGTCGACGTCTATCGCGCAATAGGCCACCTGCACATGGCCGAAGCGGTCGTCGGCTACATTCCGGGCCCGCGCATCTTCATGGAAGGCGACTTCACGACCTACGATTGGGATTGGAACTGGTGGGGCGGTGCGTATCTCGACACCGTCGAGCGCTACGGATTGAACCCCGCTATGAACGTCCCCGTGCACGGCATCGTCACGACGTTTGACGAAGCGATCGCTGCGATCGAAAAGCAAGTGAAGAACGCGCGCGACTATTGTACGCGGCAAGCGCGCGCCGGCGTGTTTCCCGCGGGCTGCCCGGTTCAGTATTCGCGCGACGCGAGGCGTTAGTGACGGCGCGCGGAGCCAGTAAGGCGCTGCGCCGCATTCTCGGCACGGACCTGCCGCTGATCCAAGCGCCCATGGCGGGCGTGCAGGGGAGCACGCTGGCCGTTGCCGTGGCCAATGCCGGCGGCCTCGGCTCGCTCCCGTGCGCGATGCTCACGGTCGAGGCGATGCGCAAGGAGCTCGCAGCGACTCGCGCCGGCACCACCAGCCCGTACAACGTGAATTTCTTCTGCCATACGCCGCCGGCGCCGAGCGCCGCGAGCGAAGCCGCGTGGCGAAAGCTCCTGAAGCCGTACTTCGACGAGTACGGCATCGATGCCAATTCCATCCCGCCCGGCCCCGGCCGCGCTCCGTTCAGCAGCGAGTGGGCCGATGCGCTCGAAGAGTTCCAACCGCGCGTGATCAGTTTTCACTTTGGCCTGCCGCCGACGCCGCTGCTGGCGCGAGTCAAGCGTTGGGGATCGGTGATTCTTGCGTCGGCGACTACGGTGGACGAGGCGCGTTGGCTGGAGGAGAACGGCGTCGACGCAGTCATCGCGCAAGGTGTCGATGCAGGCGGTCACCGCGGCACGTTTCTCTCGGAGGACTTGAGCACGCAGGTCGGCACGTTCTCGCTCGTGCCTCAGATCGTGCAGGCCGTGAAGGTCCCGGTGATTGCCGCGGGCGGTATCGCCGACGCGGATGGCGTGGCAAGCGCGATGGCGCTCGGTGCCGCCGGCGTGCAAATAGGGTCTGCTTATCTGCTCTGCCCGGAGGCCACGACCAGCGCCGTCCACCGCGCGGCGCTCAAGAGCGCAGCAGCAAGGCATACGGCTCTGACCAACTTGTTCACGGGACGGCCGGGTCGCGGCATCGTCAACCGTTTGATGAGAGAGCTCGGGCCGATCAACGGTCTTGCGCCTGTGTTTCCGTTAGCGACGTCCGCCGTTGCGCCGCTGCGCGCAAAAGCCGAGGCGGAGGGTAAGGGTGACTTCTCGCCGTTGTGGTCCGGGCAGAACGTGACCGGGTGCAAAGAGATTCCCGCCGCCGAGCTCACGCGAGATCTCGCCAGGAAGCTGTAGTAGCTAGCCGCTCGATTTCTCGGCGAGGTCGAGGTGACCCGCGCGCTCGTGCTTCGCGCGCAAGTAGCGTTCGTTGTGCGAGTTGCTCGTCGTGACGAGCGGTAGCCGGCCCGTGACCTCGATGCCGTGGTCGCGCAGCGAAATGATCTTCTGCGGGTTGTTCGTCAGCAGGCGAATCCGCCGATAGCCGAGCTCCATGAGCAGCGCGGCCGCGACGTCGTAACTGCGCTCGTCGGCAAGGAAGCCCAAATGACGGTCGGCGTCGACGGTGTCGAGCCCGCCGTCTTGGAGCACGTAAGCGCGCAACTTGTTCGGCAGGCCGATGCCGCGGCCTTCCTGGTCGAGATAGAGCAGCACGCCGCCGCCAAGCGCTTCGATGCGCGCGACGGCCGTGCGCAGCTGCTCGCCGCAATCGCAGCGCAAGCTGCCCAAGAGATCGCCCGTCAGGCACGCCGAGTGCAACCGCACGGGCACCGAAGTCGCGGGATCGGGTTTGCCGATGACGACGGCGACATGCTCGCCGAGACTGTGCTCATCGCGGAACACCGCGATCTCGCACTCGAGCGCGTCGGCGAGCGGCACGCGCGCGCGGCTCAGGAGCTGCAGCGCGTGGTGCCCGAACCGCGGCGCGTGATGCGCGACGTCGCCGACGGCGATCGCCATGACACCCGGCAGAGCATCGGTGCCCGCATCGAAGCCGATCAGCGCCGGTACGAGCCGGCCGGCTTTCGCGAGCTGAAACGATGCGGTGACGAGCGGTGCATTTGGAGGTGTGGGATCGACGTCGAAGCCCGCGCCGCCGACAGGCCCCATACCCGCGACACCCGCGAGCGCCCGCAAGCCATCGAGATCGATCGACGAGGGGAACGCGACGGAAACGGCGCCGCTCAATTGGTGCGACAAGCCGGCCGCGTGCGCGCGCTCGGCGGTGACGAGCATGACGGCGCGCGCGTCGCTCGCCGTGACGAGACGCTCGAACAACGGCGCCTGCATCGTCTCGATGGCCGCGACGACGAGCCCACGCTCGCCGTCCGTGACGTGCACGGCGCGCCCACGGCGAAGCTCGTCGACCGCGCGGTCGAACGAAAGTGCTGCCGGGTTACCGTTGATTTCCTGCTGAGTCGTCAAAGAGGTCCAAAAAGCCTGTTTTTCTAGGGTGTTAGGATACCAGCTCGCGGGTTTTCGTTCCGTTCAGCACCCGGTTCGGTTCAATGCCAAGACAGGCCAAAACACTGCAAGTGCCGGATTCCAATGAGCTCGAGGCCCGTGCCTGGCGGTCGTTGCTCGCTGCTTCTGCGGCGTCAAAAGAGGAAAACCGCGCTGCGGATCTCGAATGGCTGCACCGTGACGGCGAGGAATACGCGCCTCAAGCCAACGCACCGGAAAGCGTTCGGGCGATGCTCGAGCTCTACGCGCCGCTGTGTGGCGTGCACGTAGGGCGGCCGCTCACGGTCGCACACTTGGGGCAGAGCCTCGACGGGCACATCGCGACGGCTTCCGGCGATTCCTACTACGTCACGGGCCCGGATAACGTCCGCCACTTGCACCGGCTGCGGGCGCTGTCGAGCGCCGTCGTCGTCGGGGCCGGCACCGTCGCGCGCGACGATCCGCGGCTCACGGTGCGGCATGTCGAGGGTCCCAACCCCGTTCGCGTCGTGCTCGACCCGGCGGGGAGGCTCGATGCGTCGCGCCGCGTGTTCACGGACGGCGCGGCTCCGACGATCGTCGTGCACGCGGCGGAGCTCGACGCCCCAGCCCCCGGCAATGCTGAGATTCTTCGCATTCCCGTCGACGGCGGTGGCCTGAATCTCGGCGCGCTGCTGGAGCGACTACGCGAGCGCGGCCTCGCTTTCGTGTTCGTCGAGGGCGGTGGATCGACGGTGTCGCGGTTCATCGAAGCGGGGCTGCTCGATCGCCTGCACGTCGCGATCGCGCCGATCGTCACGGGCCGCGGCCATCCCGGGCTCACGTTACCGGCGCGCGAGCGCATCGGCGATTGTCTTCGTCCCGCGCATCGCGTCTTCACGATGGGCGGCGACGTATTGTTCGATTGCGACCTGCGCGCCGCGGCTGCGGCTCCTACGAGCGGCACGCTGACACGCGCGATCTGACGCCCCCGCCTAGGGCGTTTCGAGCGACTCGTGCGTCAGACCGAGCGCACGTAGCTTCGCGATCAATGCCGTGTTCTCGCCCTCGTTGTTGATGCGCCCGCTCTCGTAGAGAGCTCGCTGCCGCACAAGAGTGTTCAACGCCGCGTCGTACTGGTGGCGCGCGAAATAGAGGTTCGCGAGCGGTACCCATGGCCCGGATTTCGGTTGCCCTCTTGCCGCGAACGTCGCGAGTGTCCTCTCATAGGCGTCGATCGCGCGGTCGTAGTTGCCCTGCACGGTGAATAGGTAGCCGTAAAAGCCCCAGAGGTCCGGATAGCCCGCACCGTAAATGGCCTGCATCTCATCGAGCTGGAGCTCGGAACCGCGCAGATCGTCGCCAGCGAGGCGATCCAACGCGATGACCAAGTCGTCCGAGAACGCGGCGTACTCTCGCATCGCGGCCTGCTGCTTCGCGTCGACTTGCCGCTGGTCGGCCGGCGGCTCGTTGTCCTTCGATAGCTCCCACCGGATGATCGTGTGCTGGTCCTTGGCCGCAACGCGCTTGCCGGCCACGATGCGCGGCAAGTAGCGCCACGCCGACAGCGCGCGAATCGCGGGCTCTTCGAACTGCCCGTCGCTTGAGTTGACGACGCTCACGTTCTCGACGAAGCCAGCCGCCGTCACGTCGAACTTGAGCTGCACGTTGCCGGCGAGCCGCTGCTTCAACGCCTCCAAAGGATAGTCGGGCGGGCGCCGAACGATAGGCGCGATGCTAAGCGCCGTCTCGACCAGCTCGACCGACGTCACGCCGTCGCCTTGCGGCGCCGCGCTAGCTGCGTCGATTCGTGCGGCGGGCTCATCCGCCGCTCGTTCGGGTGTGGCGGGCGCGCTCGTCTGCTCGACGACCGGCGACGACACGGTCGGTAGCGACTGCTCGCGCAGCACGGACAGCGTCACCGCCGCGGCCGCCGCGCCGGCCAACAGTACCGCGCCGAACATGAGGGGCATGCGCGCCCTGCGCGCCGGCGCGCTTTGGGGGAGACGCGAAGCGAGCAGGGCGCGCTCGAGCAAAGCGGCGGGCATGAGCGGCACGTTCAGCGCGAGCAACTCGCTTTGCGCGTCCCAAGCGGCCGAGCAGTCGGCGCATGCGGCGAGGTGCAAGTCGATCTTCGCCCGCTCGGCAGGGCCGAGGCGCGCGATGCGATGAGAGTCGAGAACGGATGCCACGTCGTTGCAGCTCATGTCATTTCACCAATGCGAGGGTGGGTGCCTTGCCGTTAGCGGCGAGCAACTTGCCGAGGCGCACGCGCGCGCGATAGAGGCGCGCTTTGAGCACGTCGGCGGAAAGGTCCGTCATGGCCGTGAGCTCGGCGAGCGTGTAGCCCTCGACCTGTAGCGCGAGCAACGCGCGTTGCTCGCGGTCGAGCTTCGTGAGCGCATCGAGCAGTCGGCGCTCCGCGAGCTCGGCCTCGGCGCGCTCCTCGGGTGTCGGCTCGTCGCTCGACCGCGTCGCGTCGAAGTCCTCGGCCGTCGCGCGAACGGGCGAGCGTGTGCGCCGGCGCAAGCCGTCGACGAACACGCGGTACGCGATCTTCAGGAGCCACGTCTTCGGCTGCTCGAGCGTGCGCAGCGTCGCGAGGTGCGTGTAGGCGCGCACGCAGACTTCCTGCACGACGTCCTCGGCATCCTGGGTGTTACCCGTCAGCCGGTAGGCCGAGCGAAACAACGCCGTGAGGTGAGGCGCTACGAGCTCGCGGAATTCCGGGTGTGCCATCGTCATTGCCGCCATGACTTGATAGCACCTAACACGCTCGAACGCGCGTTCAGTAACGGGCTAGGACGGGACGCCTAGAAAATCGGCCTATTGCCAGCCGACGAGGTCGACGTGGCCGACGGTGAGCTCGGATCGGCCGGCCAGCACGTGAGCCCGGCGGCGCTCGTGCCAGCTCGTCAGTGCCGCGCGATTCTCGGGCGCGATCTCGAGCGCGGCGCCGAGCCAGCCGTCGAGCAAGGCGAGCTGCATCGCGTGCTCCTTCCGACCGATGACCCAGTCGCTCGTCGCCATGCGCAGCTCGTAGCCGTGCGCTTTGAAGGCGGCTTCGGCGGCGCCGGCGGCGCCCGGCCCGAGCGCCGGTCCGAAGCCTTTGTCGAGTCGTTGATGGCGATTGAACAGCGAGAGGACCAGCGCGTCCTCGGGCTCGGCGGGCTCGACCGTCGTGCGGCCGTCGTAGGTCAGCACGAACGCAACGGCCGCGTTTGCCGCGCGGCAGCGCTGCGCGAGTGTTTCGAGCCAGTCGTGCGATACGAGATCGAGCAACGCTGCCGCGGTCACGAGCCCGTGCACGGGCAGCTCGACGGACTCAAGCTCCGCAAGATCGACGAGCTCGGTTTCGATGTGGCACACGAGGTCGCTAGCGCCGACGGACAGAGTGTTGCGCGCGCGTCGCGCTTCGGCGCCGCGCACGCCGGCCCATGAACGAGTCGCCGCGAGCGCGGCGTCGAGCAGCTTCGAATCGTTATCCGCCAGGCGCCAGCGCTGCAGTCCGCGAATGAGCGGTGCGAGATGGCGAAGGTTGGAGCCGGCGCCCGCGCCCAAGTCGAGGATCTCGAGCGGCGCTTCGTCGCTGTTGCGATCGAGATGCGTCGCGAGCTCCGCGACGAGCGACGCAGCACGCGCCGCGGCGTCGAACGGCTCGCGCAGTCCGAGCCACTCGGCGCTGAAGCCGCTCACGCTTTGGCGCCGAGCCCGTCGAGCGCAGCCGCGAATTTCGTGGCGGCCGTCGCCCAGGTCGGTAGTGAAGCGCGCGCGGCGCGTGCGTTCGCTGCCAGCGCGGCGCGGCGGGCCGGATCGTCGATGACGGAGCTCAAAGCCTTCGCGAGCGCGCGGCTGTCGCCGGGCGCGACGAGGATTCCGGCGTTCGCGGGCACGGTCTCGGGGATCGCGCCGGCCGTCGTGCTGATGACCGGCAGCCCGAATGCGACGGCTTCGGCGAGCGCCATGCCATAGCCCTCGAGATACGACGGCAGCACGAACACGTCGGCACGCGCGTATTGGCGCTCGAGCGCGTCGCGATCGAGATCGCCGAGCAAGCTCACGCGCTTGCGCAGGCTGAAGCGGTCGATCATGTGTTGAATCGCGGCGACGGTCGGCGTGTCGCGCAGCAGGCTGCCGGCGCACGTCAAATGCCAGTGCCGGTCGCGGATCTCGTTCAGCGCTTCGAGCAGCACGGCGTGCCCTTTGCGCGGCGTCAACGTGCCGACGCAAAGCAAGTTCAACAAGTCGGGCGGCGCGCCGGGCGTCGCCGCGCCTTTCGGGTCGGAGCTGCCGCGCGTTTTGCGCCGATCGACGCCGGGCTCGACGACGCGCAGCTGAGCAGTGGGCACGCCGTCGGTCGCGAGCGTGCGCGCCGTCCATTGGCTCGTCGTGATGACACGCCGCACGTAGCCGAGCGCGCTGCGCTCCAGTGCGCCATAGCGCTCGGCCTCGAGCGGATCGAGCCCCGTCTCGAGCGCGACTGGATGATGAACGAGCGCGACGAGCGCAAGGCGCTTCGCCTCATCGGCGAGCAGGCGATCGAGGCCAGGCAGTGCGAGACCATCGATGACGACGACGCTGCCGGCGGCAAGAGACGCGAACGTCGCGCGAGCCGCGCGCAGCGCGGCCGGAGTCGGCGAGGGGAAGCTCGCGTCGAGCGTGTGCACGGCGACGGTCCAGCCGCGCTCGGTGAGGCCCGCGATGATCTCGCGATCGTAGATGTAGCCGCCCGTCGGCGTGCGAATGTCGCCCGGCACGACGAAGTCGATGTTGTGCACGCTAGCGGCCGAGCTTGCCTTCATACGCAGCCCATGCGACGTGGGACTCGTGCAGCGTCACGCGCAAGCTCGCGAGCCCGCGCGCGTGGGAACCGAGCTCGCCCGCCGCGATCTTCGTAGCGATGCGCTCGTGAATGACGGACGCGAGGAATTCCGTCGTCGTGTTGCGGCCCTTGAACGCCGGCTCGTCGTCGAGGTTGCGGAAATTCAGCGCGGCGAGCACGGCGCGCAACGCGTCGGTCGCGCGGCCGATGTCGACGACGATGCCGTCGGGGTCGAGCTCCGCGCGGCGAAACTCCGCG
>Ga0075418_10008502_pt1 | contig 11504 bp, 5 predicted proteins | sample SoiMetdeltSBSDD2_FD_81776 | JGI IMG/M metagenome (GOLD analysis project Ga0075418, IMG submission 81776) | Bulk soil microbial communities from a Populus tree surrounding site in Tennessee, USA - Soil MetaG P. deltoides SBSDD2 | ecosystem: Environmental > Terrestrial > Soil > Tree plantation...
CCCAGGACCGTCAAATGGCTGGCAAGTTAACGACCAGTCTATCTTCCAGGACGCAATTTGGTCCATTCCCCAGCGAATTACGTGGAAATGCCGTCGCGCGGCGGAATATCGTCGCCGCCGACGGCGTCATAGGGTGTGTCTCTATTGAATCACCTCGGGACTGGGTAATGTCGGCTTTTGCTCCGCAAAAGCACGTGCTTTCGCGGAGCGAAAGCCGACCTTTGTGAGGGTTCCATGTCTGCGGCAATTCACCGGCACTCGTGGCTGCCGAAGCTGCTCTTGGTCTTGGCGGCGAGTCTGTCCGCCGCGGACGAACCGGCTGCCAAGGATCATGTCCTTCGCGGGGTTGTGAAGGACCGCGAGGGCAAACCGGTGGCAGCAGCGAAAGTCTGGGCGCTCAGCTCACAGCTTTTTGGTGGCACCGACCAATACGACACCGATCAGACCGATGCCGATGGCTGCTTTACCCTGACCATTCCCGCTCGTTGGCTGGAGGGGATTGCGACTCAGCGCCAGGAGCTGGCAATCGTCGCCTACTGCCAAGGGCACGGCATAGGCGGACTGGTCTTTTATCGCGAGGCTTCGCTTCCCGACGAGCCGCTGGAAATCCTTCTGCCGCCGGTCGCCAATATGGCGCTCGAAATCCTCGCGCCAGATGGCAAGCCGTTGGCTGGCGCGATGGTCAAGCCCGCCACGTTCCAGTGCGACACCATCTACACCACGCTAACCGAGAGCCAAGCGAAGCAGCAGGCCAAGCAGTGGCGGATCGAGGCACGGCAGACTCCTTGGGGGATCGTCGCGTCCCGGTTTCCGGCGCCGCTGCCGCCGGAGATTTCCACGGCGTTGTCCGCGAAGACGGATGATCGGGGTCGAGCTACCCTTACGACCGTTTCGCCCGCTGACCTATATGGAATTGCCGTTGAGACCCAGTCGCATAGCACGCAGAACTTCAGCCGGCTTACTCCGTTTGCGTCCGCCGAACCGCTCAGTTCGATCAAGCTCCTGCCGCTGGCGGAGTTGACAGGAGAGCTAAAGGGCAGTCCGGAAGATGTCGGCGGGAGGAAGATTCGCTTGATCAGTTATCCCGCTGCGCCTGCCGGCACCAAAATCTACGGCAACATGCAGCAGACAGTGACGACCGACGCCGAGGGAAAATTCCGCACGGCGATCATGGAAGGAACGATTATTGCCCTCCCCGAGTGGGACATCAAATCGCCGCTGCGCCCCGTTCCCCCCGAGCAATTCGCCGCCAGGGCGGGGGCCAAGAACCATCTGGAGATTCCGATTGTCGATGCGGTCAAGGTCTATGGTTACGTGCGCGATGCGGCCACCGGCAAGGGAATTCCGGGGATTCACCTCGGCGTCGCCTCGTGGATTCAGAGCGAACCGCTCGTTACCGACGAAAACGGCCGCTACGAAACCATGTCGGCGCCGGGCACGAGCGCGGCTCTCCCCACGAATTCGACCGGTTGGATTCCCGCCAATAAGACGCCTACGCTGACCCAGGAAAAAATCTCCGGCAAGGAATTTGAACTGAAGCCGATTCTTCTCCACCGCGCCGTTGTGCTCACCGGGACGGTCGTGGACGAGGAAGGCCAATCGGTGCCCGATGCCAAGGTCCAGGCCGCCTGGCTGGGGTATAGCCATACCCTCTCCCGCGACGACTTGAATTCGGCTGCGGTCAAGACGGCTGCCAACGGGAGCTTCACGATCGGCGGCATCGATCCGGCCAGCGAGTGCCGCGTGACGGCGGAGAAGGGAACTGCGTTCACGAGCGCGGTGCAAATCGTCAAGGGTCAAGCACCGCCACTGACGCTTTCCGTCAGCGACAAAAACGGCGTGCGGCTGGAAGGGCGCGTCGTCGATGCGGCGGGAAAACCGGTGGCCGGTGCGAAACTTCAGCTTTGGCATCAGCCGTGGCGGCCGGATTATTACGATGCTGCGAGCGACCGCGCCAATGTGCCAGCGGGAGACGACTGGAAAACTGACAGTGCAGGACGATTTACATCGCCTGCCCTGCGCCCCGACGGCAAGTATCGGGTGTCGCTCGTCGATCCGCGCTACGAGCCAAGTCAAACGGCATGGCTCGACGCAGCCAGCGGCAAAGTGCCGCCGCTGGACGATTTGTTGGCCCGCAAACTCGGCGAACACTTGGGGACTGTGGCGGACCGCGACGGTAAGCCGATTGCCGGCGCGAAAGTGGTCTTCCAAGGCGGTGGCAAGCGGATCGAAGGTGATGCTGACGATCAGGGAAAATTCAAGCTCTCGCCTGCGCCGGACGGGCCAGGAATGCTCTTTGTCTCCAAGGAGGGCTTCCGCTTTCACGGCCGGCGCTTGAATACCTTCGGTCAGCCACTTTCGATCAAGCTCGCGACCGTGGGCCAGCCGTATGGCGAAAAGCTGGAAGTCAAGCCGCCCACTATTTCCATCGAGAAGCGCCGCGAGCTGGCCTGCAAGCTGGCCGATGACCTGATCAAGCAGATCGGCCTGGACCTCTCCGGCGAGCAGCGAATGCAGGTGCTCATGGAGCTGGCCAAAGCCGATCCTCAGGCGGCACTGGATCGTGTGGAGAAGAAGCAGTTTCTAGTCCCGATGATGAACGACGCCGTTCGCTTCCAGGCTTCGCGAACGATGATGGCCGATTCAGCAGAGGAGGCGCTGGAGCTCATCGACGGGCTGACCACTTTTCCCCACATGCAGGTGATGACGTATGCCGAAATCGCCGCTGCTCTGCCGGCCGAGAAGCGGGATCGCAAGCTGGAGATTCTGGCCGAGGCGCTAGTCAAAGCGCAGGCGATCAAGGAGCCCGGCTTCCGGCTGGCGTCGATCGCCAAAGTCGGCGAGGCGCTCCTCGACGCGGGAGAAAAGGAGCGCGGGAAAAAGCTGCTGCTGGAAAATGCCGAGAGTGCCAAGAAGCTCAACAAGGCTGGCTACGACGCCTTCCTGCGCGGCATGTATGCCGAGGAGCTGGCGCAGGTGGACTTGGAAACCGCATTGGCGATGGTCAAAGAGATCAACGACTATGGAGAGAAGACCCGGCATCTGGGAAACATAGCGCACGAGTTGGCGGCAATCGACCCTGCACAGGCTGAGCGCGTGCTGGAGTCGATGCCGCCGCCGCCGGCCGACTCGCGCATCATCTGGAGCAAAGATTCCGATGCCGTGAAAGTCTGCTATCGCATGGCCAAGGTCGATCTGCCGCGGGCTGTCAAGATAGCCGGCGGCTGCGCCGATCCGTTTCACAAGGCGCACGCTCACGGGGCTATCGCCGTGGCAATTGCCAAGAGCGACGCCAGGCAGGCGGCCGACTACATGCGACTGGCGTTTGAATCCCTCGACGAGGCGGCACACCCGGGCCGCGAGCTGCCGGTGTCGGCCGGGAATTTTGGCAACGTCGGCGGCTGGCTGGTCTGGCAGGCGCAGCAGATCGACCCGGAGCTGGGGGCGGAGATGCTGTGGCGGCTGCTGGCGGTGCTTCCCGAGGAGCCGAATGCCGATCCGCAAAAGACGTGGCGCGATACGGAGGGTCTGTCCTCTGCCGCCATGTTCCTGTCGCTGATGGACGAGTCTCTGGCCCGCACCTTGCTGACTCGGCTCGAGCGGAGCCAGAATCTTGCTTACAGCCGGACATGGCTCCCGGCGTGGGGACTGGTCGATCCGGAGAAAGCGTTCGAGAAAGCCAGCGCACCGGCCGATCAGGCCAATCCGGGCGGACGCAGGGCCCAACTCATCGGCGCTATGGCGGCAACCGGCGAGCAGCGGCTGAAGACAATCCACTACAACGCCGGTTTGTGGCGGATCGACGTCGAGGATTTGGATCAGTAGGCCATGCCGCAAGTGCGCGGGACTAAGGCGCGCTGACAATTTCAATCGGCCGCGCCGCATCGGCCACGCCCAGTGGCCCGGCGTCGAACTTCGCATGCAGCGATAGGAGACCCGGCGCTTGATTCTGCGGCACCCGAACCGGGACCGCGCACAGTGTGCCTCAGCCGAAACCGGACGTGTGCCGCGAGATCACGGTGCCGTCGGTCCGCATCAACTCGACTTCCGCCGCGCGACCTTGCGAGTAGGAATCGGTCGTATCGGCGGCTCCTTCGTCGCAGCGCTGGATGAGCATGCCATCCTGCGTGTAGAGACCTGGTTCGACCCGGAACTCGCTGCCGGCAGGAATTTTCTGCTCCAGTGCCGCTCCCTCCAGCCGGAAGTCGAGCTTGCCGACCGGGTCGATCGAGATTTCCTTCGCGGCAGCCACCGCATGCCAGTCCTGCTCGCGCGGGCTGTCGTAGCGCGAGAAGACGAAGTACCACCTCTCTTCCGATTGGCGATGGACGAGCAGGAGCGACAGCGCCCGCGTCGCGTACTCACCCGGCGGCACGTCGATCGGCTCACTGCTGCCGCGGGCTGAATAGACCGATCCGTCGCGCGCCGCCAGCGACAGTTCCAACTCCTTGAGCTCGAACGATTCGGGCAGCGTCTCCAGCTTCACGACGATTTTGCCAATGCCGGTGATCTCGTCGAGCGCCAACCGCGTGCCGGCCTCGTCCGACCGCATGGCGTAACGCTGTCCCTCCAGCGACAGCACCGGCTGGAAAGGAAACTGCTCGTCGAACGGATCAAACTTGCCGTCGCCATTCATGTCGAGCCACAGCCGGTCCTGCGGATCGGCAAACAGGCCATTGGCATTCCCATCGACACGGCGGGCGGCAATCGTCCGCTCCCCGAGAGTCACGCCTCCGGCCAGATATCCGAGCGTCGCCACGCTCAGTGATTTGCCGCTGGCACTCTTGCGAATGAGCACTTGCCGCGGATACTCTTCAGCCGCCCGGTCGCGATAGGTGATCGCGCTCTTGATTTCCAATTGCCGAGCGCGTCCACTCCCTGCTATTGGCCTGGCATCCGCCATTTCGCCGCTGCGTGAAAAATCGATCGTCAGGTCAAACTCCTCGCCGTCGCGCTGATCCACGACTATCGGCAGAAGCGGGGAATTGGGACTGCCGTAACGGAGTAAGGCATACGAGCGTTTGCCACCGCTGGCCGGCGGCTCGGTCTTAATCGCCTCGGGGCGCTGGTCCGCCAGGGGCAAGACCACCGTCGGCGATGCAAAGCCGCTCCCCGTGCTGTCGGGGACGACATATCGCCAGGTGCTGCCATCATCGGCATAACCCTGGCGAAAGAGCATCGCCAGTCCGATTCCCAAGATCAGTCTCAGTCGGACGAGCGCTTGGCGGATTGTCATGAGTCAGCCTCGCCGAAGAGTCGTACAGCGCGTTCCCTCACGATGACGCCGGCCGGCCAATTATTTTCCGCCCTACTCGATCTTCCGCAGCTCCACCAGGAAGTGCAGCGTGGCCTTGGGGGGGACTGCTGCGCCTGCCCCGCGGTCGCCATAGGCCAGGTCGGGGGGAATCTCCAGCTCGATCATTCCTCCCTCGCCTACGAGCTGCATCCCTTCGGTCCAACCTTTGATTACCCGGTTCAGCGGAAAGGAGATCGGCTCCTTGCGCTCGTAAGAGCTGTCGAACACCTTGCCGCTGTCGAGCCAACCGTGGTAGTTGACGTTGACCGAATCAATCGCCTTGGGCATCGCGCCCTTGCCCTTGCGGAGCACGCGGTACTTGAGACCCGACTTCGTCGTGGTGAAGGTCTTGGGGGCGTCCTTGTCCATCGCACCGGCTCCTTCGGGGAGTTTGGGCAGAGCGACTTCCTTGTTTTCTTGAGCGTTCACAGGAACCTCGGCATAAAGAGTGGCAATACAAAACAGCGGGACAGCGACCAACAGACAATTTCGCATAAATGGCTTTCTTTGATGGGAGCGTAGAACAAACAATGCCCGAAGTCGTTTGACTTTGGCTACTCAACTTCCCTTAAACATCGCCAGCACGCGGCATCCTCCAGCTACTCCGTGTCGCTGACCTCAGCGGTCGCCAGGGGCAAAGGTGCCGTACCTTGGCCCTGTTCCCTGGTTTCGGCCGCGAACGCCTTGAGAATTGGGCAGCCTATCCCAACCGAAGAGTCGCGGCAATTGCGACCGCTCTTCCTTCTCCCGCTCGATCAGCTTCAGGAGGGTCAGCGGTTGGCCATCAAGCCAGCGGCCTTTAATCTTGCCCTCTGGCTTGTCCAGGGACTGCGAAATGAACTGGATTGCCGTGGTGTAAGCCTCGACGGCCTGGTCGGCGAGCTTCTCAGCCTCTTGGCGATGGGGCAGATCTCCGCCAAACGAGAAAATCAGTGCACTCGTCGCCGCCAGCACCTTGCGCTCGTAGTAGTCCGCCAGCAGCTTGTAGGCCTGCATGTAGTTGCAAACTTCGGCGACCTCGGCGTGGTTTTTCTTGATCGTGGCGCTGGCTCGCTGGGCGGACTGATGGCAGGCCGAACCCAGCCGCCGCACCTGGCGCATGTGCTCCTCGGGAGTAATCGGATAGTCCCCGAGGCCCCACATCAGCTCCTGCGAGCCTGGATGCTCTTTGTTCTTTTCGCCGTCCGCGCCGCTATTGTCGTGAAACTGCTCGCCAAATTGAGCCACCACGCGGGCGTAGTATCGCAGCGGCAGAAGTACGCCGCAGCGAGACGGCGAAGCCAGGTAGCTCCATCGTGGCTCCTCGCCCGTCCAATACCAATACGGCAGCACAAGCTGCCGCGAAACGCCCAAGTCGTGCGGCGCCCAGGCCAATGCGCCCATTTCTGGCGTGATTCGCGCGGCGGCGTCGTAGGCGGCAAGCAGGTGCGCCGCGGCATCACGGTCCCCAAAACGCTCGGTCAGCAGCTCAAGCCAGGGCTCGTCCGAGTACGGCACATCGTGTCTGGCGTACCAGGCCAGCGCTTTCCGCATGAGGTAGTCGTGATGATCGATCGAAAACCAGGCCAGGATGCCATCGCAACAGTCGAACTGTCGGCAGTGGTGAACGATCTCCCAAGCCAGTCGCGGCGAATTGAAAGGAAAGCCAGCCTCGAAATTGTGATGCATTACCTCGACCACTGTCGGAACCGTCGCGCGCTCCAGCCAGCGGACGTACGTTGGGTAAGGTTTCGCGTCGGTGAACACTTCCGCGTTGGCGTGCACTGCCAGCCACGTGTTGTCGTAGACGTCCTTGGGCGCCATATCGATGAGAAAATCCTCCAGCGGCTGCATCCAACTGGCGGCCAGGAACAGCGGCTTGCGTCCCGAACGCTTCAGTCCCGGCACCACCGCCTGCGGATACCACGTGCTCCGTTTGCCGGGGACCGCTTCCCCCATCGCGCCATACAGACCGTCCAATTCCGGATACGTCTCCAGCAGCTCGGCAATCGCTGCCGACGTGAACTCTCGCGTCAGTTGGTTGCGGACGCCGAAGTGGCGCCCCATGCTTTCAAGATTGTGCCGAAAATCGACCGTGGACGAGACGGGCAGCTCGCGATCCAGGCCGTGGGCCGTGGCGAATGCCGGGGTCGTGACGATGAAGTAGCAAAAAAGCAGGTTCTTGAGCCCCACCTCATGCGCTCGACGAAAAATCCAGCCGACATGTTCCACGAGCTTGTCGGATTGCTCTTCCGTCAGCTCTTTGGCCTCAGGATGTGCCTTGTGGCGGATGAGAAAGGTCTGCCAAGCATGTTTGTTCCAGGGTTCGACCCAGTACAGGAGATAGTTGTATTGCTCCGCTTCCCAGCCGCGCAGGAGGCGGTCCCAATGGCTCTTGTCCCAAAACTGCTCCGCCTCCGCCTTGTGTCCGTTCTCCGCATACCAGTAGGGATTGCGGAGCGTTTCGACGCCGATGCGCGCGCTGAGCTGTCTAGTGCCCGCCTGGGGTGGCGTTTTCGCCTCGCGGACCTCCTCGGCCGCACTGGCCGAAGACTGCCGCGGCGCAAGGACGCCGTCCAGGCCAAGCCCCAGACAGCCGGAACTGAGGAGCTGCATCCACTGGCGGCGGTGAACGGAAGGGGCGGAGCGCATGGGAGTCTTGCCGGAGGTTCGAGCGAGCTTGACGCTGAGGACAACGTTGTGGAACGAGCGACTTTGGCTACTCTTCTTCTCGCAGCTTCGCCAGCACGCTGTAATCTTCCAGCGTCGTCGTGTCACCGACAGTTTCTTTGCCGGCGGCAATGTCGCGGAGCAGGCGGCGCATGATCTTGCCGCTGCGGGTCTTGGGGAGCGCGGCGGTGAAGCGAATGTCGTCGGGCTCGGCCAGCGCACCCATCTCCTTGCGGACATGCGCCTTGAGGTCCGTCTTCAGCTTGTCGTCCGGAGTGCCGCCGCGGAGCGTGACAAAGACGGCAATCGCCTCCCCCTTGATTTCGTGCGGCCGGCCGACGGCGGCAGCTTCTGCCACGAGCGGATGGCTCACCAGGGCGCTTTCCACCTCGATCGTGCTCAAGCGGTGGCCGCTGACTTTGATCACGTCGTCGATCCGCCCCATGATCCAGTAGTAGCCGTCGTCGTCGATGCGGGCGTTGTCACCGGTGAGATAGTGGTGCGGCACTTTGGTCCAGTATTGCTGCACGTACCGCTCGTCGTCCCCCCAAATTCCCCGGAGCATGCCGGGCCACGGTTTGGCGATGCAGAGCATGCCGCCAGTGTTCTTGCCGACAGGTTTGTGTGTCTCGTCTAGGATCACCGGGATAATTCCCGGCAGCGGCTTGGTACAGGAGCCGGGCTTGGTGGGGATCGCACCGGGCAGCGGGGTCATCATGATGCCGCCGGTCTCGGTCTGCCACCAGGTATCGACGATGGGGCAGCGCTCGCCGCCGATCTTGCGGTGGTACCACATCCAGGCTTCGGGATTGATCCCCTCGCCGACCGTGCCCAAGAGGCGCAGGCTCGACAGGTCGTGCTTGTCCACGTGGTGGTCGCCCCATTTGATGAACGCGCGGATGGCGGTCGGCGCCGTGTAGAGGATGTTGACCTTGTGCCGCTCGATGATGTCCCAAAAGCGGTCCTCGGCGGGCCAGTTCGGCGCGCCCTCGTACATCACGCTCGTCGCACCGGCGGAGAGCGGGCCGTAAACGATGTAGGTGTGGCCAGTGACCCAGCCGATGTCGGCCGTACACCAAAAGATGTCCTCGTCGCGATAGTCGAAGACCCACTGGAAGGTCTTCTTGGCGTACAAGTTGTAGCCGGCCGTCGTGTGGCGAATTCCCTTGGGCTTGCCGGTGCTGCCGCTGGTATAGAGGATGAACAGCGTGTCTTCGCTGTCGAGCGATTCCGCCGGGCACTGGTCCGGGGCGGTTTTCACCAGCTCATGCCACCAGTGGTCGCGGCCAGACTTCATCGGCGGGTTGTTACCAGCCCGATTGAAGACGACGCAGTGCTGCACGGTCGGCGATTTGGCCAACGCTTCATCGACCGTGGCTTTCAGCGGCAACAGCTTGCCGCGCCGCCAACCGCCGTCGGCAGTAATCACGCATTTCGCCTTGGCGTCGTTGTTGCGGTCGGCAATCGCCTCGGCTGAGAATCCGCCGAAGACGACGCTGTGCACCACGCCGATCCGTGCGCAGGCCAGCATGGCGATCGCCAGCTCTGGAATCAGCGGCATGTAGAGCGTGGCGACGTCCCCTTTCTTGAGGCCCAAGGTCTTAAGCGCATTGGCAAACCGGCACACTTCGCGATGAAGCTGCTGGTAGGTGAGGGTCCGCTGGTCGCCCGGCTCCCCTTCCCAGATCATCGCCGCCTTATTGCGCCGCCAGGATGCTAGATGAACGTCGAGGCAGTTGTAGGAAACGTTTGTCTTGCCGCCGACGAACCACTTGGCGAACGGCTCGTTCCACTCGAGGACCTTGCCGAACGGACGGAACCAGTGCAACTCCTGTTTCGCCAGGTCGCCCCAGAATTTTTCCGGATCCTGCCTCGCTCGGTCGTACAGCTCCTGATACGCCTGCATCGAGGGAATGATTGCCTTGGCGGCAAACTCGCGGCTGGGCGGGAACAGCCGCTCTTCGTGCATCACGGTATCAATGCCGGTGGACATGGTCACTTGTTGTTGCGAGGAGAGAACCGCACTGGACGTGGCAACAAGATTCCCTTGAATTGCCGCACCAGTCGCCCGGCTGGCGGGCGAACCGGCGATTCTAGCGCCCCTTACCGGCGAGTGTCAAACGGACGAAAGCCAGCTCAATAGGCCGCCGCGTGACGGCCAGCTTTCGGATCGCCGGCGGCCTGCCACTTTCCCGTTGCCTCGTCGCGGCTCAGCACGCAGGGACTGGCGATTGGACCCTTTGTCCCTTTTACCAGATGGCCCCGAGCCGCCAGGTCGGCAATCGTTTTTTCGCCAACCTGCTCGTAGACAGAGAGGCTTCCGAGTGCTGCCGGAGTCTGGCGGAACGAGCCGATGTGGTGATTGGTGCAGAATCGTGGAGCGACGACTGCCTGCTCTGGCGTCATACCAAAGTCCACGCAGTTGAGCAAAAGCTGGATCGAGACCTGGTCCTGGAGGTCGCCGCCGGCAACGCTGATGGCGAGCGCGGGCTTTTGATCCTTGAGCACCAGCGTGGGGGTCAGTGTGATCCGCGGTCGCTTGCCCGGCTCGATGCAGTTGGGGTGATCGGCCCACGTGTTGAGCGAAATCAGGCGCGTCCCAAGCTGCACTCCGGTCTTTCCCGCCATCGCGCCCCCCCAGCCGCTGGGAGTGGCGGCCACTACATTGCCCCACTGATCGGCGGCCAGGCAGGTCGTTGTGTCATTGGCTGCCGCTTTGTTTGCCATCGGGACGGCAAGCGGCGCACGTTCTGCTTTCCTGCCGCGCGGGTCACCGGGACGAAGCACGAGCGACGCCCGCTTGGGATCGATTAGCGGCCGCCGAACGTCGGCATAGTCCTTGGAGAGCAATTGCGCCACTGGCACATCCGCAAACAGCGGATCGGCGTAGTACGTGTCTCTATCGGCCAGCGCCAGCTTCATTGCCTCGGTGACGAGGTGAATGTAGTCGGGACTGTCGTGCCCCAGCGACTTGACGTCGGTGGGCTCCAGCAGCCGCAGCGTTTGCAGCAGAAACGGCCCCTGCGTCCACGGCCCGCATTTGCAAATCGTGTAGCCGCGGTAATCGATCGTGACCGGGTCTTCGGCTCGCGTGACATGCGTGGCCAGATCGGTGAATCGCAACAAGCCGCCGTTTTCGCGCGACCAGCCGTCGATTTCTCGCGCCAGCGGTCCGCGATAGAAATAGTCTGCCACCATCCGCAGTCCGCGGCGGCGGTCGCCGCCGGCAACTTTTTCGGCGTCGATTAGTCGGCGGACTGTCGCTGCCAGATTCGCGTGCCAGTCTTTCTCGTGGCGATCGAGAACTCGCAGCATTGCGCCGGAGGCCTGGGCAAACGAACGCGTGCCGGCCCGATCGAGCAGCGTCAGCACGGCATCCAGGGCGGCGGGGACTGCCGCCGTCTCCACATTGGTAGTCATCGCTCCTTTCGCGGCAAAGTGCTCCCGCGTGGCTAGCCGCGGCGCGCACCCCTGGCCGCTGAGCACCTCGGTGCTATGGCGCTGCTGGTCGTAGACGATGATCGGCACCTCGCCGCCGAAGCAAAAATTGCCGGAATCG
>Ga0075418_10008504_pt1 | contig 11504 bp, 8 predicted proteins | sample SoiMetdeltSBSDD2_FD_81776 | JGI IMG/M metagenome (GOLD analysis project Ga0075418, IMG submission 81776) | Bulk soil microbial communities from a Populus tree surrounding site in Tennessee, USA - Soil MetaG P. deltoides SBSDD2 | ecosystem: Environmental > Terrestrial > Soil > Tree plantation...
GGTCCATCCCCTCGATGGGTGGCGCTCGTTGATAACTCTCAAGCCGCACCTCGGCATCCGCATTCGTCTCGCCTGCTTCGCCTTCCTGAATGACGTTGATCGTCAGCCACGCCTCGATGTTGACCGACTTCCCGGTGCAAGGATGGGTACCCGACGCCTGGACGGAGATGCTCCCTGAGTGACGTTCTGTAGGCGAAGCCGAGGCAGGATCAAGCGCCCCTGGTAGCCCAGGGAGGATCGCTCCGAGGCCAGATGCCAGCACCGTCCACGCTCCGGCCAGGAGGATGCCCATGAGGATGGTGGTGTGCGACGGGTGCGGTGGCATCTGATGGCCTTCCTGTACGATGGGGTGGTCGGCTCCAGGTCACGATAGGCGCGGCCGCCCCGCGCGATGCTCCAGGAAAGCTCAGGGAAAGCTCCACCATGGCACGCGCACGCACCCCGGCAGCGGCAGGGAACAGCGAATCCGCACACCCCCGCTCCTCGTGGAGCCTGATGCTGCGAGCGCTGCGCGAGGCACGGGGGGTGACGCAGGACGGCTGGGCGGCCCTGCTCGGCGTCGGTCGGACGACGGTACAGCGATGGGAGCGTGGGGAAGGGGTTCCGGACGCCCATGCCGAGGCGGCGTTGATCGCGCTCTGCCGTGACAAGGGCTTGCTGCGTAGCTACGATGCGGGGGTGTTCGCCGGGATCGACGTGACGGCGGCCTGGTTGGCTGACGCGTTGGCCTCGGCCCGCCTGAGCCTCGAGAACGATCCGGCTCCGCCGCCGGTGCTCGAGCACCGAGGCAACCGTCCGCACAATGTACCGATCCAGCCCACGCCGTTGATCGCACGCGAGCACGAAATCGGGGCCGTGCACGACCTCCTCGCCCGCGATGACGTCCGGCTCGTGACGCTGACCGGCCCCGGAGGGACCGGTAAGACGCGCCTGAGCCTGCACATAGCGGCCCAGCTTGTCGAACAGATCGACCGGTTTGCCGACGGGGTGTTCTTCGTGCCGCTCGCCCCGATCAGCGACCCCCAGCTGGCACCAGCAGCCATTGCCCAGGCCCTGGAAATACGGGCCGTGGGTGGGCACCCAATTATGGACAGCCTCAAGGACTATCTACGCCACCGGAGCATCCTGCTGGTACTCGACAACTTCGAGCAGATCCTGGCGGCCGCATCGGTCGTGAGTGAGCTGCTCGGGACGAGCCACGGGTTGAAGATCCTGGTGACCAGCCGGGCGCCACTGGAGCTGCGCGGAGAGCACGAGCTCATGGTGCCGCCCCTGGCGCTCCCGGATCTGAAACACCTTCCCGCCATCGAAGCCTTGGCGCAGTACGCGGCGGTGGCCCTGTTCATCGAGCGCGCACGGGCGATCAGGTCGGACTTCGTCGTGACCAACGACAACGCCACGGCCGTGGCCGAGATCTGCATCCGCCTGGATGGTCTGCCGCTGGCGATCGAACTGGCCGCCGCCCGCAGCCGGCTGCTCTCGCCCCAGGCGATGCTGGCCCGCCTGGAGCGTCGCCTGCCGCTGCTGTCCGGCGGCCCGAGCGACCTGCCGGCCCGCCAGCGGACCCTCCGTGACACGATCGCCTGGAGCTACGACCTGCTGAACGAGGACGAGCGGCGGCTGTTCTGCCGGCTCTCGGTGTTCGTGGGCGGCTGGACGCTGGAGGCTGCCGAACGAGTAGGCAGTATGCAGAGGGCAGTAGGCAGTGGGGATGAGACTGGCATTGCCCCTGCCGCTACTGCCTACTGCCTGCCGCGTACTGGCCTGCTAGACGGCCTGGAGTCGCTCGTCGCCAAGAGCCTCATCCGGTGCGGCGATGACCCAGACGGCGAGCCACGATTCATGATGCTCGAGACGATCCGCGAGTTCGGCCTGGAGCAGCTTGCGGCCACGGGCGAGGAGACGAGCGTCCGTCGTCGGCACCTGGGCTGGTTCGCCGACTTCGCGGAGCGCTGCCAGCCTCGTGTGTTCGGGCCGGAGGGTCCTGCCTGGGTCGACCGGATGGCAGCGGAGCTCGACAACCTGCGCGCGGCGATGGCCTGGAGCATGTCCGATCCCAGCGTCGTCAGCGCGCGGGCCGGACTTCGCATCGCCGGTGCTGCGCACCAGCTCTGGCTCTATCGCGACAACCTCGCCGAGGGCCAGCACTGGCTCGAGCTGACGCTCGCGGCGGACGAGGCTCGGAGCCCGGACACCGGCCAGGAAGCGCCGCTGCCAGCCGCCCGACTCGGCGCGCAGGGCGCTCATCCGCGCGTCATTGCGCTCAACTCCCTCAGCATCTGTTGCCGACAGCGAGGACGGGCAGCAGAGGGCGCGATCCCCGCCGGCCGAGCGCTCGTACTGGCCCGCACCGTGCTGGATCGGCGCGGGGAAGCCGGTGCGCTCATTCATCTCGGCATGCTTGCCTTTGACCAGGGAGATCTCGATCGCGCAGACTCGCTCTTCGAAGAAAGTCGGTCGATCGCCAGGGAGCTCGACGACTTGTTCATTCTCTGGCCGGCGCTCTACCAGCGCGGAGACAGGTTGCGCCGGCTAGGCCAGCACGCTCGAGCAAGACCGATGCTGGAAGAGGCTCTGGCCGTCGCCCGCACCTGGGGCAACGCCTGGAACTCGGCCATGTCCCTGACGGGCCTCGCGCAACTGGCACTCGCAGAGGGGAACCTCGATCAGGCGACGACGCTGACCGAGGAGAGCCTCGTTCTCTGGACGAGGATCGGCGATGCCCGGAGCTATCGCACGTCGATCTGGCAACTCGGTGAGATCGCGCTCGCCAATGATGATCCACGCCGAGCGGCCGAGCGGTTCACCGAGAGTCTGAATCTCTCACTTCAGGCGTCGAGTCGGGGCGAGATCGCCCGCTGTCTGGACGGCATCGTCGCGGCAGGCGAGATGGCCGATCACATCGAACCATCAGGACAGCGCTCGACCAAAGGTGCGCACCTGCTCGGAACAGCAGCGGCCTTGCGCGAGGTAGACGGAGCTCCGGTGGCGACTATCCCCGAGCGGGCATTATCCGAGCGGGTGACAACGATGGTCCAGACGAGCCTGGGCGGCGATGCGTACGCGGTCGAATTCGCCGCGGGACGGGTCATGCCAGCGGAGCAGGCCATCGAGCTTGCACTGGCGCTGGCAGCCGAGATCCAGGCGTCATCATCCTAACTCTCGGGCTCCCTGCCGGTCGTCCGAGCGCGAGCAGCTCGCCCACGCCAACGAGGAGCGTCACGACTGGTTGGCCCGGCACGGTGCACCCGATCGGACGATCGTCCGGGGCGGATATCGCCGTCGATCCGACTTCGAGGGCCGGCCGTTTCTGGGACGGCCCGTGAGTCTGCGGACAGCCCCGAGCGACCCTGTGACAGAGGTCACAGGTTCGGACTCGGAGGGCATGCTATCCTGGCGCCGTCGCGCAGCAGGTTGATGACGTAGCGGTCAGGGGGAGCCGGCGATGGCGGACGACGCCGCGAGGGTCGTGGAGCTCGAGGCCGAGGTGCGTCGGCTGCGGGAGCGTGACGCGGCGGCGCAGGGAGAGATCGACGCGCTGCAGGGTGAGGTCGGGCGCGGCGCGCGGGCACTCGACGAGGTGCGCCAGCAGCAAACGGCGACCATCGGGATCTTGCGCTCGCTGGCGAGCTCGCCGACCGAGGCGCAGCGGGTGCTGGACGAACTGGCGGCGGCGGCCGGCAGACTGTTGGCGTCTGACTTTGTCCAGCTCCGCCGTCGGGAGGACGACCACCTCCGGACGGTAGCGATTCACGGCCGCGGAGCCGAGCGGTTCTTTCGGACCATACGCGAATCCGGAGCGACGACTCCTCCCGCCACCCGCGAGGTGATCAGCGGTCGCGCGCTGGTCGAGCGGCGGGTGGTGCATGTGCCTGATGTCACGACGGCCGAGGCGGAAGCAGAGTTTCCGTTCAGCTATACGATGCATTTCAAGCTTGGCGGCTGGCGGGCACAGCTCGCAGCGCCGTTGCTGCGCGGCGACGAGGCGATCGGCGTGCTGTCAGTGATGCGGTTCGAGCCGGGGCCGTTCACCGAGCAGCAGGTCGCGCTGCTGGAGACGTTCGCAGACCAGGCGGTGATCGCCATCGAGAACGCTCGTCTCTTTGAAGCACTTCAGGAGGCCAACGTCCAGCTTGCCGAGGCCAGCCAGCACAAGTCGCAGTTCCTGGCCAACATGAGCCATGAGCTACGCACGCCGCTGAACGCCATCATCGGCTACTCCGAGATGCTCCAGGAGGAAGCCGAGGATCTCGACCAGCAGTCGCTGATCCCCGATCTCCAGCGGATCAACGTCGCTGGCAAGCACCTGCTGGGGCTGATCAACGACATCCTCGACCTCTCGAAGATCGAGGCTGGGCGGATGGATCTCTTCCTGGAGACCTTCGGCATCTCCGACTTGATCCGTGATGTGGAGTCCATCGTCCGGCCGCTGGTCGAGAAGAAGGCTAACGCGCTGGCCGTCTCATGTGCCGATGACCTGGGAACGATGCAGGCCGACCAGACGAAGGTCCGTCAGGCCCTCTTCAATCTGCTCTCGAACGCCGCGAAGTTCACCGACCATGGCACGATCAGTCTGACCATCACACGGGAGCCTGGCGACTGGCTCACGTTCGCCGTCTCGGACACTGGCATCGGGATGACGGAGGAGCAGCTCGGACGCGTGTTTGAGGCATTCTCCCAGGCCGAGGCGTCCACCCGGAGCCGGTACGGCGGGACCGGTCTGGGCCTGGCGATCAGCCGCCACTTCTGCCGCTTGATGGGCGGCGAGCTGACCGTGACGAGCGCGTACGGTGAGGGGTCGACGTTCACGGTGCGGCTGCCGGCTGTCGTCTCGCAGCCTGTGTCGTAGGAGCTCGATAACGAGGCGGAGGGTCCCGGACCTGGCGAGGAGGAGCGGTGAAGCAGCGAGAATTTGGCGGCGAACTGATCGACGTGCATGGGGCGGTGGATCTCCACTGCCATCCCTTCCCGGACCTCTTCCCGCGGGTCGCCGACGACCTCGAGATCGTGATCGCCGCGCGAGATTGTGGCGATGGTCAAGCGGGCCCGCGAGCTGGGGGTGGAGAAGATCTGCATCACGCACCCATTCTTCAAGGTGCCCAACCTCGACATCCCGACCCTCGAGGAGATCGTGCGCCTGGGTGGGATGCCGGAGTTCGGCTACTGCACGGTGTCACCGGCCTGGCAGTATGCCTCGCCAAACAAGGTCGTAGAGGCCATCTCGCGGGTTGGTGCCTCGCGCTGTTTGCTCGTCAGCGACGCCGGGCAGCGGCACAACCCACTTCCTAGTGAAGCGCTACGCATCTTCGCCCAAACGCTATTCGAGAAGGGCATCAGTCAGGCTGACGTCCAGACGATGATCTCCAGCAATCCCGCTGACCTCCTTGACTACAGTTCGACTCCTGAGACGCCGCAAGATCATGAGGACACCTGGGCCAGAGCGCTCGCTAGCCGCCATCTCGACCACGATCACGAGCACGACGTCGAGTAACCCGAGCGGCGGTGACAACCAGAGTCTCCGCCCGACACGTGCAGCCAAACTGTGCCGCCGCCACGCCGCCTCGCGAGCTGCAGGCGGCAGAGTAGGAGAGTCCGATGTCGAGCAGCGATGTCGCCGAGGACCGCCGCATCGGCGTGATCGTCCCATCGTCCAATGCGGTCGTCGAGGTCGACTTCGCCCGTAGCCTCCCAGACGGGGTGACGCTCCACGCCGCCCGCATGTTCCTGGCCGAGACGACTGCGGCGGCCGAGCGCGAGATGATCACTCGCTACCTGCCCCAAGCGGCGATCGACCTGGCGAGCCTGCGCCCTCACGTCGTCGCCTTCGCCTGCACCAGTGGCGGCGCGGTACTCGGCTCGGAAGGCGAGGCGAAGCTGATCGAGGACCTCGCCCGTACCACCGGCGCACTCGTGGTGAGCACCAACGAGGCCGTCAAGTCGCGGATCGAGCGCCACCACCCGAAGCAGGTCGCCGTGATCACGCCCTACGTGGACGAGTTGAACGACCACATCCGTGCTGGGCTCGAAGGGCGGGGCCTGAACGTCGTCCGGATCGGGGGCCTCGGGATCACGGAGAACTTTGCCCTTGCGAGCGTCCCGCCGGCGCGCATCGTCGCCTTCGCCGAGGAGCAGCTCGCCGGCGTCGACTTCGATCTGCTCTTCGTCTCGTGCACCAACTTCCGGGGTGTGGAGGCCCGTTCGGCACTGCTGGAGCGGTTCGGCGTGCCGGTCGTCACGAGCAACCAGGCAACCATCGAAGTAGCGCTCGAGGTGCTCGGCCAACCACCGGACGGGTTTGCGTAGGAGCCCAATCACGGACCGTTGCTGTTCCCTGCGGGGGCTCTCGTCAGGCCAGGCGCGTCGCTACGAAGGCGTCGAGCATGGCCCTGGTCGCCGGATCGTAGATCACCTCGCCTGTCCGAAAACTGGTCGAAGGCGAAAAGTGGCGAGACGATGATTGTGAGACGGCTTGTGAGATGCCCCTGGCTCGGAGACGGGGCTGCTCGCCCAGGAATCCTTTCGGCCGTCTCACAAACGGCCGTTTGTGAGACACCCTTGCGGGGTCTCGAGGACCCGGCTGGCGACGTCCCATAGGGACATCGGCAATGTCAACAGGTATCACGAGCACACGCCGCTCGAATAGGCTATTCTGGTTCACCGTTACCCGAGATCTGACGAGTATCCGCGTCGGTGTGCGTCGGCTGTGAGGCACGTCACACAAATCTCTCGGAGGCCATGCTAGATTGGGTTGTCCGACTCGTCGTCGAGTGTTGCCCGAGCTCAAGGACGCTTCCGATGGACCGCACCGGTGAATCCCCTGGGCGTCTCAGTCGGCGCCAGTTTGCACGCCGCACAGCCGAGCTCGGCCTCTGCGTGGCCGGCCTGGCAGTCCTGAGCGGGTGCAGTCGCCTGAGCGCGCCGATCGCCCCGGCCCGGGGCGGCGACCCGACCCTGGAGACGACGAGACTCCGCTTAGACCCACTGAGTATCTGTGGGGCGCCCCAGGTCGTCGCCGAGGAGCTGCTGAGAGCCGAGGGCTTCACGGACATCCAGTACCGCGTCGTGCCGAATCTCTCGGCGAGGGAGGCGCTCGTGGCGGGAGAGCTCGACCTCGACGTCCAGTTCGCCGCCCCCTCGATCATCCGCGTGGACGCAGGCGACCCGATCGTCTTCCTGGCTGGCGTCCACGTCGGCTGCTTCGAGGTGTTCGGCAGTGACCAGGTGCGGACTCTCAGCGACCTCAAGGGGCGATCCGCTGCCGTTGGGGCGGTTGGCGCAGTCGGACACGTGTTACTGTCGACCATGCTCGCCTACGTGGGACTCGATCCTCAACGCGACGTGCGATTGATCCACGCTCCAAGCGCTGAGGGGATTCAGCTCTTCACGGCCGGTCAGACTGACGCGATTATCGGAACCCCACCCCTTCCCCAGCGGATCCGCGAGGCCGGTTACGGCCGCGTCATCATGAACAGCTCGCTGGATCGACCCTGGTCCCAGTACTTCTGCTGCATGCTCGCCGGGAACCGCCAGTTCGTGCAGCAGAACCCCGAAGCCACCAGGCGAGCCATGCGCGCGCTCCTGAAGGCCACCGACATCTGCGCGGCGGATCCGGCGGGCGCGGCGCGGATCGTGGTGGACAAAGGGTACCCGGCGCGCTACGAGCATGTGCTACAGGCTCTGCAGAGCATTCCGTACAGCAAGTGGCGTGAGTACGATCCCGAGGACACGATCCGTTTTTACAGCCTCCGCCTTCACGACGTGGGAATGATCAAGTCGAGCCCGAACACGATCCTGCGCGATGGAACCGACTGGCGCTACCTCAACGAGCTCAAGCGAGAGCTCAAGACGTAGACCGAACCGGTTATCGTCCCGCCGGGGCAGATACCCAACCTGCCGTCTTCCTATGTGCAGGTCTTCAGGGCCCGCCGATTCAGGAGTAACAGAGCACGAGAATCCTCGGGCGCACCATTGATTCCTGTGTGTCGAGAGCCGGCGCGTCCGAGCCAGTCGACGAGCATAGGGGGTCTACAGCATGTCGAATCAGGTAACGAACCCTCTGCTTGGTGCGAACCCTCCCGCGCATTGAAGCCCGACGGACTGTGCCCCCAGTTCGGGTGGCCACGTCATGGCGGCGGGCACCAGTCGGCGGCTCCTCTCGACCCGCCTTGGCCGTCGGACCCTGCTCCGTGGGGCGGCAAGCGCCGGGGCTCTCGCGCTCCTGGGGCAGGCGCCAGCTGGTGTCGTAGTCGCCTCGCCATGGAGGCCGACGGTCGTCGAGGCGACTGCTGGGTGGGGTGAGGGCCTGGATGTCTCATCGAAGTCGACCGCATCGACGCCCGTCATGTCCCAGGCGGACTATGCGGCAGAGACCGTCTACGTCTTCAACGTCGGCTCGCGGGACGTGACCCTGATCGATGGCGCTACCCGCCAGGTCCGGGAGACGCGACCGCTTGGCGCCGCCGTGCGTTGGCTGTCCAACGAGCAGACCTACTGGGATGGACAGCACGTCTGGACCTATGACTTTCCGGACAACAAGCTCCAGGTGATCGCCATCGATCCCCAGGCCGTGGCGATCGCGCGGACGATCGCGAATATCGGTACAGGGCCGGCGCACAGCGTCATGCTGCTGCAGGACCGGACAAAGGCCGTGGTGAACGTCGCAGGGGATAATCGCCTCGCGTTCTTGGATCTCGCCGCCGGACAGGTCGAGGCGATGATGGAGACGGGGGCCTTCCCTTGAGACCTCCACATTACGCCGGACGGTCGGTTCGGCTTCATCCCGGAACGAGACCAGGACACGGTCTCCAAGATCGATCTGGCGACGCGAACGGTCCTCAAGACCGTCGCGTTCCCGGCGGGGAGCAAGCCGTATATGTTGAGGGTGTCACGCGACGGCTCGGAGGTGTGGGTCCAAACGGGAGTGGCCAATACAAACGTCGTCTTGGCCGCGGATGACCTCGCGGAGCTCGCGACGGAGTCTACGGGCAAGGGGCCGGTCACGAACGCCTGGACGCCCGACGGTCGCTACTCGATTATCACCAACACCGGCGACACCTACGCGAGCGTCTTCGATGCCAAGACCTACCGGGAGGTCAAGCGTCTGGAGGTCGGTGAGGGCGGCTCCAACATCGGGTTCAGCAGGGATGGCGCTACCGCGTTCATCACCGTCGCACGCGCGAATGCCGTCGCCGTCGTGGATATGACCAGGCTGGAGGTCATCGAACAGGTCCCGGTCGGCACACAACCGACCGGGCTCATAGTTCTCTAGGGTGGCTTGACGCGGACCTCTACCTGCACGACTGCCCCAACTGAACCGAGCTGCTGACGGAGGAGCAGTTGGGGCGGTTGTTTGTGGCCTTCTCCCAGCCCGCAGCCTGGCGTGTGTCACAATCCCTCGTTTGTGAGAATTTCGGCTGACTGGCGGGGCGGGCGTCAGGCCAGGCGCGTCGCCACGAAGGTGTCGAGCATGGCCCTGACCTCGGGATCGTCGGCGTCGCGGGGAAGTGCCAGGTAGGGGAAGCCGGCCGCTTCGATCACCTGCCGGTACTCTGAGGGATAGCCGCTCGGCGCCTCCAGCCCGATCACGGCGTCCACGCCCCACTGGCGGGCCTGCATGACGTACCAGTGCGGCTCCTTCTCGAACAGGAAGAGCTGGCGGGCGGCGAGCAGGCGCAGCGGGTCGTCGTCGTGGATGGTGCCGGCGTACAGCTCGGCGATCGCCATGTAGTTGTTCGTGACGATGACCGCGCCGTGCCGCTCGCGCAGGTACGCGTGGAAGGCCGGATCCGGGCCGGTCGTCGCCATCAGGATGCGGTACCGTTCCGGCGGGGCGGCCTCGGCGCCGTCGGCGAGCAGCGCCTTGACCTCCTCGTAGTAGTCGTGCAGCAGCCGGTAGCTGGTCTCCGTCCCGCGCTGCCAGGTCACCTGATAGAGTGCCAGCTGGTCTCTAAGGCTGACCGGGCACGGGCGAGCGTGGGCGATCAGGTCGCGCGCCTCGATCCAGAGGTCCATCTGGCGGTTGCGCTGCTCCACCACCTCGCGCAGGCGTGCCAGGCTGAGCGGCCGGCCGAGCAGCAGCTCGAGGTAGGCGACCAGGCCCTTGAGCTGTTCGTGGCGCAAGGCCAGCCGGTGCGGATCGACGACGCTCTCCCAGTCGTCGCGCATCCGGGTCCACCAGTCCGGTGGGAGCGTCACGCTGAACTGCCCGACAAAGTTGAAGTCGAGCGGGAAGACCGGGCAGCCGACCTGGCGAGCCCAGAGCTCGGCGACTCTAAGGTACCCCTCGTCGCGGGTGCTGCCGACGATGATCGCCGGTTGCGGCAGGCCGCCCCAGGGTGCGTTCTCCGGATCGAGCGTCGTCCCGAACCCGAGCGCGTGAGACGGCGCGGCCGGGTAGCCGTGCGCTCGCAGCACGTCGGCGAAGTGGCGAGTTTTGCCCTCCCGCGCGATCACGGCGCTCCAGTAGTTGATCACGACCATCGGGACGTCGAGCGCCGTCAGGATCTCCTCGCACTCGTCGCTGTTGCAGATCGCGAACGGCTCGCCGCGCAGCGCCCGCTCGCGGGTCTCGGCCAGCCAGGCGCGCTGGTGGGCACGAATCGCGTCGACGCTCTTCAGGCGCCGTGGCCGAGCTGGCTCGGCGGTCACGTCAATTCTCCAGCACGGCCGCTGGTGGAGACTGACCCGGCCTTCCCGGCCGATGCCAGGAACGCCGAGATCCGTGCGCGCAACCCGTCTGGCTCGGCCATCCGGTACGGCTGCTCGCTCAGGTGGAGGCTTGGAATGCCGCGCTCGGCCAGTGCAGCGATCTCGTCGGGCGTCTCCCAGACCTGGGCCGTCTCGTGCTCCAGGACGAAGAAGATCGCGGCGTCCACCTGGGCCAGCGCTGCTCGGCGGACGCAGCGTTCCACGGTCACGTGCATCGGGAACGCGATCGAGCAGGCCGGCTGTTGATGGAAGCGGGCGGCGAGCGCCTGAAGCGGCGGGAGGTCCGTTCGGATCGTCCAGTCAGCGGCGCGGCTGCCCCAGCAGTGGTCCTCGGCGACCACCGTCGCGCCGCACGACTCGACGATCTCGTAGAAGGTCGGGTTGTCATGCGGGCTGCCGCCGACGAAGACCCGTGGGCCCGTACGGGCGGGGAGCGTGTCGGCCTCGGCGAGGAGGGCGCGCAGCAGCTCGGCGTGCGCGGCTCTGGGCATCGTCATGGAGGAGCCGATGACGTGCAGTGCGTCGACCCCGGAGAGCCTGGGCGGGTCGGCGGTCCGCAGCGCCGCCATCCGCGCGAGCAGGATCCGGTGCTCGTTGGCCTCATCGATTGCCTCGGACAGCACCTCGTCCGAGATCGCGCGGCCGGACCACGTTTCCAGCGCCCGGTGCAGGTCCAGCAGCCGGTCGCGGTTGAACGCCTCGGAGGCGTAGAACGGCAGCCACGACCGGTCGAGCAGGTACAGCTCCGGCAGCTTTAGCTCGGGGAAGGCGTCGCGGGCACGCAGCAGCTCCTGGTA
>Ga0075418_10008507_pt1 | contig 11499 bp, 8 predicted proteins | sample SoiMetdeltSBSDD2_FD_81776 | JGI IMG/M metagenome (GOLD analysis project Ga0075418, IMG submission 81776) | Bulk soil microbial communities from a Populus tree surrounding site in Tennessee, USA - Soil MetaG P. deltoides SBSDD2 | ecosystem: Environmental > Terrestrial > Soil > Tree plantation...
ACGCTCGCGGCCTATCAGGAGTACGCCTCGCAGGTGCCGATCTGGGGTCCCTACCGGCAGAACATCCTGGCGACACTGGCCAACCCCCGGCCGGCCACCCAGCTCGTCGCCGAGCGCGACGGTGCGATCGTCGGAACCGTGCTGCTCTATCCGGCCGGCCCCGCGGGCGCCGCGGCGCCCGGTCAGGGCCAGTGGCCCGAGGTCCGACTGCTGGCCGTCGCCCCATCCGCCCGGGGCCAGGGCGTGGCCCACGCGCTCATGCAGGAATGCGTACGGCGGGCGCGCGAGGCCAGGGCGGACGCGCTGACGCTTCACACGATGTCCGCGATGCAGGCCGCCCTGCGCCTCTACACCCGAATGGGCTTCCAGCCCGCGCCCGAGCTCGACTTTCAGCCCGCTCCCGGTTTCACCGTCAACGGCTACCGCCTGACCCTCGGCCCCCCGATCGAGTGATACGGCTGGACCCACCCGCACTCCCCGAGGGGGCCGGTGGGCGCGGCGTTATACTACGGGGCGCGATGCCGCTCCTGCCAACGGGCAAGCTGCCGGCCGACCTGCTGCAGGCGGTCCTCGACAAGCAAGCGCGCCACGATCCTCGGGTGTTCGTGGGCCCGCGGGTGGGCGAGGACGCCGCCGTCATCGATCTCGGAGACCGCTATCTGGTGGCCACCGCCGATCCGATCACGTTCGCCACCGACGAGCTCGGCTGGTATGCGCTGCACGTCAACGCCAACGACATCGCCGTGCGCGGGACCCGTCCGCGCTGGTTCCTGGCCACGCTGCTGCTCCCGGCCGGTGCCACCGACGAGGAGCTGGTGCGCACGCTCTTCGGCCAGCTCGCCGAGGCGTGCGAGGAGCTCGAGGTCGCGCTGGTGGGCGGTCACACGGAAGTAACGCGCGGGATCGATCGCCCGATCATCGCCGGCACGATGCTGGGTGAAGTCGCCAAGGATCGGCTGGTCACGACCGGCGGCGCCCAGGTGGGCGACGCCATCGTGCTGACCAAGGGCGTGCCGCTGGAGGGTGCCGCCCTGCTGGCTCGTGAGAAGGAGGCGGAGGCGCTCGCCCGCGGCGTCCGACCCGCGATGATCCGCCGGGCCAAGGCCTTTCTCCGCACCCCGGGGATCAGCATCCTGCCCGAGGCCGAGATCGCCTGCGAGCTGGCCAGCGTTCACGCCATGCACGATCCGACCGAGGGCGGCATCGCCACGGCGCTGCACGAGCTGGCCGCCGCCGCCGGTGTCGGGCTGCGCATCGACCACGACCGCATCACCGTGCTGCCGGAGGGCCGCGCGCTGTGCGAGGCTTTCGGCCTCGACCCGCTCGGCACGCTGGCGTCGGGGAGTCTCCTGATGACGCTGAACGCGGCCGAGGCCGGCATCGTCATTCACGCGCTCGCCCGCGAGCAGATCGACAGTCACTTCATCGGCCAGGTCGTCCCTCGCGAGCAGGGCGTCATGCTCGTGGAGGGCACCCGCCAGTGGCCATTGCCCACGTTCCCGCGCGACGAGATCGCGCGATTCTTCGAGGAGGCCTGACCCTGCCCACGCTCGGGTATTCGCGCCGCTCGCTCACCTACGGACAGAACGGGCTGGTGTCCTCGTGCCATCCGCTGGCCACGCAGGCCGGCGTCGAGACGCTGAAGGCCGGCGGCACCGCCGCCGACGCGGCCGTCGCCACCAACGCGGTGCTGGCCGTCACCCAGTCCAACAACTGCGGTCTCGGCGGCGATCTCTTCTGCCTCTACTACGAGGCGGCCACCCGCCGTGTGCATTTCCTCAACGGCGCGGGGCGCGCCGGCTCGCGCGCGACGCTCGACGAGCTCGCGCGCCGCGGGATGAAGGGACTCCCCGTCATCGGGCCGGCCACCGTGAGCGTGCCGGGCGTCACGCACGCGTGGGCCATGCTGCTCGAGCGCTTCGGCTCGCGTCCACTCGACCGGTTGCTGGCCCCGGCCATCCACTACGCGGAGCGTGGCTTCCCGATCACGTCGCTGCTGAGCCAGGGCATCACGGAGTACGCGCCGGGCAATCCCGATCCCGAGTGGCGGCGCGTATTCTTCGCCGGCGACCGCGCCCCCGCGCCGGGCACGCTGTTCGTGCAGCCGGACCTGGCGCGCACGCTGCGCGACCTGGCGACCCAGGGGCCCGACCTCTTCTATCGCGGGCGCGTGGCGCAGGTGATCGCCGAGCGGATGGCGACCGATGGTTTTCTGACGCCGGACGACCTGGCCGCGCACGGCGGCGAGTGGGGCGAGCCCGTCTCCACCACGTACCGCGGCTTCACGGTCTACGAGACGCCGCCGCCGACGCAAGGTATCACCGCGCTGATGACGCTCAACATGCTCGAAGGATTTCCGCTGGCCAAGTGGCCGCTGCACTCCCCCGAGCATCTGCACCTGCTCCTGGAGATCACCAAGCTTGCCTATGCCGACCGCGACCGCTTCATCGGCGACCCGGCCATGGCGAAGGTGCCGATCGCCGCGATGCTCGACAAGGGCTATGCCGCCACGCGCCGCAAGCTCTTCGATCCAAGGAAGGCGGGCGCCTACACGGCCGGCGATCCCGACGGCGACACCACCGGCTTCGTGGTCGCCGACGGGCAGGGCAACATCGTCAGCGTGATCCAGAGCCTGTTCAACGCGTTCGGCTCGGGGGTGGTGCCGCCGGGCACGGGGTTCTGCCTGCAGAACCGCGGCCGCCACTTCACGGTGGACCCGGAGCATCCGAGCGTCCTGGCGCCGGGCAAGCGACCGTTCCACACGCTGATGGCGTCGATCACGACGCGCGACGACCGGCCGCTGATGGGCTTCGCCACGATGGGCGGCAACGGGCAGGCGATGTTCCATGTCCAGGTGCTCACCAACGTCTTCGACTATGGGCTCGACATCCAGGAGGCGATCGAGCGGCCACGCTTCCTCATCGGCGCGTTCCTGCCCGACGAGCCGACCGACCTGATCCGCCTGGAGAGCCGGGTGCCGCCGCGCGTGTTCGCCGCGCTCAAGCGACGGGGCCACGGGATCACCGAGGCGCCGTCGCTGTTCTACCGGGTCGGTCACGCCCACGGGGTGACGGTGAGCCCGGACGGCATCTACGCCGGCGGCGCCGATCCCCGAGGCGACGGCGTGGCGCTGGGCTTCTGATGCAAGGCCGACTGGCCGCACTCATCGCTGCGGTGATGCTGGCCGGGGCCCTCCCGGCGGCGGCCGCCGAGTGGGGAGATATTCGTCCGGGCATCAGCACCACCGCGAACGTGCGCGCGCTGTACGGTGCGCCCAGCAAGACCGCCAAGCAGAAGGTCGAGAACTACGACACGGAGACGTGGGTCTACGAGGGTCCGCAGGCTCCGGCCGGACTGACCCGGCTCACCATCGAGTACGGATTGGTGCTGTCGGACAAATACCAGCCCAACGTCGTCCGCGCGTTCAGGCTCGAGCCACTGCCCGGCGGGTTCACACGGACGATCATCAATCTCGGATGGGGCCCGCCCGACCGGGGCGGCCGTGAGGGCGAGACCGACATCTTCATCTATCTCGAGGGGCTGATCGTCTACTTCGACGACACGGGACAGAACGCCAAGCTGATGCTCTTCACGGTCCCCCAGCCGCGAGATCCGGCCGATGACCCGCCGCGGCGTTGAGGAGGCCGCGGACCGGGATCGGTAGCCAGTCGGGCCGGTTGTTCGCCTCGTACACGACCTCGTAGGCCGCCTTCTCGATCTCGAGGATTGCCAGCGCGCGGGCCAGCGCGGCCTCGCTGTCCGGCAGGAAGGTGGCCCCGATCGCGGCCATCCGGTACGCGTCCAGGAAGGCCTCGCGGGCGCGCTCCTCCCAGCCCGCCGGCGCGCCCGCCGTCGCCGCGGCGTACCCGAGGGAGCGCAGCATGCCGGCCACGTCGCGCAGCGGCGTGTGCTTGCGACGCCGCTCGTCGAGCGGCCGCAGCGGCTCGCCCTCGAAGTCGATGATCCTCCAGTCCTCGCCATGGCGAACCGCCAGCGTCTGGCCGAGGTGGAAGTCGCCGTGGTGACGGAGCTTCACGACGCCGGCGAGCCCGCCGAGGCCGGCAGCGTCGACCCGGGTGGGGACACCGTCCGGCAGCCGTCCTCCCAGCGCGGCGGCGGCGGCATCGAGCTGGCGCTGAACGCTCGCCGTCCACGCCGTCACGTCGTCGGCGGTGATGGGCTCGGGCGCCATCTCGGCCCCCGCTGCGCCGGCGGAGGCGAGCGCCCGGTGCAGCGCCGCGGTGATCCGCCCCAGACGCGCGAGCGCGCCGAGCGCGGCGTCGCCGGCGGCGAGGCGATCGAGCAGGAACTGCCAGCCGTCCCGCGCGTCCTTCACCAGCTCCTGCGCGATCGCCACCGACCACACGCCCTGGGCGTCGTGGTACTCGAGGCTGCCGCACAGCCGCGGCGTGTGGCGGAAATCGGTGCGCTCGGTGAGGAACCGCGTGATCTCGACGTCCGGATTGACTCCGGGGTGCAGGTGACGGAAGTGCTTGAGGATCAGGACGTCGCCGAACACGACCGAGGTGTTGCTCTGCTCGACGCTGAGCCGGCGCGGGGAGGCGGCCGCCGAGAGTGCGGCGGCCGGAAACGCCCGGGTCGGCGCCCCCCGCAGCTCACCGCTCGCCCCGGAGGCTCGGCCGCCGGTGGCGATCAGCCCGAGCAGCTCCTGGCAGAACGTCGGGTCGTCGAGCGCGTCGGCCGCCGCGGCGGTCTCGCGCAGCGGCACCGCGTAGCGTGCGCTGCTGCCATCGTCGAGCGCGACCCGGATCAGCCACAGCGTGCCAGGGCCGAGCCGGATGCCGTCCTCGGCGGTGACGCCGACGATCCGGCGACTCTTGGCCGCGAACCAGCGCTGCCCGGCGATCCAGGCGGCCAGCGCGCCTAGCGGCACCGTCGGTCCACCCATCAGATGGCCGTGTCTTCGATGCCGTAGCGCGCGGGACGGCGCTGGCGGCCTTCGAGCTTCAGCCAGTAGTAGCCGTGCGCGCCGAGGGAGAGGAAGTAGGGCTCGCGGCGGATCGGCGGGAAGCGCGTGTCGCCGAGCATCTCGACGGGCACCAGCCCCTCCAGCGCGGCCAGATCCAGCTCGACCGGCTGGGAGCGCCCGGAGAGGTTGGCCACGATCAGCAGCGTGTCGTCCTGCCAGCGACGCAGGTAGGCGAGCACGGACTGATTGCGTGGGCGCAGGAACTCGATCGATCCGCGGCCGAACGCCGCCGACCGTCGGCGGGTGGCGATGAGCCGTCGCATCGTGTTGAGCAGCGAGCCCGACTGTCCCTCCTGCGCGGCGACGTTCACCGTCTGGTAGCCGTAGACGGGGTCGGTGATCACCGGCAGATAGAGCTGGGCGGGATCGGCGCCGGAGAAGCCGGCGTTGCGGTCTCCCGACCACTGCATCGGCGTGCGGACGCCGTTGCGATCGCCCAGGTGGACGTTGTCGCCCATGCCGATCTCGTCGCCGTAGTAGACGATCGGGCTGCCCGGCAGCGTGAGCAGCAGGCAGTTGAGCAGCTCGATCCGCCGCCGGTCGTTGTCGAGCAGGGGGGCCAGCCGCCGCCGGATCCCGAGATTGAGCTTCATCTGCGGATCGGACGCGTAGGCGTAGTACATGTAGTCGCGCTCTTCGTTGGTCACCATCTCGAGCGTCAGCTCGTCGTGATTGCGCAGGAACAGGCACCACTGACAGGGCGGCGGGATCGGCGGGGTGTGCGTGAAGATGTCGGTGATCGGCAGGCGGTCCTCGCGCCGGATGCTCATGTAGAGCCGCGGCATCAGCGGGAAGTGAAACGCCATGTGGAACTCGTCGCCGTCGCCGAAGTAGGGGCGCACGTCCTCCGGCCACTGGTTGGCCTCGGCCAGCAGCACGCGGTCTCCGCCGTATTCGAGATCGACCACCCGGCGGAACTCGCGCAGGATGGTGTGCGTCTCCGGCAGGTTCTCGCCGCTCGTGCCCTCCCGCTCGATCAGGTACGGCACGGCGTCGCAGCGGAAGCCGTCCAGGCCGCGGTTGAGCCAGAAGCGCATCACCTCGAGCATCGCGCCGGTCACCGTGGGGTTGTCGTAGTTCAGGTCCGGCTGGTGGCTGAAGAACCGGTGCCAGTAGTACTGCTTGGCCGCCGGATCCCACGCCCAGTTGGACTTCTCGGTGTCGGTGAAGATGATGCGCGCGTCGCGATAGCGCCGGTCGCTGTCGCTCCACACGTAGTAATCGCGGAAGGGCGAAGCGGGATCAGCCCGCGCCGCCTGAAACCACGGGTGCTGATCGGACGTGTGATTCATGACGAGGTCGGCAATGACCCGCAGCCCCCGCTCGTGCGCGGCGTCCAGGAATTTCTGGAAGTCCTGGACGTTGCCGTAGGAAGGATGAATGCCGTAGAAGTCGGCGATGTCATAGCCGTCGTCCCGCAACGGAGACGGATACATCGGCAGGATCCACAGACAGTTCACACCCAGCTCGCGCACGTAGTCCAGCTTCGCCGTCAACCCCGCAAAATCCCCGATCCCATTGCCATCCCCATCAAAGAACGCCTTCACATGCACCTCATAGAAGATCGCGTCCTTATACCAGTCCTTCACGCCGAAAGGCTCCGAGGCAGACGAACATTTCCCTCAGCCCGCGATCCCCACGAGTCGCCACGGGGAAAGGCCGGGGACGGTGGAGGGACAGGGGGCCCCGGGGGTTCCGTTGGCTTCGATGGTGGACAGGACACGCGCACGACCGCGCCAAACCTTGGCGGCCATAATACGGAAGTCTCTCGCGGAACCCCCGGGGCTCCCTGTCCCCCCACCGTCCCCGCCGGTATCCACGCGCGAGTCATGGAATGTACGCGACCTCGAGTTTCAGGCGGTCGGGGTCTTCGAAGAACGTCGCGTAGTAGCCCGGCTGGTACTCCGGGTAGTCGCGCGGCCCGCCGTAGAGCACCGGGACGGCGCGCGGCTTCAGGAACTCGTCGTGAAAGCGGTCGACGTCCGTACGGGCGCCCACCCGGAGCGCGACGTGGTTGAGGCCGGGGTTCTTGCGGTGCACGCCGGTGGCGGCCCGCTCGGACGCGGTCTGGATGATCCAGAAGTCCGTGGTGCCGTTGCTCATCCCCAGGATGTCAGGGGCGCCCATGACCACGCGGTACTCGAAATAGCTCAGCAGGTCGCGATAGAACGGCAGGGAGACGGCCCCGTCGCACACGTTGATCTGCAGATGGTAAACACTCGCCTTCATCGCCGCCACACGAAGATCTGCGCGAGGTCGCGCGCGGGATCGAGCTCGACGAAGCCGCGCGGTCCCCGCCACTCGTAGGTCACGTCGCTCAGGAGCTCGTGCATGCGATAGGCCTGCCCGGGCGCCACGCCCAGCTCGGCGATCGGGACGTCGACCATGCCGGCGTGGATTGCGAACGGATCCAGGTTGACCGCCACGAAGACCACGTCGTCCCGCGCGGGCGTCATCTTGCTGTACCAGAGGATGTTGGGGTCGTCGCTCGGATGGAATCGGAGGTTCCGGTAGAGCTGCAGCGCGCGATGCTCGCGGCGGATGCGGTTGATCCGCGTGATGAAGCCGCCCAGATGGCCGGCTGCGTCCCAGTCGCGCACCTTCAGCTCGTACTTCTCCGAGTTCAGGTACTCCTCGGAGCCCGGCGCGAATGGAACGTTCTCGGCGAGCTCGTAGCCGCTGTAGATGCCGTAGACCGACGAGAGCGTGGCCGCTAGCACCAGGCGCATCCGGAAGGCGGGCCGCCCACCGTGCTGCAGCGTCTCGTGCAGGATGTCCGGCGTGTTCGGCCAGAGGTTGCCGCGGAAGTACTCGGCGACCGGCGGCTGCGTGATCTCCTCGAGATAGGCCCTGATCTCGTCTTTAAGGTTCCGCCAAGTGAAGTAGGTGTAGGAGTGGGTGAAGCCGGACTTGGCCAGGACCTTCATCATCTTGGGCCGCGTGAAGGCCTCGGCCAGGAAGACCACTTCTGGGTGCGCCGTCTGCACCTCGCGGATCAGCCACTCCCAGAATCGCACCGGCTTGGTGTGGGGATTGTCCACGCGGAAGTGCGTGACGCCGTGGCCGATCCAGAACTCGACGACGCGCCGCATCTCCTGCCAGAGCACGTGGGGATCTTCGCCGTAGAAGTTCACCGGGTAGACGTCCTGGTACTTCTTGGGCGGGTTCTCGGCGTACTTGATCGTCCCGTCGGGGCGATGGAAGAACCACTCCGGGTGCTCGCGGACCCAGGGATGGTCGGGCGAGCACTGGATGGCGAAATCCAGCGCCACCTCCAGTCCGAGCGTCCGCGCCCGCGCCACGAAGCGGTCGAAGTCGGCCAGGGTGCCCAGATCCGGATGGACCGCGTCGTGCCCGCCCTCGACCCCGCCGATGGCCCACGGACTGCCCGGCTCGCCCGGCTGCGACGTGAGCGAGTTGTTGCGGCCCTTGCGGTGCGCGCGGCCGATCGGATGGATGGGCGGCAGGTAGACGACGTCGAACCCCATGGCCGCCGCGCGCTGCAGCTGGCTCTCGGCATCGCGGAACGTCCCGTGACGGCCGGCCACGCCCGAGCGCGGGAAGAACTCGTACCATGCGGCGAAGCGCGCGCGCTCGCGGTCCACCACCAGCTCGTATTCCCGCTCGCTCCACGTGGCGTCGGTGCGGTCGAGGTGACGTTCCATCAGCGTCGCCAGCGCGGGGTCCTGCGCGACGCTGATCGCCGCCGGCTGGCCCGGCGCGCCCTCGATGCGCGCGGCCCACGCAGCGAGCGTGGCGGCGTCCTGACCGGTGGCGCGGCCGGCGGCGCCGCGCACCAGCGCCGCGCCCTCCTTGAGCTCGCTGGCCACGTCCTGACCGGCATCCACCCGCTTGGCGAAGTCGGCCAGCCACGAGGCAAACGCGTCGGCCACCGCCTCGATCGTGTAGAGATAGCGCGCGTTGTCGGTGGGGGTGAAGGCCCCGGCCCAGCGGTCGTTGTCCACGAAGCGCATCGGCGTCTCGCGCCAGGTCGATTCGTCCGCGCGCCGATACTTGAGGAAGGCGCGCAGCACGTCGTGGCCTTCCTTGAAGATGTCGGCGGTCACCTCCAGGACCATCCCCACCTCACGCTTGACGGGGTAGCGCCCGCCGTCCACGACGGGCTCGATGTTCTCGATGACGACGGTGCGCCGGAGGTCCTTGGAGTCGAGCATGGCTTCGATTTTGACTGACTTACCGCCAGTGTTCCACGAGATATGGCTTCTGTCGCTCGAAGGCCGCGCCGACGGCGTCCAGCTGCGCCTGGCTGGCGGCGGCGCTGGCCGCGCCGGTGCTCAGCACGAACGCCGCGGTCCGTCCGAGATAGAGTGGCGTCAGTGACCGGAGCAGGTGGTCGCGGTGGACCACGGAGTAGTGATGGCCGAGGGCGAAGTCGTAGACCACCCGGGCCCACAGGTCGTCGGGGAAGGTGAGGCGGCCGCCCGCGTCGAGCGCCAGCACCTCGGCCAGCGTCTCCGGCGCCAGGATCGCCTCCCAGATGCCGCTCAGATCACGGGCCCCGAGACTGAACGCCTCGCGCATGCCCTCGACGTCCACCGTCATCGCCTCGGTCCCAGGCGGCGCGGCGTCGCCGATGGCGGCGATCGCCTCGCTGCCGCGCACCTCCAGCCAGAGATCCCCGTGGCGCTGCATGACCATGAACGCGGCGCCCACCGTCTGCGCGATCATCGTCGGAAGGTCCGCGGTCCGCGTTCGCGAGCGCACCTGATGCCGGCCGAGCCACGCCTCGGCGAGGGCGAAGCCGTCGGCGATCGCCGTCCCCGTGATCCACAGGTCGCTCACGTCGCCCCCGGTCGACGACCACTTGGGATTGATCAGCAGATGCTCCACGAGGCGCGCGGACAGCGCCTGCTGGCCCCCCAGCGGCTGCTGCAGACGTCGGCCGTAGAGCGCGCGGAGCAGCGGGCTCAGCAGCAGCCGCGAGATGGTGCCCTCGTAGCGATGTCGCGTGTAGGCGGCCGCGACGAAGTCGGCCTTGCCGTCCAGCACGGGTCCGGCCAGTCGCAGGATCCACTCGGGAGTCGCCGAGACCGTGTCGGCCTCCAGGATCACCAGCGCCCGGGCCCCCAGCTGCTGGGTAATACCGAAGGCCGTGCGCAGCGCGGCCCCGCGTCCCGGGACGCCGTGAAAAGGCACGGCCACGCGCTCGCCGGCCGGGGCCTGGTGCTCGGTCACGATCGCCGGCAGTCCGGCGGCCGCGGCGCGCTCACGGGTGCCGTCGGCCGAGCCCGCGTCGCTGACCACCAGCGCGGCCTTCAGCGTGGGGAAGTGGCGGGCCAGCCCGTCGGCGGCCACCGCCAGCACGGCATCGAGCGTCTCGGCGTTGTTGTACGTGAGCAGGCCGATGGCGACGTCCACCGGGCCGACGTCCGCCAGCGATGCAACGACCGACTCCGATAGCTTGGGGAGCGCCATGGACGGCCCAGCGCTCCTCAGTGCGTGAGGTGTATGAGCAGGGCCAGGAAGTCCGTCAGGTGGCGCGTGATCAGGAACGACCGGCGAACGTGCTCGCGGCCGGCGGCGCCCATGCGGGCGATGAGCTCCGGGTTGTTCAGCAGGTGTCGCAGCCGGAACGCCGCGCCCTCGACCGAATGCACGGTGTAGCCGGTGACGTCGTAGACGATCTGCTGGCTGAGCCCGCCCGCCACGCCGGCCACCACCGGCTTGCCCTTCCACATCGCCTCGGCGGCGCCCAGGCCGAAGCCCTCGCGCACCGATTTCTGGATGACGATGGTGGCCGCGCGCTGCAGCGCGTTGATCTGCAGATCGGCGTCGGGCGGCAGCTCGAGCACGACGATGTCGCCGTCGTGGGAGGCCGCCTCCCGCAACTCGGCGAGCGTCTCGACGCTCTCGTGCTCGCCGCCGCCGCTGCCGGCCATCACCAGCCGGATGTTGTAGTGCTTCTTGACCAGCCGGTAGGCGTTGACCACGCCCAGGGGATCCTCGGCCGGCGTGAACGCGCCGACCTGCAGGAGGAACGGCCGGTCCTGAGGGACGCCGAGGCTGCGGAGGGTTCCGGCCACCTCGCGCAGGGGCATGTCGCGGTTCTTGTCCGACAGCGGGTCGATCGACGGCGCGACGACGTAGCGGGGGATGTTCAGCCGCCGGGTGAACTTCGGGAGCGAGAAGATGGCCGCGTCGAACTGGTTCACGAAGGGCCGCAGGAAGGCCCACGCGCGCCGCTGCGGGCGCGCGCAGTCGAAGTGGCAGCGCCAGAGCCAGCGCCCCTGAGTGGGACGGTTCGCGACCAGCGTGACGGGCTCCACGTCGTGCACCATCACGAGATCGGCATCCAGGTGGAGCTTCTTGGCGTTGACGCGATTCATCTCCACGTAGTGGTCGAGCGCCTCGTCGGTCAGCACGCGCTCGGCGCCCTCCAGCGTGGCTCGCAGTGCGGCGGCCGTCGTGTAGAAGCCTGGATCGCCGCCGGTGATCTCCCACGACGAGTCGGTCCCAAGGTCCGATAGCAGCGGCACCGCCGCGCGCAG
>Ga0075418_10008509_pt1 | contig 11498 bp, 10 predicted proteins | sample SoiMetdeltSBSDD2_FD_81776 | JGI IMG/M metagenome (GOLD analysis project Ga0075418, IMG submission 81776) | Bulk soil microbial communities from a Populus tree surrounding site in Tennessee, USA - Soil MetaG P. deltoides SBSDD2 | ecosystem: Environmental > Terrestrial > Soil > Tree plantation...
AGAGACCGACCGTGTTGGCGACGGCGCCGGTGAACGCGCCCTTGACGTGCCCGAAGAGCTCCGACTCCATCAGGGTCTCGGGAATGGCGCCACAGTTGACCGAGACGAAGGGCCCCGACCGGCGCGGGCTTTCCTGGTGGATGGCCCGCGCGACCAGCTCCTTGCCGGTGCCGCTCTCGCCTGTCACCATCACCGTCGAGAGACCGTCCGCCGTCTTGCGGATCACCTCGCGAAGCTCGTTCATCTGCCGGCTCTTGCCGACAAAGCTCTCGAAGCCCCGCTCGCGGCGGAGCTGCGTGCGGAGCGCCTTGTTCTCGTCCTGCAGCCGCTTGCGCTCGAGCGCATTGGCGATGGTCAGCTTGATCTCGTCGAGCTTGAACGGCTTGGTGACGTAGTCATAGGCGCCGAGCTTCATCGCCTCGACGGCGGTCTCGGTCGACGCGAACGCGGTGACGACGAGGACCACCGCGCTCGGCGAGAGCTCCTTGGCAGCGCGGAGCACGCCGAGGCCATCTACCTTGCGCATGCGAAGGTCGGTGATCACGAGGTCGAACGCCTCGTTCTTGAGGATCTCGACGGCCTGCTCGCCGCCCTCGGCCAGCGTGACGTCGTGGCCGGCCTGGCGGAGCATAATCGCGAGCAGCTCGCGCATGCTCCGCTCGTCGTCGACGACGAGGACGCGCGTGTCAGGCATTGCGCGCGGGCAGCGTCAAGGTGAACGTCGTTCCGAGACCCGGCGCGCTGCGCACGTCGATCTCACCGCCGTGATCCTGCACGATCCGGTGCACGAGCGCCAGTCCCAGCCCGGTCCCCTCCGGCTTCGTGGAGAAGAAGGGCTCGAAGACGTGGGACACGTCGGCGGCGGCGATGCCGTCGCCGGTGTCGCTCACCGCCACCTCGAGCGTCGCGCCGCGCACGGAGACCGAGACGCGGAGCTCTCCACCCTCCGGCATGGCCTCGACGGCGTTCAGGCAGAGGTTCCAGAGGATCTGCCGGAACTGCTGCGCGTCCACGGCCCACGGGATAGATGGGACGAACTCGCGGATGACCTTCAGGCTGCCGGAGCTCGTGCGGTGCTCGAGTAGGAGCAGGACCTCTTCGGCGGCCGCGGCCACGTCGAAGGTGGCGATCGACAGGGGCGCCGGGCGGGCGTACTCGAGGAAGTTCTTGATGATGTGGTTGAGCCGCTCGGACTCGTGGGCCACGATTTGCGAGAGGCGCTCGCGCGCGTCGTCGGCGGTGAGCGGGCTGGTGAGAACCTCGATGGCGCCGGTGAGCGAAGCGAGCGGATTGCGAATCTCGTGCGCGATGTTCGCGGCCATCCGCCCCACCGTCGCCAGCCGATCGGCCTGGCGCATCCGGGACTCCATCTCGCGGATCGCCGAGAGGTCCTCGCACGCGCTGATCAGGCCTAGACGCTCGCCCTCGCCGGAGCGCAGCGCTGAGAAGGTCATCCGCACCGGCACGCTCGTTCCGTCGGGCCGGCGCAGCACTGCCTCGTGCCGCGTGGAGGCGCGCGGATTGGCGGCGATGACCGACTCGATCGGCTCGAGCGGGATCACCGAGCCGATGAGGGACGACCAGGCCTGCCCGATCGCGTGAGGGGCGGCGACACCGGTGATCTCCTCGGCGGCGTGGTTGAACGCGGTGACCCGGTGCTCGAGGTCGAGCGCGATCAATCCAGTGCCCACCGACTGGAAGACGAGATCCTTGAATGCCTGCAGGTCCCGGAGGTCCTTCTGCCGCGTCTCGAGCTCCTGCCGGGTGGCCCGATACTGCTCGCCGAGACCGCCGGCGAGGATGGCCACCACCAGGAGCGTCGCCGCGTTGAGGAACATCGTGACGACTTCGAGCGCCGTCGTCTCCTGGGGCGCGTCGAAGAACTGGATCAGCGGCAGTACCGTGCGGGCCAGAACGATGCCGGTATAGAGCACGATGGACACCGCGGCGATCGCGAGCCCGCGTGTCCGCGACAGCAGCACGCAGGTGGCCGTCACGCCCAGGACGTACAGGAAGGTGAAGATCGAGCGCGGCCCGCCGGTCGCGGCGACGACCGCCGTGACCAGCGCGGTGTCGAGCAGGCAGATGAACCACGTGAGGCGGCGGGAGTCGGCCGGCGGGGGAAGCAGGAGCACCGCGCCGGCGGAGGCGATCGCGACCAGCAGCGCCAGGACCAGGACCGCGCGCTCGGCCGGGACGGGCCCGGGCGCGACGAGCGGCGCCAGCGCCAGCAGAACCGCGGCGACGCCGAGCCGCGCCCAGGAGAACCCGCGGAGCGGGCCGCCGACGTTCAGCGCTATCACTTACGTCACTTCATCAAGGTGACCAGACGGAAGATCGGCAGATACATCGCCACCACGAGGCCGCCGACCACCACGCCCAGGAACACGATCATGATGGGCTCGAGCAGCGACGTGAGGGCGGTGACCGCGGTGTCGACTTCGTCGTCGTAGAAGTCCGCGATCTTGGAAAGCATGCTGTCGAGCGCGCCGGTATTCTCGCCGACGCTGATCATGTGCACGACCATCGGCGGGAATACCGTGCTCCCCTTGAGGGGCTCGGACAGCGCCCGGCCCGACGTGACGGCCGTGCGCGCCTGCATGACGGTTCTCTCGACCACCCGGTTCCCGGCGGATCGGGCGGTGATGAGCAGGCCCTCGAGGATTGGAACGCCCGACGAGATCAACGTGCCGAGTGTCCGGGTGAATCGCGCCACAGCGACTTTGCGGATGAGCATGCCGATGACCGGCACCTTCAGCAGGAACGCGTCGATGATGTTGCTGCCGTTGTCGGTGTTGTAGTAGCGCTTGAGTGCGTAGATGGCGCCGGCGCCCACGCCCACCATGACGATGATGTATCGTTGGGTGAAGTCCGACAGAAACATGACAACCTTGGTCGGCAGCGGGAGGTCCGCACCCATGCCCTGGAACATCTTGGCGAAGGTCGGAATGACGAAGATCATCATGAACACGATGACCAGCACCGCCACGCTGATGATGGTGATGGGGTAGACCATCGCGCCCTTGACCTTGCTCTTCAGCTTCGCGGCCTTCTCGATGTAGCCCGACAGCCGCTGCAGGACGACGTCGAGCACACCGCCCGACTCACCGACCTGCAGCATGTTGGTGAACAGGTCGTTAAAGACCTTGGGGTACTTCCGGAACGACTCGGCGAGGGTGGCGCCGCCCTCGACCTCGCGGGCGATCTTGCCGGTGACGCCGCGCAGGACCTTCGAGTCGCTCTGCTCGGAGAGGATCGCGAGGCACTGCGCGATCGGGAGACCGGCGTCCACCATTGTAGAGAACTGCCGCGTGTAGATCGCCAGGTCCTTGTCCTTGACCTTGCCGCCGACCTTCTTGATGCCGACGGGCTTGGCCGTCCGCTCCTGGACGGACGTCGCGACGACACCGCGCGCGCGCAGCTGGGTCACCGCGGTCGGGCGGTCGTTCGCCTCGATCTCGCCGGACACGACCGCTCCTCCCGAGCGGCCGCGGTATGCGTAGAGAGCCATCGCTGCCTCCTCCTACCGTTTGGCGAACGGCGACGCGCTGGCGCTCGCGCCGGCAGTGGCGGCCGGTCCCTCGTGGGCCAGGAGCTGGAGCAGCTCCTCGACCAGCGTCGACCGGTTCAACGCGTCCTCCTTCGTGATCAGGTGGCGCTTGACCAGATCCGCCAGCGACTGGTTCATGGTCTGCATGCCGAACTTCTGTCCGGTGGCGATGGCCGAGTACACCTGGTGGATCTTCTCCTCGCGGATGAGATTTCGAATGGCGGGCGTGGCGGTCATGATCTCGAGCGACATCACGCGGCCGCCCCCGACCTTGGGGATGAGCGTCTGGGACAGCACGCCCTCCAGCACCAGTGCCAGCTGCGCCCGCACCTGCGCCTGCTGCGCCGTCGGGAACACGTCGATGATTCGGTTCATGGTCTGGGCGCAGGAGTTGGTGTGCAGCGTGCCGAAGGTCAGGTGGCCCGTCTCGGCGATCGTCAGCGCCGCCGCGATCGTCTCGAGGTCACGCATCTCACCGACCAGGACCACGTCCGGGTCCTGGCGGAGGATCGACTTGAGCGCCCTGGTGAACGACCCGGTGTCGGCGAAGACTTCGCGCTGGTTGACGAGACACTGTTTGTGCGGATGGACGAACTCGATCGGATCCTCGATCGTCATGATGTGCTCGTGACGCTCGCCGTTGATCTTGTCGATCATGGCCGCGAGCGTCGTCGATTTCCCGGAGCCGGTCGGTCCGGTCACCAGGATGAGCCCCTTGGGCCGGTCGGCCAGCTGCTGGACGATCTGCGGCAGCCCGAGCTCGTCGAACGAGCGGATCTTATAGGGGATGACGCGGATCGCGCAGCCGACAGCGCCGCGCTGCCGGTAGACGTTGCACCGGAAGCGCGCCAGGCCCTGGATGCCGAACGAGAGGTCGAGCTCGTTTTCTTCCTCGAACTTTTGCTTCTGGCCCTCGTTCAGGACGCTGTAGGCGAGCCGCTGGGTGTCCTGGGGTGTCAGGACCTCGAACTGGTTGAGCTGCGTCAGGCGACCGTTGACGCGGATCTGCGGATACGTTCCGCTGGTGATGTGCAGGTCGGACGACCCGCGGTCAACCATAAGTTGCAGAAGATCGGCCATGTTGGCGGCCATCGTGCCTCCCTACTTCGCAATGCCCTGCTCAGGACAGGGTAACTCGCAGCACTTCCTCGACAGTCGTAGTTCCTTCAATGACTTTCATGAGCCCGGCCTGCCGCAGGCTCTTCATGCCCTGCGACTGCGCAATCGCCCGAAGCTCCGCCGTCGGCACGTTCTTCAGAATGCCGTCGCGGACCTCTTCGGTAATCGGCATGACTTCATAAATGGCGATGCGGCCCTTCATACCCGTGAAATTGCACGTCGCGCAGCCCTTGCTCTTGTAGAACTGCACCCGCCCTTTGCCGGACGGAACGTGGCCGTAGGTGGCCAGGCTCTCCTCGTCGGCGTCGTACGGCTCCCGGCACTGCCGGCAGATCTTGCGGCCCAGGCGCTGGGCCACGATCAGCAAGAGCGACGACGCCACCAGGAACGGGGGAATGCCCATGTCGAGGAGCCGCGCGACCGTCGACGGGCAGTCGTTGGTGTGCAGCGTGGAGAACACGAGGTGACCGGTGAGTGCAGCGCGAATGCTGATCTGCGCCGTCTCGAGGTCGCGCGTCTCACCGACCAGGATGACGTCGGGGTCCTGCCGGAGGAACGAGCGAAGCGCGGCGGCGAACGTGCGGCCGACGCCTTCGTTGATCTGGACCTGGTTCACGCCCTTCAGGTTGTACTCGACCGGATCCTCGGCGGTCATGATGTTGACATCCGGCGAGTTGATCGTGTGGATTCCCGAGTAGAGCGTGGTCGTCTTGCCGGAGCCGGTCGGCCCGGTGATCAGGATCATCCCGTAGGGCTGGTGGATCGCGGCGTTGAACTTCTCGAGGGTCCATTCGTCGAAGCCGAGCTGCGTCAGATCGAGCTTCAACGCCTCCTTGTCGAGAATACGGAGGACTGCCTTCTCGCCGAAGATCGTCGGGAGTGTCGACACGCGGAAGTCGATCTCCCGGTTGTTGTAGCGAAGCTTGATGCGTCCGTCCTGTGGCATCCGGCGCTCGGCGATGTCGAGGTTCGACATGATCTTCAGCCGGGAGAGGATCGCCGACTCCAGGCGCTTGGGCGGCGCCAGCATCTCGTGGAGGACGCCGTCCATCCGGAAGCGAATGCGGAAGATCTTCTCGTACGACTCGAAGTGGATGTCGGAGGCGCCCTTCTGGATAGCGTCGACCAGCACCATGTTGACGAGCTTGACGACCGGCGCCTCGTCGGCCGACTCCTTCAGCTCGAAGACGTCGACCTTGGCGCCTTCCTCGCCGTCCTCCACGACCTCGACGTTGGCCAGGTCGGTCTGCATGTCCGAGAGGACGTTGGTGATGGCCTCGGTCTTCGACTCGTAGTTCCGGTCGATCGCCTTCTTGATCGCCGTCTGCGAGGCCACTAGCGGCAACACCTGGAGGTTCGTCATGAACGAGATGTCGTCGAGAGCGAAGACGTTCGTCGGGTCGGCCATCGCGAGGGCCAGCGAGTTGCCCATCTTCCGGACCGGGATGACTTCGTACTTCCGCGCGATGGGCGCCGGCACGAGCCTGAGGACGTCGGAATCGATGTCGAGCTGGGCGAGCGTGATCGAGGGAACTCCGTACTGCCGCGAGAGGAAGCCGATCAGCTGCTCGTCGTTGAGATAGTTCAGCCGGGTGAGGACCGAGCCGATCTTCTCGGGAGAGCCCTTCTGCTCCGCGAGGGCTTTCTTGAGCTGTTCCGCGGTGATGAGCCCATCGGCGACGAGGAGGTCCCCGAGCCGTCGGTTGACAGGCTGACCGAGCTTCACCGGTTGAGCCATTGTAACTTTCTACTGTACGCCACCCAGCCGCTTCAACGTATCGGTAAAGGCCTTGTAGGCGTCGTCCTGGTAAAGCACGAAAATCACACGCTTGAGGCCGGTCGGACTGCCCTTCAGGTGGGCCACGACGGCGTTCAACATGGCGTTCGCCGACACCGCCGGCGGGACATGGCCGACACCCGTTCCGAGCGCGGGCAGGGCCAGCGACGTGATGCGGTGTTTGGCCGCGAGTGCCAGGACAGCGCGGGTTGTTGCCGCGATCAGGTCGCCATCGGTTTTGAGATCTGGCCCCATGACTGCCGCGTGGATGACGTGCGTGGCGGCAAGATTGCCGCCGGTAGTCAGCACGGCCTCGCCGACCTCCACCGGGCCCTGGCGCATCGCCTCTTCCTCGATGATGACCCCGCCCTTGCGCTTGATCGCGCCCGCGACGCCGGTACCCATCGCCAGGGTCGAGTTCGCCGCGTTGACGATCGCGTCGACTTCCCAGTCGGTGATGTCGCCGCGCTCGATGGCGATCGACGAGGGGCCGAGCCGGAGCCTCATGGCTGCTTCTCGCGGTGCTCGCTGGCCTTCGCGGCTTCCCAGGCCTGCTCGAGCTCGTCGGGCGTCACCGCCGAGACCGACGTGCCGCGCGCGAGCAGCTCGGCTTCCATTCCGGTGAAGCGCCGGCGAAACTTCTCGATCGCGTCATTCAGGACGTCCTCGGCGTCGAGCTTCGCGAGCCGCGCCACGTTGACGAGCGAAAAGAGGATGTCTCCGAGCTCCTCGCCGATCCGGGCGGCGTCACCCGAGGCGATTGCCTCGCCGGTCTCGCGCACCTCTTCCTCGACCTTGCTCCACGCCGCCCGCGCGTCGGGCCAGTCGAACTTCACCCGCGATGCCTTCGACTGAACGCGCTGAGCCCGCAGCAAGGCCGGCATCGCGCGCGGCACGCCGTCGAGAAGGGAGCGGCGCTGGCCGCGGTCGTCCGCCTCGCGCTGCTTGATGGCCTCCCACTGGGCCAGAGCCTCGGTCGCCGTGCCGACCGACGCGTCGCCGAAGACGTGCGGATGACGCCGCACCATCTTGCCGATCAGTTGCTCGAGCAGATCGGCCATCGTGAACTCGGCCAGTTCCTCGGCAAGCCGAGCGTGGAAGACCACTTGAAAGAGCAGGTCCCCGAGCTCCTCTCGCAAAGGCGCGCTGTGACCTGACTCGATCGCTTCGAGGACCTCGTAGGCTTCTTCGATCAAGTACGGCTTGAGGGACGTCCGCGTCTGCTCGCGATCCCAGGGACAACCGTGCGGAGCACGCAAGCGCATCATGACGTCAAGGAGCCGTTCGAAGAGAACGCCGGGGGACTCGGTCATGTCCGTTCCTGAGGCTAACCGATTATACAGCAAGGGTTTTCGCCTGTGCTAGGCTCAGGCCGATGGCCGCGGACGATTCAGGCGACGTTTTCAAAGTCACTGACCGGCGTCGACGCCAGGAGCCCGAGGACTCACCCCAACCGGCGGCGTCCCAGTCCGACGCGCCACCGACGCCTGCGCCCCCCGGCCCGCCCCCCGGCCCCCCGACCGAACGCAGCCTGGCCGGTCTCTTCATGATGCTGGCAAGCTCGGCCGTGGTGGCGCTCGGGCACGCACCCGATCCTCTGACGGGTCAGCGCCAGATCGATCTGGTTCAGGCCGCGGACGCGATCGACCTGCTGCTCTTGCTGCGAGAAAAAACCGAAGGGCACCGGTCGGACGGCGAGTCGCAGATGCTCGAAGAGCTCATCTACGATCTGCAGCTTCGCTACGTGCAGGTCACGAAGCAGTCCTGATCACGAGCACCCGAGGCTCCACCGTGATCGCCTCCACGGTGTCGGGAAGCCGCCAGCGGAGCTGATTGACGATCGCCGAGCTGACCATCAGCCGCGCTAGCACACTCGGAATCTGCTGCCGGCCGAGGGCGAACCGCTCGATGTCGAGGCGCAGATACCGGCGCTGCTTTCGGGCCGCGTCCACCTCCAGGCTGGCGCGCGCGCCGAGATGAACCCAGATGGGCTGCTCGAGCCATCTAATCGAGAGGAGCTCGGGTATGGCCAGCGCCCGGCGAAGAGGCATCTGCCCCTTGAGCTCGACGACACCGTCCCCGACGAGCCGGACGCTCGCGGCGTTCAGCGGAATCCTCGCGGCTTCGACGAGGTGGCGTGAGAGGAAGGCGTTGAGTTCTGGCTCGCTGAGGGCGACCGGGCGCATCGCGCCGCCCTTGCCGAGCCGGCCGCCGGTCGCGAGCTCGAAGATCTTCTGCTGACAGCGGACGCCGTCCTCGGCGGTCCCCGCGGCCGCCGCGATCTGCGGCTCCTGGAACAGACGGGGTGCGACCCAGGCGGATCCCGCAGCCAGGCCGCAGGCCCCGATCAGGACCCCGACGAGCAGAGCGCATCCCAGGCGCATCGGCCCCACCCTACCATCTCGGGCCACAAAGTCGCGTCAGGCTTGACCCAGGCATTGTCGGAAGCCCACTATCTTGACATCAATACGCTCAGATGATATAAGAACTGTGAACTCATAGAGAGGCCGGGTGAGAGAGTCCGGCCGAGAAGCCAGCAAGGAGGGCTTTGAAGATGGCGATGGTGCGATGGAGTCCGTTTGTAGCGATGGAGCGATGGGAGCCGTTCCGCAACGCGTCCGACATTCAGGAGGAGGTCAACCGCCTTCTCGATAGCTTCCTCGGGAGACCCGCATCCACGACCGACGTACGCAGCTGGGTGCCGGCTCTCGACATGCACGAGACCAAGGACGAGTTCGTTCTGAAGTACGAGCTGCCGGGGGTCAAGGAGAAGGACGTGTCGCTGTCGATTCTCGAGGACGTGCTGACCGTGAAGGGCGAGCGTGCGTTCACGGCCGACGCCGAGGGCGAGAACACCCGGCACATCGAGCGCGTCTACGGGAAGTTCGAGCGCAGCGTGCGGCTGCCGATGCCCGTGCAGGCCGAAAAGGTGAAGGCGACCTATGTTGACGGAGTGCTCGAGGTCAAGCTGCCGAAGGCCGAGGAAGTGAAGCCCAAGGCGATCAAGATCGACATCGGCTAAATCGTTCGGACCGGGCTGAAGGGACGGAGCGGACCGTGCGTCCGCTCCGTCGAGACAAGGAAGGAAGGGAGATTCCACATGGCGAAGGTGATCGGCATTGACCTCGGGACGACCAACTCGGTGGTGGCGGTCGTCGAGGGCGGAAACCCAACCGTGATCGCGAACCAGGAGGGCAGTCGACTGACGCCCTCGGTTGCGGGATTCACGAAGGACGGCGAGATCCTCGTCGGGCAGGTCGCCAAGCGGCAGGCGATCACGAATCCCGAGAACACCGTGTTCTCGATCAAGCGGTTCATGGGCCGGCGCCACGACGAGGTGCTCCAGGAGATCAAGCTCGTTCCGTACAAAGTGGTCAAGGCCACCAACGGCGACGCCCGCATCGAGGTGCGGGGCAAGCAGTACTCGCCGCCCGAGGTCTCCGCCATGATCCTGAGGAAGCTGAAGGAAGCGGCTGAGGCGTATCTGGGCGAGAAGGTCACCCAGGCCGTCATCACCGTGCCCGCCTACTTCAACGACAGCCAGCGGCAGGCGACCAAGGACGCCGGCCGGGTGGCTGGCCTCGAAGTGCTGCGGATCATCAACGAGCCGACCGCCGCGGCGCTCGCCTACGGGCTCGACAAGAAGAAGGACGAGACCATCGCCGTGTACGACCTCGGCGGCGGTACGTTCGACATCTCGATCCTGGAAATCGGCGAAGGCGTCTTCGAGGTCAAGGCGACCAACGGCGACACGCATCTCGGCGGTGACGACTTCGACCAGCGCGTCATGGACTGGATCTCCGGGGAATTCAAGAAGGAGCACGGCATCGACCTTCTGAAGGACCGCATGGCGCTGCAGCGCCTGAAGGAGGCCGCCGAGAAGGCCAAGTGCGAGCTCTCGACGACGCTGCAGACCGAGATCAACTTGCCGTTCATCACGGCCGACGCGAGCGGACCCAAGCACCTTGTGCTCACCCTCACCCGGGCCAAGCTCGAGGCGCTCGTGGCGGATCTGGTCGAGCGCACGCTCGGTCCGTGCCGGCAGGCGATGCAGGACGCCGGCGTCGCGCCGAAAGACATCAACGAGGTCATCCTGGTCGGCGGCCAGACGCGTATGCCGAAGGTGCAGGAGGCCGTGAAGCAGCTCTTCGACCGGGAGCCGCACAAGGGCGTCAACCCCGACGAGGTGGTGGCAGTCGGCGCAGCCGTGCAGGGCGCCGTGCTCACGGGCGAGGTGAAGGACCTGCTGCTGCTGGACGTCACCCCGCTCTCACTCGGAATCGAGACGCTCGGCGGCGTGATGACACCGCTCATCACCCGCAACACGACGATTCCGACGAAGAAGAGCGAGGTCTTCACCACCGCGGCCGATAACCAGACGTCGGTCGAGGTGCACGTGCTCCAGGGCGAGCGGCCGATGGCGCGCGACAACCGGACCCTCGGGAAGTTCCATCTGGTCGGTATCCCGCCGGCGCCCCGCCAGGTGCCGCAGATCGAGGTGACGTTCGACATCGACGCGAACGGCATCCTGAACGTCGCGGCGCAGGACAAGGCGACCGGGAAGCAGCAGAACATCACCATCACAGCCTCGTCCGGGCTGACCAAGGACGAGATCGATCGCATGGTGAAGGAAGCCGAGACCAACGCGGCGGAAGACACCAAGCGCAAGCAGGAGATCGAGGTTCGGAACCAGACGGACTCGCTGGTGTACTCGACTGAGCGCACGCTCGGCGAGCACGGCGCCAAGCTGGCGGAGGCTGACCGTAAGGCCATCGACGAGGCGCTCACCGAAGCGCGGGAGGCGCTCAAGGGCGAGGACCTCGATCGGATGAAGCGCGCGCAGGAGAACCTGACCCGCGCGTCGCACAAGCTTGCCGAGATCATGTATCGCGAAGCTCAGACGCAGGGCCAGCCCGGCGCGCCAGGAACGCCGAGCGAGGGCACAACGGGCCCGAAGGAAGGCGAGGTCGTCGACGCCGACTTCGAGGATCTGGGCGACAAGAAGAAGTAAGGGATCGATGCGTCGCGACTACTACGCGGTTCTGGGTATCG
>Ga0075418_10008510_pt1 | contig 11498 bp, 12 predicted proteins | sample SoiMetdeltSBSDD2_FD_81776 | JGI IMG/M metagenome (GOLD analysis project Ga0075418, IMG submission 81776) | Bulk soil microbial communities from a Populus tree surrounding site in Tennessee, USA - Soil MetaG P. deltoides SBSDD2 | ecosystem: Environmental > Terrestrial > Soil > Tree plantation...
GCATGCAGCTGCGAGACGCGCGATTCGTTGACGCCGATCTCGGCGCCGATCTGCTTCATCGTCGCTTCGTTGTAGTAGTACAGGCCGATGACCTTCTGCTCGCGCGGCGGCAGCGAGGCGATGGCGTCGCGCACGAAGGACGTGGTCTCCTCGCGCTCGTAGGCCACATCCGGCTGCTCCGGCTCGGACGGGATCAGCGCGGCCGGAATCGTCGACTCGTCGAGCGAATCGTTGCTGGCCATCGAGGAGGTCGACTCGATCGCGTTGATGCGCACGATGGTTCGCCCGAGCCGCTTCTCGTCGGAGCCGAGCTTCGCGGCCAGGTCGGCGAGCGACGGCTCGCATCCCAGCTCGCGCCGCAGCTGTTCGCGTGCGGCCTCGAGCTCCCGCCGCTGGCGGCGCACGCCGCGCGGCCAGGCGTCCTTGCGCAGCGCATCGATCATGGCGCCGCGTATCCGCCGCTCGGCGAACGTCTCGAACTTGATGCCGCGCGCCTCGTCGAAACGGTGCGCTGCGTCGATCAGCCCGATGATGCCGTCCTGCACTAGGTCGCCGATATCGATCGAGTGCGGCATGGTGGCCGCCACTCTACGGGCGAGCTGCTCGACAAACGGAATGCTGGCGACGACGCGAGGATTCTCGGTGGCTGTCTGCGGACGCATCAATGTGACCTCCGCCATTCCCTAAGGCAACCGCGGTACCACCGCTTCGCATTCCCGCACATGGCCGCAATCCGAGCCGCGGGATGACAGCAAATCTCATTTTGTGAAGTACTTAACGGACCTGGTGCGCGCAGGTTCTGCACGCTTCGACACCGGCGGCTCGCCAAAAATCGTCAAGAGGCTGGCGATCGGGCACCCGCCGCCGCCAATCCTCTGACGCTTCCTTACAGATACGGTGTGGAGGAAAAAGAAAAAGGAGAGCCCGCGCGCCGGGGCGGCGCCGTTCTGGAGAGGAATTGAGGGCGGTCAGTCGTCCGACGACTCGATGCGCTGGACGATCTCCCGGCTGGTCCCCATGGCGTCGAGCGCGCTCGCCACGATCTGCGACGCGCGGGCTCGATTGCCTTCGTCCGGCGTCCGGATCTCGAGCAGTTCAGCGTGGGCCAGGATGATGCCCAGCTGGTTGTTCAGCCGGTGGAAGAGCGCGCGGAGATCCTGGTTCTGAACCGCCGCGTCTGGCCGGCCGCTCGGTACCGACTGAGCCACGTTCACGCGTGGTGACCCGCTGTCGGCGCGCTGTCGGCGTCCGCAGGACGCGAGCCGGCCGTGGCGGGATCGCGCCAGAGAGTGTCCGCGAAGATCCGAATCGATCCGCCCGCGGTCCTCACGTATTCCACCTTGCCCGCGGAGATCCAGTTGTAGATGGTGCGCCGGCTCACGCCGACGACCTCACACGCCTTCATGATTGAAAGGGTCTGACGGTCCATGTCTTTTGATTCCTTCCCCTTTTTCCCCTTACATGGCGTGTATCGGCCGCTCAGCTCCAAGGCTTCATGCCTCCGGGCCGATCAACAGCTGAGTCGGCAAGAAACCGGTGTCCAGGGCAGAAAACCCAAACATCTAACTCGTCTGACCGTCCGCGTTGTGTCAAGATATTGGCGCCTTGAGTGCAGTCATGGACACCCCCCATCTGCTTTTCGTAGATGACGAGCCGGCGTTGCGCGCGCTGATGGCAGAGCGGCTTACCGATCACGGCTTCGACGTGGTCGAAGCGGAGAGCGGTGAACGGGCGCTCGAGCTTCTGCACCAGTTCGCCTTCGATGTCGTCATCACCGACCTGCGGATGCCGGGGATGGACGGCACCCAAGTCATCGAGTCGGCCCGGCAGCGGTACCCGGGAATCATCGCCATCGTGATCACCGGCTACGGGACGGTGAAGGATGCGGTCGAGGCCATCAAGCGCGGAGCGTCGGACTTCATCACCAAGCCGTTTCAGTTCGACGAGCTGTCGCACGTCCTCAAGAAGGCGCTCGAACAACGTCGCCTGACGTCGGAGAACGCGTACCTGCGCTCTCAGCTCGAGGAGCGATATCAGTTCGGCGGGATCCTGGGCCGTAGCCGTCCGATGCAGTCGCTGTTCCAGCTGCTCGAGACGGTGGCGCGCGCCAACAGCACGATCCTCATCACCGGCGAGACCGGCACGGGAAAGGAAGTCGTCGCGCGCGCCGTTCACCACAACAGTCCGCGCCGCGCGCACCGGTTCGTCGCGCTGAACTGCAGCGCCATTCCCGAAACGCTGCTCGAGGCGGAGCTGTTCGGGCACGTGCGCGGCGCGTTCACCGGCGCCGTCGGCGCCCGACAGGGGCGCTTCGAGCAGGCGCACAAGGGAACGCTCTTTCTCGACGAGGTCGGGACGATGAGCGCCGCCCTGCAGATGAAGCTGCTCCGCGCGCTGCAGGAGCGGGAGTTCGAGCGCGTCGGCGACAACCAGACGATCAAAGTCGACGTCCGGGTGATTGCGGCCACCAATTCCGAGCTGGCGAAGATGGTCTCGGACGGCCTGTTCCGCGAGGATCTGTACTACCGCCTGAACGTCATCAACGTGCAGCTGCCGCCGCTGCGCGACCGGCGCGAAGACATCCCGGTGCTGGTCAAGCACTTCCTGCAGCGATTCGGGGCGGGCATCGAGATGCATCTCTCGCAGGGCGCGATGCGGGCGCTGATGGCCTATACGTGGCCCGGCAACGTGCGGCAGCTCGAAAACGCCGTGGAGCGTGCCGTGGCGCTCTGCAGCGGCCGGCCCGAGATCGACGTCTCCGACCTGCCACCCGAGCTCTACTCGCCGCCGACGGTTGCGACGCGCCCATTCGTCGAGTTCCCTGACGAGGGGCTTGACCTGCCCGGGTACCTGGCGACGATCGAGCGCGATCTCATTCGCCTCTCACTCGAGCGAACACGCGGAAATCGGAACAAGGCCGCAGAGCTGCTCAGAATCAAGCGGACGACGCTCGTCGAGAAGCTCAAGCGGCTCGGAGCGGAATAACGTGCCGCCACGCTTTGCCTACTGGACGATCCTCGCAGGCGGTCTGCCCACTGCCTTTCGTGCCGCCAACCGCGACGAGCTCATGCCGACGTTTCAGCGGCTGCGCGACAAGCATCCGGACGCCGTCATGAAGTGGTTCGCGCGCGGCAGGCTGTGGGACTCGCCCGACGATGCGCGCGCCGAGTACGAGAAACGGCGTCAGCCGCCTGATCGGCGTCGAGAGCGCCGCGGCGGGCCCGGCGACCCGGGGTCGGCCACGAAGGAAACGCGCGGACGCGATTGGCGCCCCGGCGGCGATCATCGCGATCCACGTCAGAAGTTCGCCGACGCCAAGAAGGCCAGGAACGCGGCGGAGCGCAAGAAGCGGTTCGAGCGAAAACAGGGCGGGCCGCCGCGTCGCGACGACAACCGTCCTTTCGAGACGTCGCCGAAACGACATCGGGACGAGCGGCCACCCCGTCACGCTGGGGATCGTGAGCGGCCGGCCGGCCCCGCGGCCGGGTGGGAGAAACGTCCTCACACAGGCCCGAAGCCGCGGCCGAAGGTCGAGGGCGAGCGGCGCCCGTTCGACCGGCCGTCGTTTGCGCGTACCCAGCACGCCGAGAAGCCTGCCGCGGCCGGGCGTCCACTCCGGCCTCGCGAGGCGTCGGCCGACAATCCACGCAGCAAGCGACCCGGCGAGCCCTCGCACCCGACGCCGGCGTCCAGGCCTCGTGAGCGCGATCGACGCTTCCGCCGGTGATCACGCACCTGGTGCTCTTTCGGCCTCGGGCGGATCTCGCGGCGTCTTCTCGCGACACGCTCGCCGGCGCACTGTCGGACGCGCTCAGCCAGATCGGCACGATTCGCCGCGCTCGCTTCGGGAGGCGCGTGACGCACGGACGGCCCTACGAAGCTCTCATGCGTACCAACTACTCGCACGCCGCGATCCTGGAGTTCGACGATCTCACCGGCCTGCGGGCATACCTCGAGCATCCTGCGCACCGGCAGCTGGCGTCACGCTTCTTCGAGGCGTTCGAGGAAGCGTTGATGTACGACTTTGATGTGAAGGACGGCGAGGAAGGGATCTCGGCGCTCGCCGAGACCTGAGCCGGCCGGGGCGGGTCGGAGCTACAGGCCGATGGCCGATTTCACGCGGCCGAACAGCGTCCTCGACTTGGAGCGCTCGGCGGTGATCAGCTCGAGCCGGTCGAGCGCCTCGCCCATGGAATACACGGTCTGAATCCGTGTCTGGCCGACGCCGGGCGGCACGGCGTCGCGGCGCAGGCGCCAGATGAGAAAGGGGATGGCGCTGGAGTCGGCCACCACGTCGAGACAGTTCTCGGGACGATCGTCCAGCACCGCGTCGATGGCGAGCGCCTGTGCGACGCGTCCGCGCGAGCCTCTCATCACGAACACCGACGGAAACTCGAACCCGTGCGCGTGCAGCCAGCGCTGGGACTGGACCTGCGCGGTCTCTCCCGCCGACGGCGGCCGCTGGGTCAGAAACAAGACTTCCCACTGATGGCGGGCGGTGAGCGCTGCCAGGCGTGCAACAGCGCCGGGCTCGATTTCCCCGAGCGAGCGCCAGAAATCCACCGTTCGTCCCACATGGGTCCACAGCTGGCGCAGCTCGGAGCGAAGCAGCGGACGCGACGGCGTCGCCGGCTCGGGTGCATCGCCGCCATCGGGCGACCCGTCGGCTTCGGTGGCAAGCTGGCCCTCGACGTCTTCGGCCGACTCGAGCGGCCGCTTCGCGGACGCGTGGAGATCGACATCAGGCCCAAACAGGCGCCGGGCCTCACGCTGCAGCGCAGCATCCATGTCGGCGACAGTGCCGTCGAGGTCGCAGGCGATCCGTAGCGACACTACTCGGTCCGCTCCCTTCGCTCGTTCACCGGCTTCGCCGGGCGATCCATCTCGAGCACGCGATCGAGATCCGTGAGGTCGAGTGGAAGGTGTCCGCGGCCACGTTCGCCCTCGGGACGGACCCGGCGAGCGCGGGTCGTCTGGTGCGCAAACGACCGGGGCTGGCGCCGCTGCCGGCCGCAGCGCGAGCAGACGACGACGTCCTGACCCAGCACCAGCGCCAGCAGCCTGTCGACGATGCTTCCCCTGATGACGCGGGTGCGAAGTGACCCGCAACGCCTGCACATCTGCATGTCTGCGGCAACCAAAAGTCTTGCGGTCGGAGACGAGCCCTCGGCTGGCGCTGGCAACCGTGTGCCACCGCGAGCCGTTCTGGGTCCGCCATCCTGGCACCCCGCTTGGTGCATTTCTCGCGGACTGCGTCACACCGACGCAGGCGCGCGCCGACTGCCTGGGAGCTGCCGATGCCGAACCGTGTCTCGCGACTCGTTGCGTGCTGCTGCGTCGGGGTGACGCTGTGTCTGCTCGGCCTGCCCGAGTTCCCCGCCTTCACGCGCGCAGCGTCGACGCTCTTCGTCCCGGAGAAAACTCTATCACCGGCCGCGCAGGAGCCGCCCGCCTCCTCTGCCGCCTCGCCCGAGCCATCGCCCGATCTCCGGGTGGAAGCGCCGGTCACGCCGGCATCCGCCATCGAGACGCCCGCTGACACGGTCGGCCCTCGTCACGAGGGGCGCGGCGTGCTAATCCCGCTCTATGCCTCGTTCGTGGTGCTCCAGGCGCTCGACGCCCACTCGACGCTGCTCGCGGTGGACCGCGGCGCGAAGGAAACGAATCCGATCGCGGCGCCGTTCGTCGAGCATCCTGCCGCGCTCGTCGCCTTCAAGGCCGGCATGACCGTTGGCACGCTGTACCTGGTCGAGCGCGTTCGCCGCCACAGCCGGCTGGGCGCAATCGTCCTGACGGCTGCATTCAATTCCGCCTATGCGACCGTGGTGGCGAACAACTACCGGATCGCCGCCCGCCTTCCGCACTGACGGCCGTCAACCGTGCCCTCACGCTCTCACGAGGCGCCGAACAGGCGCTCTTCGAGAGCGGCGCAGAGCGTGTGGTAGGTCACCAGGTGCACCTCCTGTATCCGCGGCGTCTCCGCGAGCGGCACCGACATCAGCACGTCGCAGTGTTCGGCCATCCTGCCGCCGCTGCCGGTCAGACCGAGCGTGCGCAGCCCGAGAGAGCGCGCGCGGGCCAGGGCATTGATCACATTCGGTGAGTTGCCACTCGTGGAAATGCCCAGGGCCACGTCGCCCGGCTGTCCAAGCGCCTCAACCTGCCGCGCGAAGACGTCGTCGAAGCGGTGGTCGTTGCTCCACGCCGTGAGGAGCGCCTGATTGGTGGTGAGGGCAATGGCCGGCAGCGCGCGCCGGGGCCGCTGAAAACGGCCGACGAGCTCGGCGCACAGATGCTGAGCGTCGGCCGACGATCCACCATTGCCGAACGCGAGCAGCTTGTGGCCAGCGGTGATCGCGGTCTCCAGCAGGTCAACGGCCTTCGAAACCGACTCCTCGTAAGGGCTCTCGCTGACGGCGCGGAGCGCATCGGAGGCCTGGCGCAGAAGCGCCGATACGGATGGACCCATGGCGAAGAGTATCGCCGAAGTCCGCGCCGCGGGCGTGCACGGTAGTGAAGCTGCGCCTCCAACCGACGAGCCACAAACGTGACCGGCGGGCTCCGCTTCACCTACTTCAGCCTGTGGAGATGTCTAGGCCGCGCGAACGGTGGTGGGCTCGTGCTGGCGCTCGGTGCGCGCGGCACGACGGCCGGATGCCGGCGGAGCGGGATGCAGCGCGATCGCCACGCACGTGCCGAAGAGCAAAGCAACAGCGGGAATCTGCAAACTGAATTCAGAGATCTCCTGCACCGCCATGCCACATATGCCGGCCACCGCTCCCATGCGAATCCACCAGCTCCCGTCGTCCTGGGGCGCTTTCAGCGCCCTTACGATCGCGCGGCCGAGCGTCAGGGCCAGCAGCATCGCGGGAATGCACAGGAGGACGCCGCCTTCGACAGCGAGCTGAAGATAGTCGTTGTGGGCCTGGCGGGGCTGCACCGTAACGTCGGTCCGCGGCTGGACCATCATCAGCGTGCCGTAGGTGTTCAGTCCGGAGCCGGTCACCCAGAACGCTCCGGCGGCAGGGAGCGTGTCCTGCCACAACTGCAGGCGCCAGCGGAGCGATTCGGTGTTGCCGTACCAGTCGACCAGCCGGTCCGCGCCGCGCCAGGCCACGACGCCCGCAACGATCAACACCACGTATCCGGCGAGCGTCCATCGCTGCACCGATCCCTTCATGCGACAGAGCGCCGCGACCAGCATGATCGTGAGGCACGCGCCGGCGGCTGCGATCCCCGAGCGCGACATCGTCCAGACCAGCGAACAGGCCATCACGAGCACGCTGGTTGACAGCAGAAGCACGGGCGACGCCGCCGGTGTTCCGAGCCACAGGAGACGCTCCCGCCAGTTCGCGTCACCGCGCGGCGCCGACCGTTTCACCTGGGCAAAGAGCAGCCCCACGCCGAGGGCCAGCGCCAGGAGCATCCACCCGGCAAAGTGATTGCGGTTGACGAACGGGCCAAAGCCGTTTGTGGCAAAGAACCTCGGCGTCCAGAACCAGAGCAGCTTGCCGTTGAACGTGGCGTGCTGCGCCAGGCCGATGATCCCGACGATCGTCCCGACGACCGCGACATTGCGCGCCAGCGCTCGGGACGCATGCGCCTCGGCGAGCACCGACACGCACGTCGGCACCCAGACGATGCAGAGGACGAGGAATCCGAGGCCGCGCAGCGTCTCGGCCGGGTCGATGGACAGCGCATGGTGCTCCACGAACCCGTTGGCGTAGGCGACGCTGAACGCCGAGAGAAATGCCGAGGCAGCAGGGCTGGCGGTCGTCACGAAAGACGTCGCCACTGGAATCAGCTGCGCCACGACGGCCGCGCAGACGAGGATCACCGCCCACGCTACAGCGCCCCGGGGGAACTTGGGGCGCCAGCGCCAGGCAGCTATTGCGGCGACCGCTGCGGCCATCGGCCAGGATGCCCACGGATACACCGCCCCGAAGGCCAGCACGGCCCAGGTCAGGACGCAGGTGACAGCGAGAATCGCCAATGTTGTGGGCTCACGCGAAGGCGGGTACCGACGTTCAGGCTCGGCCTACTCGAATCGCCGCAGGCCGGCCAGTTCGAGCGACACGTTGCAGACGAACACCGACCCGAGGATGACGTACCGACGCCAGAGACGCCGGGGCTCGTGGAGCAGGCGGTAGAACCATTCCAGACCGTGTTCACGCATCCACACCGGCGCTTGCCTCACACGGCCGGAGTGAATGTCGAAGGCCGCGCCCACGCCCACCATCACCGGCACGTCGAGCCGGTCACGGTGCTGGTGCATCCAGCGCTCCTGCTTCGGCGTGCTCAGGCCGACCCACAGGATGTCCGCACGGGACGCATTGATCCGCGCGACGACCTCCGCGTCTTCGTCCGGCGTCAGAGGACGGAAGGGTGGCGAACAGGTGCCGGCGACGATCAAGCCGGGGAAGCGCCCGGCCATCTGCGCGGCGAGATCGTCCGCCACGCCGGGCCCGCCACCGTAGAAGTAGTGCCGTAGGCCGCGCGTCGCCGTCGCGCGACAGAACTCGAGCATCAGCTCCGGGCCGTAGACACGCCGGCGCAGCCGATGGCCACGCAGGCGGCCGAGCCACACGAGCGGCATCCCATCCGGAACGACCATGCCGGCACTGTTGAGGATCGTGCGCAGCGCGGGATCGAGGCGCGACTCGCTGACGCCGTGCATGCCGGTGACCGCCACGTACCGGCTGCCCTGGCGAGTCTCTATCCACTGCTCCATCCGTTCGATGGCCTCAGGGATCTGCACGGCATTCACCTGGACGCCGAGGACGGCAAACGTCTCCATTCAATGAACCGGCGAGTTGGACGTCTTCGTCGCGATCGCGCTCGCGTAGATCCTGATCAGGTCGGAATAGTTCTTCTCCGGCGTGAAGCACCGCTCGTACACCCTTCGGCCGTTCTGCCGCAGGCGATTCCGTGTGTGCGCATCGTTCCACAACCTCAGCACCGTACCCTGGAGCGCCGCTGCGTCACCGACCGGAAAGAGCATGCCGCTCTCGCCATGAGAGATCAGCTCGGTCATCGCTCCAAGCGCCGATGCTACGACCGGCGCTCCGCAGGCAAATGCTTCCATCAGCACCCGCGGCAATCCCTCGTACCAGAGCGACGGAAACACCACCATTCGTGCGTCGGCCATCACGTCGAGCACTTCGGCGGGCGAACAGGAGCCTCGCCATTCGATGTTCGAATTGGCGGCGGCTGCGGCGCGAACGTCCCGCGCCATCGGTCCATCGCCGACGATGACCAACCGATGCGGAACCTCGCGCCAGGCCTCGAGCAGCAGGTTCAGGCCTTTCTCGTCGGACAGTCGTCCCACGAACAACGCGTAGTCGCCGCATCCGCGGCCGATGCCCGGATCGGGTAGAAAGTTCGGCTTGACCGCAATCCGGTCGGCAGGCAGGCCCGCCCTGACGAACAGCGCTTTGGCGAAGTCGGTCAACGCGACGTACGTCGTGATCTTCGTCTGCCACGTGTGAAGCAGGTTGTGCACTCCGACCATCGCGGCCACGGCGAGCGAGGCCGCTCGGTTGTCCCGGTAGCACGCACGCACCACGCCTCGCCACGGTGCAATGCTACCCACACAGTCCTCACAGACGCGACCGGCTCTCAGCAGCTGCGCGTTCACACACGTCAGTCGATAGTTGTGCAGCGTTTGAATCACCGGCACATTCTCGGCAGCGGCTGCGTAGTAGACCGATGGGGACACTGCGGGGAAGAAGTTGTGCACGTCGACGATATCGGGTCGGTGCTCCCGAATGGTGGCGGTGATCCGACGCCGAGTCGTATCGTTCCAGACGGCCCGCAGTCCCGCCGAGACGAGGCTCCGCTCGGCCAGATACTCTCGATTGTGGACGTCGTAGTTGATGACCTCGTGACCGTGCTGGCGGAGAAGCGCGTCCTCCGCGCGAGCTGACTGATCCTCTCCGCCCGGCTGCAGATACAGGTTGTGAATCGCGAGGATCTTCACAGGAAGGTCTTTCCGTGCAGCGGCGCCGTGGCGAGCGTTCGGATTCGCACGGCCGCCGGCCTCGTCTGTGCCTGCGTCGTCGCGGTGCTGTCGCGTCGATCGTGAACCGGCTCACTCCAGGCAGACATCGACCATAACGCCAGCGGGACGAACCCGAAATCCCACAGCAGCAGATTCGACGACACCATGGTCAGACCTGCGACGAGCCACCCCGCCATCGCCCCAACCGCAACATGACCGTGCCGTGCGCCCATCGTCCAGGTCGTTCTGACGATTGCCCCCACCAGCAGAAGCACCATCACGGCGGCGACGTAGCCACCGGTCACCAGCACCTCGATCCAGCCGGAATCGTTTGTCTCCGAGGTCATGCCGTATCGGTTGCCGGCGTAGGAGTCCTCGGGCAGAAACCCGTACCCCGTCCACTCACGCCAGACGTCGGTGGACGGCGCCTGAGTGATCCGTGAGACGTCGCGGTCCAGGCGGTACCTGACGTTTCCGCTGCCGCTCTGCCACTCGTCGATCGCCGATGAGATCCAGTCCCATTGCGTGCTTACCTGCTCGCGGGTCGCGTCGCTCGCAGCGTACGACGTGACGATCGCGCCGACCGCCACGGCCGCGATCGCCAGCGAGCGGGCCGCCGTCAGCATGGTGGCCGCGTTCAGCCGGGCGAGAAGAACGGGAATGCAGGCCGCAGCCGCAGCCGTCGCGATCCACCAGCCACGGAAGCGAATCGCCAGCGCAAACACCACCGCCCATGCCACGGCGCTGCCGATCGAGCGTATCGATGCTCTCTGCAGCACCCAGCCCCAGGACGTCAACAGCGCCAGCACGATGAGAAAGGTGCCCGGGGCAGATACCTTCTTCACCAGCTGTCCGCCCTGCGATTCGATTGATTCGACGACCGACGGCCACGACAGACCATAGAGGTCGGCCGCGAAGAGCACGACCGTCGCCGTCAGGGCCATCGTCAACACCCCTTTGCGAAGGATCAGCGGGTCGAAGGCGTCGGAGCTCGAGTGCGTGATGAGCAGTCCGTACAGGGCCAGCACCAGCCAGCGTCGGGCCCACTGCACGACGAGCACGAACTCCGACGGGGTCGTAATCGAGACGACGGTGAGCACCACCACGTAGACAGCGAACGATCGCGCGACGCGCTGGGCCCAGACGGGCGCGGCGCTCGTGCGATCGACGAACACGGCGCGCACGCCGCAGCGAACGCACAGGGCCAGGAGCAGGATGTCGCCGAGCGGCTTCCACCCGAACGGGAGAAGGCCGAACAGGGACAGATGAACTGCCCCGGCGATCAGCAGCGTCACCGACGCGAAGGATCGACCGGTCACGCGTGTACGGCTTTCATCGCCGGAAGTCCGGCTGTCTGCTCGAGGATATCCACGAATCTCGCTACCGCACCGCGAAGCGCAAACCGCTCGACGTGCTGGCGACTGAGCGTCGACGCGCTACGGGCATCCACCAGAGCCTGCGCGAGCGCATGCGCCAACGCTCCGGGATCGGGGCTCGA
>Ga0075418_10008511_pt1 | contig 11498 bp, 11 predicted proteins | sample SoiMetdeltSBSDD2_FD_81776 | JGI IMG/M metagenome (GOLD analysis project Ga0075418, IMG submission 81776) | Bulk soil microbial communities from a Populus tree surrounding site in Tennessee, USA - Soil MetaG P. deltoides SBSDD2 | ecosystem: Environmental > Terrestrial > Soil > Tree plantation...
GCTCGGCGATCTATTCGGCCAACAAGGCAGCGCTCCACTCGTTCACCCAGTCATGGGCCGACGAGTATGGCCCCTCCGGGGTGCGGGTCAACGCCGTCGCCCCGGGGCCGATCGCCACCGAACGCCAGGAGCAGTTCGCCGACCACGTCGCCCCGATGGTGGCTCGCATCCCGTCGCGGCGGATGAGCACCCCGGCCGAGGTCGCAGCCTCGGTGGTGTTCCTGGCCAGCGACGACGCGGCAAACATCCACGGGACCGTGCTAGGTGTGGACGGGGGTTGGGCGGCGGTTTAACACATGGCCTAGATTTTGTTGCATGACTGACCACACGGCCATCGACACCGGGCTGCTGATACTGCGGGTGGTGCTGGGTCTGACCATGGCCGCACACGGCTACAACAAGTTCTTCGGCAAGGGCGGCTTGGCGGGCACCGCGGGCTGGTTCGACAGCATGGGCATGAAGCCGGGCATGTTTCACGCCCGGATCGCCGCTACCACCGAGATGTCGGCGGGCCTCGGTTTGGCGGCCGGCCTGCTGACTCCGATCCCCGCGGCGGGCTTCGTCGCGCTGATGTTCGTCGCGGCGTGGACCGTGCACCGGCCGAACGGCTTCTTCATCGTCAAGGAAGGCTGGGAGTACAACCTGGTTCTTGCGGTGTCGGCGGTGGCGATCGCCACGATCGGGCCAGGCAAGTTCAGCCTTGACTACGCGCTCTTCCGCACGACGGGCCTCTACGACTTCCTGCACGGCTGGTGGGCTCTGCTGATCTCGGCCGGACTGGGGCTGGCCGGCGGCATCGGCCAGCTGGTGATCTTCTGGCGGCCACCGGCGAAGGCCGATGCCTAGCTCGCCAGTCCGAGCAGAACGTCGGCCAGAACTGAGGGCCGTGAGTAGAACGGCGAGTGGTCCCCTGGCAGCTCGATGAGCTCGGCGCCCAACCGTTCGCGAGCGGTTTGCCTTGACCATGCGGGACGCAGGATCTGATCGTCGCTGCACGCGACGTATGTCGTTTTCACAGCGGGGAATTCGGCCAGTGAGGACGGCAGGATCGCCGGGTATGCCGACTGAGGTCGAAGACGCTCGAGGGCGGCTCTGGTGGTCGCCTCGTCGCAGTCGCCGTAGAACATCGCGCACGCGAGGTCGAGGTCCGTCCACACTTGCCGCAGCTGCTCATCCGGCACGCTCAAACCTTGTTCGTACGCCACCGGGTTCAGCATCTCGAGTTCGTCACTCATCTGATCGAACACGCTGCGGCCGATGTCGGGGACCATCGCGCACAGGTACACCAGATGCCGGACGGATCGACGCGCGGCGACCAACGGGATCGTGTTTCCGTTGTAGGAGTGTCCTACCAGCACGACATCGTCGCCGCGACTATCCAGTGCCGCGCACACCACGTCGGCGTAGGTGTCGAAGGTGGCCGTTCCGTCCTCGTTGGGCAGGTCCATCGTCACCACGTCATGGCCGGCTTGTCGCAGGAGCGGGGTGAGCTGCTCCCAACACCACGCGCCGTGCCATGCGCCGTGCACCAGCGCGAAGGTGGTCATCCGGTAATGCTAAAGCCATTCCACTCGGCTAGAACACGTTCTAGTCTCATGCGTCATGGGGTTTCTGAAGCAGGACGCGCCCGTCGTCGACTACGAGGAGTGGAGCAAGGGCAGCCGCGCCGAAAGGATCGTTCCGATGGCCAAGCACTGGGCCGAGGTCGGATTCGGAACTCCGGTCGTGCTGCACCTGTTCTACGTGGTCAAGATCCTGCTCTACATCCTTGGCGGGTGGCTGTTCGCGCTGGCCACCGAAGGCATCGACGGGTTCACCAACGTCGCGTCGTGGTACGCCGAGCCGATCGTCTTCGAAAAGGTCGTGCTCTACACGATGCTGTTCGAGGTCGTCGGCCTCGGCTGTGGCTTCGGTCCGCTGAACAACCGGTTCTTCCCGCCGATGGGCTCGGTCCTGTACTGGTTGCGGCCCAACACCATTCGGCTTCCGCCGTGGCCCAACCGGATACCGCTGACGAGAGGCACCACCCGCACACCTGTGGACGCTGCGCTGTACGGTGCGCTGCTCGTGATGCTTCTGGTCGCACTGTTCTCCGATGGCACCGGGCCGATCCCCGCATTGGGCACGACGGTGGGCGTGCTGCCAATGTGGCAGATCTGGACGATCGTCGGTCTGCTGGCGGTGCTCGGACTGCGGGACAAGGTGATCTTCCTGGCCGCGCGCGGCGAGGTGTACGCGTCGTTCACGGTCGCGTTCCTGTTTGCCGGCTACGGGGTCGACATGATCATCGCCGCCAAACTGGTGTGCTTGGTGATCTGGCTGGGCGCGGCGACGTCCAAGCTCAACAAGCATTTCCCGTTCGTGATCTCGACGATGATGAGCAACAACCCGGTGTTCCGGCCGCGGTTCATCAAACGCAAGTTCTTCGAACATTTCCCCGACGACCTGCGGCCGGGCCGGCTGTCGCGGTGGCTCGCGCACTTCAGCACCGCGATTGAGGGGCTGGTGCCGCTGGTGTTGTTCTTCTCCCACGGCGGCTGGCCGACCGCGATCGCCGCGTTCGTCATGCTGTGCTTCCACTTCGGCATCCTGTCGTCGATTCCGATGGGAGTGCCGCTGGAGTGGAACGTCTTCATGATGTTCAGCGTGCTCGCGCTGTTCGTCGGCCACGCCGAAGTGGGGCCGGGCGACATGACGACGCCGCTGCCGGTGCTGTTGTTCGGTGTCGTCGCGGGCACCGTGGTGATCGGAAACCTGTTCCCGCGCAAGGTGTCGTTCCTGCCGGGCATGCGGTACTACGCCGGCAACTGGGACACCGGGTTGTGGTGCGTCAAGCCGTCGGCCGCCGAGAAGATCGAGGCCAACGTCGTGTCGATCGCGAGCATGCCGCAGGCGCAGATGGAGCGGTACTACGGCAGCCCGGAGACCGCGCAGATGTACCTCTATATGGGATATGCGTTCCGCTCCTTCAACACTCACGGCCGTGCGATGTTCACGTTGGCGCACCGCGCCATGGCCGGACAGAACGAAGACGACTACGTGCTGACCGACGGCGAGCGCATCTGTTCGACGGCCATCGGCTGGAACTTCGGCGACGGCCACATGCACAACGAACAGTTGATCGAGGCGCTGCAGGAGCGCTGCCACTTCGAACCGGGGGAGATCCGGATCCTGTTGCTCGATGCGCAGCCCATCCACAAGCAGCGACAGGAGTACCGGCTCGTCGATTCTGCCACCGGCGAATTCGAAAGGGGTTACGTCAAAGTCGCCGACATGGTGACGCGCCAGCCGTGGGACGACACCGTCCCAGTACATGTGACGTGGGAGAAGGACAGCGCTGACGCCACCTGATCCGGTGTCTGTCTGGTTCGACGAGACCGGACAGTTGATGAGCGACCTTGGGCCCGTTGACAGGAACTGCGTCGTGCGGGTGATCAGCGGGCATTGCCCCGATCGACATCAGTGTGTGCTGCTCTACCGGGCGCCGGGCCCACGGCTGCTCTACGGCAGCGAGCTGATGTCGGAACTCGACGACGAAAGAGGTCTCTACTTGGAGACCCACGCCAAACACCTTGAAGACGACCTCATTTCGATCACGGTCGACCATGTCGGGGTCGACGGGCACGCGGACGGCTGGCGCTACCGACTGTTGCCGATGCGGTGGAAGACGGAGGACGGGCTGGTGGACACCCCAACGCGCCTGGCGGTCTGGCCGGACTAAGGGGCCACACGCCTCGAGACTGCCCACAGATCGCAATCTCGGTCGAAAACGCGATCTCCCCGCAGTTTCGGCGAAGGGGACTAGCCCATCACGTCGCGGACCTTGACGGTCTCAAGGCCCTCCAACAGCAGGCTCCGAGCCACGTCAAGGTGCTTGCGCCAGTGAGCCTCTGCCGCGGCGCCGTCGCCCGCGCGCAACAACTTCATCAGCCGCGCATAGGAGCGCATCAGCTTGTCATAGTCGGCCTTCGATACCGGTCGGCGTTCCTTGAAGACGAATGCGGTGTGCCTCACGGTGATCTCATGCAGCATGCCGGCGATGATCGCGAGCGTGGCATTGCCCGACAACTCCACCATGCGCCGGTGGAAGTCTCCGGTCGTCTCGGCCAGCCGACCGGATTGCCAGCCGGCGGGGATGTGTTCGGCCAGCATCTTGTCGAGTTCGTCGAACGCCTCCGGCTTGCCGGATTCTGCGAGCAGCCGCGCGGCCATCGGCTCGATACCGGCCTGGGCCACCATGACGTCGGCGATGGTCGCGCCCGTCAGCTCGAGCAGCAGCCCTGCCGGCCGGGCGACGATCTCCGGCCCGGGCACCCGGACCCTGGCGCCGGTGCGGGACCCGCGTCGCACCTCGACGAGTCGTTCAGACTCGAGCACCCGCACCGCCTCGCGCAAAGTAGGACGGCTGACGCCGAAGTGGGCCATCAGCTCGGCCTCGTTGGGCAGGAAGTCGCCGTCCTTAAGCTGGCCGTCAACAACCATGCGGCGCAGTGTGCCCGCAACAAGCTCGGCCGTCTTCGGCGAGCGGACCGCCGCACTCGCCGGGACGGCGTCACGGCCGATCATCGGCGCCAGCGGTGTGCTTCGCGTCACAACCTCTCCCAAACAGTGTTTCCCCCGAGCTATGCAACTCAGTAAACCATGTCGGGAAGGCTAGGAGCGGCATGAACGTCCGGTGCCAGCCTACCAACCAGTAGGTTGACCTAGTAAACTTTGTTGCTCTACCTTCGGGGAAACACCACTCATTCAAAGGAGAAGTGTCATGGCTGAAGCCGTCATCGTCGAGGCCGTGCGGTCGCCGGTCGGTAAGCGCAACGGCGGGCTGTCGGGTGTGCATCCCGGCGAGCTGTCCGCCCAGGTGCTCAACGGCCTCGCCGAGCGCACAGGCATCGATCCGGGGATCGTCGACGACGTCATCTGGGGATGCGTCATGCAGGCCGGCGAGCAGGCGCTCGACATCGGCCGCACCGCGGTGCTGGCGGCGGGCTGGCCCGAAAGCGTGCCCGGTGTGACCGTCGACCGGCAGTGCGGATCCAGCCAGCAGTCCATCCACTTCGCGGCGGCCGGCGTGGTCGCTGGACACTACGACGTGGTGGTCGCAGGCGGTGTGGAGTCGATGTCGCGCACGCCGATGGGCGCGTCGCTGGCCAACGGCGGGCACCCGTACCCGGAGGCGTTCCGCAACCGCTACAGCCAGACCCCGAACCAGGGCATCGGCGCCGAGATGATCGCCGAGCAGTGGGGCTTCGACCGCACCATGGTGGACCAGTTCTCGTTGGGCTCGCACGAGAAGGCGGCGGCCGCACAGGATTCCGGTGCGTTCGACGACCAGATCGTCGGCATCAAGGACCAGGACGGCAATCCGGTGCTCAAGGACGAGGGCATCCGCCGAGGCACCACCATCGAGAAGATGGGTGAGCTGAAGCCGGCGTTCAAGGAAGACGGTGTGATCCACGCCGGTAACTCCTCGCAGATCTCCGACGGGTCGGCTGCCATCCTGTTCATGTCGGCCGAGAAGGCTAAGTCGTTGGGGCTCAAGCCAATCGCCAAGGTGCACACCGCCACGCTGGCCGGTGCCGACCCGGTGATCATGCTGACCGCGCCGATCCCGGCCACCCAGAAGGCGCTGAAGCGCTCTGGCCTCAAGCTCGAGGACATCGGCGTATTCGAGGTCAACGAAGCGTTCGCCCCCGTGCCGCTGGCGTGGCTGAAGGACATCGGCGCCGACGAGAAGAAGCTGAATCCGAACGGCGGCGCGATCGCGCTCGGTCACCCGCTCGGCGGCTCCGGCGCCCGCATCATGACGACGATGCTGTACCACATGCGGGACAAGGGAATTCAGTACGGTCTGCAGACCATGTGTGAGGGTGGCGGCCAGGCCAACGCCACCATCATCGAGCTGCTGTGACCACCGATGTGACCGCCCCCGCCGCCCTCACGGAGCGGCGGGGGAACGTCCTCATCATCACGCTGAACCGGCCCGAGGCCCGTAACGCGGTCAACAGCGCGGTGAGCACGGCGGTGGGTGACGCGCTGCAGGCCGCGCAGGACGATCCCGAGGTTCGGGCAGTGGTGATCACCGGTGCGGGTGAATCCTTCTGCGCCGGGGCCGATCTCAAGGCGATATCACGGCGGGAAAACCTGTTCCATTCCGACCACGCCGAGTGGGGTTTCGCGGGTTACGTGCACCACTACATCGACAAGCCGACCATCGCCGCCGTGAACGGCACAGCCCTGGGTGGCGGCTCTGAGCTGGCGCTCGCGAGTGATTTGGTGGTGGCTGAGGAACGCGCGAAGTTCGGGCTGCCCGAAGTCAAGCGGGGGTTGATCGCCGCCGCCGGTGGGGTGTTCCGCATCGTCGACCACTTGCCACGTAAGGTCGCGATGGAGCTGATCTTCACCGGTGAGCCGATGAGCTCGGCCGACGCACTCAAGTGGGGACTGGTCAACCAGGTCGTGCCCGACGGCACCGCGGTCGAAGCGGCGCTGGCGCTCGCCGAGCGGATCACCTGCAACGCACCGCTTGCGGTGTGGGCTAGTAAGCGAGTGGCCATGGGCGTCGACGACGGCGTGATCGTGGGCGACGAGCCCGGCTGGACGAGGACCATGCGCGAAATCGGGACGTTGATTCGTTCCGAGGACGCCAAGGAAGGACCGCTGGCGTTTGCGGAAAAGCGTCAGCCCGTTTGGAAAGCAAAATAGATGAAGCGACTGGTATTCGAACCCGAGCACGAGCAGCTGCGGGAGACCGCGCGCCAGTTCCTCGAAAAGGAGTGCGCGCCGCACGTCGAGAAGTGGGAGAGCGAACGCCTCGTCGACCGCGAATCGTACGTGGCCGCAGGCAAATACGGTCTCATCGGGTTCAACATGCCCGAGGAATACGGCGGCGGAGGCGTCGACGACTTCCGGTTCAACGCCGTAATCGTCGAGGAACTGGCGAAGTTCGGCCCCGCGACCCCTGGCCTGAGTCTGCAGAACGACATCGTCGGCCCATACTTCGCATCGCTGTCCACCGACGAGCAGAAGGAGCGGTGGCTGCCGGGCTACATCACCGGTGAACTCATCGGCGCGATCGCGATGACCGAACCCGGTGCCGGAAGCGACCTGGCCGGCATCAAGACGACGGCGGTGCGCGACGGCGACGACTGGATCCTCAACGGTTCCAAGACGTTTATCTCCGCCGGTATCAACGGCGATCTGGTGATCGTCGTGGCCCGCACCGACCCCGAGGCGGGACACAAGGGCTTCTCGCTACTGGTCGTCGAACGCGGCATGGACGGCTTCGAGCGCGGACGCAAGCTCGACAAGATGGGCCTGCACGCCGCCGACACCGCCGAGCTGCACTTCGAAAACGTCCGCGTGCCGGGCAACAACCTCCTCGGCGAGGAGGGCAAGGGCTTCTACCACCTGATGCACAATCTGCCGTCGGAGCGGTTGTCCATCGCGATCGCTGCGATCGCCGGTGCGCGTGAAACCTGGCGCGAGACACTGCAATACGTCAAGGACCGCAAGGCCTTCGGTCAGCCGATCGGCAGCTTCCAGCACAACCGGTTCCTGATGGCCGAGATGGACACCGAGCTCGAGATCGCCGAGCAGTACATCGACCGCTGCCTGCGCGCCGCCGTCGACAAGGAGCTGACCGCGGTGCAGGCGTCCAAGGCCAAGTGGTGGTGCACCGAGCTCGGCAAGCGCGTCGTTGACAACTGCGTGCAGCTGCACGGCGGGTACGGCTACATGAACGAGTACAAGGTCGCCCGCGACTACGTCGACGTGCGGATCCAGACCATCTTCGGCGGCACGACCGAGATCATGAAGGAGATCATCGGCCGCGACCTAGGGCTCTAGCCCGCCGGAGGCGGCATGTGCGCGTCGCCCGGCGGCGGTGGCGGCGGCGCCTCCGTCGACGTGGTGGTGGTCGTCGTGCTTGTCGTCGACGTGCCACTGCTGCCGGGAACGATCGGCTCAGGACCCCGCGCAGGATCCAGCACCGTGTCGATGATGTAGATGCGGGCATTGCTGGCCTGGATGCCGCCGCAGACGACCTTGGCGGTGTCGTTGACCTTGATGTCGCCGCCCTTGCCCGTCACCTTGACCTCGGTGCCCTCCTGCGTGGGCCGCTGGCCCTTCACATCGTCGGGTCCGAGCAGGCCGAGGAACACGTGGTAGTAATCGAGCTTGGTCAGCGCGGCCGGATCGGCCTTGATGGACTCCAGCTGCGGCAGTGCGGCGAACGCGTCGTTGGTGGGCGCGAACACGACGTACGGGCCGTTCTCCAGGACAGGCACAACGTTGACGGCGGGATTGGCACCACCAGAGACCAACGCGCTGAACGTCGAAATTTCCGGGATGCTGGCTAGCACCTTGCCGACGGGCTGGCTGTTGAAGCTCTTCCAGTTGGGCAGCTCCGTCTTGAACGCGTCACAGCCCGGCCCCTGAGGATCCGGGATCGGCGTCTCGGGCGTCGGTGGGTCGGCGTATGCGTTGACGGCGAGTGGCAGCGACGCCACGATCGCGGCGAGCCCGGCGGCCGCCCCCAATGCCTTGCTGGTACGAGTCTTCAACTTTCGGCTCCTCAGTCCGGTCGCATCGCATGTTAAGGGCAGCGAACGCCCAATTCCAAAGTCGCTCCGACCGCCCGATTACGTTACAGCCGCGCTGACCTGCACCTTCCGGACGTTTGCGCAAAGGATCACAGCGACGAAGCAGAGCCCGGCCGCCAGGTAAAACGCCATGTCGTAGTTGCCCTGCAGATCCCGCAGCCGACCCGCACCCGCAGCGGCGATCGCGGCCCCGAGCTGGTGAGACGCGAACACCCAACCAAAGACGACGGGGCAGCGCGTGCCGAAGTAATTGCGGCACAACACGATCGTGGGTGGCACGGTGGCGACCCAATCCAGGCCGTAGAAGATGACGAACACCCAGGTACTTGGCTCGGCGTGCGGGGAGAGCAGCGACGGCAACAATAGAAGTGATAGCCCTCGGCCGGCGTAGTAGACCACCAGCAGCACCCTCGGGTCGACGCGGTCGGTCAGCCAGCCGGAGAACACCGTTCCTGCCACGTCGAGGATGCCGATCGTCGCGAGCAGACCCGCCGCCACCGTGGTGGGCATGCCGTGGTCGTTGGCGGCCGGGATGAAATGGGTGCCGATCAACCCGTTCGTCGTCATCCCGCAGATCGCGAAGCTCGCCGCCAGCAGCCAGAAGGCGGGCACTCGGGCGCCGATGCGCAAGCCGTCGAACGCGGCCTTGAAACTCGACGCGGGCACCACGGCCGGTTCCGTTGTGGTCGCACCGTATGCCGTTAAGCCCTTGTCCTGCGGGTAGTTTCGCATGAACAGCACCACGAGCGGGATGACGCTGACGGCAGCGCCGGCGACGATCAATGACGCCCAGCGCCAACCGTGGCGGGTGGTCACCTCGGCGACGATCGGCAAGAAGATCAGCTGTCCGGTCGCGCTCGCCGCGGTCAGCACGCCGGTGATGAGGCCACGCCGCGCGTCGAACCAGCGCGTGGCGACGGTCGCGACGAAGCCCATCGAGATCGAGCCGGTACCGACACCGACGAGCACGCCCCACAGCAGCACCAGCTGCCAGCTCGCGGTCATCGTCACGCTGAGCGCCGACCCCGTCGCGATCAGCAGCAGCGCTGCCGTCAGCACCGGCCGCACGCCGAACCGGTCCATCAAGGCGGCGGCGAACGGCGCGGTCAGCCCGAACAACGTCATGTTGACCGACATCGCCAGCCCGACAACCCCGTGTGACCAGCCGAATTCGTGGTGCAGCGGGTTCATCATGACGCCCGGTACCGAGCGGAAACCCGCAGCCCCGAGGATCGCGATGAAGCTGACGGCGGCCACCACCCAAGCCCAGTGAATGCGGCCAATGGGCGTGCTTTTCCGTGCGGCGGTGAGCGTCACCGAATCACTGTCGCCGATCCGTGGAGACCCGACTAGTGGCATGAATGACACCAGTCGTCAAAAACATGCCAAAATGGCCGCATGCACCGCGTCGCCGTCCTGCTTCTGCCGCCTGTGGTGGGCTTCGACGCCGCGATTCCGCCGTTGCTGTTCTCGAACGCGACCGACGCCGACGGCAACGCGCTCTACGAGGTGGTGACGTGCGCGCTGACGCCCGGCCCGGTCGCGGCGACGACGGGCTTCGCCGTGCTGCCCGCAGCAGGGCCCGAGGCGCTGGAGACTGCCGACACCGTCGTGATCCCGGGCACGCGCTACCCGCCCGCCCGCATCGACGGCGTGCTGGCGCCCGAGGCGTCCGAGGTGTTGGCGCGAATCCGGCGCGGCACCCGGCTGGTGTCGATCTGCACCGGCGCTTTCGTACTCGCCGCGGCCGGTCTGCTCGACGGGCGCCGCGCGACTACGCACTGGAAGTTCGCCGACGATATGCGGCGCCTGCATCCGCAGGTGCTGGTCGACGAGAACGTGTTGTTCGTCGACGACGGTGGTGTGCTCACGTCGGCGGGTCTGGCCGCCGGAATTGACTTGTGCCTGCACATCATTCGCTCCGATCACGGCGCACAGGTGGCCAACGCGGTCGCCAGGTACTGCGTGGTGCCGCCGTGGCGAGAGGGCGGCCAGGCGCAGTTCATCGACCGCCAAGTGCCTGCGCCGGACCACTTCTCGACTGCCGCGACGCGCGAGTGGGCGCTGGAGCATCTCGACGAGGAGCTCACGGTACATCGTCTGGCGCGGCACGCGAACATGAGCGCGCGCACGTTCAGTCGCCGGTTCCACGAGGAGACGGGACAGTCGCCCGGAGCATGGGTGCGCAGCCGCCGCGTGGACCGCGCGCGTGAGCTACTGGAGTCGCGCGACCTGCCCGTCGATCAAGTCGCGCGACTGTCAGGCCTCGGATCCGGTGGCAACCTGCGCCACCATCTGCGTCGCGGTGTTGGGATGTCGCCGTCGAGTTACCGCAAGTCCTACCAAGGAATTTAGCGAATCACCTGAACCGGCACGTTCGACCAGCCCGCCACGTTCGCCATTGCGACCCGCCGGAGCCCCGCGGTGTCCACCCGGTAGTCAGGCATCAGATCGAGCATCACATCAAGCGCGATCCGGCCCTCCATCCGGGCCAGCGCGGCGCCAAGGCAGCTATGCACGCCGTACCCGAAATTGAGGTTGTGCCCGGACGGAACCCGGTCGATGTCAAACCGATCGGGATCGGCAAAGGCACGCTCGTCCCGCGTCGCCGATCCGTTGATCAGCATGACGATGCTGTCGGCGGGAATCGTCGTGCCGTGCAATGTGACGTCGCGCTTGCAATAGCGAAGCTGGTACTGCGAAGGTGCCTGATATCGGAGCAGTTCCTCGAACGCGTACGGAATCTTGCTCCTGTCGTCGCGGAGGTTGCGCCATTGGTCGGGATTCGCGGCGAAGGTGACCGCGGCATTGCCGATGAGTTTGACCACCGTCTCGGCACCCGCACCGCCGAGCATCATTGCGAACGCGGCGATTTCGGCATCGGTCAATTTCGCCACA
>Ga0075418_10008514_pt1 | contig 11493 bp, 9 predicted proteins | sample SoiMetdeltSBSDD2_FD_81776 | JGI IMG/M metagenome (GOLD analysis project Ga0075418, IMG submission 81776) | Bulk soil microbial communities from a Populus tree surrounding site in Tennessee, USA - Soil MetaG P. deltoides SBSDD2 | ecosystem: Environmental > Terrestrial > Soil > Tree plantation...
GCTTCACGATGAGATCAATGATGAACAATTAGGCACCATCGTTTCTGATGACCTTACGGCTCAAAAGGCCAGAGTACTATTAATGCTTGCCCTTACAAGAACAAAGGACAAAAAGCAGCTTCAGGAAATTTTCTTTACATATTGATTTCTGAACAGATATAGTGAAATGGCGGCCAGGTTCATCATCGGGCGCAATCTATCTGGGAGGTGTGAACGTATTATTCGGAAATAAAAACAAAAAAATGAAGAAGGTTAATTATATAAAACTACTGCTATTGCTTATCAGCTTTGGATCTGCACAGGCACAAGCAACGCGGACAGAGAAAGATCTGTTGGGTGAAAAGCAAATACCAGCAACCGCATACTATGGCGTACAAACTGCGCGTGCGTTGGAGAACTTTCAGGTTAGCGGGATGAAAACAAACTTCTACCCTGACTATGTAAAGGCTTTTGCTATCGTCAAGCTCGCAGCCGCCCGGGCAAATGCAGAAGACGGTCGCTTAAGTAAAGAGAAACTAGTGGCGATTGAAAAGGCTTGTCTTGCCATCATGGATGGAAAGTACCACGATCAGTTTGTTGTCGATTTATATCAGGGGGGTGCAGGCACTTCTGCCAATATGAATTCATGCGAAGTAATTGCCAATGTTGCTCTTGAAATGAGCGGACATAAAAAAGGTGAATATCAGTTCATCGAACCACATGATGATTTAAACATGGGCCAGTCTACGAACGATGTTTATCCCACGGCTATCAAAGTGGCTCTGTTGCTCCATAACGACAAATTGATCACGGAAGCCACGGCGCTTTCACAAGCCTTTCACAAAAAAGGAGAGGAGTTCAAAAGTATTTTGAAAATGGGACGCACGGAAGGACAGGACGCTGTGCCGATGACGGTGGGTCAGGAATTTCATGCGTTTGGCAACCAACTCGATGCCGAGATTGCAGCGCTTCGCAAAGCAGAATCTTTCTTGTGCGAACAAAATATGGGAGCCACTGCTATAGGTACAGGCATTACCGCTTCACCAGGTTATGCAGAAAAGTGTGCCGTTCATCTGGCGAAAATTACGGGTAAGCCTATCGTTATGAGCAAAGATCTTATTGCTGCTACCAGCAGTCAACAGGGATTTGTAGTCTACTCATCGGCGTTGAAAAGTTATGCCATCGCTTTATCAAAAATCAGCAGTGATCTGATTTTCCTGGCGTCTGGCCCCCGTACGGGTGTGTTTGAAATCAATCTTCCGGCACTACAACCTGGTTCTTCGATCATGCCAGGCAAAGTAAATCCGGTGATGCCTGAGCTGATGAATGAAATCTGTTTCAAAGTAATTGGCAACGATCTAACGGTAACTATGGCTGCACATTCCGGTCTTCTGCAATTGAACGCTTACGAGCCGGTAGAAGCTATCGCAATGATGGAGTCACAAGGATTACTTTTTAAGTCCCTTCCTCTGTTCCGCAAACAGTGTATTGATGGAATTACGGTAAATCAAGACATACAGAAACGCTACATCGAGCGAAGTATAGGGATTGTTACTGCCCTTAACCCCGTATTGGGATATGATAAAACAACTGAACTCGCGAAGGAAGCGCTTCAATCAGGCAAAGGAATATTGGAACTCATTCGTGAAAAGAAATTGCTGACGGAAGATCAGATTAAGAAACTTCTAGACCCCGCCACCATGACTGGCCAAATTAAAAAATAGAAATAATAAACGATATGGTTATGAAATCTCTACTCAGTATAACATGGTTGTTTTTGTTTTTGCTGCTGCCCTCAATACTGCTGGCTCAAAAACAGGAGAGGCAGATGGGCGACACCACATACTACAAAACGCTGATTCCAGAAGAGAAACAAGGGCTGCTTAAAAATGTGAGTGTTATTGCAAACATGCAATTTGCCTTGAGAAATGAATTTATGGACGGTGAATATACCCAGACCAGGTTCCGTAATGAGCAGTTCAGATTGGAAATACGGGGACAGGTTCATGAAAAAGTGTTCTTTCGTTTTCGTGATCGATATACGCGGGCACAGACGTCCGAGGGTATCGATAACCTGAGCCGCTCTGTGGACCTTGCCTATCTGCGTTTTGACCTCTCGGAAAAATTCAGCATCGCAGCAGGTAAGATGTGCGCCGATTGGGGTGCCTGGGAATTTGATTGGAATCCAATTGATATTTATGAGTATTCCGATATAGTTGAATACGCGGATAACTTCCTTACTGGCGTGGGATTTACATATACCCCCAGTAAGCGAAATCAGTGGACCTTTCAGGTATTGGATTCCAGGACAAAGCCATTTAGCGAATTATATGGAGATCAACCTAACTTCACCGAGTCAAAAGCGCCGCTCGCATTTGTAGCTAATTGGCGTGGAAGTCTGTTTGATGGAAAGGTAAAGACAATCTGGTCTTACTCTTTGTTCAATGAAGCTCAGGATGCCGAAGGTAAAGGTGCCAACATGAATTACATCGCCTTAGGTAACGAGTTTAATTTCACCAAATTCAGATTTATCTATGATTTCAAGTGGAGTGATGAAGACCTGGACAGAACCACTATCGTGAGTTCAACTGTTCCCGATAATCTATATCCGTTTGCGCTTGCGAATACACAATATATCGGCCACTGGGTTAATTTTCGTTACGAGGTAAGCCCGAAAGTTCATCTTACGCTTGTGGGGATGATGGACATTGCCAATTGGAAAAACAGTTTTAATGATCCAACAAATACAGCTGGCGAAGAACACATCCGGACGGCATGGGGATATATCCCAGCCGTTGAATATTATCCCTGGAGCGATCTGAATATCAAGTTTTTCGTCAACTATGTGGGACGGATCTATAAATATTCTGACTATGCAAAAGACCGGTTTGGTGTATCTGATTATAACACAGGTAGATTTTGTATAGGCTTCATTTCGCCATTGGGGATACTTTAAATGAAGACGTATTACTAACGGAGTGACGGAAAGCAAATACTTTAAGCGGCAGGGATAATTTTGTTGCCGGTTTCTAACACAAACATATGTTTCAGTCATTTGACCATATTCCTTAAATGATAAATTATCCATTACCAAAACCATTGCTCAGATTGTCGTTGCCGGGCATGGTTTCGGTAATGCTTCTGATGCTGCCGTGGCAATCCTTCGGGCAGGAAAAAGAATATATACCAGATGGAACACAAGGGGAACAGCTGGAAGTATTGAAGGCCGATACTGTGCCGGCAAAGTGGAAAGACAAACGTTGGCGGTTATTCCCTGGTAGATTTTCGACGTTTAAGTTTGGAGGTGGATTCCTGTATGAGTTCGCCGGCTATTCACAAGATGCGGCAGGAAAAGCCCAGATGGATTCATTGGGAACTGTGCTGGAACATGCCTTTGCTGTGCGCGACTTCAGGATCACGTTGAGTGGCCAGCTAAAAACCAAAAGGACCATCAGTTGGAAAGCGGGTTTTATGTACGATGATGCCAACCGCGCATGGTTTGTTCGGGAAACTGGCGTGATGGTGGGTGTGCCCGAATTGTGGGGTCACATATTCGTTGGACGTACTAAGGAAGGTTTCTCCATGAACAAAGTTATGGTAGGATATGCAGGGTGGACCATGGAGCGACAAATGGCCATTGATGTGATCCCCATTCTTGCTGACGGCGTGAAATGGCTTGCATACCTGCCGAAGCAACGGATATGGTGGAATTTAGGAATATATACCGATTGGCTTTCTGAAGGTCAGTCTTTCTCAACGTATAAGTGGCAGACGGCGGCCAGACTGGGCTGGTTGCCTATCTATTCACCAGAGGATAACATTGTTTTTCACATTGGAGTAAATTACCGCTATGGCAGTGTTAAGAATGGGGAAATCAGAGTCCGTTCAAGACCTGAGGCAGATCCAGCACCACAATTTATCGATACCGGCAAGTTTCCAACAGACTATTCCAACCAAATCGGCGGCGAAGCTTACTATCGATCCGGCTCGTTCATGGCTGGCTCTGAAGTTTATATGCACCGTTTCCATACCAATGAAGCAAGCGAAGCTGTATTTGTCGGAGGCGATGTTATGATAAGCTATTTCATAACGGGAGAGTCGCGTCCATATAATACAGCGACCGGGATCTTTGGCTTTGTCCCCATAAAAAAATCAATTTTTAAAGGGGGCCCTGGGGCGTGGGAGGTTGTGGTCAGATATTCAACGCTCGATCTCAACGGAGGTTCAATTCATGGCGGAAAATTTTGGAGGATTACCCCTATGATAAACTGGTATCTATCGAAGGATGTGAGGTTTGTGTTGGCGTATGGCTATGGGGTTTTAGATCGCTTCAATTTGAAGGGAGCTACACAATTCTTCCAGGCGCGTATCCAACTCACTTTATTATAACAAGATTTCAATCAACAATTAACAACTAACTTAAAATGAAAACTAGAATCAAGATTATCCTATTGGCCTTTTTTTGTGCAGGCTTGGTCAGTGCAGGTTATGCTCAAACGTCGGATGCCGAGGCGGATGCTATTGTTAACTTATTGGGTGTCCAGAAAAAAGAGGTCATTGCGATGCTGGTTCCAGTGTCTGGTAAGGACTCCGTTGCTTTCTGGAAGATTTATGACGAGTACCAACAATCAAATAAAGCTACAGCAAAAGGGAGAATTCAATTATACGAAAAAACGGCACTCGCGTATAGCAATATGACTGCACATGTTGCCGATTCATTAGCCGCCAAATACTTTGCGAATCGAAATGAACAGGAGAAAAGCCTTGAAGCCTATTACAAGAAAGTCAAAGCAGCCACCAATTCAATCGTTGCTTTTGAATTCTATCAGGCAGAAGTATACCTCCTAACGCAGATCAGGGCGACTATCATGCAGCAAATTCCTACCTATGGACAGGTCAAGGGCTCAAAGAAATAGATGAGCCTATTTAAAGAATGCATGACGGATTTTGTGTAACGAGTGTTGTTGAGCAACAACGACATAAAATGTGCAGAGATATGGACAAGTAAGCGTATAGATAAATGCATAGCATTGCACTATAAATACGTCTTTTTAGTAGTTGCTTTTCTTCTTGTTACGGGATTGCAAACCCAGGCGCAACGTCATGAGCAACTCTGGCTGGAGTACCAACAGGACTATCCGCTTGCAAATGGACTATTGTTTGAGAACACCGTTGCCTATCAAACTGTTTTGACGAAAGACGACAAGTGGAGAAGTTTCAGTTTGAGTCCAACGGTTGAGTACGTGCTGTTTACCTGGCTGGACCTGACCGCTGAAATACCGTTAGCTTATACGGTTCAAAAGGAAGGTACTAATTCGTTTGAGATATCGCCGATATTGGGTACGCGATTTCATATTACCCAAAACAGGCGACTGAATACCCGCTTTCTCGTCAGATATCAGCAGCGATATTTCCGGCAAATCGAAGCGGACGACTGGGATATTAGTAATCGCGTTCGATTAAAGGGTGAACTGTGGATATGTATCAATGGACCACATCTATTTACGGACAAACTATGGTATGCCATTCTTGATTACGAAGAATTTATCGTGCTGGATGAGCAGGTCGATGAACGGTATGCTAACCGAAGACGGGGCAGGGTTGGCGTTGGCTATCGCGTGAACTATAAGCATCGGTTTGAATTGATTTATACCCGCCAATCGTCGCGCAATGAAATTGAAGGAGAATTTATCAGCAATGACAATGTTATCCAGGTTCGATACAAAATGTTCTTGAATCCAGCCAAACCTGCGTCGTCTGACCAATGAAAAGATTAAATGTATAATTATGAATGCCCTCAGTGATTTCCTTAGTGGTAATCATAATCAACCTGTTCGTCACTTGATGACGTTCGTCAGCTTTTTGCATCGAAACATATTCCACATTGTTTAACAACACAAACCCAATCCTATGAAAACGCTTTTTTTGTTCTTAATGCTCCTTGCAGCCACATTAGCCTATAGCCAAAGAAAGGGAAAAGAGAAGGCACCAGCGGGCCCAAACCCCCAAACGCAGATTGATTCTTTGACCAAGACCGCGGCGTCCCTAACTGCCGCGAACCAATCAATGTCAGCAAAATCCGATTCACTATCAAAGGAGTTGGACAAGTATTATGGTCTATACACTGTTATCAAGGATAAAGTAGTTAAGATGGACTTTAATCCTGCTAAGATGTCTCAGATAATCGACTCTTTACGAGCGGGACGAGATTCGGCGGCTAGCCTTTCCGGAGCGTCAAGCGTTCTTTTGCGCGACTCCATTAAGACGTTGGGCCATGCAAATGATTCACTTAAAAAAGAAACCGAAGGTCTGAAATATGCGGTTAACCTTCTTAGGGGTGGGACCGGTGTTGGTCCTGCAGGCCCCAACGACTTCACGGGTATCTGGAATTTGATTTTGCGCAAAGTCAAAGTGACTGGACAGCCAACCAAGACCGGACTCGTCGATGCGGCTTCCGATCCTATAGCTAAAACAGCAGGCTTTCTTGAACAAAACTCCGTGAGCAGCATCAGTTTTATAGATAAGGAATTTGCCGAACTGACCTTCAGCAATGGGGCAAAGTCGAAGTGTCTCTACGCCGTCGGTGAGTTCAACAAAACCAAGCCCTACTATGTTGATTTCAAAGGATCCACGGCGGACTTCCGAATGTATTTTACGAATACCGTCGGGGGTACCCGAGTCTCTTTTCAAATACCTGGTGTTGAAAGCTCCTACTACTTTGGCCAAATAACACGGTAGTGGAAATCGCTGTTAGTTCATCTTCAGGTCGTGCCCGGATACTTTATTTGATAGTAAAGTCATTTCACCGTTTCATTACAGTGGTCCTGGTGTCCGTTGCAATCACTTCATGCACTAAAATTACACCCCCTGCTCCAGAACGAACAACTCTCGATTCAACGCTGACACTTCCAGGTTCTGAACTGATTGTGCCTATATATCATTCGGTACAGGAGCTTGAGGACATGGCCAATGAAAAATTAGGTGCTGATAAAATTATTGAAGCGAAACTTGCAATAAGCGAAAAGGACGACAGTCTGTTCTTATCTATTTCACGATTTGAACCTCTTAAGCTTGAATACGATGGCGACCATGGGATAACCTATACGCTGCCCGTCCAAATTGTAGGTTTTATCGACAGCAAGGTTATTGGTATAAAGATCAAAAATAAAGAAGCTGTTAGGGCGAGAGTAACAATTACACTTTTTTCTGATTTGTACCTTGATGATAATTGGAACCTGGTGACTAAAACCGAGCTTAAGGAAATCAAGTGGGTGGAGGAGCCAAAGGTTAAAATAGCGGGAATAAAGTTCAATCTGAAGCCGCCTATTCAAAAAGCACTGGAGAAAAACAAACAAAAGATTGTTGACAAACTGGACGCGTCGGCCAAGGACATGATCAAGATACGGCAGTCCATTGAAAAGTTATGGCGCGATATCCAAAAGCCTATCCGGATTAACAAGAAAATTGTACCGGTGTGGCTAAAGGCTGATGCAACCGATATCGATGGCCGGCTGTTTAGTCGATCTAAAGACACCTTGATGATTGCAGCCAGGCTCAATGCTACCTTATACACTGTTCTGGACTCAACTTTAGTAACGGGAAAGCCAGGTCCATTGCCACAGTTGAAAAGGAAAGTGAACGAGGAACCTGGGTTGACAGTGTATGCAATGGTTACCTTGCCATTTAGCACACTTAATAGGGTTGTTTCGCAGGTGACGGACACCATGGAATTTAAATTCAAGGGACATTCCGTTCACATTCAGTCCAGCGAAGTATATGGAACAAAGGAAGGGCTTGCCATACGGATATCGTTGCGTGGTGATGTAAAAGCCGATGTATTTCTGAGAGGAACTATTGGTTTTGATTCTTTAGAGAAAAAAGTAATAATTGAAAATTTCGGATTTGATCTGAATTCGGAGCAGAGCCTGTTGAGTGCGGCAGATTGGTTTGCACATGATGAAATCATCGATCGGCTTAAGCCTTATTTATCAATTCCACTTGACAAGCTATTTGATGCTATACCTGCAATGATTAACAAAGGGATTGAAAAAGGACAACTTGGCAAGAAGATCGATATACACTTTGATGCGTTTCAATTGAACATTTACCAGTATCTCATCACAACCAACGATATTCAAATTATTGCTTCCGTTAAAGGCCGCGCGAATGTCGAATTGCAGAAAGGTCTTTTTGAAAAAAATAAAAAATCTGTGGCAAAAATGTAAATCAAAATAAAGTAAGATGACGGCTATTGAAATTAGCCCATTAGCCAAGAACCGGAAGCTCCTTACGTTTATACTTTCGATGCTTGCGGCCATTGGCATAACCTGGTTGCTCCATGAACCAGGTTTTAAGGAGGCGCAAACGCACGTACTTTTTCTATTGTTGTTTTCGGTTGGATTGTGGTTAACAGAAGCAGTGCCCCCTTTTTCCGTTGGATTGCTGATTATCGCTTTTCTTGTCTATACATTGGGGTATGAAAACTTCACCGCGACCCCAGTAGACATCAGGATCTACACCAACACTTTTTCCAGTAGTGTGATCTGGCTGATGCTAGGAGGATTTTTTTTGGCTTCTGCTATGACCAAAACAAAACTTGATGTCGACCTTATCAGAGTTACCTTAAAAGTATGTGGCACAAATCCTAAACGGATTTTATTCGGCCTGATGGCGATAACTATGATCGCTTCTATGCTGATCTCCAATACAGCTACAACGGCGATGGTGGTGGCCGCGCTGATGCCTTTGTTATCGAAGCTTGGAAAAAAGTCTCCTGTGACCAAAGCCATGATTTTAGGTATTCCCATAGCAGCTACCACAGGAGGGATGGGTACCATGATTGGCAGTCCGCCCAATGCCATAGCGGTCGGTGAACTGGTCAGCGTTGGCAAACCAATCGATTTTATAGGCTGGATTTTATACGGACTTCCAGTGACTATGGCCCTTACTACCCTTGCCTGGTGGGTATTGGTAAAAATGTTCATGAAGAAAGTTGAACCGATGCCACTGGATAACCTGGTAAGTGATAAAAGTGCTACGACTCGTGATAGTTCAGCCTTGCAGCGTTGGATTGTTATTATAGTCTTATCGGCAACACTGCTCCTGTGGTTGACGAGTCCTTTCCACAGTTTGAGTGCAGCCGCCGTGTCTGCTATACCCTTAGTACTTCTCCCGCTAACGCAAATACTTAAAGGTGAAGATATCCGCGCGATGGGATGGGACACGTTGCTACTGGTGGCTGGTGGTCTTGCCTTGGGAACTGCCCTTCAGCAAACTGAACTCCTGGATTTGTACGCCGAAAGGATCGCAGGACTTGAAGTGCCCAATCTGGTTTTTCTTTTTTTACTTGCATATGCCACAATGTTGTTTTCAAACATCATGAGTAACACGGCAACAAGTACGGTCCTCATTCCCTTAGGTATGGCAATTCTGCCGAACAACCAGGTTGAAGTAGCCATGATCATTGGGCTATCAGCCTCAACCGCTTTGTTCCTGCCAGTGTCAACACCGCCGAATGCGATTGCTTATAGTACGGGACTGATTGAACAAAAAGACTTCAGAATTGGTGGATTACTTGTAGGACTGATTGGACCAGCAATCATTACATTGTGGGCATTGTTGATAAGCTGAGCCGTTCTTTACTTCGGAGAAGAATGATAGCGGCGATGATCACGGAGGTAGAGATTTTGATGATATGGCTTTAAATTGCATTTGCATCACAACTGACTTCCAAGAATTAATTGTGGATTGGAAAACATTTTCGTTGATAGGTATCAAGTCGAATTTCGACATGCTGGTCGACTTAATGGTGGGACGGTCGAGTGAAATTAAAAAAACATCTTGGGGTGTCATTCTATTGAGGGATCAGCACTTTGTCTATTACATGAATTACACCATTTGTTGCTTGTATGTTCAGCAGCGATGCTTGAAGTTTTGCAACGTTTGAACCACCGGAACTTCCAGCTACAGTTGGCGGAGTAGCAGTCAAATTAACCGTGACATTTCCATTCAGGGTACCGACAGAACCACTTGCAAGATCGGTCGAGAAAACTCTTCCTGAAACTATGTGATGTTTCAAGACAGCAATGAGTGTGCTTAGTGGAATCTGACCGACATTAGCGACACCCAAGGCGGTGTATAGTTCTTGAAACGCTGCATCAGTAGGAGCAAAAACTGTAAGATTGTTTGACGTCGAACTTGCTGCTGCAAGCAGGTCATTTGCTCCCTCTCCTTGAGTTCTTACTAACGCTGCGACCAATTGAGTAAATTGTGCTGGATTCGCTGCCGCGAGACGTGTAGCGATTTGAGTAATTGTCTCCGACGGAGGCATCAGTGACCGATCAATGACATGAACAACTCCGTTCGATGCGCCAATATCTGCCGTGGTTACTTTTGATGATCCGTTTATAAACACGCCACCGCTATTCTTGGTCAAGTAAATTTTGCCGTTTAAGGTTTGGGCTGCGGATGAACCTGATGCTATCTGAGAGGAGGTTACTTCGGAATCTATAACATGGTATGTAAGGACCGCATCCAACGTGGCCTGGTCAGGCAGGGTTGTAATTCCGGCTGCAACGAACGCATCGTTCGTTGGAGCGAAAAGCGTTTTGTTACTACTGCCCAGCAGCGATGTTAAGACAGCGGGCGATGCAGCCTGCACGGCAGCAATCAACGTTGTAAAGTTTTTATTAAAATAAGCAGGTGCCACTATGGTTCCAACAATGGGCTGGATCGAAGGTGGAATCAGTACTTCATCAATTATGTGGACGACGCCATTGCTGGCTGGAACATCAGCTGTTGTTACAGAAGCACTACCATTCAAAGTAACGCCACCGACGGTACTTACTGTGATCTTTTCAACACCCACTGTTGTGACGTCTCCGTTCGAAAATTGATTTGAGAGCGTAGCGCCAGGCACCACATGGTATTCTAACAAGTCACGAAGCACAGCATCAGGAATATCATCTAAACTGGACTGCCCCACAGCATCAAGAAGATTTTCGAACGCCTCATTAGTAGGAGCAAATACTGTGACCTGACCACTTCCGGATAAAGAAGTTACCAGATCGGGAAACTTCACCAAAGCAGCCTCTAAGGTTGACAGGTTATCATTGCCTTGTGCTAGTTGAACTACACTTTGATCTGGACCACTATCGTCATCATCATCACAGCTGCTCATCCAAATTAAGGAAGCAGCAATCGCAAGCATAAGCAAGAGTCTGAAAGGAGTTTTCATTTTGGAATTTGTTTTGTTATAGTTCAAGCAACATCCCTAAACAGAAATTGTTTTTTACATTATTAGAAAATCTTCGCCTTTGATGATTTGTTCAAGACAATGTCAGTAAACAACCAAAATCAGCGCGAAACTTTGATGAACCTTAAACAAAATCAATTGGCCGCGTGGTGGCAAATCCGATTAAGGAAAATGAGGCTTGTTAGAGGAGAAAATGAATTTAATCAGCTGGTAAGTGCTTTGAATAAAAGTTCTTCCAGAAATTGACCGGTAAATTCTGA
>Ga0075418_10008515_pt1 | contig 11493 bp, 7 predicted proteins | sample SoiMetdeltSBSDD2_FD_81776 | JGI IMG/M metagenome (GOLD analysis project Ga0075418, IMG submission 81776) | Bulk soil microbial communities from a Populus tree surrounding site in Tennessee, USA - Soil MetaG P. deltoides SBSDD2 | ecosystem: Environmental > Terrestrial > Soil > Tree plantation...
CACGCAGGTCGCCGTCGCCGCGTAGTGGGGAAGCATCCAGACGCCAACCAACAAGCCGCAACCGAGGGCGATTCCCATCAACATCGGCAGGCGGATGCGTGGCTCCAGGAAAACGGTCGGGAAAAACAGCAGCGGAAGCCACAGCGCCGGCCCCAGGAAGAATGCGACGAGCAGTTTCATTCGATCGATGCTCGTGCTCAGGAATCCACTTGGAGTTCGCAGATACCGGTATACCTTCGCTTCCCACTCGGTGTAGAAGGTGCGCATGATGGCGTGCCGATATGTTGGCTCAGGGTTCGGACGACCAAACACGAGCAGCGGGGCGACACCATATGTCGCTCGATTGACCTGGTACGGCGCTCGCCATGGCGAGTCGAAGACCCGGAAGTTGTAATAGGCCATCGCGACTGCCGCGATACTCAGGGCCAGCGCGCCGGGCAGAACGACCTGGCGAAGGACTGCGGCGGGGTCGAGACGCCGCAGGACAAGCCAGACAATCAAGGCAACCAGCGCCCCGGTGGCCACAATCACACCTTCGAACGGGCGACTGTTCAACAGGATGACGACGCCGCCGACGAGCGCGAGCGCGTGACGCGGACGTGGATTGCTCTTGATTCGCGCCAGCGCGCCAAGCGCGAGCGCACCTCCGGTGGCCGCGTGGAATCCACCATAGTAGCTGTTGATCCAATAGCCAAAGGTGCCCAGGCGCAGGGCCGCTAGAACGCCGCCGAGCAGCGCCCACGCGGGCGAAAACCACCCTTGAAGCATCCATGTGATCGCGCCGCACATGATGGCCAATGCGGCCAGGATTCCAAGCCAGGGATGACCGCCGACGAGCTTGCCGGCTGCCAGAATCAGCCCCTGCACCGGGGGATACGACGACGCGTACGTCGGCAGCTGATTGATGTGGAAGCTTTCGAAGTGCATCCACATCGGGTGCGTCGGATTTGCGAGGCGGCCGCGCACGAACGTGTCGGCCGCGAGCAAATAGCTGAACTCGTCGTGATGCTCGGGCACGGGCACCGGCGCAACCGGGAGGAGCGACAGGCGCAACGCAACGGCAAACGCCGCCACCGCCAGAATCGAGTGCCATGGTCTGGCGCTTAGTCGTACAACCCCTTGCTCGAGCGTCTGGAAAAAGCGATCGGCAAGTCGTGGTTGCAGCAGTGAAAGAACCGCCGCAACCGCGAAAACCGCGAGCTCCAGCTGCACAACGGGCGACGAAGCCACGCCGGGAATAAGGGTGTCCGCCGTTATGCGCAACGCTGAAAACATACGGGTTTACAGCCGCCGATCATCGCCGCTGGGATTATGCTTCGGCCCAGCCGCATCGAGATTCCGGGAAGTACCGCTCGACCGGCACAAAAGTCTGCCGACTCTCGACCAAGTTACCCCGCGGCACGGGCTCGGAGGCTTCGCGACCTCCGGCTACAAGTTGCATTCCGTGGCGGAGCCGCCCCCGGGAGTGGCCAGCTTCTTGCCTCGAAGGTCGCCTAAAGGTGGATTGATGTCATTGTGGGCTGGTGTCGCCGGCGCCAGGCGAAATGCGGCAACTGCACTCTGCGAAGGCGGCTCCGTGCTCGCCGTCTGCGAACAGGAGCGTCTGACTCGAACCCGGCGTGTGGCGCTCAACCCCGGACAACTTCCTTACGAAGCGCTCGATGCGGTGTTGCGGATCGGCGGTCGGGAACGAGCCCACGTGTCCGCGTACGCGATTGCCGAAAACGCGATCAACATCCCGGCTGGCTTGGCCTTCGAGCGCGTGGATCATCACGAGGCTCACGCGGCGACGTCGTTTTATACTTCGCCTTTCGACGAAGCCACGGTACTGGTCTGCGATCAGCACGGGACCCCGGAGGTTTCCGTCTGGCGCGGCGAGAACGGCACGGTTCGCCGCTATCCGTTCCCGTGGAGCGGTCCCGGCTTCGCGACTCTCTACTCGCAAGCAACCGAGGCCCTTCGGTTCCGTTCCGAGGGCGACGAGCACCGGCTCGAGGCGCTCGCGCAGGTGGCCGGTCATTCCGCCGATTCCCTCCCACTGCCGATTGCCTACAACGACGATCGGTTGATGGTCGGTCCGGCTTTCAGAGCATCGATCGCGAATGCTCTTGCCTCGAATGGCCACGGGCCGAATGTGGAGCATGCGGCGAAGATTGCGGCTGCGACGCAACGGCAACTCGGCGAGTTGCTGTTGCTGCTGCTGCACGACATCAAGGCCCGCGTTGGCGGCGACAACCTGTGTCTGGGCGGCGGGCTGTTTTTCAACAGCTACTTCAATTCAGTCGTGGCTCAGTCTGGCGTGTTCGCGCGAACCTACGTTCCCGCCAACCCGGGGAACACGGGAGCGGCGCTGGGAGCGGCGCTGATCGTTGCCGGGCACCGACGCGGGTCGGGAGAGGGTCGGCCACTCTCCGCGTTTCTCGGGCCCGAGTACCCAGTCGACGAGATCAAAAGAACCTTGGACAACTGCAAGTTGTCCTACGACTATCACCACAACGGCCAGATTATCGACCATACCGCTGCGGCGCTGGCCAAAGGGCAGCTCGTTGGCTGGTTTCAGGGACGGATGGAATGGGGCTCGCGCGCTCTTGGGAACCGCAGCATCCTGGCCAGCCCGGTCGCGCCTTATGTGCTCGAGAACCTGAACGTCTTTCTGAAACGCCGCGAGCCACACCGGCCGTACAGCGTGTCGGTATGTGAGGAAGACGCCCCGCGGTTCTTCCGAGGGCCCGCCACGTCGAGATTCATGGAATACGAGTACGAGGTCATCCGGCCCGATGTTCTGCGGCCGTTGTTGCCGCTCCAAGCGAGCAGGCTTCGGGTGCAGACCGTTCCAGAATCGGCCGGGCTGTTCCACCAGCTGCTCAAGGCGTCGGCGGACCTAACCGGAGTGCCAATCCTCGTGAACACGTCATTCAACGGTTTCAATGAGCCGATCGTCTGCACGCCCAGAGATGCCGTCCGCGTTTTCTATGGAACCGGCCTGGACGCTGTGGTTCTCGGCAGTTTCATCCTTCGCAAGTGATGGTCGTCTGGCAACGGCGTTCGGCGAAGCTCGCACTCGCCACTCTTGCCGTACTGATCACGTCCGGCGTCTGTGAGCTGGCCGCGCGTGTGCTGCTTCCCGCTCCGCCAGACGACACAAGACAGCCTCGAATCGCTTACCGGTACGACTCGGAAATCAGATATGTGCTGTCGCCGAGCCAGCAAGGATGGATCGACGACGGCTGGCTGACGATCAACTCGCTCGGCTTTCGCGGCCACGAAATCGCCACGCCAAAGCCACCAGGGACGTTCAGGATCGCCGTGATCGGCGACTCGGTGACGATGGGTTGGGGCGTTGGCGATGGCGAAACCTACGCAGCGCAACTCGAAGCGCTGCTGCGCGCGCGATTTCCCGGGCGGCGCACCGACGTGGCCAATCTGGGCGTCGGCGGCTACAACACACGTCAGGAAGTCGCGCTGCTCGAACGGAATATCGAGCGGCTGCAGCCGGATCTCGTACTCGTGGGCTTCTACTCCAACGACGTTCCCGACGCGCTCGACGACGCGCAGGCGGCGGCACCGGGCGGGACGAGAATCGCGGCACGGGATCCGCGCAACGGTCAGTTGCTGCACATGAATCCCGCCGCCACCTCAGGGTGGACTCGTCAGCTGCGAAGAAGCCGCGTGGCCTACACCCTGGGTCGCCTCTATAACCGGCTGGCAGGGAAGGGCGAATGGGGGATGTCGCGCTTTTCGATGGAGCTCGACCTCCTGCAGGGACGCGAGTCGGCGGAGCTCGATCGGGCGTGGCGGAAGGTCGAGGAGCAGCTCCATAAATTGCAGGCGATGGCTGTCGCGAACGGATTCTCGGTCGGCATCGTGGTGCTGCCGTGCAAAGAGCAGGTGCTGGGTCAGTATCCGATCGCCCGATACCAAACGCGCGTTCGCTCGATCGCGGAACCGCTCGATTTTTTCGTGATCGACCCGCTGCCGTCGCTTGCGGCACGCAAGGCGCAGACCGAGGCGTTGTTCATTCCCTACGATCGCAATCATCCGTCGGCAGCCGGTCATCATCTGATCGCCGACGCCATCTTCCACTTTATCGAGCACCATGAGCGGTTCGGAGCTGGAGGTTGACGCGCCCGGCGCGCGCGCACCTGTCTGAGACAATGTCGGTCACAGAACCCGGCCAGGCCACATGATCAAGAAGACTGCTGGGTACTACACGGCACTGGCCATTCTGTTCTTCAACACAGTCGTTGTGTTCCTCGGAGTCAATGCGCTGCTGTTTGGCGCGTATTGGCTCAGGGATCGAGGGAAGGGACCGATTCCGCCGCGTCGGGACATGGTCACGGAGAAATACGGCGACGATCTCTTGGTCCGCGTGTACCCCGGCATGGATACCACACACATCCACAGCCTGTTACAGGAAACCTGGGGGTGGAAACAGCCGTTCGAAGCGTACGTGCACTTCAGGGAGTCCCCGCGCAAAGGTCAGTACGTCAACGTTCATGAGGCCGGGTTCAGGATGTCCGCGGACCAGGGTCCATGGCCACCAACCCCGACTTCCTACAATGTTTTCGTATTCGGTGGGTCGACGACGTTTTCGTATGGCCTGCCGGACGATCAGACTGTTCCGTCACACCTGCAGAGGGCGCTGACCGCACGGATCTCGGCGCCGGTTCGCGTATACAACTTCGGCGTCGGGTCGTACCAGTCGACACAAGAACGGATCCTTTTTCAAGAGCTGCTGATCAAGGCGTACCGTCCCAAACTGGCGGTGTTCATCGACGGTCTGAACGACTTTGCGTATCCGGATGTTCCGTCGGGAACGTTCCTGTTGCGGCGCCTCACTCGAGCCCCGGCTCCGCCGAAGCGGCTCGAGGCGTTGGCAAACTGGCCGATCGTGCAGTTCGCACAAGGCCTCCGACGGCGGTTGACCAGCAGTCCTGAAAACGATCAGCCGGACCCGAACGGTGCGCCTCGTTCCTGGGCCGAGGAGTCGGATGCCGCGACCTCCCCGGATGTGGTCGATGCCGTGATCGCTCGATATCTCGCCAACAAGCGGCAGATCGAGGCGGTGGCGCATGAATTCGGCGTGCAACCTGTGTTCGTGTGGCAACCCATTCCGTTTTACAAGTACGACAACACCTACCACTTGTTCAGCCCGAAAGATCGCGGCATCAACCGCAATGCAAAAACCGGCTACGAGCGAATGGCGGCGGTCCTCCACAGCGAACCTGCCGGTGCCGACTTCGTGTGGGGCGCCGACATTCAAGAGACGCTCAGAGAGCCGCTCTATGTCGACAGCATTCATTACACAGCGGCGATGAGCGATCGATTCGCCCGGTACATCGTTGGTCTTCTTGGCGAACGCCGTCTTCTGTCAGATTGCTGTTCATGAACGGCACGCGGTTGAGCGCGGGCAGCGGTGCTTCGGTGAAGGATTCGAATGCGCGTTGACGAGGCTTCGGACACGCGGCTCGGTCAGCTGGACGGTTTGCGGGCGCTCGCCGTCGCGGGAGTCGTCGTCCAGCATGCGTTTGGCTTCCTGAGATGGTCGCCATCGGGCGCCGCGTTCGAATCGGGAGCGGCCGGGGTTCGTCTGTTCTTTGTTCTGAGCGGATTCCTGATCACCGGCATTCTGTTGCGGGCGCGCGACACGGCGATCGAACAGGGCGCCTCTCGGTGGGTCGTGTGGCGAGCGTTCTACATCCGCCGGGCCTTGCGCATCCTGCCTCTCGCCTACTTCGTGCTCGCGGTGGCCTGGATTGCCGGCGCCTCGTCGATTCGGGAGCATCCGTGGATGTACGCGTTGTACGTGAGCAACTTTCACGTGGCGCAGCACGGCTTCACCGATCCCAGCCTCGACCACTTCTGGTCGCTGGCGATCGAGGAGCAGTTCTACCTGGTCTGGCCGATCGTGATCCTGGCGACGCCTCGAAGATGGATTGCGACGGCCATGCTGGCCACCGTGGCACTCTCGATGATGGCGCGCGCGAACATACTGTCGCAGCCGGGCGATGTTCCGGCATTCGTGGTGGCGATGGTGTCGACGCCCTCGCGGCTGGACGCGCTCGCGCTGGGCGGGATTCTCGCCTGGTGCTGTAAGAGGTGGCCGGGTTCGATCGCCCTCATGATTGCCGGTCTCCTGAGCGGGGGCGTCCTCGCGCGGATTGCCGCTCCACTCCTGCCCGCGTCGGCCGTCACGCTGGCGTTGCCTGAAACCGGGAATGTGCTGCTCTGCGGCGCGCTGGTCCTCTGGGCATCACGCGGCTTCGGCGGCGCCATCCGCCGCGCGCTTGGCGCACGACCTCTCGTGGCCATCGGCACGATCTCGTACGGCATCTACGTCTATCACATGGTGATTGCCGGCCTCGCTCCTGCCATCGGGGACAGCTTCGGCGTGCAGGTTGCTTTTCCGGGCCACTACGGGTGGCGACGCTTCGTCTGGATGGTGGCGACCACCCTTCCCATCGCCGCTCTCTCGTGGCGCTGGTTCGAGCGTCCACTGAACGATCTCAAATCGCGATACCCATACGTCCCCGCGGCCACCGGCGTGTCCGGAGCTCGATTGCTCGGACGCCGGGCGGTATCAGAGGTGGTGCCGCTCGGCGTTCACGGGGGCTCGGGGTCGAACCACTCCGCCCCCGACATGCCATTTGGTGAACGGGTCGATCTACCGTCGAAATAAGGCAGGCCTGGGCCGGGCAGGCGGAAACGACATCGGCGGTGAAGCTGTTACTTTTGCGGCGGCGTTTCTGGCCTGGGGAGTCGGTGCAACCTGCTCGCTGCCCTTTCCCTTGAGCAGGCCGATCCCGACCAACGTGACGAAGTACGGCACCTCGAGGCCGGGCGCCGATACGAACTGCCCCGACACGGCGAAGCCGACGATGGCCAGGACCACCGAGGCCGCGGCCGCGGCCTCGTATCGGTTTTCGCCGGTTTCAAATTGCCGCGCAATCGGCCATAACTTGACCAGCGCCGATCCAAAGAACATCACCAAGGCCAGTGCTCCCGGAATGCCGACCTCTGCGGCCGTCTCCATCCAGACGCTGTGAGCCGACTTTCCTTCGGGCCATCCGTAGCTCGACGCGATCACTCGCCAATTCGCCGGTCCGACGCCGAGCCCGGGATACTTCTGAATGACCTTCAGGCAATCCATCCACAGGACGATCCTGCTCTCGGCGGAGCCATCACGTTCTTCCTCTGACGCGAACGCGGTTCCATACCGGGCGAACAACTGCGGACCGGTGAGGCGCGCCGCAACCAGAACCAGGACCAGGAGCGCCGCGAGATACTTCGGCCGCTTCGGCATCATGACAAAACACACCACGCCAACCGCGATCAGCCCGAGCATCGCGCCGCGCGAGAAGGTGAGCAGGGTCGTGTGCAGGATCAGAGCGGTTGCGGCGGCCGCCACGACGCGACTCCACCAGCGCTTGCTCACCAGGGTCAATGCAATCGCCGGCCCGAGTGTCGTGACCAGGCTCAGGCCGAAGAAGTTGTTGTCCATGCCCCCGAAGCCTGCGGAGGCGGAATTGAAGCCCCTCACGTAGTTGAGATTCTGTTCGAATCCGACGTAGCCCTGGCAGAGCACGATCGTCCAGAGCAAGGGGCGCCACTCCTTCTCGCCCTTGATCAACGTAATGCCCGCCAGGAACGGGAAGACAAGCTTCGCGAAATCGCCGACCGATTTGAATGCGACTGCCGTATTGAGCGCGAAGAACGCCGAGATCACGAAGAGCGAGACGAACGACAGGAATATCCACACCACTACGCGTGCACGGCCCATGCCCCACGTTCCGAATCCTCTGAACACCCACCCGACGAACGTTGCCGCGCCGACATACAGGCTGAGGTTCGGCATGTCCCCAGCGAACATGAAAATCTCCTGCGGTCGTAGGACGGAGAGTCCGACGAACACATACAGGCCGATCAGCGGATAGCGCAGCGCGGCGACCATCCCCGAGTACGAAATGATGTAGGTGAGAATGAGCCCCTTCACAAAAGGCCTCGGGCGTCGCTGGCGCTCGGCCGGCCCGTAAGGTACGCCTGAATATCGGGTTGGCGGATCTGCACGGGAACTGTTCGGAGCAAAGAACGCCCCGTCACTTCTCGAATCGAGGCGGGCTGCAAGTCCTTGGTCTGCTATCGTATACCGAAACGGAGCTCCGGCTGGGGGAGTCGGCTCTCCTTGAAATCCTTGGAAACCGCGACTTTTGTCCCGAGCGGAGTCGATGTCAGGTTGGTTTCGCCTGCAACAGCTTCTCGGCCGGCGGCCTGAGTGGCCGGAACCTTGCGTATCTCGAATGATCGCTCATAGCTCACGATGAAGCTCTCTGTCGTCATTCCGGTGTACAACGAGGCGGCCACGATTGTGGCGGTCATCGAGCGCGTTCGCGCCGTCGCCCTCGATCTGGAAATCATCGTCGTCGACGACTGCTCGACGGATGGGACGCGATCGGTCCTTCAGGGGCTTGCGGCGTCGCGCGATCTTGCGCTGTTCTTCCATCCCACCAACCGGGGCAAGGGCGCGGCGCTGCGAACCGGATTCTCCGCCGCCACAGGCGATGTTGTCGTCGTTCAGGATGCCGATCTGGAATACGACCCGGGCGAGTATTCGAAGATGCTCCGACCGATTCTGGACGGCCGCGCCGATGTCGTGTACGGGTCACGCTTTGCCGGCGGTGAATGTCATCGAGTGCTGTACTTCTGGCACTCGCTCGGGAATCGTTTCCTGACGCTGCTGTCGAACGCCGTCACGAACCTGAATCTCAGCGACATGGAAACCTGCTACAAGATGTTCCGCCGAGAGGTGATCCAGTCGATCGTGCTTCAGGAAGACAGATTTGGATTCGAGCCGGAGGTGACCGCGAAGATCGCCGAGCGTGGCTTTCGCGTGTATGAGGTCGGCATCTCGTACTCGGGCCGCACCTACGAAGAAGGCAAGAAGATTGGTTGGCGAGATGGCGTTCGGGCGATCTGGTGCATCGTGAAGTATCGGCCGAGGCGCCGGCTCATGGAGCGTCGTGAAGCGCGGGCATCGCGTGCCAGCGAGACGGTCGGAGGGCGAGAGAGTGCCTGGACTGCTGGGTATCATAAGCGGTCCTGAGGGAAACGGCGTTCGTGCAGGTTTCGAGGCAGCGCTCCGCGTCATGTCGCGCGGAACACGCCTCGAGAGCGAAGCGCTCATCGACCCGAGTGAACGCTGGGCGCTCGGACGCGTCCATCTTGGATCGCTGCAGCCGGCGCCGCAGCTCGAACGCGGCGGGTCGGTGCGCGTGCTCTTCCACGGCGACCTGCACAACGAGACCGATCTCGCGGCGCGAATCGAGGCGCTCGGCGAACCTCCACCAACTGATGCGGCGGCAATTGTCGCGGCGCTGTATCGCCGGGTCGGCCCGGCGGTCGCAGGAGCACTGAAAGGCGCGTTTTGCGCCGCGATTTTCGACGAGGGCGCGAAACAGCTTCTCCTGATCAGCGACCGGCTCGGCTCCTATCCGATTTACTGGTTCAAGGCCCCAGGTCGGTTGGCTTTTTCCTCCGAGCTGCGCGCGGTTCTGCGCGATCACCCGCGGCCCGCGGTCGATCCGCGCACCGTCGTCGACATCCTCACGCTGGGATTCCCTTTCGGGGACAAGACGATCGCCGACGGCGTACACCTGTTGCCTTCGGCGTCGATCCTCGTTTACCAATGGAGCGACGGCACGATCCGTGTCGAGCCGTACGCCTCCCTGGCCGACAGCTTCCGCGCGTCGGGCATCGACAAGCACGATTACTTGCAGAATCTACAGCGTGCGTTCGACACGGCGATGGATCGAGCGGTTGCCGGGTCGCATCGCTATGGACTGTCGCTGTCTGGTGGCCTGGACACGCGCGTCATCCTCAGTGCGCTGGATCGGCGCCGGGTGCCGGTCGCGACGTTTACGCTCGGCGGAAAGGGCTGCGCTGATGAAGTGATTGGCCATCGCCTCTCGCAGGTGGCCAAGAGCGAACACCGATTCGTCGAGCTCGGCGAGCGATACTGCGGCGACCTTCCTTCAAGCCTGCGCCGGATGGTGTCGCTGACCGACGGCATGTACGTCAGTCACGGTTTCACCGAGATGCTGGCGCTGCAGGCGTTCGAGCAATCGGGCTTCGGGGTGCTCCTTCGCGGCCACGCAGGAGAGATCGCGAAGAGCAGCACGGCATGGCCGTTCCATACCGACGCGAAGATCTCGCGCATGACCTCGACCGAGGAGTTCGTCCCCTACCTCTTCGGGCGGCTCGACTCCGTTTATCATGCCCGTTCGGCAGCCGGTCTCTTCGCGAGTCCATGGGCCGATGTCCTCGCCAACGGGAACGCCCGTCACTCGCTCGAACACAGCGTCGGCAACGTGCCGCTGTCGCCGTCCGACCTGTGCAGCTACGTGTACTTGCATGAGTACCATCGCCGGGTCACCGTCCCGTCGCTCGAAATCTTTCGCCACGTCGTCGACGTGCGCATGCCGCTGGCCGATTTCGATTTCATCGAGGCTGTCTTTCAGGCGCCTTCATCGTGGCGGGACGGCACGGAAATTCACCGGTCGTTGATCGCGCACAACGACCGGCGGTATCTGCGGATTCGGAATCCGAATACCGGAGCGCCGGCCGGCGCCGGCCCTCTGTCGGAAGCGATATTCGACAAGGTGAATTCGCTGTTCCGTCGGTTGAACGTGTACGGGTACCGGCACTACCATCACTTTTTCGACGGTTGGATGAGGCGCGCGTTTCTCGACGGCGCCGAGCACGTGCTGCTGAGCGCGGATACGCTCGACCGTCGGATCTTTGGTGAAGCGGCGCTGCGCCGGCTCATCGACGAGGCGCGGCGTGGTGAGATGGCTCACGACCATGTTCTCCAGGTGCTGACGGTTGTCGAATTGTGGCAGCGGGAGAACCTTTGACGCCTGACGGTCCCGGTGTGAGCTCGCGCTCGCGACTTCGCGTCGCACTCGTCGGATGTGGAGCTGTGTCGCGGCAGAACCTCCTGCCTGTTCTCTCGGGGCATGAGGGAATCTCGCTGCGAATGCTGGTCGACCGTGAGGAGGCGCGTGCGCGGCAGCTCGCGCAAGCCTACGGCGTGCCTCAGGTCGTGACCGATATCGAACGGCTGGGCCGTGATGAGATCGATGCAGTCGTCCTGGCGACCCCGCCGGCGCATCATGCCACTGCGTCGATTGCGCTGGCCTCGAAAGGGCTGCACATTTTCGTTGAAAAGCCAATGGCGATCACGGCCGTTGACGCGTGCGCCATGGTGCGAGCCGCAACGGCGGCGGGCGTCGTTCTGTCCGTCGGTCTCTACCGTCGCTTTCTGCCGGCCGTCCAACTGCTGCGCGACCTCGTCGAGCGCCGGGAGTTCGGCCGACCGCTGAGCGTTGATGCCGAAGAAGGGGGGGCGTACGGCTGGCCGCTCACCTCGCTCGACGGATTGACTCGGGCGGCCGGTGGCGGCGGGGTGCTCATCGACCTTGGCTCGCATCTGATCGA
>Ga0075418_10008517_pt1 | contig 11493 bp, 10 predicted proteins | sample SoiMetdeltSBSDD2_FD_81776 | JGI IMG/M metagenome (GOLD analysis project Ga0075418, IMG submission 81776) | Bulk soil microbial communities from a Populus tree surrounding site in Tennessee, USA - Soil MetaG P. deltoides SBSDD2 | ecosystem: Environmental > Terrestrial > Soil > Tree plantation...
ACTGGTGCAAACCGGAGACGAGATCACCCTCGACGTACCGGGCCGAACCTTGACGCTCGAGGTGCCGGAGGAGGAGTTGCAACGCCGCCGGCCCAACGCCGGCACTCTCACCGGCTTTGCCAATCCTGCGCGCGGCTGGGAGCGCCTCTATATAGACCACGTACAGCAGGCCGACACGGGTGCCGACCTTGACTTCCTCGTCGGCGCCACGGGAAATCTGGTGAGCCGGGAGTCCCATTAGCGGGTGGGCCTCAGTGGCCTTGGACCACTGACCTCTGCTTATCTGTCCGACAGTACGTAGCGTCGCTCTGGCCGGCCGGGACTTCCGTAGCGAAGGGTGACCCGCACCCGACCCTCTCGGACAAAGTGCTCGAGGTAGCGTCGCGCACTGACGCGGGAGACGCCGATGGCGTCGGCGCACTCCTGGGCGGAAAGTTCGTGCGCCTGCTCGTTGAGTACGGCCAAGATCAGTTCTGCGGTCTCGGTGCTCATCCCCTTGGGGAGTGGCGCGAGCTGCTCAGTTCGTCCGAAAATGCGGTCGACCTCGGCTTGGTGATCGAGGGTCCGACGCCGACTGCTGCGGGGCTGCGACTTGTACTCGTTGAGCCGGGCGGCGAGGTCGTTGAGGGTGAAGGGCTTGAGCAGGTAGCTCGCGACACCGAGCTTCACGGCCCGCTCGACGGTATCGGACTCGTTGGCCGCACTGATGACGATCACATCGCTATCGGCGCCCTCGACTCGGATTTGGCTGATCAAATCGAGGCCGAAGACGTCGGGCAGGTACAAATCGAGAAGGATGAGGTCGGGTTTCAGCGTGCGCGCCGCGTCAAGCGCATCGGCCCCGGTGTGTGCGACGCCGACGGTGCGGAAGCCTTCGACCCGGTCCACGAACGCTGAGTGGATGCGTGCAACGCGGAAGTCGTCGTCGACGACCAGCACGGTGATCACGGAGCGCCGGCCGCGCTGGCCGTAGCTGGTGCTTCCCGCGGCTCGGCGGGAGTGATGGTCATTCGGGCCAGGAACTCGGCCCCATCGTTGGTATTGCGAACCCCGACTTCACCGCCGCGGCGCCGACAGATCAGCTTGGTCAGGGCTAGTCCGATGCCACGCTCACCGTCCTTGGCAGCCTTCGTGGTGAAGCCGTGTTCGAAGACCTCGGTGGCAATGGTGGAGTCCACACCAGGCCCCGAGTCGCTGACGGTGATCTCGACAGTGCTGCCGGGCTGACGGATCTCGACCTGCACCCACGGCGCGCGGTCATCGGCCTGCGGCGAGCTGGCCGCAGCGTCTATGCCGTTCTGGATCAAATTGCCCAGCACGGTGGCCACGTCGAACGACGACTGCGGCTCCAACGGCCCCAGATGGGTACGGTCGGTGATCCGAAGCGTCACCTTCCGCTCGGCTGCTAGGGCCGACTTCGCCACCAGCAAGGCGGCAACCGATGGATCCTGTACTCGCCGCGACACCGTGAGATCGATGGCCGCCCGGCCCTGGGTGAGAGCGTCCACGTAGCTCACCACCTCCTCATAATCTCCGATCTGGATCAGGCCGGAGATGATGTGGAGCTGGTTGGCGAACTCGTGCGTCTGCGCGCGGAGCAAGTCAGTGGTGCCGCGGAACGCTCCGATCTCGCTCTCCAGCTCGGCAAGCTGAGTGCGGTCGCGAAGCGTCGTCACCGACCCGAGAAGGCGACCGTCGTGGAGCACTGGCATCCGGTTCAAGACCAGCACCCGACCCGAGCGGATTACCACAGCATCCTGTTCGAGTCCGCCGACGCCGGTGAGCACATCGCGTAGCCGGCCTTCCACGTGGAGGTCGGCCAGGCTCAGGCCCACAGTGTCACTGGGTAGGGAGAGCAGGCGTACGGCCAACGGATTGATCATGGTCACCCGGTCCCGGGTGTCGAGGGCGATCACGCCTTCGGCGATCCCAGCGAAGATGGCCTCCCGCTGTTCGGCGAGGGCGACGATCTCCGCCGGCTCCATGCCAAGGGTTTGCCGTTTGATCCAGCGGGCCAGAAGCAGCGAACCGATGACGCCCAGCACCATCGCCGCGCCGAGGTAGGTCAGCAAAGACGGCCCGGCGGTGATCAGCGAGTCCAGCCGGCTAGGGGTTGGCTGCGCGATGAGCGCGATACCGAGCTGGGTGACCGGCTCGCCGGCGGCGGTGGGATTGCTCAGAATCGGTGCGGCCGCGATCAGATAGCTCGTGCCGCGTAGCTCGACGGTCGCTGAGCTCGACCGTCCCGGGGCGGCCCGCAGCTCTGGCCACGAGACAATCTCATCGGTCAACAAGGCATCGGTGCTGGCCACGACCCGACCGCTGGGGTCGGCAACCATCACTAGCTCGACCCCAGTTGTGGCCTGCAGCTGCGCGACCGCGGCCGGCAATGAGGAGCCGGCGGTGCGAACCGGGGCTCGGCGTACCACCGGATTCGCGGCCATGTACTCAGCCAGCGCAAGTACGCGGCGGCCCTCATCACGCTGGAAGCTGGCCCGAGTCTGCTCCACCGAAACCGCCGAGACCGCGACCAGGACGGCGGCGATAAGGATCAGCTGCACGACGACGAGCTGGGAAGCCAACGAGAGGTGCCAGAGCTTGCGCATCCCGCCTCCCTCCGTCTTCGTGCCTAACTCCTCATTGTGGCTCAAATCGCACGCATCGCCCCACGACCACAATGATCAATACGTTCACCATGGCCAGAAGCAGACAAGGTGGGTATAGGTCCGGCAGAGTCGAAGCTGCTACTGGATTTGACCTCGCACAACAGCCCGGAAGAGAGGGAACGACGATGTTCAAGCAACTCAGGTTGGGCGCCACCCTCGTGGCCGCAACCGCACTATTGGTGACCGGCTGCGGCGCCACCGCAGACAAGGCCGAACCCGGAGGCGCGGCCGCCTCCGCGGAGCCATTGACCGGCCTCCGCTTCATGGTGCCGAACACGCCTGGTAGTGGGTATGACACCACCGCGCGCGCGGCCGCCAAGGTGATGGACGACATTCAGGTCACCAAGAGTGTCGAGGTCTTCAATCTTTCCGGCGCCGGCGGCACCGTCGGGTTGTCACGCACGGTCTCGGAGACAGGCAACGGCAAGCTGTTGATGATGATGGGCCTCGGCGTCGTCGGTGCGCAGTACACCAACCAGTCAGAAGCCAAGCTGGACCAGACCACTCCGATCGCCAAGTTGATCGAGGAGTCCGGCGCCATCGTGGTGGCCAAGAACTCCCCGTACAAGAACATCAACGACCTGATGACAGCCTGGAAGGCCGATCCCAAGGCGATGGCAGTCGGGGGCGGCTCCTCACCGGGCGGCCCGGATCACCTGCTGCCGATGCAGCTTGCGCAGACTGTCGGCATCGATCCCAAAGACGTGAACTTCGTTGCCTACGACGGTGGCGGCGACCTGCTACCGGCGATCCTGGGCGGCAAGGTCGCCTTCGGCGCGTCAGGCTTCGGTGAGTTTCTCGACCAGGTTGAGGCCGGCGAAGTTCGGGTGCTGGCCATCAGTGGAGCCGAGCGGGTCGATGCAGTGGATGCCCCAACCCTGAAGGAGTCAGGCATAGACCTGGAGTTCACCAACTGGCGGGGCGTCGTAGCGCCGCCGGAGCTCTCCGACGCCGACAAGCAGGCCCTGGTCAATGCCGTGGCCAAGATGCACGAAAGTCAGGAGTGGAAGGAGGTCCTGACCAAGAACGGTTGGACCGACGCCTACCTGACCGAGGCAGAGTTCGGCACCTACATGACCGAGCAGACGACTGCCGTCGAGGACGTCCTCACCAAGCTGGGCCTGGCATGAGCGAGGCGGCTGCGGCCGCAGGGGACCTCCCTGCGGCCGGGCCTGCCCGTACGCGCAACCTCGCTGAGTACGGGGTCTGCGTTTTTCTGATCTTGGCCGGCATCGTGGTTCTGGTCGACGCCCTGCAGCTCAGCAACAACCGCACTGGCGTGGACCCGCTAGGTCCGAAGCCGGTTCCGGTGTTCGTCGGCAGCCTGTTGATCGTGCTGGCAATAGCGCTGGCGGTCGCGGTCTCGAGAGGCAGCTTGGGCGAGGCCGAGGCTGGTGAGGACATCGACCTCGGCTCGCGAGTGGACATCAAGACGGTGCTGCTCTTGTTGGGGGTGTTTGTCGCCAACATCTTGCTGATCGACTTGCTCGGTTGGGTGATCAGCGGCGGACTTCTTTTCTACGGTTCGGCCATTGCCCTGGGCAGTCGGCACTTCATCCGAGACCTGGCGATCAGCGCGGCGCTGTCGCTGGGCACCTTCTACGGCTTCGCAATCGGCCTCGGTGTCGGCCTGCCGGCTGGGATCTTGCAAGGGATCCTGTGATGGAAAGCCTCCAGTTCTTGCTCAACGGCTTCGCGACGGCCGCGACCCCCATCAACCTCTTGTTCGCCCTCATCGGCGTGATCGTCGGCACTGCCGTGGGAGTGCTCCCGGGCATCGGCCCGGCCATGACGGTCGCGCTGCTGCTACCCATCACCTACAACCTTGAGCCGACCGGGGCAATCATCATGCTGGCCGGCATCTTCTACGGCGGGATGTACGGCGGGTCGACCACCTCGATCCTGCTGAACACTCCGGGCGAGTCGTCGTCTGTGGTTACTGCGATCGAGGGCAACATGATGGCCAAGGGTGGCCGGGCCGCCCAGGCATTGGCCACTGCCGCCTTGGGCTCCTGGGTGGCAGGCACTATCGGCACCCTGCTGCTCGCATTCTTCGCCCCCGTCGTCACTCGGTTCGCGATCTCCCTCGGCGCTCCGGAGTATTTCGCCGTCATGCTGCTCGCCTTCATGGCGGTAACGGCGGTGCTCGGAGGTTCACGGCTGCGCGGCTTCATCTCGCTAGCGCTCGGACTCACCGTCGGTCTAGTCGGACTGGACTCCGTCAGTGGTCAGGCCCGGCTCACCTTTGGCATCCCCCAACTCGGAGATGGAATCGACATCGTCGTCGTCGCCGTGGGCATCTTCGCGCTCGGCGAAGCCCTCTGGGTCGCAGCGCATCTGCGTCGCAAAGCCGTCGAGGTGATCCCGGTGGGCCGTCCCTGGATGGGCAAGTCAGACTTCAAGAGGTCGTGGAAACCTTGGCTGCGCGGGACCGCCTTCGGCTTCCCCTTCGGCGCGATTCCTGCGGGTGGGGCCGAAATTCCAACCTTCTTGTCCTATATCACCGAGAAGCGGCTCTCCAAGCATCCGGAGGAGTTCGGCAACGGTGCCATCGAGGGCGTCGCCGGTCCGGAGGCCGCCAACAACGCCAGCGCGGCCGGAACCATGGTTCCGATGCTCTCGCTGGGTCTGCCCACCAACGCGACAGCCGCGGTGATGCTGGCCGCGCTTGTCTCCTTCGGGATCCAGCCCGGACCGCTGCTGATGGTCCGGGAAAGCGATCTGGTCTGGGGGCTGATCGCCAGCCTGTTCATCGGCAACACGCTGCTGTTGCTGTTGAACCTGCCGCTGGCGCCGCTGTGGGCCAAGTTGCTTCGGATTCCGCGCCCGTACCTGTACGCCGGCATCTTGTTCTTCGCCTCGATGGGTGCGTACGCGGTCAACGGGTCGCGTTTCGACCTGATCCTGCTGCTGGTATTCGGACTGATCGGTTTCGGAATGCGGCGCTTCGGCCTGCCGGTCCTCCCGCTGATCGTCGGGGTGATCTTGGGCCCCAGGGTCGAGTTGCAGGGCCGGCGTGCGCTTCAGCTGTCGTCGGGTGATGTGAAGGGGCTGTTCGGCAGCGTCGACGTGGCGACTGGTGAGTTCCGGTTATCGGCAGTGGCCATCGTGGTTTACGCGATCATCGTGGTGATCCTGCTCTGGCCGCTGATCTTCAAGGCCATAAGGAAAGTGCTGCCCGCTAAGGCGGCGGCTGCGGTCGAGGAGATCTCGGAAGAGCCCGCGCTTGCGGTGGCCGAGCACCATCGCGTCGAGGTCACCCAGACTGACGAGGCGCCACCTCGTACCGAGAACGGCCGTGAAGGCAGTCGACCATGACTGACCAGTTACCAGACAGCGACCTAAGCACTGCCGACCTGGTGGACCGCTACGGCGATGCCCTGGCCTCGATCCCGGTGCAGTTCCGCAGTTTCGGTCGCAGGTCTCGGTTCGCCGGCCCCGCCGTGACGGTGAAGTGCTTCGAAGACAACGCCTTGCTGAAGTCGACATTGGCCGAGCAGCCGGACCCGAGCGGCAAGGTGCTGGTGGTTGACGGCGGTGGATCGTTGCGCTCGGCACTCGTGGGCGACCTCATCGCCGGGATCGCCGTGCAGCGCGGCTGGGCCGGACTGGTCATCTCCGGCGCGGTTCGGGACAGCGTCGCTCTCGACCTGCTCGAGCTCGGAATCAAGGCCTTGGGAACCAACCCCCGGAAGAGCAGCAAGACCGGCGCCGGTGTCGTCAATGGTCCGGTCGAGATCGGCGGGGTGTGGATCACACCCGGACAGGTCGTGCACTCTGACGAGGACGGCATCGTGGTCAGCAAGCACAGCTAGGTAAATGAAGGAGCCCTCATGCCCAACAACGTCCTCTGGTTCTCAGAACTGGGCCTGGCCGATCTGGAGCAGGTCGGGGGGAAGAACTCTTCTCTGGGAGAGATGGTGTCCAATCTCGCCAACCTGGGGGTGCGGGTGCCGGACGGGTTCGCCACGACCGCCGAGGCCTACCGCCGCTTCATCGGCGACACCGGTCTGGCCGAGACAATCAGCAGCCGGCTCGCCGACCTGGACACCGACGACGTGCAGGAGCTCGCCCGGGCCGGCCAGGAGATCCGCGACGCCGTCGTCACCCAGCCTTTCCCCGCTGATTTGGAGGCCGACATTCGGTCGGCGTACGAGCGTCTGGTCGGGGCAGATGAGGACGCCTCGTTCGCGGTCCGGTCCTCGGCGACCGCGGAGGATCTGCCCGACGCCTCGTTCGCGGGGCAGCAGGAGACGTTCCTCAACGTCCGCGGTATCGATGCAATCTTGACCGCGATCCGGGAGGTGTTCGCCTCGCTGTACAACGACCGCGCGATCGCGTACCGGGTGCACCACGCATTTGAGCATGAGGCGGTGGCGTTGTCTGCGGGGGTGCAGCGGATGGTGCGTTCGGATCTGGGCGCGTCCGGGGTGATGTTCACCATGGACACCGAGTCTGGGTTTACCGAGGCGGTGTTCATCACCTCTTCCTACGGGTTGGGGGAGGCCGTGGTGCAGGGCGCGGTCAATCCCGACGAGTTCTACGTGTACAAGCCCGCGTTGCGGGCGGGCCGGCCGGCGATCCTCAAGCGGGGCATCGGCGGCAAGGCGACCAAGATGGTCTACACCTCCGACCGGACGGTCGGGAAGACGACCGAGTTCGTCGAGGTGTCCGAGGCCGATAGCGGCTTGCTGTCGCTTACCGACGGTGAAGTCACCGAGCTGGCCCGGCAGGCGCTGGTGATCGAGGACCATTACGGCCGCCCGATGGACATCGAGTGGGGCAAGGATGGGCTCGACGGTCAGCTGTACATCCTGCAGGCCCGCCCGGAGACAGTGCAGTCTCGCGCGCCCGCCGGATCGGTGCACCGGTACCGGATGAGCCAGCAGGGCACGCCGCTGATCGAAGGCCGGGCGATCGGGCAGAAGATCGGCGCCGGCCGGGTCCGGGTTCTGCAGTCGGTAGACACCATGCACGAGTTCGTGCCTGGTGAAGTGCTGGTCGCCGACATGACCGACCCCGACTGGGAACCGATCATGAAACGCGCCTCGGCGATCGTCACCAACCGCGGCGGGCGGACCTGCCACGCCGCCATCATCGCCCGTGAGCTCGGTATCCCGGCGGTCGTAGGCACCGGCGGCGCGACTCGGGAGCTCACCGACGGTCGGCCGGTGACCGTCTCCTGCGCCGAGGGCGACACCGGGTTCGTCTACGACGGCATCTTGGACTTCACAGTCGAATCCACCGAGCTGGAGACGATGCCGGCCATCCCGGTGAAGATCATGATGAATGTCGGCACCCCCGACCAGGCGTTTGCGTTCTCCCGGCTGCCGAACGCCGGGGTCGGTCTGGCCCGGCTGGAGTTCATCATCAACCGGCAGATCGGCATCCACCCCAAAGCCCTCCTCGACCTCGACAACCTCGAGGGACCGCTTCAGGCCCAGATCACCGAGCAGGTTGCCGCCTATCCGAGCCCCCGGGACTACTTCGTCACCCGGGTCGCCGAAGGGGTGGCGATGCTGGCGGCGGCGTTCGCACCCGAACCGGTGATCGTACGGATGTCGGACTTCAAGTCCAATGAGTACGCCAACCTCATCGGCGGGGAGCTGTACGAGCCGCATGAAGAGAACCCGATGATCGGCTACCGGGGCGCCTCCCGCTACCTGTCTCCCGATTTCGCCGACTGTTTCGCCATGGAGTGCGAGGCGTTGTCCTATGTCCGCAACCAGATGGGGCTGACCAACGTCAAGATCATGATCCCGTTCGTGCGCACCCTCGCCGAGGCCGAAGGGGTGATTCGCCTCCTCGGCGAGCAGGGTTTGAAGCGGGGCGTGAACGACCTGCAGGTGATCATGATGTGTGAGTTGCCGTCCAACGCCGTCATCGCCGATGCGTTCCTCGACCACTTCGACGGGTTCTCCATCGGCTCCAACGACATGACCCAGTTGACACTCGGTCTGGACCGCGACTCAGCGCTGGTCGCCGGTGGCTTCGACGAACGCGACCCAGCGGTCAAGTTCATGCTCAGCGCCGCCATCCAAGCTTGCAAAGCCCGTGGCAAGTATGTCGGCATCTGCGGCCAAGGCCCCAGCGACCACCCCGACCTCGCCGAATGGTTGCTCGAACAGGGCATCGAGTCCATGTCGCTGAATCCCGACACTGTCGTCGACACCTGGCTCCGCCTCGGCCAGCTGGTCAACAGTCAGCACTAACAGATGCAGCGATCCAGCACGAGGAACCCAGAGATCAGGGGTCCGATGCCGCCCGCCGACCGTGGGATAACGCTGCGTTTCCTCGCCGCGCCCACTGACGCCGGATACTCCGGCAACGTCAGCGGGGGTCGCGTGCTCGAGTGGATCGACAAAGCCGGGTACGCCTGCGCTGTGGGATGGGCCGGCACCTACAGCGTGACCGCGTACGTGGGCAACGTCAGGTTCTCTCGCCCGGTCAAGGTCGGCGACCTCGTAGAAGCCACCGCCCAGCTCATCCACACCGGTCGAAGCAGCATGCACATCCTGGTAACCGTCCGCTCCGGGAGCGTGCAAGACCGTGTCCTGAGCGAAGCAACCCAATGCCTGATGGTCTTCGTCGCCATGGGCGCCGACGGTCGTTCAACTCCGGTAGCGCCATGGCAGCCGGTCACCGCTGACGACCGCGAGCAACAGGATGGCGCCCAACGACGAATGGCGCTGCGCGCGGATATTGAAGCGGCCATGGCCAGCCAGCAATACACCGACGAAGGAACCGCTCCTTCGGTCGTCCTCCGATTCCTGGCGGCACCCACAGACGTCAACTGGGGAGGCAAGGTCCACGGGGGAATAGTGATGCGCTGGATCGACGAAGCAGCTCACGTCCTCGCGAGCCAATGGACAGCCAGCCAGCCCAATGTCGCCGTCTACGCCGGAGGTGTCCGTTTCTACCGGCCACTACTGATCGGAGACCTGGTCGAGGTAGAAGCCCGCCTGCTGCTGACCAAAGCCAACGGCATGCACATCAGCGTCCACGTACGCTCCAACGCCGCCACTACCAGCGAGCTGGCTCTGACGACTCACAGTCTGATCGTGTTCGCGCCCCTCGAGGGCATCACAACCCCTCTGTGGCATCCGATCTCGTCTGAGGACAAGGCACTCGAGGAACACGCCTTACATCTCATCCGTCTACGAGCCCGCGTCGCTATCCACCGGTGACTTGTACAAGGGCGAACTCGAGGTCCACCCTCAGGGTGAGGCGTGTCATGTGTCAACCTGCGGATCAGGCGTACGGATCGGTGATCTCGCGCAGCCTGGCGAGGATCTCCCGGAGCTGTCCCATGCGCCGCTTGCCGAGGTACTCGGTCCATTCAGTTTCGACCTCCGAGACGACGCCGGCCGCAAGAGGGAGCGTCAGGCGGCCACGCTCGGTGATCCGGACCAGCCGTGCGCGGGCATCAGACGGGTCTGCAACCCGCTCCACGTAGCCGGCGCGCTCCAGCTGATCGACAAGGAAGCCCGCGGACTGTTTGGTAATCGATGCCTGCTCGGCAAGGTCGGTCAGCCGGCTGCCGCCAGGCGCGATGCGCTGGAAAACCCGAGCCTGCGCCGGTGTGAAGTCGTCGTAGCCTGCGGCAGCCAAAGCCTTGAAGACCCGCGCCTCCATCGCCCGGTAGGGGATGTAGAGCAGCAGTCCGGTATTCAGCTGTTCGATCTGCTGGGGGTGAGCCACGATCTCTCCCTTGACGTTAGTCAGAGTATCTGACTAAAATCGTCAGATTATCTTACCAACTTGGAATCTGTCAGGCGAGGAGGTGGGTTGGCGTGAGCGGCAGCCAGGGCAAGATCGAGCTCTACGTCGACCCGTGCTAGCGCCTGATGGATCGCGAGCAGAGCTGGCAGGTGATCACCGAACAGCGACTGGGCCTTGCCCGGCTGCTCGAGGGGCTGTCTGAGACGGAGTGGGAGCAGCCGTCGCTGTGCGCGGGATGGCGCGTCCGCGACGTTGCAGCGCACGTAGCCATGGCGCCCCAGGTCCCCGGGCTGGGAGCGATGCTCGCCGACGGTATCCGGGCGCGCGGGAGCTTTCACCGGCTCAACCATGATGTCGCCGTACGCCACGCCGCGCGCCCGACGCGTGACATCGTTGCCGAGCTGCGCAGGTACGCGGATTCTCACCGATTGCCGGTGATGACGAACTACCGCAACATCGTCTTCGACCTGCTCGTCCATGCACAGGACATCGCAATCCCGCTGGGCCGGGATTATCCGATGCCTTCCGAGGCTGCGCGGGCCGGTGCCGAGCGAGTGTGGACGATGGGATGGCCGTTCTGGGCCCGCCACCGGCTGCGCGGATTGCGGATCCTCGCCAGTGACACCGACTGGTCCGCCGGTGCTGGGGTCGAACTACGGGGACCGATCAGGATGCTTCTACTGCTGGTGACCGGGCGCATCATTACGGCGTTGCCGCACCTGTCAGGCCCGGGCGTGCAAACGATCACCGAGCGTTCTGCAGCTGCCGCGGTCCCAGGCGGACCAAAGCTGATCATGCAGCAGCCGCCGAAGTTTACGAGGGCCGACAGCCCTCAAGATCAATGAGGAGGTTTCAGGTGTACGGAGTCATCACTACCGTCCAAGCCCCCGTCGAGATGTACGAGGGAATGCATGCCGAGCTTGTCAAGCGGGTCGGCACGTCATTCGACGGCTTGCTTGTGCACGTCGGGCGTGCGACGACCGACGGATTCCAGACGGTGGAGGTCTGGGAGTCCAAGGAGCACTTCGACCGCGCAAACACCGACATCGTCTTCCCCCTGATGCGGGAGTTAGCGGGCGATCAACCTCTACCGTCGATCGAGCAG
>Ga0075418_10008518_pt1 | contig 11492 bp, 7 predicted proteins | sample SoiMetdeltSBSDD2_FD_81776 | JGI IMG/M metagenome (GOLD analysis project Ga0075418, IMG submission 81776) | Bulk soil microbial communities from a Populus tree surrounding site in Tennessee, USA - Soil MetaG P. deltoides SBSDD2 | ecosystem: Environmental > Terrestrial > Soil > Tree plantation...
CGAGAATCCCGAAGCTGCTCGCTCGACGTCTCGTCTTGGCAATGGCGCTCGGAGCCATGGCCTGTGGTCCGAAGCAGGTGGCATTCTTCGAGAAGCCGATTCCCCTCCTGTTATGGCTCGGTGAATTCACCAGGCCCGCAGGCGCGTCGTATCCGCAAATACCGGCGGAACCAAAGTTCGGCAATCTGTCAGGACTGGCGCCCGATCAAGCGACGAAGCAATGGATCGGCGTCATCGACGACAGCGAACGCACGCGCATCGCGTGGCTGCGTGTGGGCTTTACAGATCAGGGCCTCAACGTCGCGCCGACGAAGATGAAGGAACTGCGCGGCGCACCGGGCGTCAATGAGCGCGTTGTGACGAAGGCGGATCTCGAGGCGATCGTCGCGCTGCCCAACGGCACGTTTGTCGTCAGCGAGGAAGGCCACATCGAGAACAACGACGTGTGGCAACCCGCTCTCATGCAGATGACGAATGACGGCGTCATCACCGGCGTGATCAATTTCCCGAAAGAGTTTCAGATCACGGGAGACAACAAGACCGGCCTTCACGACAACCAGGGCTTCGAGTCGCTCGCCATCACGCCGCGCGGGCGATTGATTGCCGGACTCGAACAGCCGTTGATCCAGGATGGCATCACGTCGTTCGATCGTCCCGGTTCCGGGCGTCTCGTGGAGTTCGTGCCGTCCGGAGCGACGTTCAAGCCCGGGCGGCAATGGCGCTACATGATTTCGCCGACGCCTCGCGTCGAGGGTTTTGACGAAGTGTGCAACGACGGCGAGAACGGGCTCGTCGAGCTGCTGGCGTTCAGCGAGACGACGCTCGTCGCGATGGAGCGTGCCTGCCTGATCACGAAAGACAAGCAGTTCACGGCGAACACGGTGCAGCTGTTTTCGGTTGAACTGGTCGGCAACGAAGCGCGCAAGCAGCTGCTGCTGAACTTCAGGGATCTGGAGCCGCGACTCAGAGCCGTGTTGCCGCGACTGGAAAACTTTGAAGCGATGACGTTCGGCCCGATCGTCAACGGGATGAAGACGTTGCTGATCGCGTCAGACGATAACTTCAGGGCAACGCAGAAGACGTCATTCTTGTTGTTCGGAATGCGTTAGGCGACGAATTTATATCCAACACCTCGTACGGTCACGAGATGTTTTGGCTTGGTGGGATCATCTTCAATGTATCGACGCAGCCGCACGATGAAGTTGTCGATCGCGCGCGTGTCGGTGTCCTCATGCAGATCCCACACGTCTTCGAGAATTGATTTGCGCGACACGGCCTTGCCCGCGTTCTTCACGAGGTATTGCAGCAGGTCGCATTCCATCTGCGTCAGCTGATACTTCTTGTCGCCGACGTGGAGCTCGAGCGCTTCGAGGTCGAGCCTCCTGCCGGCAAACGTGATCGCATCGTGCTCGTGCTCCTGCGCGAGCCATTCCTTGCGGCGCAGCAGGCCGCGCAGCCTCGCCATCAGGATCTGCAGCTCGAACGGCTTCGGCAGGTAGTCATCCGCGCCTGATTCGAACCCGTGGAGCACGTCTTCGGGCCGGCCGCGCGCGGTGAGCATCAGGACCGGGACGTAGTGGCCCTCGTCGCGCAGCGTCTTGACGACGGCGAAGCCGTCCTTGCCGGGCAGCATCACGTCGAGCAGGACGGCGTCGTAACGCGACCTGTTTTCGAGCAGTCGCTTGAGCGCCTGCTGGCCGTCGCCGTCGACGTCGACGTCATGTCCTTCGGCTTCGAGATTGAAGCGCAGGCCGTCGGCGATGTGCGCTTCGTCTTCGACGACGAGGATCCGGCTCATGGTTCGACTCGCCTCCGGTCGGCTCCGCCGGCCGAAGGCTCGCTCACGACAGTTCTTGCGGCGCTTCGCCGATCGGCGCGCCTCCGGTCCACTTCTGGGAGCGGCGGTTCAATGACGATGGGGCCGATGACCCGCGGCAACTCGAGCGTGAACGTGGCGCCCTTCTCTTCGCCGGCGCTCTCGGCAAACACGCGGCCGCCGTGACGCTTGGCGATCGATCGCACGATGTAGAGGCCGAGGCCGGTGCCTTTGATCTTCGAGCCGCGCGGTTGAAAGCGGTAGAAGCGATTGAAGATGCGTCCGAGCTGCGCCTTCGGGATGCCGATGCCGGCATCCTTGACGCGCACCCACGCCGTGTCCGGTGTGGGCCCCGCCGCCTGCACGGTGATCTGCGGCACGCCGCCCGAATATTTCACGGCGTTATCAAGCAGGTTGTTCACCGCGGTGCGCAGATCGTCGACCTCGCCGCTGACGACGAGCGGCACGCGCAAGTCGCTTTCGACAACCGTGATCGCATCTTCACTGAGGTGGTGGCGCGTCCGCGCGGTGTCGACGCATTCCTGCACCAGCCAGGCCAGATCAACGGGGCCGCGATGTTCGAGCCTGCGTTTCTGCCTGGCGACGCCGGCGCGCAGCACCTGCTCGACGGTGTGCTGCAGCCGATCGGCGTCCTGCAGCATGATGCGATAGAACTCCTTGCGCTGCGCATCGCCGACCTCGCGCGATTGCAGCGTCTCGAGGTAGAGGCGAATCGACGCGATCGGTGTCTTCAACTCGTGCGTGACCGAGTTGAGAAAGCTGTCCTGTTGCTCGGTGATGCCCATTTCGCGGACGAGAAAAACGGTGTAGACGATGAGGCCCGCGATGATCAGGCCGAAGGTGGTGACGCCCAGCACGACCGGCGCGACGCGCCGGCCGTTGACGATGATCCAGCCGATGTTGAGCGTGACGGCGGCGGCGACGAGCAGGATGCAGAGGACGACGAAGACGATCGAGGCAGTCTGCCTTCGGGTCACCCTGCAATCTTAGCGCTAGGCGGCCTCTTCCTCGGCGAGCGGCTCGCGGATCTTGGCGACCTTGATGTCCCAGGCCAGGCCCAGCAGCTTCAGCGCGCTGATGCCGATCCAGTTGATGTCGAATTCATACCAGGCCAGGCCGTGGCGGGCCGAGACCGGATGCGCGTGGTGGTTGTTGTGCCAGCCTTCGCCGAACGTCATCATCGCGACCCAGAAGCTGTTCTTCGAATCGTCGCGCGTCTTGAAGCGCTGCGTTCCCCACAGATGCGTCGCCGAGTTGACGAGCCAGGTGCAATGCAGGCCGAAGGTGGTGCGGAAGAACGTGCCCCACAGCACGTAGGTCCAGCCGCCGTAGGCGAGCAGCGCGAGGCCGACGGCGACTTGCGTCACCCAATGCCACTTGGTGAGGCCGACGTGGAAGGCGTCCTTGCTGAGGTCCGGCGTGTAGCGCGCGAGCACGTCGGTGTCGTGGTGCATCGCCTTGCCGGTCATGATCCATCCCATGTGGGCCCAGTAGGTGCCCTCGCGCGGCGTATGCGGATCGCCGTCGTGATCGGAATGCTGGTGATGAATACGGTGCGTGGCGACCCAGAAAATCGGTCCGCCTTCGAGCGCGAGTGTGCCGCAGAGCGTCAGGAAATATTCAACCCACTTGTAGGTCTTGTAGCCGCGATGCGTGAGCAACCGGTGGTAACCCATGCCGATGCCGAGCGAGCCGGCCACCCAATAGAGCACGACGGCCACGGCGATCGCCTGCCAGTCGATGAAGAACAGCGCCGCGACGGCGCCAACGTGAAACGCAGCCATGGCCACGGCAGTGATCCAGTTGATCTGGCCATCAGAGGCCTTGCGGCCATAGATCTCGGTAATCGGAGTCATGTCGACAACGACACTATCAGGCCGTCGCCGACGCTTCTGTAATACTTCTGTCGTCTCTCGTGGAGGGCGAATTCCTCAATGATTTGCGGGATGTGATATTGTTCCAGCCAATATATGGGCAGCTCAACGATGCTCGAACGCGAGTTGAAGCGGGGGAGTGCGGAACTGCTGATCCTGGCGCTCATCGAAGAGCGCGAGCGCCACGGCTACGACATCGGCAAGCAGATCGAAGAGCGATCCGACGGCACGATCTCGTTCCACATTACCTCTCTCTACCCGACGTTGTACCGCCTCGAGTCGAAGGGGATGATCGAGGGACGGTGGGTTGAAAAAGCCGGTCAGCGCCGGCGCCGGTACTATCGCCTCACGCCAGGTGGACGCGGCACGCTCGTGCGCCAGCGATCGATCTGGCAGAACTTCGCGAAGGCGATCAATCGCGTAGCGGGGATCAAACATGCGTGATCGCGTCCGCGCCGCATTCGTGAACGTCGACGTCGATCCCGACGTGATCGAAGAGCTCGCGCAGCACGCCGAATCGACCTACGACGCGTTGCGCGCCGATGGTATCAGCGAGGCCGGCGCGATCGCGCGCATCGATCAGCTGATCGAGGGCTGGCGCAAAGATCCGTCGTCGCTCCGTCGCGCCGCCAGGCGCGCCGCTGTGGTGGTGCCGCCGTCAACGTCACGATCATTCATGTCCGGAGCGGCTGCGGATGCGATCTACGGATTGCGCCTGCTGCGATCGAAGCCCGGCTACGCGGCAATCACCATCCTCACCATTGCTCTCGGCGTCGGCGCCGCGACGACGCTCTTCAGCGTCGCCTATGGCGTGCTGCTGCGTCCGCTGCCGTGGGCGAATGCGGAAGGGTTGATTCGCGTCAGCGAAACGCGCGGCGGCAAAGAGGGGCGCATCGCCGGCACGATGCTGAACAGCACCTATCTCGCGTGGGCGGACTCACCGCAGACGATTGCATCGATCGGCGCGTATCGCGAAACGCCGATGACGGTGACCGGCCTCGGCGACGCGGCGAGAGTGAACGTGTCGGCGGTGACACCGTCGATGTTGCAGATGATCGAGGTGCGGCCGGATCGCGGACGCATTTTCACGAATGAAGAAGGCGAGCGCGGCAAGGGCCGCGTCGCGATTCTCTCCCGCGGTTTCTGGGAGCAGCGTTTCGGCGGCCAGGACAACGCCATCGGCCAGGCGATCGTGCTCGACGGCACCAGCTACACGATCGTCGGCGTGATGCCGCGCGCCTTCCGTTTCCCGAGCGCAGAGGCGCAACTGTGGGTCCCGTGGTACGTGCAGCCGATCGATGGACCGGGCGGTGTGAAGAGCGGAACGATCATGCGCGTGCTCGCGCGATTGAAGCCTGGCGTGAGCGAAGCGCAGGCGACTGCCGAGGGTACGGCGCGAGCCGTTGCTGCGCCGGATGCAGGATTTCTCTCGATGGCGCTGTTCGGGGCCAAAGATCCGATCCAGGTCCACGTGGTTGATGCGAAGGAAGCCGCCGCCGCTGATGTCAGGCCGGCGATTCTCGCGCTGCTCGCCGCGGCCGGCCTGCTGTTTCTCACCGCCATTGCCAACGTCGCCAACATGCAGCTGGCGCGCGCGACGGCGCGGCACCGCGAGCTGACGATTCGCGCGGCGCTCGGCGCCGGAACCGCGCGGCTGGCGCGGCAGCTGTTGATCGAAAACGCCATCGCCGGCGTACTTGGCAGCATGGCGGGCCTGGCGTTGACGATCGCGCTTCATGCCGTGTTGCCGTCGGTATTGCCCGCCGGATTCCCGCGCGTTGATGCGATCACGATCGACGCGCGCGTCCTCGCCTTCACGCTGGTGTTGTCGTTCATCACCAGCGTCGTGTGCGGCGTGCTGCCGCTGATGCACGTGCGGCGGCTCGAACTGGCGCAGTCGCTGGCGCATGCCGGCGCCGGGTCCGCGGGCGCCGGCCGCAGCCGCGTGTCGGCCGTTCGCGCGCTGATCGTCGCGAGCCAGGTCGCGGTGACGTGCGTGCTGGTGATTGGCGGCGTGATCCTCGCGCGGAGTTTCACCGCGCAGATCAGCGCTGATCGGGGTTACGACCCACGCAACCTGCTGACCGGGACGATTCCGTTTCCGCTGTCGTATTCCGTCGAGCGGCGCGAGCAGGCCGTGATGCGCGTGCTGCAACGGCTGCAGGACCGTCCGGGACTGACGAACGTGGCCGTCGGCACCGGACTGCCGTTCGTCTCGAGCGGAGGATTCGCGGCGTTCAGCTTTGCCTCGCCGCTTCGCGGCGGCGAGAAGGTGGACGTTGAAACGATCAGGCGCGTCGTCAGTCCGGGATATCTCGAGGCGCTTGGCATTCGCCTTCGCGCCGGCCGCGCGCTGACCAGCGCCGACACCGAAGCCGCGCCACTGGTGACCGTCGTCAATCGAGCGTTCGTCGCGAAATACCTCGACAACATTCCGATCGAGCGGGCGGTCGGACTCGCGCTCGGTAACGATGCCGTGCGGATTCCAGGTGGCAGGCAGGTCACGACGATCGTCGGAGTGGTCGACGACATCAAACAGGATCGTCCCGACGAGCCTCCGCAGCCGGAGATGTACATCTCGTACTGGCAGCAGCGCGGCGTGAACTTCGGATCGCAGGCGATCGTCGTGGCGCGCACGGCCGGCGATCCCCGCCAGTATGTCGAGACCCTGAGGACCGCGCTGCGCGAGGAAGATCCCGCGATTCCGCTTGATGCGGTGATGACGATGGATCAGCGCGTCGGCAATTCACTGTCGCGTCCGCGGATGTACGCGGTGTTATTCCTCGGCTTCGCCGTGTTCGCGGTGGTGATTGCCGGCGCCGGCCTGTTCGGCGTGTTGTCGCAATCGGTATCGCAGCGCGCGCGCGAGCTGGCGGTGCGGACCGCATTGGGTGCCAGTCGCGCGTCGGTGATCAGCGTGGCGCTGAAGCAGATGGGAATCGCGATGATCGCGGGAGTCGCGATCGGCCTTGCGGCGTCGGCGGTGCTGTCGAACAACCTGTCGCCATTCATCTATGGAGTATCGACGCGCGACATCCTGAGTTTCGCCATTGCGCCGATCGTGCTGCTGATCGCGGGTGCGATCGCCTGCATCGTGCCGGCGCGGAGAGTCGCGCAGACCGATCCGGTTCAGGTCCTTAGAGAGATTTAGCGACCGAGCACGGCCCGCCGCCAGGTCTCGACGATCGCTCGATTCGGTCCCCCGATCTTCTGGTGGCGATCAACGTACTCGCGGAAGTGCTGCTGGTTGTCGGGACTCAGGCTCTTGTCCTGCTGATGCATCTTGTAGAGCACCTGGATGGCGACAAACAGCAGCGGCTGATCGTCGACGCGCGTGTTGTCGAGTTGATCCTTCAGCTTCGGCAGCGCGCCACTGTAATCGCCGATCATCGCCAGCGCGATCGCTTCGCGCTTCAGCCGGTCGTTGTCGTTCGGCCACGCGTCGGGAGCTTCCTCGATCACATCGAGCGCGCCGCGTCCGTCGCCGGTGCGCAGCAGCGCATCGACGAGGGCAGGGTAGACCGCTCCAGGATTCTCGCTGAGCAGCGCCATCTGCCACGCGCCGATCGCTTCCCGGTCGCGCCCGCTCTCGGCGTGCGTGGCGCCCAGATAAAACGCCGCGCCGAGGAAATCCGATGCGCCCTTGAGCGTCTGCTGGAACCAGGCCGCGGCCTGCGCGACTTCGCCCTTGCTCAATGAATTCAGTCCGCGCAGGAACGCGAGATTCAGTTCATCGTCCGGCGTTGCGCCGCGTTGCGGAGGCGCTTCGTAATTGCCCTGCTTGGCCTTCTCGATCAGCGCTTCCACTTCGGGCGATGGTGGATGCATGTCCGAGAGGCCTTCGAGGAACGGCTGCACGACTTCGGGCACGAGGATCGTGCGCGACGAGAAGCGCGGCACCGGCGCGAGGATCTTCGATGCGGCGACCGGCAGCGGGGCTGCGTCGGGATCGCGCGGCACGCCGAGATCGGGCGGCGGTTCGTCGGCGATCGTCACCGGCGCGAGCATGAACGCGCGCGTCAGTCGCATCTCCGGCTGGTTGGGCGGCTGGATGATCGCGCGCGCGATGTATTCGCCCTGCGGCAGCACGCCGAGGCGCATCTGCGCCGCGAACGCGCGCACGTTGCCGCGCGCGACCTGGCGGGCATCGACGTTGATCAACGCGTTGCCGTTCTCCGCATCGGACACCTGGAGCGTGACCTTGGTCTTGCCGAGCACGGCTTGATCGGCGCCCGTTATCTCGAGCATGGCCGACACAATTTCGTTGTCGATCACGGTCGTCGGCCGCGGCCGCGGCAATTCGCCGGGCGCAGGTGGTTGCGGCACGAGCATCAGGTCCGAGACATTGATGCCGTTCGGCAGGCGATTCAGCCGCGCGTTGATCGAGTGATGCACGCTGCCGCCGCGGCCGGTGTCGTCGACGGCGCCGAGCCGCAGCGTGTATTCACCCGGATCGAGCGCGACGGAGGTGAGCACGAGGCGCGGTGATTCGACGCCCTTGCTCGCCGGCTGCAGCGTGGAAACGCCGCCGCGGTTGATGATCGGCTTGTCATTCTTGTCGAGGATGACGACGCCAACCGCCCAGTCCGCGGGCGTCGTCGCCGGTTCGCCGACTTCCGCGGTGATGACCACGCGCAGCTTCTGCGTTCCGGTGTCGATCGTCGTATAGGTTGCCACGCGCATCGGCAGGCCGCGCACCGGCAGCGGCGAGCTCAACACATCGCCGAGCTCCTGCATCGGCGTGCGTTCTTTTTTGGCGGCGACGATCGCTTCCGAGGCAGGCACGACAAACGTCGGTCGCGCGCGCACGGTGAGGCCGCGCGTCTTCACTGAGACCTTGATGCGGCGCTCGCGCCCGGTGCGATCCGTGTCGCTTGGTTCGAATCCGAGGAGGTAATAGCCGGACAACTCGCGGCCGAGTCGATCGAACGCGATTGCGCCGTCGCCCGTGACGGTGCTCATCGATCCGCGCGTCTGTCCGGCAACCTGCTCGAGCCCCTCGCTCATCAGCCCATCGTCGAAGAATCGCGTCGAGGAGCCGCCCGGCGTCTTGTCCTCGATGTCGAAGAATTCCTTCGAGGGCCTGATGACGTGAATGGTGGCGCGGGCTTCCGCGGCGAGCCGGCCGAGCGCTGCCATGCTCGAGCGATCGCGCGCCACGAACATGCCTTCGGAAATCATCACGATGTTGACGGGCGTCTTCAGCGGCACGAGGCCCTTCAACAGGCCCTCGAGCGCCGACAGTGTCTGCCGCGCGCGTCCGCTCGCCTCGAGCAGCATCGCCCGCGCATCGGCTTCGACCGAGTTCTGGCACGCCTCGAGCTCGGCGCCGGTCATGCCCTGGCACTCTCGCTCGATGGCTTGCTGGAACGTGCCGGGATCGTTGCTTTCAAGTGCCCACGCTTCGCTGATGTTGACGTGGTGGATGCCGATGCGCGTGCTCGCCGCGCCGGTGATCTTCATCAACGCGTCGGTGACGCGCTTGCGATCGCTCGTGAACTCGACGCCGCCGAATCCGATCGGCAGGCGCGCGAGACCGACGAGATCGCCGGGTGCGAGGCGTTGAAACAATGACTGCGCCGCGCGCAGGACGGATCGATTCGCGCCGACGCGCAAGCTGCCTTCATCGACGACGAACAACAGCAACCGGCCGGTGGTCTGGCTTTCGTTTGACGTGTAGGCGGCTTCGCGCGGCGTCGCCGCGCTGGTGTTGGTCGGTGCCGTCGAAATGAACTGCAGTGAATCGATCTTGCGCGGCTGGCCGTTGACTTCGAGCTCGAAATCGTCGGCCGTCAGCGTCGCGACCGGCCGGGCGTCGCGATCGACGACGTTGACGTCGACGAGCACGATTTCGGCCTTCGCTTCGAACGACGGCCGCGGCACTTGCGGGGTCGCGGGCGCCTGCGGCGCGGGTTGTTGCGCCGTGATCGCGGCGCCCGTGGCGATGGCCAGCGCCGCGACGGCGAATGATCGCATCGCCGGGTTCATTGCGACGATCCTGGCGCGCGATAGCCCTGGCGCGAGCGCACGTTGTAGCTGGTGCCGGGGATCTCGAGCTTGACTTCGCGCCAGGTGCCGTTGCGCGCCGTGTTCTTCGATTCGTAGCCGATGATGTACTGGTTCGACAGCTCTTCGAGAATGTCGGCGAACGGCTCGTCGAGTTGATCGCTGCGCTCGACGAACAGCGCGCGGCCGCCGCTCAGGTCGACGAGCTTCTCGATGCCGGACTTGAGCTGCGCTTCCTTGACGCCGCGGCCGAGCGCGACCATGAACAGCGTGGCGTCGTTGGCGCGCACCGCCTGCTCGACCGCGTGGATCGTCGCGTGGCTGGTGCGATCGTCGCCGTCGCTGAACACGACCAGCACGCGGCGACCCGGCGATCGTGCCAGCTGCTGCACGCCGCGGATGATCACGTCGTACAACGCGGTGCCGCCCCACGCCGTCAGGCGGTCGACCGCGCGCGTGCGCTGCTGCACGTTGGTCTCGCGCTTGGTGAGCGTGAACATGTTGTCGTTGAACGCGGCCAGCGTCACCTGGTCCTTCGGTCCGAGCGCGGCGAGGAACTTCTTCACCGCGTTCTTCAACTGCGGCATCGACAGCGTCATGCTCTCGCTGACGTCGATCGCGACGACGATCTCGAGCGGCGATCCTTCCGCGGAGAAATGCCCGATCGTCTGCGCCACGCCGTCTTCGAACAGCCTGAATTGCGACTGCTGCAGGCCGGAAACGAATCGCCCGTGATCGGTCACGACGGCGGTGACCTGCACGACGTCGACCGACACCTTCTCAACCTGATCGAGTCCCTTGACTTTCGAGCTGGTGACGATGCGGCCGCCGCCGATCAGGTTGGCGACGACGCGAAAGACGTGCGGCCGCACTTCCGCGCCCGCATCCCACTCGCATTCCGCGGCGACCGGATCGAGGACGTTGCAGACCTGCTTGCCGTCGGCAAAGAACAGGATTTGCGCGACGCGCGACGCGAGCATCTTCGGAAGGACTTCGGCTTTGAGCCTGGTGACGCCGCTGACGTAGGAATCCGGCTCCGGCGACAGCATGCGGATCGTCAACTCCGCCGCCGGCTGTGGTGCCGGCTGCTGCGCCGCAAATGAAGCAGTCAGTAGCAAGAAAACGCCAATCGTTCGCATAAATTGCAACCACGGTTGAATTCCGCGCCTGACGGCGCTTTCAACCATCGAACATTCAATTCCGCGCCAGGCGACGATTTCAACTGTTGAAAGCGCCGTCAGGCGCGGAATGCAACCTACTGCGGTCTCAAGGGTCCGGCGCCGGCCAGGGCCGCGACGTAATCTTCTACTCTCGACGGCGAAAGCGCCAGTGCCTGCCGGGCCATCGCGGACCAGTCGTCCGGGAAGCGGGATTCGACGTCGTGCCAGTAATCCTGTGCGGCGAACATCAGGAGAGAGGGGATGAGCTGGGCGGGCAGCTTGATGTGAGCGGTCTCCTGCGCCATGCGCAGGATCAGATCGGGTGACTGGGTCGCGATCAGGCCGCCGTCGGCGCGGCCGCCGAAGCTGTCCCAGGACGAGGGCACCGGCATCACCGTCGTCAGCCGGCTGGTCAGGTTCTCCGAATAGATGCCCCACTGATCGAGCGTCGCTTTGGAGAGCCGCGGCTGGCCCAGCCAGAATGCGTCGCGAAGTCCAAACAGGCCCGCGACGACCGCCGCATCGGGCATTCGCGTCAGCGTCCACGGCAGCGTCTGGCGCACGGGCGCCGGCATCCGCATTTCGTCGATCAGCGCGGCCACCGCCTTCAGATCC
>Ga0075418_10008522_pt1 | contig 11489 bp, 9 predicted proteins | sample SoiMetdeltSBSDD2_FD_81776 | JGI IMG/M metagenome (GOLD analysis project Ga0075418, IMG submission 81776) | Bulk soil microbial communities from a Populus tree surrounding site in Tennessee, USA - Soil MetaG P. deltoides SBSDD2 | ecosystem: Environmental > Terrestrial > Soil > Tree plantation...
GAACAGCCCGTGATGACGAAGATCCAAATCAGGGCGACGCGGATCCGGCGCATCGATCGACTCGACGGGCAAAAGTGTGAATTTAATGAGAGGATACCCGTTTGAGAGAGATGCCGCAATCAGAAAAATGAGGGACTCATTAGTTGGACGCGCACGTCGCCCGCGCTCCGCCGTGCATGGCTGATGCATTGCCCTAACAACCAGGCGCGTGAAGAAAGTGTCGGGCCATCAACCACTCGGAGGCGGAGCAAAACCCGCCCACGTTATTCGACCACGGCCCCATTCGAGACCCGCGCTGGTGTCGCCGGCAGATCGCCGAGCAATTGCGTGACTCGATCAACCTCGTCCCGACTCACCACCGCAAAAACCGTCGGACCCCAGGAACTCTGTCCGACCCCGCGGACACCCATGGCGCGCAGACGGGCCACGGACTTGGCAACCCCCGGTGAACCATAGCGCCCGCCCTGAACCGGGGCGAACAAGTCCCCCGCCCGGGCGTTCAATTCGTAAAGCGATTCACCGAAGGAGTCCAGGTCGACCGACACGAGCGCGGGCAACAGCCCAGTGAGCACGACGCGGCAGATCGCATCAGTCTGGGCCGCCAACGGCCCGTGGCGACCGAGCGTCGCGAAGGCCATGCGCTCCATCCCGCTGTGCCACTTTGTCTTACCCGGCGGCGAGAAGAGCAAGATGGCCCAGTCCGTCGGGAACTCGAAGCGCCCGACCAACGGGGAAATCGCCTCAGCCGGGAGCTTCCCGCCTTCGACGATCAGCCCGCCCCGGTCAAACCCATGCACGCCGATGGCCGACCGCTCCCCGCGACCAACACGCATGGCCAACTCCGTCGCCGGCCAGTCGGCGTGACCGGTTTCGTTCGCGAGGGCCTTCGCCACGGCCAGGCCGAGCTGAGTCCCGACCCCAAGCCCAGTGTGTTCCTCGGGCGCTTGTTCCACGGTGACGCGGAACGGCCGTCGTTCGGTCTCGGCAAGCGTGCCAATCAGCCCCTGGGCAAACTCAAGGGCGCGCGGCGCGATCGGTCCGGTCGCGGACCAGTCGTCGGCCGGCTCGACGCGGACCGCGAGCCCGGGCTGATCGATCATCAGCCCGACGCCGCCGAAATGGCGAACGGGCAGGCCAGGACCGCCGTCCACGCTGGGCCACCACTCCGGGCCTTCGCCGGGCAGACTCAGCAGGCCGAAATGCAGGCGGCTCGGTGCAACGACGCGGGTCACGAGCCCCTCCCGGCCAGCGCCGTCTCGACATGACCTTGAAGGAACTCGAACGCCGCGTGCTCGGCGGGCCCGCCGGTCTTCTCGACCAGCACCCGCAGTTTGCGATAGTCCGCCAGTACCTCGGCCGGCGGCAGAAGGTGCAGACGTGTGGCCAGAATCGCGGCCTCAACCACCGCGTGCTTGGCCCGGTTCAATCCGAAGAACTCGCGCAGCGTTCCGCGATGAACGACCTCGACGTCGATGTGAACTCGCTCGCGGGACTCGTCCATCAAGCGGACGACGAATTCGTAATAGCGGCACGCGCCGGTGAGCACGAACCCAGAGACTTTGCTGGCGGGCACGGATTCTTGTCGTGGGGCTTTTCCGATTGCAGCTTGCGCGAGAAGGAGGACGTCGTCGGTCACGTGTAGGACGCCCTCGGGATGGGCCTTCAGGTTGCGATAGGTTTGCGACGTCGGAAACGGTCGGAGGAGGAAGGTGGACCAATCGGGCGCGACCCGCGGACCCATCGGCGCAAGGTGCATCGCGCCGTCGGGGTCGGTAGTCGTGACCAGGCCTTCGAGGATCATCGGTCAGTGAGCAGTGAGCAGTGAGCAGTGAGCAGTGAGCAGTCAGCAGTAAGGCGAACTGAGTACTGCTCACTGCTGACTGCTCACGGCTCACTTATGCCGTCGGATAACGCCTTCAACATTCCAAGAGCCTTGTGCAGCGTCTCCTCGTACTCGCGCTGGGGGTCCGAATCGGCCACGATGCCGCCGCCGACCGGGAATTGCACCCAGCCGCGGCCGGCCGTGAACGTGCGGATCAGGATGCTTGTGTCCATCGAACCATCGAAGCCGACGAAACCAAGCGAGCCACAATACGGACCGCGGGTCGTCGGCTCCAGCTCCGCGATGATCTCCATCGCCCGCACCTTCGGGGCGCCGGTCACCGACCCGCCGGGAAAGCAGGCCCGCAACAGATCGAGTGGAGTTTTGCCCGCTGCCAGCCGGCCGCGAACCTCCGACACCAGGTGATGTACATACTGGAAGGTCTCGACCTGGCAGACGCGCGGGACGCGGACGGTGCCGTATTCGCACACGCGACCGAGGTCGTTGCGCAACAGGTCTACGATCATGACGTTCTCGGCCCGGTCCTTGGGCGAGCGCACCAGGTCGGCGATGCGGTCGCGATCTTCCTGTGGCGTGATGCCGCGCGGACGTGTGCCCTTGATTGGCCGCGTCTCGACGTCACCCCGACTGACTCGCAAAAAGCGCTCGGGCGAAGCGCTTGCGACCGCGAATTCACCCAAATCGAGGTAGCCCGCGAACGGAGCGGGGTTGCGCTCGCGGAGCCGGCCGTAGAGTTCCAGCGGGTGTTCGGTTAACCGGGCGAGCAAGCGCTGCGAAAGGTTCACCTGGAAACAATCCCCGGCGTGGACGTATTCAATCGCCCGGCGGACGACTGCGAGGTAGCCGTCGCGGTCGAAGTTGCTGGCCACACCGGGATGGCCGGGCAGCGCGAATTGCGGAGCCAGATTTGGCCCGCCGCTTGTTAGCTCGACGCGCAAGTGAGGGTCGGCGTCGCACCCTCGCTTCCGCGTCGGGCTAACACGAGCGTGAACTTGCCCGAGCCGGTGCTTGGCTCGCTCCCGCCGCTTCCTGCCGGTCTCGGGATACCCCGTCGAAATCATCCACGCCCGGTTCGCGGCGTGGTCCCACGCGATGACCCAGTCGTACACGCCCACGGCGAGGTCGGGGACGCGGAATTCGTCGAAGCGCGACCGCGGGATGCGCTCGATGGAGTGCTGCAGACCGTAGCCGAACAACCCCGCGACCCCGCCCTGGAACGGCGGCAGGCTGGGCAGCGTCGGCACGGGGAACGCGGCGAGCCGCTCGGCCAATTCGGTGAACGGGTCGAAGAGCTTCGGGTCGCGTGTGAATTCGACCAGCCAAGCCGTCGGGTCGGCGGTGACGTAGGAATACCGCCCGCGATCGGGATGCCGGTCGGCGCTATCGAAGAACAGGAGGTGCGGCAGGTCGGCCAGTCGGCGCGCAGCAGCCCACGGATCGGGTGCCGGCGTCAGTTCCTCGACCAATGGGAGGGCCGACGCCGTCGCGGAGAAAGCCGGCGCGGCGCTCATGGGGACATCATACGCGTCTACTTCTTCTCGGCGTTTTCCGGCGTGACCCGATCCATCGGCGGCCGCTTGAGGTGGTGCCCGGTCGCCTGCTGGTAGGCGTGGGCCACGACCAGGAGGTCGGTCTCCCCGAACAGCCGGCCGGTGAAAGCGATCGCGGTCGGCGTCTCTACATCTCCCGACTTGTTGAACCCGTTCGGCAGGACGGCCGTCGGGTGGCCGGTCAGGTTGGTGATGGTGAGGTCGCGGAAGATGGGGCCGAGGTCCACGTACAAATCCACCTTCTCGAACAGCCGTTCCATCTCGCGCATAAGAAGGGTCCGCACACGATTGGCCCGGATGTACTCGACCGCGGGAATGTACTCGCCCTCGCGGAACGAGCCGGGCCAGGTATTGAGTCCTTCAGTCACCCCCCGGCGCGTGAGGTCGTCGAATGCGGCGGACGCCTCGGCGGTCAGGATGATCCGCAGGTCGCCCGCCGGGTACTTATCCGGCAGTTGGACCGGCACGAGTTGGACGCCCAGGTCCTTGAGGACCCCAAGCTCTTTGCGGTCGGCCACATCTTTCTTTCCTTCGAAGTAGCCGACCCGCAGTTCCTTCAGCGGGCGTTCACTCGGCCAGCGGAACGGTCGGTCCACCGCGGCCGCGTCCTGACCATCGGCGCCGTGAATCGCGCCGAACACGAGCGCGCAATCCTCGATCGACCGGCAAATCGGGCCGAGCTTGTCCATGGTCCAGGCCAGCGCCATGCACCCGGCCCGGCTGACGCGGCCAAACGTCGGCCGCAACCCGCTCGCCCCGCAGCGCGTGCATGGCGAGACGATGCTCCCGAGCGTCTCCGTGCCGATGGCGAACCCAACCAGCCCGGCGACGACAGCCGACGCCGACCCGGCGGACGAGCCGCTCGAGCCCTGCTTGACGTTCCACGGGTTGCGGGTCATGCCGCCGAACCACTGGTCGCCCATGGCGAGCGCGCCGAGCGTCAGCTTGGCGACGAGAACGGCCCCGGCGTCTTCCAGCCGCTTCGCGACCGTGGCCTTGGTGTCCAGTTTCTGGTCCTTGTACGGGGCGGCGCCCCAGGTAGTCGGATAACCGGGGTAGGAAATCAGGTCCTTCGCGCCCCAGGGGATACCGTGCAGCGGCCCTCGATAATTGCCGGCCGCGATTTCCTTGTCCGCCGCCTCGGCTTGCTTGAGGGCGACGTCCTCGGTCAGTGTGACCACGCATCTGAGAGCGGGGTCGTACTTCTTGAGGCGGTCGAGATACAGCTTGGTGAGTTCGACCGACGACACCGCTTTGGTGCGAACGAGCTGCGCCAGCGAAGTCAGCGGCAGAAAGGCGAGGTCGTCGCCTGCTTCCGGCTTTTTCGGGACGTCGCACGGGATCGCGGTCACGGTCACTCGCGGGCCGGGTTCGCCGTGCGCCGGGGCCGCGACGAACGCGAATGCGGGTGGCACGTCGTTCGGCACGCTCAGCTTGCGCAGCCGTTCGAACGAGCGCTGGTGGGCGTTGATCCGTCCGACGATCGCCTTGCGATCCGCGTCCGCGAGCTTGATCCCGGATACCCACTCGGCCTGCTTCACCATCTCCTCGGTGATGGCCCCTTCCTTGGGAGCCTGCGCAACGACGGCACGCTGGAACACCGTGCTGCCGATGCCGAGTCCGGCGAGGGCCATCATGAGCTGCCGGCGGGACGGAGTCAGGGCCGGGGAGTCATCGCGAGGCATGAGCGGGCTCCGAGGTGATGAAGGATTGCCGAAGTTATACGACCGCCACTGCCAGATTGATGGCGGTTCCGTTACACCAAACTTCTCTCACTCGGGCATCCGTTGGAGTTCCGCCTTTAGGCGGTCTTCGAGCCCCATACCGCCTAAAGTTGGAACTCCAACGAAAACCTTGGAACCCGCCATGGAAAACCCAACTAGTCCCGTTGATCCGATCCGCATGCTCCGTCCGCGACGGAAGATCGTCGGCATGTCGGCCATCTTGGTGCCGTACGACGATCGCGGGCGCATCGACTGGGACGGATTCCGCGGCCACGCGTCGCGCACGTTCGACGCCGGGCTCCTCCCCGCGGTCAACATGGACACCGGCTACGTGAATCTGCTCGCGGCCGACGAGCGGCGGCAAGTGCTCGCGGAGACCCGGAAGTTGGCGAACGGGCGGGGATACGTGGCCGGGGCGTTCGTCGCCGATGAGCCGGGGTCCGCGTTCGAGCTGGACGGTTATCGCCGGGCCATCGACCAGATCCGCGAATTCGCCGGCACGCCGGTCATTTTCCAGTCGCACGGGCTGACGGCGCTCGACAGCAATCGACTGCTCGACGCGTATCGCTCGATTGCCCGGCACTGCCCGAGATTCATCGGGTTCGAGCTGGGCACCATGTTCGCCCCGTTCGGTAGGATCTACGACCTGAACACCTACGCGGGCTTGCTCGGCATCCCGGAGTGCATCGGCGCGAAGCACTCGTCGCTGGACCGCCGACTCGAATGGCAACGGCTGCGCCTCCGGGACGAACGGCGGCCCGACTTCCTGGTCCTCACCGGGAATGATCTCGCCATCGACATGGTGATGTACGGCAGCGACTACCTGCTCGGTCTGAGCACGTTCGCCCCGGATCTCTTCGCCCAGCGGGACGCGATGTGGGCGTCGGGCGACCCCGGATTCCACGAACTGAACGACCTGCTGCAATACCTCGGGTTCTTCGCCTTTCGCCCGCCGGTGCCGGCATATAAGCACACGGCCGCGCAATTCCTCAAGCTTCGCGGATGGATCCAGTCGGACGCCCCGCACCCGCAAGGGCTCCAGCGCCCGGCAAGCGACATCGAGGTGCTTTGCGACATCGTCGAGCGAGCACGGCGCTGGACGCCGTAAGCCGGAACATCTTTTGGCACACAATCTGCACCTTTCATTTTCATCTGCCGACCGTCCGGGTCGATTGCCCGCGTCGTTGCCCATTCCTCGCGGTGGCCCTTTCCATGGGTTGCGAACGCCCATCGCGTCGGCCCCACAGGAGAAGCGTCATGTTAAGGCGTGCATTACCAACGGTATTCGCCGTCTGCGTCATTCTCGGGACGGCGCTCGCCCTTCAGGCTCAGACTCCGGCCACGACGACCACCACGGTCCGCCCGCCGGAGCTGGTCAAGCTGGAAGCCGAAGCGGCCGCGGAGATCCCCCTCCCGCCGGTCCCGCCGGGCCGGGCCGCCGAGGCGAAGAAAGTGGCCGAGACCTCCGTCGCGGTCAAGCGGGCGACGTGGGTCGTCGAGAAACTGCTGCCGCCGCCGCCGGAAGGGGTCGCGGTCCTCAAGCTGGCCGAGATCAAGGTCGGGTCCCGCGGCTGGGTTGACCTGACGGGTGACGTGATCAAGGTCTCGGAGGGCGTCGCGGTTCTCCGAGCCCCCGGGGTGGCCGAGGGCGTGACGATCGGCGTCCCGGTGGCCGCGGACGCGGCGACCGTGAAGAGCATGGCGATACGCGGCGAATTCATCGCCGACCGTCCGGTGACGATCGACGGCCGCGAAGTCCTGGTCTTGAAGGAAGTCGTCGCGGCCAAGGCGCTCGACTCGGCTCAGGCGAAGGTGCTGGACGCGGCCCGCAAGCGGCTCGAAGAGGCCAAGGCCGCTCACGCCCAGGCGGTGGCCGTCCTGAAGGACACCCGCCAGCGCGCCGAAAAGGCGGTCCTGGAGAAGACCCAGGCCGAGGCGGAAAAGCAGATCCCGGTTCCAAAGGACGCGGACGTCGAGGAACAGGCCAAGGCCAAGGCCAAGCAGCAGGAGCTGGCGCTGAAGTTGGCGAAGGCCGAGTTGGAGAAGATCGCCCAGATGTATGCGGACACACCGGTGGTCGAGCCGACGCGGAAGTAGCGAACGTCCCGGTTAAAAAGATGCACCCCCGGCCATCTGGCCGGGGGTGCTGTTTTCAATTGGAGAGACTGGGCAAGAAATGCCGATAAGGAGGGCGGGTCCGTAACGCCGACGGGGGCATGGATGCGAAAAGACTGCAGTTACTGGGCGTCGGCCGCGATCGTGGCGCTCGCCGGCTGTGTCACGCCACACCCGGCGCCTGCGCCGACTCCGAACGCGACCGCGCCGGAGGAGATCCTCAGTCAGATGCGCAAACCGGCCGCGGACGGGTTTGCGGTTCAGCCGGTCCAGTTCGTACGCCCGCCGGTGGAGCTGCTCCGGGTCGAACCAGGGCTGACAGAATCCGCCCTGATCGAGGCGGTTCTGCGGCAGAATCCGACGCTCGAGGAGATGCGGGCGGCCGTTGCCGCGGCGGAGGCAAAGGTCCCGCAGGCTTCGTCCCTGGATGACCCGACGGCGACGCTCTGGACCGCGCCGTGTTCGTACTCGTCCGACCGCGTCAACGCGGCCGCGCGGTTGGAGATCGCGCAAAAGCTCCCCTGGCCGGGCAAGCGCGAATTGCGCGGCGCGGCCGCCGCGGCCGAAGCCGGGGCGGCGGCGGGCGACCTGGAAGAAGCCCGGATTCGGCTGATCGAGGCGGCGCGCGCCGCCCTGGCCGACCTCTTCGTCGCCGAGCGCGCCCTGGTCGTCAACAAAGAAGCGAAAGAACTGCTGACCGAGCTTCGTCGGGATGCACAGGCGCGATACACGAATCTGCTCACGACACAGCAGGACATGTTGCAGGCCGATGTCGAACTCGCGAGGCAAGAGGAACGTACGGTCGCGCTCAAGCGGGCCGAACGCGTCGCGGCCGCGCGGCTGAACACGCTGCTCCATCGCGCCCCGGATTCACCGCTCGGGCCGGCACCGGCGGCGCTGCCGGAATCGAAAAGTACGCCCGATGTGTCCGCACTGCAGAAGCAGGCGGTGGCCGAGCGGCCGGACGTCAAGGCGCTGGCGGAGCGCATTCGCGCCGAGGAGGCGGCGGTCGCGGTCGCCCAGAGCGAGTACAAGCCGGACGTGGAAGTGATGGCGGCGTACGACGGCTTCTGGCAGGGCAACGACCGGCCGCTGCAATGGCAAATCGGCGCCCGCGTAAACGTGCCGGTCCGCACGGCCCGGCGCGACGCGGCCGTGACCGAGGCGCAGGCTCGCGTCGCCCGCCGGCGAGCGGAGATGGCGCGCCTGGTCGATCAAATCAGCCTGGAAGTACACGAGGCGGTCGAGCGGCAGCGCGAGGCGCGGCAGGTGATCGCGCTTTATGACGAACGGATGCTCCCCGCCGCTCGCTCAAATGTCAAGGAAGCCCAAATCGGGTACACGACAGGCAAAGTGCCATTCGTCGCCTTGTCGGAAGCGCAGCGAACGCTCGCTGAGCGACGCGAGCGCTATCTCGAAGCGCAGGCCGAACTGTACCGCCGGCAGGCGGCGCTGGAGCGGGTGGTGGGTATACCACCGGTCACTTCGACGGAAAAGCTGCCCCCTCCTTCAGCCACGTCTCATTGAACGCGACCGCGGTCATCTTGGTGCCCACCACATAAATGACACCGTTCGGCGCCTGGGCCGCGGACATGTAGCCTTGCACGCCGTCGAGCTTGCGGACGTGCGACCAGGTCTTGCCGTCGTCCAGCGATAGCGCCGCGAACGTCCCGCTTTTCGATACCACCTTGCCGGGGTTGTCCATGCTGATGAGCAAGAGCGCCTTGCTCTGGAGCTTGAGCGCCGCGGCCTTTTGACCGCCTTTGATGGCGGGAAACGGCGAGTCCTGCTGCGTCCACGTCTCGCCAAGGTCCTTGGAGACTTGCACCGGCATTGGCTCCGGCCCGCGAAGCAAGTTGATCACCTGGCCGTCGTCGAGCTGAGCGACCGCGGGGTGAATCGCATACTTGCCGGCGGTCTTTCGCATATCGCCGGACGCGACCTTCCACGACTTGCCGCCGTCGGAGCTGAGGACGAGCCGCTCGTCGCGGTGCACGTCGCCGTCGCACGCGACCACGATCTCGCCACTCTTCGCCACAAAGGCGGAGCAGGGCTGGCTGAGCGCGTTGGGGTCGTCGCGACTCACCATCACCGTTGGCTTCGACCAGGTCACGCCGTTGTCGTCCGAATAGCGAACGATGTCGGTCGCGTTGTCCCACCCGCGAAGGGACTGCGTGCAGAAGTGGTAGATGCGCTTTCCCACGGTCAGCAGGACTGGGGCGTGATCGTTGACGTCGGGGACGTCGAAGAAGAGCGACGCGGGTTCCCACTGATCGGAGCCGACGCGAAGCCGGCTGCACGCCTGGGCCAGTTCACGCCCCGGTTCGTTCACGCACGTGTACCAGGCCATGAGCACGTCGCCGTTTGGGCAAACGCAGACCGCGGCGAAGTGGTTGTGGCGGATGAACACCGGGCCATACGCATTGTCCGCGATGAGCGGGTTCTTCTTTTCGGCCGTAAAGTTGAAGTAGTACGGCTTGGCCGGGTCCGGGCCCTCGGTCGGGGCTGGGGTCTGCTTGACGTCCTTCTGGTATTCGGCCGGGACGACCGGCAGCGGCTTGGTTGTCGGCATCTCCGCCTGGACGATGCGGAACCCTGTGTAGCGATTCGCATCCTCAGGCAGGAACCCGGACCGGTTGGCAATTCGCCAATATTTCATCGGTTCCGGGGCGCGCTCCGGCCGGTGGAAGCACCATCCGCGAGCGATCTTTGCATACCCGTCGGCGCGGCCGACCGGGTCGGTCTGCGGGCTGTTCTCGTATGGCCCGTGCCAGTCGAGGCACCATTCCAGGACGTTGCCGTGCATGTCGTGGAGGCCCCAGGCATTCGGCGGGTAGCTCGCAACCTTCACGGTTGTCGGCTGGAGCTTCCCGTCGCGCGCGAGACCGATGTTGGCTTGCTCCGGGGTCAGCGTATCGCCGGTGTTGAATGGAGTCTCGGTCCCGGCCCGGCAGGCGTATTCCCACTCGGCCTCCGTGGGCAGCCGGTACGGCTTGCCCTCCTTCTTGGACAGCCATTCGCAGAACGCAACCGCCTGGTGCCAGGTGACGAATGTGACCGGCTCGTCGTCGGCCTTGCTGACGCCATCGCGGCCGCGAAGTTTCTTGTGCTCGGGATCGAATTGCTCGTACTGGGCATTGGTAACTTCGGTCGCACCCATCAGAAACGGCTTCGAGATCTTCACCGTTTGGGCCGGGGCTTCGTCGTAGTCGCGCTTGGCCCACTGGTCCGTGGACTTGGGCGCTTCGCTGCCGCTGCCCATGGTGAACTCACCGGGGGCGATGCGGACGAGCTTCATGTCAATGGAGTTAGTCACGTCGGCCGGTGGATCCGCGGCGAACATGGGGAAGGGGAGGGCGAGTGCCAGCAGGGAGAGGGTAGGTTTCATGGGGGCGAGTGTACCAAAGCCATGGGCGGAACGCGATAACGTCGCAGGCGCGGGGCCCGTGGCCTCGGAGACTGAAGCGCAAGCGAAGATGAGATTGCCTTCGCTGGCGCTTCTCTCTCCGCGGATGAGTGAAGGCACTCTCAACTTCGCTTGCGCTTCAGTCTCCACGTCGCGGCGTGAACACCGTAAACCGACTCTTTGGGAGTCCCTCGCGTATGCCCCGGTTCCGCGCCGTCCTGTTCGACTTCGACGGCACCCTCGCCGACAGTTACGCCGCGATCACCGCGAGCGTCAATCACGTGCTTCAGCACCACGGCCGGCCGACGCTGACCGAGGAGAAAGTGCGCTCGCTCGTTGGCCACGGGCTCGAGAACCTGATGATGACTATCCTGCCGGGGATCGATCCCGCGATCGGCGCTCGCCTCTATCGCGAACATCACCCAACGGTCATGAAGTCGCACACGAAGCTGCTCCCCGGTGTGATCGAGGGCCTCAAGGCGCTGAAGGACGCGGGGATCAAACTCGGAGTCTGCTCCAACAAGCCGGCGTACTTCACGCGAGCACTGCTCGGCATGCTGGAGATCGATTGTTACTTTGACATGGTGCTCGGCCCGGATGACGTCGGGACTGCCAAGCCGGACCCGGCGATGGTGAACAAGGCGCTCGAGCGGCTCGGCGTTTCCAAGGATCAGGCGCTATATGTCGGCGACATGGAGGTGGACATCGAGACCGGCCGGCAGGCCGGGATCGAGACGTGGGTCATGCCGACCGGCTCCAACGACGAGGCGACGCTACGGGCTGCCAACGCGGCGCGGGTGTTTCCCGGTATGAGGGACGTGATCGCGGAAGTGATCGCGGAAAGAAAGTAA
>Ga0075418_10008525_pt1 | contig 11488 bp, 8 predicted proteins | sample SoiMetdeltSBSDD2_FD_81776 | JGI IMG/M metagenome (GOLD analysis project Ga0075418, IMG submission 81776) | Bulk soil microbial communities from a Populus tree surrounding site in Tennessee, USA - Soil MetaG P. deltoides SBSDD2 | ecosystem: Environmental > Terrestrial > Soil > Tree plantation...
CCAGAAGGCCGAGCCGGAGGCACGTCGCCACCATCCGGCGGCGGGCGGACGCGGCAATGAATGCCCCTCTGGATGGACACGGTGCGGGATGACGGAGAAGGGGACGACGCAGAAGCGACGCGACCTGAGACAGGGGTGGAGATTTTACGAAGCATGGCAGTCTCATGATGGGCCTCCAGGGCCTGGACACACGTCGAATCCGGCAATGGCATGCCTCGTGGCGCGGGTCGAGACCAAGCGAGACCGCGGCCCCTAGGGCAAGTCAACGCCAGGGCCACATGCTTCGGCCTGAACCGGCACCACGCGTATTGCTGTGAGTAAGGGATTCGTTAGCAATTCTCTCGCGGCTGACACCTCCCTCGTTGGATCCGGAGGATGTCCTGGCCATAGGTCACACTGGAGCCCAGTGGACAGAGGCCAGTCGTGCGAATCGGCGGCATTATAGCATCGACGAGAGTCCTTCGCTATCCCCGCGGCATGCTCGGCTCAACCGGCGTTTGCCTCACCAGGGCTGGAGCTCGTGTCACGATGCAGCGCTCGTAAAAGGTCTTCTCCCGTCACGAGAATCTCTCCGACTCATTCGCGGCCTCGTCCCGTCGAGGAGCGACCTGCGGCGTAGAGGAACAGGCAGAGCGCCCCAATGGCGACGAGAACGGCGAGCTCTCCTGCAGGTCCTGCGAGCAGCGCTTCCTTCGACTTCGGCAAGACGCGAAGCCCCACGAGTCCCGCCACCAGCACGCCGGCCAGGCCTTCTCCGGCCACGAGCCCTGACGCCGCCAAGATGCCGGCGTCGCTCCCCTCGGGAGCCTTTCCGCCGCGTGCCCGTTCGACGCGGGCGCGCACGCAACCACCGACGAAGATGGCGAGCATCGATGCGAGCGGCAGGTAGACGCCGATGGCGAAGGCCAAGCCCGACACGCCGCAGAGCATGGCGGAGACGGCAACCCCAGCCCCGGTGCCGACGAGGCCCCAGGGTAGATCGCCGGCGAGCACGCCCTCGATGATCGTCTTCATGAGGGTGGCTTGCGGCGCGGGCACCTCCTTCGAACCGAACTCATAGGCGCTCCCGAGGAGCAGAACGGTGCCGGCGACGGCCCAGCAGGCGAATGCGGCACCCAGCAGCTGGCCGAACTGCTGTTTTGCCGGCGTGGCGCCGACGAGGAACCCTGTCTTCAGGTCCTGCGAGATGTCCCCCGCCTTCGAAGCCGCCACCGCCACGATGGTGCCGACGGTGAGTACCGCGGCGCGGGCTGCAGGATCGTTCCAGCCGGCGGCGGCGAAGACCGCGGCGACACCAAGAAGCGTGACCAATGTGATCCCCGAGGTGGGTTGCGACGACACTCCCACGATGCCGACGATGCGCGCCGCCACCGCGACGAAGAGCACCCCGAAGAGCCCGACGCCAGCGCCGCACACGAGACGGGGCCCAAGGCCCATCTGGCCGGCGAACACGCCTGGTACCAGGGCGGCGATGAGAATGACCGCAACGACGGCTCCGATCACGAAGGAGCTCGGCAAGTCGCGATCCGCCTCGGGGTTCGGAAGTGTAGCTCCCGTGACGCCGACCCTAGCGTCCGCAACCCCGACTCCAACGTCAGCAACCCCGACTCCAGCGTCCTCATCTCCGAGTCCAGCGCCGGCGGTCGGCCCTGGCTCTTTCTTGCGCACTCCCCGGATGACGGCGGTGAAAGCACCCACCATGGTGGGCAGGTTGCGCGCCACGGTCAGGATGCCCGCCGCGGCCACAGCGCCGGCGCCGATGTAGCGTACGTAGCGCGACCAGATCTGCCCTGATGTCATGTCGGCCACGAGCTTCTCCGGCTCGGGATACAGCGGCGAGGTGAGGGACGCTCCCATCCAAGCGATGAGCGGCGTCAGAGCGAAGGCCGAGACGATGGAGCCGGCGACGAGCACGCCCGCTTGCTTGTACCCGAGGATGAAACCAATGGCCAGGAGCGCCGGCGCGAGTTCGAGAGCGATCTCGGCCTTGGGAAGGACGGGCAGGGGCGCGTCGACACTCGCGGGGAGAAAGAAAAACGCCGACACCAGGAGTTTCATCGCCGCGCCCACGGCCATGCCGCGGAAGATCCAAGCCCCGGCGCCGCTTCGCGCCGTCGTGGCACGCAGGACCTCGGCGCAAGCAGTCCCTTCGGGGTAGGGCAGCTCGCGATGAGAGTGGACGATGAGCAAGCGCCGCAAGGGAATCATGGCGCTCAACCCGAGCACACCGCCCAGGAAGCAGAGGACCACGACCTGCGTGTACGGCGGCGTCATGCCCCAGAGAAACAGTGCCGGAATGGTGAAGATCGTGCCCGAAGTGAGCGAGGTGGAAGCCGAACTAATGGTCTGGGACAGGTTGGCCTCGAGGATCGTGTGGCGGAGCCGGAACAGCTTGAAGAAGGCGACGGTCATCACTGCGGCGGGGATGGAGGCCGAAACGGTCATCCCCACGCGCAGACCCAGGTAGGCGTTGGCGGCGCCGAAGACGAGGCCGAGAAGGATCCCGGTGACAACGGCCTTGACGGTGAACTCGGCGACTGCCTCCGGCCGACCTCTCATGCTCCCCCCCGCCGGCGTCAGGGTGTCCGGGATGGTCCACGAGACCCGGAGGCCCCCTCTCGCGGAGCCCCGATCCCGCGGAGCCTATCACCCCCCACGGAGTGGGGCGAAGTACTACGTGCATCGCTCCTGCGAACACGCGGGGTCAAACGGCTGTCCCCTGCCACTCGATCCGTCAACGTCCGCTGCGACTCGGTCCGTCAACCTCGTTGACACCTTCTGGCCACGCCGTTGACACTCCTTGCTTCGCCGACGATGTTTTCGCCTCGCCGTCGACAGCCTGATGCCGCTAGCAGTCAGGCCCCGCCTGGTCTTCCCGCCGGCACGAATCTTCCTATGAAAACCAGGAATGCCGCCAGCTGTTGGTCCAGGAAGCTTGAGTGCACGAAATGAGTGCACGATCCTGATGCAGTGCACCGTGGGAGTGCATGAACCGATGGCCTCGAGCCACCCACAAGCCTCTCACCGTTCTCCACCGGTGGGAGGGAAGCCAGCCCGTGCCAAACCTCCCGGCGTTTTGCGCCGGCGTCTCGTGGTCCGCACGATCCACCTCTCACCGTTCTCCATCGGCGGAACGACGCTAGATTGTGCCAAACCTCTCGGCGTTTTGCGCCGGCGTCTCGTGGTCCGCCTGATACACCGCTCACCGTTTCCCATCGGCGGGAATGACGCTAGGCCGTGCCAGAGCTCTCGGCGTTTTCCGCCGGCTGGGTCGTGGTCCGCCTGGCACACCGCTCACCGTTTTCCATCGGCGGGAATGACGCTAGGCCGTGCCAGAGCTCTCGACGTTTTCCGCCAGCTGGGCCGTGGTCCGCCTGGCACACCGCTCACCGTTTTCCATCGGCGGGAACGACGCTACGCCGTGCCAGAGCTCTCGGCGTTTTCCGCCAGCTGGGCCGTGGTCCGCCTGGCACACCGCTCACCGTTTTCCATCGGCGGGAACGACGCTACGCCGTGCCAGAGCTCTCGGCGTTTTCCGCCAGCTGGGCCGAGGCCCGCTTGCCGTGTGGCGCCCGCACAGGAACCTCGCCTCCCGAGGCAGGGCGCAGCCATGTCCCGGGGCGCATGGAGGGAGGACGCGTTCAGGGCGTCAGGCGCTGGATCGTACGCGGGAACGGGATCGCTTCGCGTAGATGGTGGATGCCGCAGAGCCAGGAGACGGTGCGCTCGAGCCCGAGGCCGAAGCCGGAGTGCGGGAAGGCACCGTACCGGCGCAGGTCGAGGTACCAGCCGAAGGCTTGCTCCGGCAGGTCGTGCTTGCGGATCTGCTCGCGCAGGAAAGCAAGGTTGGCGCTGCGTTCGCCGCCGCCGATGATCTCGCCGTAGCCCTCGGGCGCCAGGAAGTCAGCCGAAAGGCAGGCACGTGGGTCCTGCGGGTCGGGCTCCATGTAGAAGGCTTTCACCTGCGCCGGGAAGTGGTGCACGACCAGGGGCGAATCAAACTGCTCGCAGAGCACCGTTTCGTCCGGGGCACCGAAATCGCTACCCCACTCGAAGGAGTGACCCTTCGAGTGCAGGAGATCGACGGCCTCGTTGTAGTGGAGCCGCGGGAAGGGTCCGCGGACGGCCTCGATCTTGGTGACGTCGCGCTCGAGGTGCTCCACGAGCAGCTGCCGGCAGTCCTTGAGGACCTCGGCGATCAGATAGAGAATCATGTCCTCACCGAGCTGGATGATGTCGTCGAGGTGCGCCCAAGCCACCTCGGGCTCCACCATCCAGAACTCCGTGAGGTGGCGCCGGGTCTTCGACTTCTCGGCGCGGAAGGTCGGCCCGAAGGTGTAGACCTTACCGAAGGCGGCCGCAGTCGCCTCGTTGTACAGCTGGCCGCTCTGGGTCAGGTACGCCTTCTCGCCGAAATACTCGGTCTCGAAGAGCGTCGACGTGCCCTCGCAGGCGTTGGGCGTGAAGATCGGCGTGTCGAGAAGGGTGAAACCGCGGGAATCGAAGAAGTCACGAATGGCCTTCTGGAGGCGCGCCCGCACCTTGAGGATGGCGAACTGCTTCTTGCTGCGCAGCCACAGATGGCGGTTGTCGAGGAGGAAGGAGCTGCCATGCTCCTTCGGCGTGATGGGAAACTCCTCGGCGATCTGCACGATCTCGAAACCCTGCATGGACAGCTCGTAGCCGCCAGGAGCGCGCCCTTCCGGGCGCACCGGCCCCCAGACGCGTACGGAAGACTCCTGGGTCAACCGCTGCAGCTCCTCGAACCGTTCCGCACCGATTTCCGGCTTCACCGCCACGCACTGCATGATGCCCGTTCCGTCCCGCAAGAGCAGGAAGAACAGCTTTCCACCGGTCCGGAAGTTGTAGACCCAGCCCTCGAGACACACCACCTGCCCGGCGAACGGGGCGATCTCGCCGATGTAGGCCTTCTGCATGCATTCCCCCGAGCCACAATGGTGAGCGCTCGCTCCCGACGACGAACCGGCGCCCAGACTAGCCCGTTGGATGCCGCAATTGCAAGCGGGCACGGTCCTTGCGGTCGTCTCGCAGCCTTCCCAGCGAGAGCGAGCATGCATGCACCCGCACATCGACCGCACGGAGACACGCGGATGAGGCTGATCGGGAGCGCTGTCCTCGTCGCGCTCGGATTCCTGGCGGGGACGGGGTCCTTCGCCAAGGAGCTCGAGCTCCCCACCGCGCCGCTGCGGCAGTACTACCAGGCCGAGCGCGAACGGGGCGCGGAACGGTCGGAAGCGCTCGCCCGCGCCCTGGTCCTGGTGTCGCGGCACCAACCGCTGGCAGAGCGACTGGAGCTCCTGCAACGCGCTTCCCTCGCCGACCCCACCTGGGTCGCGCCGCACCTCGAACGCTTCGTCCTCGAACTCCGCCAGCACGACCCGGCGAGCGCTAGCTTGGCGGCCCGCGACGCCGCCCGCTGCGTCTTCGCCGATGCCGTCCAGCAGGCGCGGCTGCTGCAAAAGCTCGAGCGCGGTGCGCACGCTCTCTTGCTGGCCACGCTGGTGACGCTGGTCGTCCTCATGCTCGGGCGGTCGCTCTTCTTCGTGCAACATCTCGCCGAAGCGCAAAGACGCGGCGTGTTCGCCGGCAGTCTCGTGGTCTCCGTGGCACTTCTCTGGTGTCTGTGGCGCTCTCCCTTCGGCGCCATCCTGCTGGCTCTGCTCTGCCTCGCTTCCTTTTCTTCCCGCAAGGAGCGGCGGACCCTGGCGGCGCTGTGTTTCGCCCTGGCCGTGGGCGAGATCCCTCTCCCCTGGCTGCAGACCCACGCCATGCTCCTGGATCCGCGCAGCGCCAGCGCGCGCTTGGCCGCAGCCCAGCACGAGGGCGGCGACCCGCGCCTCGAGGCCAGCCTGGTCCGTGACGTGAGCCATGGGCGGGAACGCGAGCTCGTGCTCGGCTTGCTGGCGCGGCGGCGCGGCGACCTGGCCGGCGCCGAGAGTCATTACAGCGCGGCCCTCGCCGCGGACCCGAACTGGGCTGCACCGTACGTGAATCTCGCCAACGTCTACTTCGTCCGCGGCGACATGCATCGCGCCGCCGCCGGTTATCGGAAGGCGCAATCGCTGGAGCCGGACAACCCCTTCGCCCACGCCAACCTGGCCCAGGCCTACATCCGGCTGCTGCAGTTCGGCGAGGTCGATCAGGAGCTGCATCGCGCGGCGGAGCTGGACTTCGACAGAATCACGCAGCAGCGTGCCGCTTGGCTGCACGGGCAGATCCCGGTGCTCGACGTCGTGCTCGGACCCAAGGAACTGCTGCGTCTGGCCGGGGACGAAGGGCGCGCCAAGCCCCAGCGCGCCGAGATGCTCCTGGAGGGCTGGCGCGGCGCCGGTTGGGACGGTCTCTCGCCGTGGAAGACCGCGACGGTCCTCCTCGGCCTGACCGTGCTGCTGCTATCGCGCTGGCGGGCGCGTTCGCTGGCGTTCGAGTGCCGCACGTGCCGCCGCGTCGTCTGCAGTCATTGCGCTCCGCGTCGCGAAGGGCGCGCGCCTATGTGTCCCTACTGCGAGACCCCCACGCCTCGCTTCGAACGGAACGAGGCGTACGAGGGCGTACTGACGCATCGCTCGCGGCCGCGGCATCAACAAGCGGCACGCTTGGTGGACCGCATGCCGCGCTGGATCGGCACCATCTTCCCCGGGGCGGCCGACCTCACCTGTGGCGCCCCGATGGCGGCTCTGTGGACTCTGCTCCTGGCGTGGGCAGCCTTGCTCACGGCCCATGCCCTCGTGCAAGCCGGCGGCGACCGCACGAGCCCGTGGTTCGTGTCGGCCAACGCCCAGGCCTTGCGCCTGGCCGTCGTGGTCTTTTTCCTGGCCTACCTGCAGGGACTGTTGCGTCTGCGGCGCTCCTGGCGCCGGCTCGGCAACGCTCATCCTGCCGAGGGACGGTGACGTATGCAGGGAGCCCTCCAGGAATTCGGTCTCGCCGAGATCCTCCAGCTCGTGGCGATGCAGCACAAGACCGGGCTCTTGCGCGTCGAGAGCTACGACAAGCTGCTCACCTTCTACTTCGACAAGGGCATGCTCGTCTCTTGTCGGGACCGCCGCCGCATCGGCGACGATCCGCTGCTGGAGTTCATGAAGAAAACCGGCTACCTGGACGCCTGGCAGACCCTGCACCTGACCTTGGAGGTCGAAGAAAACAAGAAGGACGTAGCGGACGTCCTCCTGGACAAGCGCCTGCTCACGCCGGAGGAGCTGCGGCAAGCGGTGCTGGATATGACGCAGGATCTCGTCTTCCGCACCTATAACTGGAAGGAAGGTACCTACCGCTTCCTGGGCGGCGACGATTCGCTCCGCGGCCTGAGCCATACCGTAGGGCTGAAGATGGAGGCGGTGCTTCTGGAAGCGGCGCGTCGCGTCGACGAGTGGCCGCACATCCTCACCAAGCTCCCCAGCCCGCAGGCCCTGCTGGCGCCGATCACCACCCTGCCGACCTCGCTGGACGAGCGCTCGCAAACGCTGCTCTCGAAGCTGCGCAGTCCGATGCGCCTGGCCGAGCTCGTCGCCTGCGGCCGCTTGCCCGAATACGAGGTGTACGAGATCGTCGCCGCCGCCGTGGACGCCGGGCTCACGAGCATTCTCGAAATGCCCCGGCCGGTGGAGATACCGAAGGCCGCTCCGGTGGCGGCCGCGCTCTCCACCCCGGCGCCCAGGCCGGTGCCGCGCCGGCGTCTCGGGCTCGGCCTCCGCGCCATGCCGCAGCCGTCGATCCTCTTCTGGGCCCTGGCGCTCATCGCGTTGGGCTGCGCCCTCATGATCCTCGGGCTCCGCGATGGGGGCTCCCGGGCGGCGCGCACGGAGATCGAGGTCTACACCGCGCGGGCGACGTTGCAGCGCGACCTCGAAACCTACCGCGCACTCCAGGGTCGCTATCCCGCCTCGTTGCAGGAGCTCGCCGACATGCAGCTCACCAGCCCGAGCGTGGTGGAAAGAGCCGGCGTCGTGAATTACACCCGCGGCGCCCGCGGCAAGAGCTTCGACCTCGATTACACCGGCGCCGACAAGAAACGTTGATCGCTCCCGCGGGCACGCGTACTCTCGCCGCATGGTCGTGGTCGATTTCTTCTTCGCCTTGCGTCCTCTCGTTCTCGTGCCGGCATGGAGCTTCTTCCTCCTGGGCCATGGCCTGATCGCAGGCGAGGGCTTCCCGACGCTCCGCTTCCTGCTGTTGAGCCTGGTGCTCGCCGCCGTCCATCTGGTCAACCAGGTCGTCGACGCGGAGAGCGACCGCCTGAACGGCAAGGGCTTTTTCCTCCAGCGCGGGATCTTTCGCGCCCGCACCTATGTGCTGGTGGCCTCGCTGCTGCTGGGCGCTGCCCTCGCCACGGCGTGGGGACTCGGCGTGGCGCCGGTCGGTCTCAGCGCCGCCGCGGCGCTGGGTCTCTCGTACAGCTTGCCGCCGCTGCGCTGGAGCGCCCGGCCCGGATGCGACCTGGTGGCGAACGCCATCGGCTACGGTGGTCTGGCGACCTGGATCGGCGCCGGCGAGATCAGCGCGGCGGTCCCTTGGGGGGCGCGGCTCGGAGCCTGCATGTTCGCGGTCGGTGCGGTGTTCCTGCACACGACGCTTCTCGATCTGGAAGGGGATCGACGCACGGGCAAGCAGAGCAGTGGGGTCGTGCTCGGTGTGCAGCGCACCCGCATCGTCGCCGCCGTCTTGGCCCTCGCCGGCTGCGGCGCGGCCGCGGTGGCCCGGGCGCCGTTCCTGCTCGGGGCGAGCCTCGGCCTCGCCATCCTCGCCACGGCGTCGTGGCTCGCGCCGAGGCGCTGCACGAGCGGCATGGTGAGCGTCGGTGGCACCACGCTCTTCGCCCTTGCTGCGGGCCTGCACCAACCGCTCTTCCTCCTCCTCCTCGTCCTCCTCGTGGGCGCCACACGCATCTATTACCGGCGACGTTTCTCCCTCGCTTATCCGTCGCTCGTTCCGGCACCGCGCGCCGAGAGCCACTAGGTGCGATCCCGCGCCACGCTCGCCGCGGCGGCGAGCCCGGCCACGGCGCTGATGCCCCGGGTGACGAGATCTTGGACCCAGAAGAGTCGGCGGCGAGGATCGACCTTGTCGAGCACGGCGCTCGGTGGATCGATGACATAGACGCCGTAGCGCCGGAGTGCGAGGGGCCGTGGAGGTGCGGGCGGTCCGGGCGGGCACATGGCGAAGCCGAGGCGATAGCCGGCCGCGCCGGCGGCGGCGATGACGCGTTCGTCGCAGCGACCGAACGGGTAGCTGACCGTGCGCACGCCGACACCGAGAGCGTCCTCCAACTGCTGGCGCGAGCCCGCCAGTTCTTGCTGCAGGGCGGCGTCCGTGAGCCGGCGGAGATCGCGATGCTGGGCGGAGTGCGACCCGAACTCGACGCCCGCGGCGGCGAGAGCACGCAGGCTGGGCCAGTCGAGGTGCGGGCGGCGCCGTCCCGGGAGCGGCAGATCCCAGCGCGCCCGCTGGCCGACGAAGTCACTGATGACGAAGAGGAGCACCGGGTGGCGCCGCACTTGCAGCTCGGGCCAGGCGTGCTCGGCGAAGCTCGCGAAGGCGTCGTCGAAGGTGAGGAGCACTTCGCTCGCGGCGCCTCCCTCCGAGGCGGCACGACGGGGTGCGGACTCGGTAGCAGCGTGGGCAGCGATCACTGCCTCGAGACGGGCGGCGAACGTGTCCGTGTCGATGCCGCGGACACCGGCGCCGCGCAAGGCGTCGAGATGGGCGGCGAATTGGCGGCGGGTACACCAGGTGCCGCCGAGTTCGGGAGTTCCCACCTTGTGATAGGCGAGCACGGCGGGCAGACCCGGCGGGGGCGGGCCCAGGTAGCGACGCCAGCCGAGATGGGCGGAAGCGCCGAGGAGTGCTGCGGCCGCAGCGGCCGTCCCGGCAGCGAGGGCCGGGTCCAAGTCAGCGGCTCCCGGTGTGCCCGAAGCCGCCGTCGGCACGCTCGGTGCGGGAAAGATCCCGCAACTCCAGGGCCGGATGGTGCACGCGCACGAAGACGAGCTGGGCGATGCGTTCGCCCCGCACGATGTGGAAGGTTTCGCTGCCGAAGTTGAAGAGCACGACCATCACCTCGCCACGGTAATCACTGTCGATGGTGCCCGGGCTGTTGAGAACACCGAGGTGATGCTTGACGGCGAGACCGCTCCGCGGCCGCACCTGCGCTTCGAAACCCGCCGGGATCTCCAGACGCAGCCCGGTGGGCACGAGCGCCAGCCGTCCCGGTTCGAGCGCCAGCGGCGCGGACACCGCGGCGCGCAGGTCGTAGCCCGAGGCTCCGGCGCTCCAGCGCTGCAGTCCCGGCAAATCCGCCGCGTGCGCCAGCACCTCGACCCCGACGGCAGGCATCGCCGCGCCGACGACACCCGGTACCACCGTGCCGTCGATAGCCGGTACCACCGTGCCGCTCGCGCGCGCCGTCTCCGGGCGCTCGCTTCTTCGCTCATGGCGTGGTTCGCTCATCGGCGCACGTTCTCCTCGACGAAGCGGATGGCCGTGTCGACCGGTGTCCCCGGAGTGAACACCGCTTGGATGCCGAGCTCGCGGCAGTAGGCCAGATCCTCGTCAGGGATGATGCCGCCGGCGAAGACGAGGATGTCGCCGCCTCCCTGCTCGCGCAATCGCCGCATGATCTCGGCGAAGAGCTCGCGGTGCGCTCCTGAAAGAATGGACAGCCCCACCGCCGCCACGTCCTCCTGGATGGCGGCATTCACGATGGCATCCGGGGTCTGGCGAATGCCGGTGTAGATGACCTCCATGCCTGCCTCCTGAAAAGCCCGAGCGATGTATTTGGCGCCACGGTCGTGGCCGTCCAACCCCGGTTTGGCGATGAGCACGCGGATCGGCTGGTCGCGTTTCTTCGCTGCCCCCATCGTTTCGGCTCCCCTGCTGCGGTCATCGCCAGACGGCAATCTCGGCTCCGGTGGCCTTGGTGGCGCCGCTGTGGCGCCTTCGCCCTCAGATGGTCACATCGGCGCGATGCTCGCCGAAGACGCTGCGCAGCTCGTCGCTGATCTCCCCCAGCGTCGCGCCCTTCTCCACCGCGTCGACGATGGGTGGCATGAGGTTTTCCGTTCCCGCGGCGGCGCGCCGCACCGCCTCCAGTGACGCTTTCGCCGCGGCACCGTCGCGCCGGGCGCGGAAGGCCTGCAGCCGTTTCACTTGGGCGCGCTCCAGGGCCGGATCGACGCGCAGGATGGGAATCCGCGCCGGGCTCTCCTCGCGAAAGCGGTTCACTCCGACCACGACGCGCGTCTCTGCTTCGATCTGCCGCTGCAGAGTGTATGCGGCCTCCTGGATCTCCCGCTGCACGAAGCCACGCTCGATGGCCTTCACCATGCCGCCCATGGCCTCGACGCGCTCGAGCAACTGCTGCGCTTCCTTCTCGATCTGATGGGTCAGGCTCTCGATGGCGTACGAGCCGCCGAGAGGATCCACGGTCTGGGCCACGCCGGACTCGTAAGCCAGGATCTGCTGCGTACGC
>Ga0075418_10008528_pt1 | contig 11487 bp, 6 predicted proteins | sample SoiMetdeltSBSDD2_FD_81776 | JGI IMG/M metagenome (GOLD analysis project Ga0075418, IMG submission 81776) | Bulk soil microbial communities from a Populus tree surrounding site in Tennessee, USA - Soil MetaG P. deltoides SBSDD2 | ecosystem: Environmental > Terrestrial > Soil > Tree plantation...
GACCGCGATGTTGAGCGCGAGCGACACCTGTCCGCTCGAGAGCAGCGCGACGGATGCCCCGAGGGTGAGCGAGAGGCCCAGGACGGGGGTGCCGGTCCGCGGGAGCACCGAGCCCAACGCGACGGGCGCGAGCCTGTCGCGAGCCAGCATCAGGCCGATCCTGGAGGGGACCAGCATGGTCGAATTCAGCGACGTGGTCAGCGCCATGACGGCTCCGAGCGTCACGAACCAGGCTGCGCCCCAGGGCAGGTAGACCGCAGCGGCGTCGGCCATCGGTGTCGGGCTCGCGGCGAGACGCTCCCTCGGCAGGACCCCGAGCGCCACGACCGACATCAGCAGGTAGACGAGCGCCGTGCCGCCGATCCCACGCAGGAACACCGCGGGCAGCCGGCGTGTGCTGTCCCTGATCTCGCCCGCCGCCTGGGCGAGCGACTCGAAGCCAGCGTACGCGAAGAACAGCGGCGGCAGGCTCTGCGCGAAGCCGGAAGCCCCGCCGCTGAAGAAGGGGCGGTAGTTCTCGGAGTGGACGGCGGGCAGGCCCGGCAGGATCAACACCAGCAGCGACACGCCGAGGAGCGCGCACATCCCGACCTGCAGCCTGCCGAACCAGCGCACGCCCAGCACGTGCACGGCGTACACGGCGACGAGGCTGCAGACGGCGACCGGCATGCGATGCGCGTCGAGGCTCAGCCGGCCGGCGGACAGCTGGACCACGTATTCTGCGAAAGCCAGGGCCAGATAGGCCAGTGCGCCCACGTACGAGATCACCTTCAGCCATGCGCCGACGAAAGCGAGGCCGTAGCCCCCGAGCGTCCGCGAGATGTGAGCGTACTCGCCGCCGGGCTCGTGTCCCAGCGACGTCGAGACGTAGGCCGCGTACGGCACCGACGTCGCGAGCACCACCGGGGCCAGCACCAGATGCCCCAGGATGATGGACGGACCGGTGAGCGCCCAGGCCTGGCTGGTCACCTTGAAGATGCCGGCGCCGATCAGGATCCCGACGAGGGTGGCATACGACTCGAGCGTGCCGAGCTCGCGGCGCAGTCCGAGAGGCTCTCTCACTCTGGCGCCGCATCATAGCAACGCTCGTTTGCTCCACGCGGTGGGTGGTGTTCGAATCGGGCCCACGTCCGACACGAACTCGGAGGAGGACTCGCTTGGTCGAGACAGGATCCAGCCGGCTGGTCCGCGGGCTGGGTCCCGTTGCAACGGTGGCCCTGGTCGTGGGGAACATCATCGGGGCCGGCATCTACGTCGTGCCCGGCTCGCTCGCGGCCATGGCCGGGCCGCTCGCGCTCGTCGCCTGGCTCATCAACCTGGCCGCCTACTTCTGCCTGGCCGCCGTGTTCGCCGATCTGGGCGGAGCCTATCCGATCTCGGGCGGCCCGCAGGTCTACGCGCAGAAGGCGTTCGGCGATCTCGTCGGGTTCGAAGCGGCGTACTTGTACTGGCTCAGCGCGGTCATCGGCAATGCAGCGTATCCCACGGCGTTCGTCGGATACCTGGCGGTGCTCGTTCCTGGCGCGTCGGCGCCGCTTCCGGCGTTCCTCGTGGCGCAGGCCCTGCTCTGGTCGGTGACGCTTCTCAACATCGCGCGAGTGGGCGGAAGGGTGCAGGTCCTGACTGCGGTCCTGAAGGTCGTGCCGCTGTTCGTCGTGGCAGTCGTCCTGCTCGCCGGCGGCAGCTCCACCCACCTGACGCCCTTCGCGCCCCACGGCTGGGCGGCTCTGTTTCCGGCTATCTCGCTCGTCTCCTGGCTTCTCATGGGCACCGAGACCGTCACGATTCCAGCCGAGGAGATCGAGGGAGCGGGTCGGACGATTCGCCGGTCCGCGTACGCGGGCTTCGGCATCATCGCGGTGCTCTACCTGCTGTTCAATTTCGCCGTGGTGTTCGGGCTGCCAGCCGAGGTCATGGCCGGCAGCTCCGCGCCGGTCGCGCTGGCTGCCGAGAGAGTGATGGGCCCCTGGGGCGGGACGCTGGTCTCGCTCGGCGCTCTGGTCTCGGCCGCGGGCGTGCTCAACGGATGGATCCTCGTCACGGGCCGTCTTCCCTACGCCGCCGCGCGAGATGGCCTGGCGCCCGCGGCGCTCGCGCGGATCGACGCCCGCACCGGCACGCCGGTCGCGGCCCTCGTCGTCTCCTCGGTGCCTCCGGCGTTGCTCCTGCTCCTGTACTTCGACCAGTCGCTGCTCGAGGCGTACAACTTCATGGCCCTCGCCTCCACGGCGATGGCCCTGCTCGTGCTGGGCGCGAGCTGCGCCGCCGAGGTCGTGCTCCTGCGGCGCGAGCCCCAGCGTTTCAGCGCCGTTCAGCGCCGGCGCGGCCGTTTTCGCGCGACGGCGGGCCTGGCGTTCGTGGCATTGATGCTCGCGGGCGTCGGCGGCGCCGCGGGCCTCCTGGCGTTGGCCGCCGCTCTCAGCCTCGTGCCCTGCTTCCTCTGGATCCGGAAGGGTCGTGCCGCGAGCTAGAAGCTTGCCTTGGCTCCGATCATGAGCCTGCGCGGGAAGGGGAAGCTGTTCGGGAACTGGTAGACGTCCGAGTCGACGATCGAGCTGCGGACGGTCTGCGGCGGGTTCTCGTTGGTGAGGTTGAGCATGTCGGCGAAGAGGGAGAGCTGCTTGTTGCCGCCCAGCTTGAAGTCCTTCTGGAGGCGCGCGTCGACCATGGTGAACGAAGGCAGCCGCCCGAAGGTGCCCCGCGGTGACAGCGCCACCTGGCCGTAGATGCCGCCCGACAGCGCGGCGGACAGCGACTGCGTGCGGATGCGATGCGCGCCCTGGCGGTGATCCACATTGGTCGAGACCAGGAAGCCGGCCGGCAACTGATAGACGAACTGGATCTTGAACTGCCAGCCGACGTCGCCAGGCAAACGCCCCTCCCGGTTCACATAGTCGTTGGGGTTGCGGCCGTCCGGGGCGAACGCGAGGGTGCCCTGCTGGGATATGGCGGCCCCGTAGGATTCGACGGACAGGCCGCTGGCGCGAAGCCACGTCAAGCCGGCGTTGGCGTACCACTTGGTCATGCGTTTCGTGAGCGTCGCGCTGACGGCGTTGACGTCGGTCTCGACCGGGGGTTTGGTCAAAGACGTGGCGTTGGTGATCTGGAACTGGCGAGCGCCAGGGTCGCTCTGGAGCTGGAAGACCTCGATGGTCCGGCCCGTGGCGTCCGGGCCCACGTCGTCCACGATCGGGACCAGGACGTACGTGCCGGCCGTTTCCTGCCAGCCGGGGAAGGCGCGGCCCCATTTTCGGACGTAGCTCAGCTGCAGGCCGACGTCCCTGGTCAGCTCGCGCTCGAGAGCCACCACGGCCTGGTCCGTCCGCGGGCTCTCGTAGTTCGGGTCCATCCGGAGGTTCTCGGGGCTCGTGGCGAGCGTCAGCGTCTCCCAGGTCCCGGTCTCGGCGTCAAAGTTCGTTCCGAGGTAGTAGGGCTTGATGCTCGGGCCGAGGACGTTAGTGAACTCGCCGGTGGTGATCTGGGGATGGTAGCGGCCCCAGTGCAGCTTCACGACCGTCTTCCCGTCGGCGGTCGCCTTCCAGTTGAGCCCGAGCCGCGGCGAGATGCTGTTCCACGTGAAGTGGTCGAAGTGGGGGTACGTCGTGCCGGTCGGGTTCTTGTTCTCGTCCAGCTCGTCCTGCTCGGGGGCGAAGGCCTTGCTGTAGTCGTAGCGGAGGCCGACATTGAGCGTGAGCCGGTCGTTGACGCGGAAGCTGTCGTCCGCGAAGGCGCCGATGTTGCGAGCCGTCCCCGAATAGCTGAAGAGCTGCCGCTCGTAGCCGTAGTTGTACTGGTATCCGTAGTAGCTGTAGCTGAAGACCGTGTCGTTGTAGCCGTAGATGCCCGTCACGCTGGCGTTGTTGTACTGGACGCCGAAACGGAAGTCGTGGTCGCCGCCCAGGAAGTCGTCAGCGTGGTGCGAGAGCTTGGCCGTGAGCGTCGTGCGCCGCGAGTCGTAGTTGTACCAGTAGTAGTGGCCGCCCGTGATCAGGCCCGTGTCGAGGTCGACGAAGCGCCGCTGATCGCGCGGAGCGTTCGGGTCGCTCGGGTACTCGTTCACGTTGCCGTAGAAGCCGGAGTACCGGAAGTCGAGCGTGGTGCGCTGCGAGAGCGTCCCCGTGTAGGCGACACCCGGCGCCGGGACGGTCTGGGTCCGCGTCGCGGCGGTCGAGGGCGTCTCGTAGAAGTCCACCCCGAGGTTCTGGGGGGGGTGGTCGCGATGGAAGTTCGCAACCAGCCGGTGGTTGGGGCTGATCTGCCAGTTGAGCTTCGCGAAGAAGCGATCCTTTACGAACTTCAGCGGCGCGTAAGGCACGTCCGGATCCACGCCGAAGGTCGTGTACTCGTTGAGCATGTGGCCGTATGAGCCGAAGAACCAGAGCTTGTCCTTCACGATGGGCCCGCCGAGCTGTCCCGTGACCTCGTAGTAGTCGCCCCGCGTGAACGGGCAGCGCTGGTCCCCGCAGGTGTCGGCGAACGTGCCGTCCGGGTTCCTGACGTCTTCCGTGTTGCTCCACGTGAGCCCGTTCGACTGATAGAAGACGCGGGCATCGCCGTGGAACTCGTTGCTGCCCTGCTTGGTCACGATGTTGTAGACCGCGCCCATGAAGTTGCCGTACTCGGCCGGCGCGCCCAGCGAAAGGACCTCGACCTCCTCGATCGCGTCGGGGTTCGGCTCCGCGAAGCCCTCCGCCCAGTAGGTGTCCGTGACGTTGACGCCGTCGAGCTGGAAGGCGTTCGTGTCGTAGGATCCGCCGAAGACCTGCGTGCGCTGCTCGGCGTACCGGATGCCGTCGCCGGCCTTGACCGTACCGGGGGCGTGCGCGACGAGATCGTAGAACCCGTAGCGGCGCGTCGGGGCGTTCTCGACCCAGTCCTTGTCGAAGTTCGTCCCGACCTCGCTCGACGTCGTGTCGACCACGGCCCCCTCGGCCACGACGTCGACGGACTCGGTCAGCTGGCTGACGGAAAGCGCGACGTTCTCCTCGACGGTCGCCCCGATGCTCACCCTGACGCCGCGAAGCGTCATGGGCTGGAAGCCCGACAGGCTGTAGCTCACCGAATAGGTTCCGGGCGGCAGGTTCCCGATCCGATACACGCCGCTCGACGACGTGACGGTCGTCTGCGAGCCGGCGATGCTCGGTCCGCTGACCGCTACCGTGACGCTCGCGAGCATCGCTCCGGTCCCGTCCGCCACGGTCCCGATGATGTCGCCCGTCGTCCGCTGCGCCATCGCGTCTCGCGCGATGAGCAGGCCGACGATGCCGAGAGCGCCTGCCGCCATCATCACCGATGGGCTACGCATGGGAGTCACCCCTCTCGAAAGAGGACGAGCCCTCGCGACCAGAAGCGCCCCCAGCCCTCGGAACCGTCCTCCGTCCTTTGTCCTGTAATGAGCTAGCGTACTTAGTACGCCCCCCGTCCGCTCATGTCAACGGTCTTTCGGAACGGCGACCAGCTCGTCCACGGCACGCAGCGCCTGGTCGATTGCAACCTGCGTGAGCGCCGACGCGCCCGCGTCCGTGCCGGCGAAAGCGATCCGGCCGAAGCGACGCCGGCCCACCTCCCACGGCTTCTCCGGTCCGGACCAATCCGCGGGGGCTTCGCTCTGCGCATACCCGTGAGGCCAGCGGTTGACGGTGATCGCGAGGACGTCGCGGGCCGGATCGAAGCCGCCGGGCGACAGCATGCGGCCGAGCTGATCTCGGATCTTGCGTTCCTCGCTCTCGAACGAGGTGGCCAGCAGCTCGGCTCGGCCCAGGCGATGCTGGTCGAGGCGGGGCAGCCCTGGGCGGCAAGGAGAACGTTCCAAGTGCAGGACGATCGGTTCCTCGGGAGACCGCGAGTGGCGGTAGTCGCCCAGGCTCACGGGGAAGTCGAGCTTGACCTCGGTGTAATGGCTCCCGAGCGCGAAGATGTGGTGGACGCCGAGTCGGGCAAAGGCCTTGAAGTCGCGGATCAGGACGTTGGTGTACACGAGCGGCGCCCGGATCTGGTGCGTGAGAGCCTGCCGCTGTCTCACGGGCAGCTCGGGGCACAGCAGAGGGACCATCGTGCCGTAGCCCGCCAGCACGCAGCCGGCCGCGGCGACGCGACGGGCCTTGCCACCGCACACGTACGTGACCTCCACGCTCCCGGCTGTCTCGGGCTCGCCCAGATGGCGCACGCGCACCGCCGTGCTGTTGAGCCGGATGCGGGCCGGGCTCCCGGCCTGGTCGAGCCGCGCGTAGTCGACGCGGGCAGTGACGATGTCGTCCATCGAGCGTCCGGGGACCGCCGCCGGGACGAGCGTGCGCACCAGCAGCCGCGCGATCGACGCGTTGCCGTCCGGGAAGTGGAAGATGTCGTGTGGCTCGTGGCTCGCGTGCCAGGGGGGCTCGGGAGCGAGGCCCAAGCCCTCGAAGCCGGGGAAGCCCGAGCGCCACGCCGAGAAAGCGCTCACCGCATCCGTGCCGACCGCCCAAAGCCGGTTCGTGCGCGTCTGGAAGAAGGGGACCACGCCGAGGTCGACCTTCGCGACGCCGAGCAGGAACTCGTTGTAGCTGATGCCGCGAAGCCGGGCCTTCTTGTCGGTTTGGTCCAACCCGGCGAGGAAGTCCGCCGGGGCGTCGTAGAGGCGTGCGATGTCCCGCCGCGCCGCGGCCGACAATGGCGTCTGAGCCAGGAATTCCGGCCATGGCAACCGACCCTCACCCACCACCAGTCGGTCGACGCCGAATGTCTCCCTGTCGAAGAACGCTCCGAGGCTCAGACCGAGCGACGCGTACAGCTTCTGGTCGAAGGCTGTATAGAAGCGATCGACGTCCACGCCGATCTCGCGGATGAGCCCGAGCGCCTGGGCACTGTAGGCCGACGGCCCGGGGTAGATCTGCTCGGTCCCGCCGTAACCGACGAAGACCCGGCCGGCGTGGCGGAACTCGTTGCGTTTGGCGTGTCCGCCGAAGTCGTCGTGGTTGTCGAGAACGAGGACGCGCGCGCTCGGCCCCGCGGATCGGCGAAACGCATACGCCGCGGCGAGTCCGGAGAGGCCGCCACCCACGACGACCAGGTCGTAGCTCTCCCCGGAGTCGACGGCTGCGGCCCAGGCCTCACCGTCGCGCAGCGCGTGGGCGACCTCGAAGGAGCCGACATGGCTGCCGCGCATGCCGGTGAGCGCGGGCGGGTAGTAACCGGAGTCTTCCTGAGGCGACGCTCCCCGCAGGAGCGCCTCGAGAGGCTGCGGGAGCAGGGACGCCGTGATCGCCATGCTCGCGCCGTTCAAGAAGTCGCGCCGACGGATGCGACGATGCATCCCCAAGGCGCGGTCGTCAGAGCGGGTCATGACGGTCTCCGATCCGGAAGGGTTGGCTCCCTTGCGACTACTCCGTTTGGTGCACGGCGCTACGTCGACTTGGAGATGATCCCGTTCATCTCCTGGGCGTCGAAGGCCCGCAGCGTCTGCGTCCGGATGTTTCCGAGCGAGGCGAGCCGAAGCAGGAACGCCGTCGCTGTCTGGTCGTCCGGGAGCTCGGAGATGGTGACGATGTCGTAGGCGCCCAGCGTCCAGTAGACGGTGAGCTTGCCGCCCATCTTCTCGGCCAGAGCGGCCGCGTCCGCGGCCCGCTTGGTCGTCTGCTTGAAATCCTTGACTCCTTGGTCGGTCCAATTGATGAGGTTGACGTACTTGGGCATCGCAGCCTCCTTGGGGCGTCCAATCAGACACCCGCTTCGGGACGAGGGCAAGGGCGATCGCCGTCAAGGTCCTTGTCCCCCCGCTCGCCCTTCCACTAGCATCCGAGCCGCGATGCCTACACGCGAGGCGAGAGAGCTCGGTCTGACGCGGCGCATCACGCGCCGTGACTTCATCAACGGCGTAGCGGTGGGAGCCGCCGGCGTGTGGGCGGGCCTTGGGTTCGCTCAGCCGGTGGACGATTACCCTCCGGCACTGACCGGGCTCCGCGGTCAGTATCCCGGATCGTTCGAGTTCGCACACGAGGCCCGCGACGGCGCCTACGTCTCGTTTCCGCAGAGCTCGGATACAGGTGAGATCTACGACCTCGTGGTCGTGGGCGGCGGCATCTCGGGCCTCGCGGCAGCCCACCTGTTTCGCCAGGCATTGGGTCCCGCGATGCGCGTGTTGATCCTCGACAACCACGACGATTTCGGAGGACACGCGAAGCGCAACGAGTTCCGGCACGCGGGCCGGCTGTTCATCGGCTACGGCGGAACGCAGAGCATCGAGACCCCGTTTCCCTACAGCTTCGTCGCGAAGGCGTTGCTGGCGGAGCTAGGCGTGGAGGTCTCGCGCTACCCGGAGTTCCTCGACCGCGACCTCTACGCGCGGCACGGCCTCACGCGCGGCGTCTTCTTCGACCGCGAGGCGTGGGGCGAGGACCGCCTGATCGCCGCCTATCGCCAGCGGCCCTGGGACGAGTTCTTCGCGGAGGCCCCCGCGCCGGACGAGGTCCGCCGCGACCTGATCCGCATCCACGAGGCGAAGGAGGACTTCCTGCCCGGCCTCACGGCCGAGGAGAAGGCGAAGCGCCTGGCCGGGATCAGCTATCAGGACTACCTGCTGCGCGTCGCGAGGCTCACGCCGGCGGCACTGCCTTTCTTCGCCGGCATGGGGTTCCGCAACAACATGAGGATGGACACGGCGCCGGCGCTGAACGCCGCGCAGTACCACGCGCCAGGATTCGACGGTCTGGGCCTGAAGCCCGAGATCGCGTGGGACGACGAGAGCTACACGTTCCACTTCCCGGATGGCGGTGCGACGATCGCGCGTCTGCTCGTCAATCGGCTGGCGCCGCATGCAGTGCCGGGCCGGCATCAGATGGAGACGATCGCGCTGGCCCCCGTCCACTACGGTCGCCTGGACGAACCCGAGACGGCCGTCCGGATCCGCCTCAACAGCACGGTGGTGCGCGTCCTGCATGACGGCGCGCCGGACCAGGCGCGCACGGTGCGGATCGCGTACGTGCGGAATGGACGCGTGCAGCAGGTCGCCGCACGCAGCGTGATCCTGGCCTGCTTCAACTCGGCCATCCGCTTCCTGATGCCGGAGCTGCCCGACGCCCAGAAGCAGGCGCTGGCGTATGCGGTCAAGGTGCCGATGATGTACTCCAACGTGTTCGTGAGGAGCTGGCGCGCCTTCGAGAAGCTGGGGGTCTCGAGCGTCAGCGCGCCCGGCATGTACCACACGTCGTTGAGCCTGGACTTTCCGGTCTCGATCGGCGGGTACCGCTGCTCGCAGGGGCCGGAGGAGCCGATCGTGATCCACCTCGTCCGAAATCCCAACAAGCCAGGCCTGTCTCGGCGCGAGCAGCAGCGGGCGGGCATGCGGGAGATGCTGGCGACGCCGTTCGAGACGATCGAGCTCGAGACGCGCCGGGAGCTGGCGCGGATCCTCGGGTCGGGCGGCTTCGATCCGGCTTCGGACATCCTGGCCTTCACCGCGAATCGCTGGCCACATGGCTACGCGTATACGTACGACACTCTCGGCGACCCGGACCTTCCCGACGACCAGCGCCCCCACGTCATCGGCCGGCGGCGCTTCGGGCGGGTCGCCATCGCCAACTCGGACGCGGGAGCCGCCGCTTTCATCAACGTGGCGATCGACGAGGCGCACCGCGCGGTGCAGGAGCTGCTGCAGCGCCACGGCCTCAAGTAGCGGCTGCCGTCGTCAGCACCATCCCCACCAGGACGAGCACGATGCCGCCCCACTGCAGGGCGCTGGGCCGCTCGCGGAGCAAGGCGCACGCGAACGCGAGGGTGACGACGGGATAGGCGCCCGAGAGCGGCGTCACGATCGACGCGGGTCCCTTTTTGTACGCGATCGCCGCCAGGAGGCTCCCGGCCGCCATCGTCGCCATGGGGCCGAACGAGCGACCCCACTCATGGCCCGCACCCTGACGGCCGAAAAGGATGCCGTACACACCGAGCGTCGCGAGGCCGCCCATGCCGAGGAATAGGGCCATGTTGGCCTCGTGGGCTCCTGGAAAGCGGTACGCGTATCGGATCAGGGTCGCACCGACGCCCCAGATCAGGATCGCGGCCCCCGCGTAGGCCATCCAACGCCGCTGCGTCTTGCGCGTCTGGTCCTCCTCGGGCGTGTAGGCCAGGGCGAGGCAGCCGGCGATCACGGCGGCGACGCCAAAGTACTGGGATGGCTGAAGGACCTCGCCGAGGAACAGGCGCGCGAAGATCACCGTCAGCGCGGGATACGCGGCCGAGAGCGTGCCCACGATCGAGATCGGGCCGTACACGATCGACTCGTAGTAGAAGATCCAAGCGAGGCCGTCGAGCACATAGGCCAGCAGCCCCCAGGTCGCGAAGCCACGGTTCTCCGGCGCGAAGACCGGCGGCGTGTCGTGGAACGCCCAGAACGCGAAGCTCACCGCGGCATTCGCGAAGGCGTAGAAGAGACAGAACCGGGCCGGCGGCACCTCGCCGATGTACTTCTTCACCAGGCCCTGAGCGAGGCCCCAGGCGACCATCGCGCCCAGCGTGGGCGTCAGCCAGACCAGCGTCTCGGCACCCAAGCTCTTCTCCTGATCGTGTGGCGCGATCCTACACTGGGTGCGCTAAGTGGGTTCCGTGGGGTTCCAGTGGAGGTAGCCCGCGAGACCCGGCTCGAGACGCTGGAGGCCTTGTTCGTGGGCCCACAGATCGAGGGCTAGAGAGAGCAGGTCGTCGACCTCCGGAATCGCACCGGCATCCCGGCCTGCTTCAATCGACTTCACGTAGCGGCGGCAGCTCTCGCAGGCTTCAACGCGGGCACCGGCATGGCGCTCGCTGCTGAACGAGGGCAGGCGTTCGGGATCCGTCTCCGAGCATGCCGGACAGCGGACGCGCGCGAGCGGCCACTCCGTGCCGCACAGCGCGCATGCGAGGGAACGCGCGGCTCCCTCGCCCTCGGCCGCGGGTCGACGCACACTGATCCAGGGTGCTCCGCCACAGAACGGACAGCCGGCGGATCGAGGCCGCGCCTCGGGCGCCACCTTGACCCGAGCGAGCATCTCGACGTAGGGACGAAGGAGAGCTCGGGGCATATAAGCGTCCGTGTGGCCGCTCCAGTAAGCCACCAGGTCCGCCTCCGTCGGCCGAGCCTCGAGGCCGGCAAGGCCGCTGCCAGCGGCGAAGCTCAGCAGCTCGCCGCCGGCCTCGAGGATTCGGGGCGCATCGTCGCCAAGACGTCCGGTGAGCGGAAGGCGTCGATGCATCTCTCCGAGCGCGGCCGCCATTCGACCTTGCGCACGGAGCAGGCCCGCAGCGAACGTCAGGACTTCGCGGGCCGCGTCCGCGCCCGCGGCGAGGGCCTCTGCGCGCGCGGCGCGCCGCTCGAAGGCAGCGTCAATCACGCGCCGGCTGTCTGTCGGCGACCTCTCGATACCAGCGGGGATGGTGCAGGCGTGCCCAGCCCTTCGTGACTGTGCCGCGCGTCATCGCGCGCAACGTGCGAGGCTCGGCCAGCGCCGCCAGGTAGATGTGGAACACGATCGCGATCGC
>Ga0075418_10008530_pt1 | contig 11487 bp, 8 predicted proteins | sample SoiMetdeltSBSDD2_FD_81776 | JGI IMG/M metagenome (GOLD analysis project Ga0075418, IMG submission 81776) | Bulk soil microbial communities from a Populus tree surrounding site in Tennessee, USA - Soil MetaG P. deltoides SBSDD2 | ecosystem: Environmental > Terrestrial > Soil > Tree plantation...
CCGATCTCGAAGCGCACGTCGCTGACGTCGGCATGGGCGACGACGGCCACGGTGTACAGCACGACTGACCCCGCGACCGGCGGCAGGCAGACGAAGCCGGCCACGACGCCGTCGTTGAACGGATTACCGAGGGCCACGATGTTCTCATTGGGAACCGCGAAGACTTCCCAGGCCTCGGGCACGCCGCTGAAGCGGAACTCGGCGCCAGCGATGCCCCCTGCCGTACCGCCCATGGTCTTGGCGACGATGTACACCTTGCCCGTCGTCCCCGCCGGAATGGTGCCACTGCAAATGGTCCCCTCGGGATCGAAGTAAACACCGATCGAACCATGCTCGGGCGCTGTCAGACAGGCGAACGTATTGCTCGGGAGGCTCATCGGGGAGTACTCCCCGTTCATGTCGGCCACGGCGAGCCCGAAGGTGCCGCGAGCGAAGGTGTTGGACCGCACGACATCGGTACGGAGGTTGTTCGAGAGCATGCCTCGGGACGGATGCAGGTAGCTCATCGTCGCATCCCCCGGCCTGATCTCGATCTTCCCGGTGAAGGGATCGCAGGACATGGAGACGTCGACGCTAATGCGCGCTGAGGTTCCTGCCTGCAAGCCACTCGGTAGCGGCCCACAGGAGTAACGGGCCAGCGTCATCGGACTCCCGACGGGGTACTGCACCGCCACGGAGAACGAGGTGACCGCGTATGCCACCTCCAGGGGCGTCAGGGTGCCGTCGAAGTTGAGCGTGGCGGTCGAGGTTTCTGGGCTCCAGGCAATCTTGTCGGTCCGATCCCAGCTGACGCGACGAATGTTCTCTACGGCGTTCGCGGGGGTGGCTCCGGCGAACACGAAGACGAGGCAGGGGAGGATGGCGAGCCAGCGTTCCGGACTTCGGTGGAAACGAGCGGCTCGGATGATCATTGGTGCCTCCAAAGCGGTGATCCCGACGGCCTGCAATGCGGCTGCGGCAACCGCGGCGGGTGACGGGGGAGGTGGGGTTCCGGCCCGCTGCAGGGGGCGTCGAGCGAGGGTGATCTTCTGCCCTCAAGATACTCCCCTCAGGGCGGCAGTCAAGCGACGAGTCCCCATGCCCAGCGCTTTCCCCAAGTGTCCTTTCGGCAGCCTCCTGTGTGGAGCCGGAACCCTCACGGCCTGGCGATCCGTGTCCTCATGGGGGGGACCTCGCGGCTCGCGAACGACACCGATCCGATGAGAGCGCGCGCCGACCTGCTGCTTCACCGCATCCTTCGTGCCATGGGTGTGCGGAGGCATCGGAGACCGCCCGATTCTTTTCAAAGCTTCGAGTTCTCGTGAGTTGTGTCCGGGTCAGAGAGAGGGACGGGTGGCGAGAAGTGTCCTCGATCGGTCGAAACCGGCCGGTGTCCTGGGACATGTCCCGGGACACTGCTAGGCGCGGAGACGGAGAAGCCGGGTGAGAGTCCGGGAAGCGAGCCCCAGCGCTTCGATCTCCAGCAGGCCGGAGACACGCGAGAGGAGTCGGTCGAGCCGGTCAGGTCGCGGAGTACGACGCGGTGGGACGATGCTCTGTGGATCCCTGGGGTTCATCTCGATCCCCTTGAGAGTACACGGCTTAGCGGCCGGGCGGTAGCGGTCGTAGGATGGGGGTGGCGCGGAGTGCGCTTCCACGGCCGCTCACGACAGGTAAATTGGTCATGTTCCCCACGGGCCGCAAGTGGCTTTGTGTTGCATAGGGCGGGAGGAAACGATGTCGCTCGGTCTGTTCGCGACCGTCTTCAGCACGATTTTCGTCGCCGAGCTCGGCGACAAGACACAGCTCGCCACCCTGCTCTACGCCTCCAAGGCGGAGCACCCGAAGCTCACGGTGTTCGCTGGCGCGGCATGCGCCCTGGTGGCAACGTCGGCCATCGGCGTTCTCGCTGGGGCCGTGCTCTCCCAGTACCTCAATACGCGTGTCCTGTCCTGGATCGCCGGTGTGGGCTTCATCGGCATCGGCATCTGGACGCTCGTGCGCGCCTGAGAGGCCGCACTTCGGCAGGCGTCGTAGTGAGTGGCGAGGATCCATGTCGTGAGCCCGGATGGCACACCGCTGCTGTTGAAGGTGGCTATCGCAGTCGCAGCAAGCGCTGCGTGGTGACCGACCGGCCTGTGTTCAGACGATAGAAATAGACGCCGGCGGGCACGAGACGCCGCCGATCGTCACGGGCGTCCCAGATCACGGCGTGCGGACCCGCAGCCAGAGGCATGTCCAGGAGGGTGCGGACCAGACGTCCCGAGACGTCGTAGATCTCGACCTGTACCGCAGCGCCGGAACTCCCGCTGGGAGCGAGCTCGAATCGAATCGTCGTCTCGGTACGGAACGGGTTGGGATGGTTGAACGCGATGGAGCCCGGTGGCAAGCGCGACGTATCGGTGGGTGTCGGTACGTCGCTCCGCCACGACACGCCGGGACCGAAGAAGCGCGTCAGCGGCGCCCAGTTGAATCCCAGGTATGGATCAAGGTCCGCCGGCGGCACGCTACGCGTAGTGTGCGCCGCCAGGATCTCGTAGAAGGTCATCTCCGTCGGGTCGAGGAGCCGGTCGTGGCTCTCCACCACGAAACCGAGTCTGAAATCGCGCAGCGCCGTCGCAGGTCCGGGCGTGCGTAGACCGTGTCGATTCTGGATCTCCGCAATCGTGACCGTCGAGTAATTGGAGATCACCTCATTGCAGTCCAGGGGCGGCCCGCCGCTCGACACGTGCTGCGGAGCGACGTCACCGGCTGCAACGAGCCCCATGAGGTAGAGATCCAGAGGCGGGGCATGGTGCGCGCCGTTCCGGCCCTCGTCGCAGTGGCGCAGGAAGGTGCCGACGCCATGGTCGCTCCACACGAATCCGCCCACCAGGCTGCCCACGCTGCTGAACGCCGAGTAGTGCGGCGAACCGTCGGTGAGCCCGAGGGCCACATCGATCCAAGCCGACCACTGGTGCACGATCTCGTGGGTGACGTTGTTGCTGACCACGCCGCGCCCCCAGGCATCCAGAAGGTTGATGCCGAGCAGAGATCCGGTGCTGCCGTACGAACCGCTGGCGTCGAAGGGGCTCTGGCCCGTGCCCGTGAAGTTCGTCAGCACCTGCTGGTGTAGTCCGGCGACGAAGTTGCTGGAATCGTTGCGTGGCAACCGCTCGATCTTGTCGTTCGAGAAGAATACCAAGATGTCGAAGGCATCGGGCAGAAGCTGGTAGATGGCGCCGGTCAGAGCAGCGAGGTTGCCGCCCAGGAAGCGTAGGGTGCGCTGCGTATGCCGGGCGCTGCTGCGGACGTTGATGCAGTGATCCGAGGTCATGACCTCCGGAGACAGGGTGGCGGTGCCGGCAGCAGCGATGTCCGGGCGTAACAAGCCGACTTCGGGCGCGAGAAGGAACTGGGTCACCGTGGCGTCCATTTCCTGAATGCGCACGAACCCTACCCGTGTGGTGTACAAGCCTGCCGGGCTGCTGGCGTCGTTCTGGTAGAAGGGTGGCAGGGGAATCGCGGTCTTGTACGTGAACGGCCCGCAGGTGAAAACGGAGTCGTCGGCAACCCGATCCTCACCCAGGCCATCGTCGCGGAGAGTGACCGGCGCCGGACCCGGAGGGACCAGGAGCTCCGTGATCTGGTCCATGGTCACACCGTTGACTGTGCCGTTGACGTCCACCTCGACCCGGAAACTCGCCACGCCATCGCTACGAATCACGCTTGGGATGCACTCCCAGCTCCGCGTCCCAGGGGGAAGTTCGCTCGAGACGGAGAAGGGCGGGTGGACCGGCGGCAGCTCCAGGCCGCAGCGCATGGGCAAGAGCTGCGGGGGGTCGCCCTCCGGCAGGGTGTGCCTCTCGGCCGACTGCGGCGTGGCGACCATCGCTGCCTCCAGCAGCCAGAGTCCCACGACCAGGAGCAGCTTCGCCCGGCGGCGCGCGCGGGTCGGAGACAAGCCGTGAGCGCGGGCGGATTTTCCGACCGGTTCCGGAGCGATTCGCGGTCCGGATGGCATCTGGAGCGTTTTGTGTCCCATGCATCCCCCTACGAATGCATCGAGGGATACCCGCGCGCCTTCGAAAACTACCCAGGCGGCGCCAGAGATGGTATCAGGTCGATCGGTCAGCCGGCGTTATAATGTGGTGCCATGGTGACGGAAGAGGCAAAACCCGGCGCTACCCCTTGGTCGCGCCCAGTCGGCCTTCGAATTCGCCTGTTGCGCCATGGCATCCTGATCCTCGCACTGCTGGGATCACTAGGCTTCGGCACCGTCCCCGAGCCAGCCCAAGCGAGTCAGAGCTTGTCCAGCTCCAGCCGCCCACCGCGCAGTGTCCTGGTCCTCTACTCGGATGACCGTTTGCTTCGGACCAATATCGTGTTTGACGATGCTCTGCGGCAGAGCCTGAACTTACTGTTCGCCGAACCCATCGAGTGCTACAGCGAGTTTCTGGACGCAGCAAGATTCCCGGCGCGCTACCAAGAGCGCAGCTTCGAGTTCTTGCGGGCGAAGTATGGCGAGCACCCTCCCGACGTCATCGTGGCTTTCGGGCCCTCGAGCTTGGACTTTTGTCTGCAGTCTCGACCGCGGCTCTTCCCGTACACACCGATCGTATTCGCCGCCATCGGCACGGACACCCATCCGAGCTCCGAGCTAGGGCCGGAAGTCACGGGGGTACGCTCGAGCTTCGATGGGCCCGCGACACTCCGCCTGGCCTTGCGCCTCCATCCCCACACACGCCAAGTGTTCGTGGTCGCGGACTCCGCGCATGGTGAGTCTGAGCCTAGTGCATGGGTGAACCTCGGCGAATCGGAATTCAAGGGTACGATCCATCATTTCACGAGTCTGCCCAGGCCCGAGCTACTGGAAAGCCTGGCGCAGCTGCCCCCAAACAGCCTCGTGATTTATCTTCCCATGTTGGGACGTGGCGCCGAAACCACCCTCCCGACGCAAGACTGGGTGGAACGGATCGCGCGCGTGTCCCAAGCTCCGATCTATGCCACACTCGATGCGTTCATCGGCCAGGGTATCGTCGGTGCGGTCACGACGCCCACGGATGCAATCGCCCGCAAGACCTCCGAACTGGTGCTGCAGGTCTTGGAGCGGCAGCGCAGCGATGCAATTCCCCCGGAACAAACTCTCGGCGCCATACCAATTTTCGATTGGCGACAAATGCAGCGCTGGGGTCTACGGCAAAAGCAGCTTCCCCAGGGTAGCATCGTCTTGTTCGCGCCCCCCTCCGTGTGGCAGCAGTACGCGAAGTGGGTCACCGCGACCGTCATCGTGTTTCTCGTGCAGAGCGGGCTGATCCTGGCTCTCGTGTTGCAGAGCGTACGCCGACGTCGGGCCGAACGCGAAGCTCTGCGGCGCGGCCAGGAACTGGCGCACGCGACGCGTGTCGCCGCCATCGGCGAGTTGACCGCCTCGTTGGCCCATGAAATCAACCAGCCCCTGGCGGCCATTCTGAGCAACGCCCAGGCGGCGCAGCGCCTCCTTGCAGCGGGGAATGCCAACGGCGGCGAGATCGCGGAGATTCTCGCCGACATTGCCGCCGACGATCAGCGCGCCGGCGAGGTCATTCGGCGCATGCGGGGTCTCCTGCGCAAAGAGGAATCGGAACCGATCACCCTGGACGTGAACAACCTGGTGGTGGAGGTCACCGCACTCCTGCACGGCGAAATGATTCTACAAAACGTGAGCCTGACCCTCGATTTGTCGCCGATTCCTTTGTGGGTGCACGGCGTCCGGGTTCAATTGCAACAGGTTCTGCTCAATATGATCATGAACGCAATGGACGCGATGAAGGACGGGGGCAGCGGGGAGCGGAAGCTGAAGATTGGTACCTCAAGATCAGAAGGGCGTTTCGTGCGCATTGTCGTGGCTGACTCGGGAGTCGGGATCCCGGCGGAGAGCATCGAACGCATCTTCGATCGCTTCGTGACGACGAAACCACACGGCATGGGGCTGGGGCTGGCGATTTGTCGCTCCATCGTCGAGTCGCACGGAGGCCGGGTCGGTGTCGAGAACAACCCCGACCGGGGCGTCACCTTCCGGGTTGATCTCCCCGCTGAAAAGGTCACCACATGAGCAGGCGGATCGTTTTCGTAATCGACGACGAGCCTTCCGTCCGCCGCAGCCTCAGTCGCTTGCTGAAGGCCGCAGGCTATGACGTGGAGGTATTCGCGTCAGCGCAGGACTTCTTGCGACATGAATCGGATGAGGAACTCGCTTGTCTCGTCCTGGACGTCAAGATGCCCGGCCTGAACGGGCTCGAGCTGCAGGAGGCACTCACGGCAGCCAACCGTCACGTGCCCATCATCTTCGTCACGGGCCATGGGGATATCCCCACCAGTGTGCGGGCGATGCGTGGGGGCGCCACGGACTTTCTCTCCAAGCCCTTCGACGCCGACAATTTGATCGCGGCCATCGAGCGCGCCCTCGAAACAGCTCGAAAGCAGCTGAAGGAGGAAGCCGAGCGTCGTGAGATCGAGCAGAGGCTCGCGGAACTCACGCCGCGCGAGCAGGAAGTGCTCCGCCACGTCATCACAGGGGAGCTCAACAAGCAGATCGCCGGCAACCTGGGCGCCTCTGAAAAGACCATCAAGGTCCATAGAGGTCGTGTCATGCGGAAAATGCAGGCCCACTCCGTCGCCGAGTTGGTGCGCTTGTGCGAAAAGCTGGGGATTCGCGGCCCTTAGAGGCTCAGATCTCCCACCTGCGTCTCCGGACGCCCGACGCGGGACCAAGGTCCCATATCGCGGTTTCCTCCCTGCTCCTACCGTCCTGACCATGGGAATCCGTGCCTTCGTGGGCGTCGTCGATGACGATGCGTCTGTGTGCAAGGCCCTCGCGCGGCTGCTGCGGAGTTCTCAAATGGACGTGGGGACTTATCGATCAGCCGATGCGTTTCTCCGTTCCTTGGCGGAGCGCAAACCGGACTGCCTGGTTCTCGATATCCGAATGCCTGGCATGACGGGGCTCGAGCTGCGCCAGCGCCTCCTCGGCCTGGGACATCGCATTCCTATCGTTTTCGTCACTGCGCACGCCGAGGAGATCCAGGAAGCGAGCACCGCCGCCGATGGGGTGGAGATTCTGCGCAAGCCTTGCGACGGCCAGGCGCTTCTGGACGCCATCCAACGTGCCATGAAGACGCCCGAGGAACGATAGTGGACCTGGCCGCCATGTTGGACCAAAGGCCCATAGCCATCTACCCGTGAGCTGACTAAAAATGTGCAGGTGCAGAGGCTGCCTTGCCACGGTTGCCTCATGGACTCAGTGCGGATCGCCTGATGCCGAACCGCGTGGAGGTATCCCATGAAGCTGCTGCTGATTGCCCCGGCCGGTCTGGAAGTGCAGGGGGTCAAAGGGAAGCACGTGCATCACCTGAACCTCGCCGTGCTTGCCGCCCTGGCCGAGCCGTACTTCGACGAAATCCAGATCGTCGAGGAAGCGTTCGAGCGCCTCGATTTGAACCAGGCGGCCGACCTCGTGGGGATCACGATGATGAGCTGCCAAGCTCCCCGGGGTTACTGGATCGCCGATCACTTTCGGCGCAGGGGCATCCGAGTGATCTGCGGGGGAAGTCATGCTTCTTTCATGTCGGACGAATGCCTGGAGCATTTCGATTCGGTGGTGATCAACGAAGCAGAGATGATCTGGAAGCAGTTGATGGCTGACTTTGCCGCAGACCGTCTGCAGCCCGTGTACCACACTACCGCGCTCATCGACCTGGCCGAGCTGCCCATGCCGCGCAAGGACTTGTTCCGGAACGGCGGGACTTTCAATGCCATGGTCGCTCAGACCGGACGCGGCTGCCCGCTGGGTTGTAACTTCTGCACGGTCACCCTCATGTACGGCCGTACCTTCCGCACCCGGCCGGTCGAGCATGTGGTCGAGGAGATCCGGCGCTACCCGGCCAGATTCTTCTTTTTTGTCGACGACAACATCTTTCTGTCCCACAAATACGCTTATGAGCTTTTCGAAGCTCTGATTCCCTTGAAGATCCAATGGGGCAGCCAGGCTTCCCTCGAGCTCATCTGCAAGGACGAAGAGCTCTTGCGGCTGGCGGCCCGCTCGGGGTGCCTCAGCCTGTTCGTCGGCTTCGAATCCGTGGACCAGGAGACGTTGAACAAGGCCCACAAGTCCTTCAACAAGGTGCACCGCTTCGACGCCAACATCGCAAAGATCCGCAAGGTCGGTATCAACGTCGTCGGGGCCTTCATCGTCGGCTTCGAAACGGACACGCTCGACACCTTCCGGAAAATCTACGATTTCGCCCTGCGCAACCGCCTGGCCATGGTGAACATGGGCATCATGACGCCATTCCCGGGCACCGAGGTCTTCACGAACGTCGAGCGTGAAGGCCGGATTCTGGACCGCAACTGGGAGCACTATACGGGCGCTAATTTGGTGTGGGATCACCCACAGCTCGGCAAGGACGAGTTGGAGCAAGGGTACCTGGAATTCCGACGCCAGTTTTACAGTGGGCGCTCGATCGCCAAGCGGTTCTGGGCCAACCGCAGGCACCCGTTGTATTACCTCGGCATGAACTTCATCCACTGGCTGCGCGCCTACCACAACCCCCACATCGGGGTGAAGTATCCCTCGGTGGAGCCCCGGGATTTCCGCATGCTGCCGGGGCGAGCGGCGGTCGAAGTCCTACGCAGCGACTTCTCGTCCGACCAGCGGAGAGTGGGAGCGCAGTCGTGAAGGCGGCAGTGAGTCTGGCGCAGCGAGGGGCCCGGAACTCCGCAGGATCCGTGCGGCGCGAGGGCTCCCGGGCCTCGGTTGCCTGGCGGTCCATCGTGGCGCGGTACCAGAAGTCCGATCCTCGTCGCGCGCTCTGGCAGGTCGCCAACACATACGTACCGTACGCGGCGCTCTGGTATCTCATGTATCGGAGCCTGGAGATCTCTTATTGGATCACTCTCGCTCTCGCGCTCGTGGCAGCGGGTTTCTTGGCGCGCATCTTCATCGTCTTTCATGACTGCGGACACGGCTCGTTCTTCCAGTCGCGCGCCAAGAACGACTTGCTCGGATTCATCTCCGGAGTGTTGACCTTCACACCATACCACTACTGGCGTCATACCCACGCCGTTCATCACGCCACAGCGGGGAACCTGGATCGCCGCGGCGTCGGCGACATTTGGACGATGACCGTGGAGGAATACCGGCACGCCTCGCTCTGGCTGCGCCTGCGCTACCGATTCTATCGCAGCCCCGTGCTGCTTTTCCTGCTGGGCCCGGTCTGCGTCTTCCTCGTCGAACAGCGCGTGGGTTCGTTCAAGGCCGGATGGCGCTGGCAGCAGAGCGTGCAGTGGACGAATCTCGCCATCCTCGTTCTGGCGCTGACGCTGAGCGCTGTCATGGGATTCAGGGCCTACTTGGCTATCCAGCTCCCCATCATCAGTGTCGCGGCGATGGTGGGTGCGTGGCTCTTCTACGTCCAACACCAGTTCGACGGTGTCTACTGGGAGCGCCGGAAGGATTGGGACTACTATACGATGGCCATGAAGGGGAGCTCCTTCTACAAGCTGCCGAAGGTCTTGCAGTGGTTCAGCGGCAACATCGGCTTCCATCACATCCACCACTTGAGTCCACGCATCCCCAATTACGCCCTGGAGCGGTGCCACCGGGAGAATCCTCTGTTCCAGCAAGCGAAGGTCTTGAGCCTTCGAGAGAGCTTGAGGACCATCCGCTATCGTTTGTGGGACGAGAAGCGGCAGAAGCTCGTCGGGGTCGGCCTCGCCTGGCTTTGACTCAAAGCATCCTCCGAAGGAAGCACCCGAGGGCGATGGCGCAGGTGGCGTCCACGTCTCCCACGCCTCTGGCCGTTCACCAGAGTACCTCCTCATCGCTGATCTGCTCGACCGAGCGCCTCCGTGCGCGGATCGGTCTGGACGGTCGGTTCGCTCTCGGTCCGCCGCTGTGAATCGCTCTACACCTGCGGCCCCCGCCCGCCGCTAACGCCGGCAGCGTGCCGCGTTGTTCCCCCTACCTCCGCATGATGAGGTGGCACAGCGCTTGAGAGGCGGAGTAAGGAACCGCCCTCGCGAGATGTCATTGGGTCGACCAGGAGGTACTCTTCGATGCGTCGCGCTTCGTTCATTCCCGTGCTTGGCCTGGCACTGCTGACGAGCAGCATCTCCTGGGCCGAGCCCCCCAGCAACGGTTACATCGGCATCTTCGGGGATGCCGCTGGCACCCAGTGCTGTTTCTCCTTGCCTCCGGTACAAACCGGCAACGACAAGTTCTTTGTCTTCTACGTCTCCGGCGGGGCGGCTGCCGCCGGAATCTCCGGCGCGGAGTTCAAGATCACCTTCGAGCCGGCGTTCTCCGGCTCGATCCTCAACTTTGCACCGGCCCAGGGCATCCACGTCACCTCCGGCGATCCGCTCGACGGCGGTGGCTTCCTCGGAACCAACAATCCGAACCAGTGTTTGACCGACACCGGCATGGCCGGCGACAAGATCCTGCTCGGCGAGATCCACGTGAAGGACCTTTACGCCGAGCACCGGATCACCGTGCGGGCGAGCGACACCCCCATCAATCCCAACTTCGCCTGCCCGTCCGTTTTCCTCTGCGACGGTCCGGCGTCGACGCAGGTGGCCCTGACCCTCAGCGCGGGCGATCCGGCGCTCGGCGGCGAGGATCCGGTGGGCTTCGTCTCGACGGTCAACAGCTCGTCGTGCGCCGGAACGTCCTGCGGCTTCGTCGCCACCGAGCCGACCAACTGGTCGACGGTGAAGGAACTCTTCCGCTAGGAACACGCCTCCCGGTTCACCAGGCGCGGCCGCGCCGTCCATGGACGGCGCGGCCGCTGTGCTTGTGCGCCCAGTGGGCGCTGACTCGAAGATGGATTTCCTTCCGGGGTTGGTCAGGGGCTGATGCTGAGGCACGCAGCCTGAACCAGAATGGACCAGGATGTGTTCGTGCTAGGGCCTCGAGGCGGCGATGAGGAGGAGAAGCGGTCGGCCGATGTACTTCTTACCCCTAGGTATCTGGGCTGCCAGGTCGGCGTCGCCGCGGTATTCTTGCACGTCGAGGTCGCGGAAGCCGGCGCCATCGATGGCGCCGACGAAGTCCTGGACGGTGTGAGGTTCCGCCCCTAGGCGGTATTCGATACCATCCCTCTCGAAGTTCGCCTCGATCCCAGCGGCGACGAGCTCGGGATGGAAGGCGGAGAACACCAGCCGGCCGCCGGGTCGTAACACTTCGAGGGCGGCAGCGAAGAAGTGGCCCGGATCGCCCAGATGCTCAGACACGAGGGCGCAGAGCACGGCGTCAAAGAGGCCCGGCCCGACAGGGAAACCCACCTGCAGATCCGCCTGCACGAGGAGTCGGCCGGCATCGGCGCGATGGGCGATGCGCAGCATGCCGAGCGAGAGATCGATGCCGACGACATGCGCTCCCAGGGCCTCGATGGCGCCGAGATTGGCGCCGGTGCCACAGCCGGCGTCCAGGATCCATTCGCCCGGTCGCGGCCCGAGCGCCCGCAGCGTGTGCCGCCGATCCAGCGCCAC
>Ga0075418_10008531_pt1 | contig 11486 bp, 3 predicted proteins | sample SoiMetdeltSBSDD2_FD_81776 | JGI IMG/M metagenome (GOLD analysis project Ga0075418, IMG submission 81776) | Bulk soil microbial communities from a Populus tree surrounding site in Tennessee, USA - Soil MetaG P. deltoides SBSDD2 | ecosystem: Environmental > Terrestrial > Soil > Tree plantation...
AGTCGGCTCATAAGCGTCATCCAACTGTTTCTTTTTTTCTGTTACTGCATAAAATGCATTCGTAATTAAATTGAGAATAACCCTGCCGATATCCTGGGGAATTATATTGATGAGTCCAATGCTTTCATCAAATTCCGTTTGCATGGTCGCATTAAAATTCTTATCCTTTGCCCGTAAGCCATGATAAGCTAACCGCAAGTATTCATCTGCTAATGCATTAATATCGGTTGGTTCTTTTACACCGCTGCTGCTACGGCTATGCTGCAACATTCCTTTTACAATTGCATCGGCTCTTTTCCCATGATGACTTATTTTTCGTTCATTCTCGGCAATATCATTTAATATTTCATCTTCTAATTGTTCATCTCTTTCACTTTTGTTTTTTGCCTTTTCATTTTTTAATTCCTCAATCAGTTCTGCATTTAGTTCCGAAAAATTATTAACGAAGTTTAACGGGTTTTGAATTTCATGTGCAATGCCGGCAGTGAGTTCACCAAGCGAAGCCATTTTTTCTGATTGGACAAGTTGTGCCTGGGTAGATTTTAATTCGGACAATGTGCTCTCAACAAGTTCTTTTTCTTCTTTTAATTCTTTTGTACGTTCGGTAACTTTTTCTTCAAGGATTATTTTTTCTTTTTTTAATGTTCTTGTCCGCCATTTAATAAATGCCCATATCAAACCCATTAATGAAAGAGCATATAAAGTATAAGCCCACCAGGTTTGCCACCAGGGCGGTAAGATTGTAAGCTTTATTGCTTTTTCTGACCTTAATCCATAGCTGCTCCATACCTTTATCCGGAATGTATAATGACCAGGTGGAACATTAAAATAATAAGCCGTTTTCTGCTGCTCCACAATTCGCCACTCTGTCTCATAGCCTTCCAGCATATATTGAAGAATATTATTTTCCGGATCAGCATAATGTATAGCAGCAAAATCAATTGAAAAAATATTCTGATTGTGATGCAATCTTATTTCTGTTGCTTCTTCAATAGAACCATTTAAAGGATTGCTTTTTGCCTGAGTGACAGATTTTCCGTTGACCTTTAAACCGGTTAACAAAATAACAGGCGGAGTATTATTAATAACCTGCCTGGGAAAGAAAGAATAATAACCATTCGCATTTGCAAAGAATAATTTTCCGTCAGCTGTCTTCCATGCTTCATTCTTTACCTCTGGAAAAGCGGTTTTGCCAAATTTTCTCCCATAAATGCAAACCTCTTTTTTCAATATATTGATCCGGAAAAGGCCCAATGAGGGAGAACTTCCCCATATAATACCGTCGTTGTCTTCAATGAGCCCTGTTATACGTGCAGTTTGTAACCGGGTTTCATCACTTGCAAATAATGAAAAATTACCATCGCCTTTATTCCTTTTGTACAGGCCATGATCAGTACCCACCCAGATGGTGCCTTTTGTATCTTCATAAATTGTAAATACACTTAAGCCTTGCAGGTAATGCCTGAATGAATTTGTTTTCGGATCAAATGAGTTTATTCCACCTCCCGATGTTCCCAGCCATATATTTCCAGCTTTATCCATATGAGATGTGATCAGGGTATCTGCACTGATGCTTGTGCTATCGCTTCTGTCAACACGTACCCTGTATTCACTAAGGTTGCCACTCAAACTATCCAGTATATAAAATCCAATGCCTGCTATATAGAATTTCCCATGCTTGTCATGGATTATAGAACTGCTTTCAATAGGCTTACCTGTGCTTTTTTGGGTATACGGAGCTTTTGTGAAAATGCCGCTGATGGAATTAAAAAAATAAACCCCCTTAAATGTGGCAAGCATATATATTCCATGCTCCAAGGGACAAATGGAATTAATATCAATGAAATTATTAGTGGAAGGATCCACCACATAACGGGTGATATTTTTACCATCTTGTTTATGCAAATCAATTTTTGCCATACCAGTCCCAAATCCTGTCCATAATGTACCTGGTGGATCTTCTGCAAGAGACCTTACCCACTCATTTAAAATAAAGACGGCCGAAAAACTTGTTTGCAAAGGATCCACCCGAAAAAGATTACTGTTTTCGGTAGCTATCCATAGTGTTCCGTCACGGGAAGTAAATGCACACCAGCTTGTACTGTCTGTGAATCCCTGCGGACTTGTCTTATCCGCTCTGAAATGATTTATTTCTTTAGTATCAGGATCATATCTTACTAATCCTTCCAGGTATGTTCCAATCCATATGTTGCCTGTTATATCTTCGGTAATGAATGTGATATGATCAAACAATTGTCCTTCTTTTAACGGGGGTCTGCTTAATTTTTCAGGATGAGCAGGGTTATAAGCGAGCCGTTGGAATGTTCCTGTTTCTCTATTCATTATATGTAATCCATCACCCTGCGTACCGACCCAAAAAACGCCTCTGCTATCTTCAAAGATGGCCCTGATCTTATTGTTAATAAGAGTTTGTGGATTATTAGCATCATGCAAATAGCGGGTAAATGTTCCTGTCGCTCTATTGAACTTATTTAAACCACCTTTTTGTGCTGTATCAAATGGAACTCCCGTACCCACCCATAATACACCTGCATGGTCTTCATACAATGCCCTTACTATATTATAGCTAAGGCTTGTAGTGTCATTATCAAGATGTGAGTAACAAGTAAAGCTTCCTGTCTTTTGATCAAGATTATAAAGACCTTCGCTGGTACCTATCCATATTGAATTCAAATGATCAACGATAATACTACTGGCATATCCAGCTTTACACGGACTATTTCGATTAAACCGGTAATGAGTTGAAATACCTGTGAGCGGATCCAATTTATCAACGCCTTCATTTACCGGGAGCCATATATTGCCCGATGAATCTGCCGTAAAACATTCAAAGTTGGAAGGAGCTATTGAATTGCTGTCCTTCGGATCATTCCTGTAAGTTTTCATCCTGTATCCATCATACCGGATAAGACATGAGTTGTTTTGGTCACAAAACCATATATACCCCCATTTATCCTGCGTTATACCCATAATTTTTCCAATTGAAATTTCATTGGTTCCCGCAACAAGATTAAATTCTAATGGTGTTTTTTGAGCATGGCTTTTTATTGAAAATAAAAACAGGGGTATAAAAAAATATAAGTAATGGATTGGTTTCATTCAAATAAAAAATATTTTTTTACCAAGTACTTAATGCTGTCAGCTTGATAATAAAAGGACAAAGAATTCTGTTTCTTCTCCTTCTTTTGTATTGACTTTTATTTCTCCGCCATGTGCTTTTACAATATCATAACTCAAGGATAAACCCAATCCAGTTCCTTGCCCTGTTGGTTTAGTAGTAAAGAACGGTTGAAAGATTTTATCCAATACTTTTTGAGGAATACCATTGCCATTGTCTTTCACTTTTATCTCTATTCTATTGGCGATCTTTTTTGTGCTGACTAAAACAGTCGGCTCATAAGCGTCATCCAACTGTTTCTTTTTTTCTGTTACTGCATAAAATGCATTCGTGATCAAATTGAGAATAACTCTGCCGATATCCTGTGGAATTATATTGATGGGTCCAATGCTTTCATCAAAATCAGTTTGCATGGTTGCATTAAAATTTTTATCCTTTGCCCGTAAGCCATGATAAGCTAACCGTAAATATTCATCAGCCAATGCATTAATATCTGTTGGTTCTTTTATTCCACTGCTGCTACGACTATGCTGCAACATTCCTTTTACTATTGCATCAGCTCTTTTGCCGTGGTGAAGGATTTTTTCGAGATTTTGTTTTATGTCGCTGGCAATGATCTTTGCTTCATCAGTATCTCCCTCATCTAATTCGGTTTTCATTTCATCAATTAACTCATGGCTTACTTCCGAAAAGTTGTTCACAAAGTTTAAGGGGTTTTGAATTTCGTGTGCAATACCTGCGGTGAGTTCACCAAGGGAGGCCATTTTTTCGGATTGAATCAACTGAGCTTGTGTAGATCGCAATTCATGGTATGCCTTTTCAATTTCTTTCGCCTGGGTCAATTCTTTCATTTGGGTTTTTTGCCTTTCGTTACGGATGATTCGTTGCCTTTGCATCCGGTAGATGGCAAAAATTATAGCGAGCAACAACAATCCATATATAGTGTAGGCCCACCATGTGCGCCACCACGGGGGATTTATTATTATGGTAATAGAAGTTCCTTCTTCATTCCAAACGCCATCATTGTTTGTTCCTTTCACTCTAAAGACATAGGTACCGGGATCAACATTGGTATATGCAACATAGCGCCTCGATCCGCTGTTAACCCAATCTTTATCTACCCCCTGCAGTATATAGCGGTATTGATTTTTGGTTGGATTATAGAAGCTTAAAGATGCGAATTCGAATGAGAAATAATTCTCGTCGTGATCGAGTAAAATTTTTTTTAATTCAGTAGCCCCATTAACGATTTTATCGAACAGTTTAAATTGGGTAATAACTACAGGCGCTTTATTATTATTTACTTTCAATTGAAGCGGATCAAAAAAATTAAATCCATTGTTGCCGCCAAAATATATAGTACCATCGCTACTCTTCAGGCAAGAACCCTTACTCAGGTCTCCACCTTCACCCGCCGCAAATACGTTGCTTTGCAATCCATCCTTATCGTCGTAATTTGTAAAAGTTCTGGCAACAGGATCAAATCGTGAAAGACCATTGGAAGTCCCTAACCAAAGCTGCCCTTTGTTGTCTGCTATAATTGAATACACATTATTATCGGGAAGACCATGTTTGTTTGTAAAAGTTGTAAAATTCTCTGTTTGGTAATTAAAATGACTGAATCCCCCTCCTATAGTGCCAACCCAGAGATTTCCCGTAGCGTCTTCGAAGATACTTTTAACAATATTCTGGCTGATGCTGGTAGAATCCCTCGCATCATGCATATAGTGTTTAAAGGTTTTGGTTTTTTTATTATATCTATCAGTCGCATTGCTGCCAAACCCAATCCATATATCATCCCTTGAATCGGCAAAGAGAGTTATTGCTGTATAGTCACTAATACCACTCTTGTCTGCGGGATTATGGTAGAAATGTTCAACAAACTCTCCTTTTTTTTCGTCGAAACGTTTAAGACCGTTACCTGTACCCACCCAAAAAAAACCTTCACGATCCCTGGCAATTGAAAAAACAAGTACCCGATGGCCGGAATAATCCTTTTCATTGGGGTGGTAGTGAATACACTCGCCTGTTTGTTTATTTAGCCGTGATAAAACTTCACCGTTGCAAACCCAAAGAAAGCCCTGCCGGTCATCCAGGAATGCCATAACCGTATCCGACCTCAGCGTTTTAGGATTTGTACGATTATGCCTGAAATGAGTAAACTGGTCGGTTTTTTTGTCCCAACGATTCAATCCTCCTCCATAGGTACCGATCCACACAATACCAGGCGCGTCTTCAACTAAAGAAGTAACAAAATTATTGCTAAGAGAATTTTTAATATTTGGATCATGACGTCTTAGCTCAAAGGATTTCGAATTCAGGTTTACTTTACCGAGTTTTCCTCCCCATACACCTACATATAAGATCCCCGCGCTATCAATATGTAATGAATTAACAAGATCGGCACCTAAGCTGTAGGGGTCATTTGAATCATGCAGATACCTGGTAAATGTATTCCGGTCGCTGCTGAGTTTATTCAATCCTTTGCTGGTACCGATCCATAGGTTTCCTTGTGCATCTTCTTTTATGCTCCCAGGCGACCATGGACCCATTTGGTTAGTGCTAATAGAACGAATGTCTTTCGGATCATGCAAGTAACGTTTAAACTTACCCGTCTTTCTGTCAAAACTATTCAATCCATTAGCCGTTCCCATCCACAGGATACCTTCATGATCTTCAAAAATACACTGTACAATATGGCTACTTAAACTATCGGGGTGAGCTGGATCAGGCAGGTAACTTTTAAAACTTACTTTGGCAAGTTGACCGGTTTTTTTTTCCAGGATTAATTTATGTAGTCCTGTTGAATTTCCAATCCATAGATCACCAGCCCGGTCTTTGTAAATACAGTGTACACCCTTTATATGATAGCTCTCGGGCAAAAAAATGCCTTTCTTCCTATCGAAGCGGCATAAGCCCCCGGCAAAACTCCCCGCCCACATCATTCCATCACTGTCTTCATGAATGGCAGAAATGTTCCGGTCCGCGAATGCTGCATTTGGAGTAGGTTTAAAGCGGGTAAACTTTTCCGTTGCCCTGTCAAATCTACACATGCCGTCGCCTGTACCCAACCATATAGATCCGTCTCCATTTCGATCTTCCCAAATGGTGTATATGCCATTTTGAGAAATTGAACTGGAATCAAACGGATCAAATTGGTATTTCGTAAATGAATAACCATCATACTTATTTAAACCCTCCCATGTGGCAACCCAAATATATCCTTTGCGATCCTGAAAAATACCCGTTACACCATGGCTGGAGAGGCCTTCTTCCATACCTACATTTTCAAAATGCAAACTTTCACTTTGAGCAAGGGTGTTTTGTCTGGCATTTAAAAGTATAAGCAGACAAAATATTACTGACTTATAAAAAATTCTCATTGCTAGATTTCTAATAAATCGGTCAATACCCCGGGTTTTGCACCAGGTTGCGATTAACGGCCAATTGGTCGTCGGGAATGGGATATACGAGATACTTTGGATCACTCACTTGATTTTTCTCCTGGAATGGCAAAAGAAATTTTTTAAAACGGATCATGTCCTGTCTCCTCCAGCACTCCCACCACATTTCTCTTCCCCTTTCATCATAAACATCATCAAGTGTCACATTCAACAGCGCTGAAGCGCCCCGTGACGGATGTGTACGAATCGCATTTACAATTAATTTAGCAGTGCTGCCATAGGGCCCTGTGTTTGTTCCTGCACCTCCTCTGAGTATTGCTTCGGCTTTCATCAATAATACATCAGGCAAGCGGAAAAAAACAAAATCATTATCCGGGCTGAATAGATTTGCCCAGTCAGGTAAATATTTTACAGGTCTGATCCCGGTAACTTCCAAGTTTGTACCGGTTTCAAGATTTCTTACTTCGGGAATAAAGATCAAAGGCGCACCGGTGCGGTCGGATAAAGGTGCCCCGGTAAAATAATCGTATTGTTGTCCAATAAGAAATCCCACGTTAATTACATTAGCCGGGTTGGGTGGTAAACCTGCTGTGGAATAGACCATTCCTCTTCTTTTATCGAATGACTCAAACTTATCATAAAAGGCAGATAAAGTTGCACAGCCGTTAAGACCGACTCCGTGATTATAATGCAGCGACAACAGCCAGGCAAAAAAAATGAAATTATTTGGAGTAGAACCGGACTCGTTCAAAAGCGTATAAATATTTTCTTTACCCGATAATGTGTTATCAGGAGCAAAATTGTCAAAGTAGTGTGTGCTGAACCTAAAAGTGCCACTATTAATAATTTCATCGGCAAGGAATATCACTTTATTCATATCCGCAACCTTGGGAGCGGGGTTAGCCCGGTTTTCATATACCGCCTTATTTAAATAGCATTTCATCAATAAAACTCTGGCGGCATATTTATTTGCTTTGCTTACAGGGCCAGGAGGTAAATTGTTATCAATAGAATTTAATTCGCTAATAATATAATTTAAAGCCTCTGTTCCTCTTCTTACCTTGGCCATTTGAATTACGCTTTCACCGGGTTCACGATAAGGAACCTGGTCGAACAAATCGAGGAGTTGGTACATCACCCACGCCCGGACGAATCGTGCTTCAGCTTGTTCCTGCGCAGTTGGGTTATACCTCAACAGTTCAGTCGCTGCATATATAATTCCGTTTAAGCCTTTGAAACACTCACCTATTTCCTCGTGATTAGATGTCCACTTCTGCTGATGAAGTGCTCTCCACATCCCGTTATCATCCCAGTCGGTACCTCGTGTAGGAAATATGGCTTCGTCTGTGCAAAGCTCCTGTAAAGGAAAAACGCGAAAATGACTTGCAAAAACCAGCTCCATTGAATTATAGAGGCTTTGCAATAGAATTGCCGTATTGGCATTATTTCCGGCAACAGTCCCTTGGGTAGTGTCCCCCAGAAATCTTTCATCAAGTTTTGAGCATCCATTGATGATCGTGACTCCAAAGACAATGAACAATACTGATTTTCTTTTCATGAACACTTTTCTTTTGTTTACAGCAAAAAATTTATTCCGAAAATTATGGTTCTTGACGAAGGATATTCCAGGAAATCAATTCCTAATGAAGGAATACCCTTTATACTTCTGTCAGAATTTATTTCCGGATCAAATCCCGGGTATTTCGTTATTATGAATAGGTTTTGACCTGTTATATAGATATTGGCCTCTTTAAGAACTTTCTTTATTGTTCCCAGATTATAATCAAGGGTAATACTTGCCATTTTTAAATAATTGCCTTTAAATATAAATCTTGATGAATGTGATTGTGATGGATTGGCAAGCGATTCTTTTACCGGGCTTTTGAATATTGATGAACCAATATTACTACCCACATTAATTCCTCCAACATTCAACACAGACATGAGAGGAGTGAAATAAATATTTTGTCCAAATGCGCCATACAAGTTCGCAGTAAGAGATAATTTTTTATAATGAATGACGAAGTTGAAGCCCAATAAAGTTTTAGGGTTAGCATCACCTAGATGATAAAACGTGGCGCCACTGTCTGCATAATTTGAAAGTCCAGTGGCCTTATCAATCTCTATAAATTTGCGGGTAAAAAATGTGTTCATTGGGAATCCGTTCTCGATTATTTGAGTAGCACCACCAACATATCCCGTATAAACAGGTGCAGGAAGCCCGGAAACATTGTTTTTTAAAAATGTTGCATTGATGCTAAGATCAATCCGAAAATCTTTGCGGCTAATGATCGATGTATTGATCAGCACTTCCAATCCTTTATTCCGAATTTCTCCATCGAGATTTATCCATCGGGACGGTGCATCTTGAGGTGCTGGTTGAATAGGAGGGCTAGGAAATAACAAATTAGTAGTGGCTTTATTGAAATAATCAAGTGTTCCTGAAATCCTGTTGTTGAATATTGAAAAGTCCAAACCAATATTATATTGCCTGTCAGACTGCCATTTTAGATCGGGATTTGGATTGTTGCCCTGCCGAAGAAGACCCCCATCAAAAAAAGAATATCGTGTTTGTGCAGAGCCTGCAGGAAATTCCTGGTTACCAGTCTTGCCCCAACCAGCCCGAAGCTTTAATGAATTAATGAGATCGATTTTAAAGAACTTTTCTTTATTGATAATCCATGCCGCGGCAAAAGATGGGAAATAACCGTAGCGATTATTTTCGCCAAATTTAGATGAGCCATCAGCTCTTAATGTAGCGGTCAATAAATATTTCTCTTGATAATTTAAAATGGTTCTTCCAAAATAAGATTGTAGATCAGAAGTGGGATCGGCATAAGAAGAAATGTTTCTCCCGACTAGATCAGAATACTGTATATAGTTAGTATAATCCAAACCAAAATTCCCAAACCCTGTTCCTGTTAGTCCATTTCCGGATGCTGAGAATCCTTTTCTTTTAAAATTTGTGTATTCGAAACCTCCAACGGCATTCAGCTTTAGACCCGTAAATATTTCTCTGTTAAAAGTTAGCGTATGAGTGATTTGCCTTGTGACAAGTTCATTATTCCTAACGGTGGCCAAACCTGGTTGCTGACTCGGAGGCATAACATCCTGGTGCACGGAAGATCTTATAATGCCGATGCTGTAGTTGATGCTGAACAATAATTTGTATTCAAGCCAATCAGTTATTTTAAAATAAGGAGAAACACTGCCAAGTATGGTTGTCACCTTCAGATTATTTCGCATCAACTCAAGTTGGGCAAGCGGGTTACCATCATAGATTCGCCGATAGGTTCCATCAGCATTTCTTAATGAATCAGTAGGATTCCATTTCAATGCATTAAAAAGGATGCTCCCTGATTCGGTCCCAACTAGTGTTTGTGACCCATTTGATGGATCAAATTGTATACCTATTGATCCATCCTGTATATTCTGGCCGGAATAAAGATTAATATCCAACCCAAGTTTTTTACTTTCCAGGAATTTAAAACTGGTGGAAACGTCTATCCCATATTTTTTAAACCTGCTGAATTTTAGAATGCCCTCATTGTTCAATACATTCCCCGATACCCTGTATTTACCGTTTTCGTTTCCGCCGCTAAGGCCGACCGTATAACTACTTTGAAAACCACTTTGCAAAATAGCATCAAATGCATCTGTATTACCACCTTTATCAAAAGAACTGTTTACGCCATAATATTGTATTGCTTCTCTGAATTCTGAAGCATTTAATACTTCTACCTTTTTTAAAATCGAAGAGATGCCGGTTGACATCCGTACTGTAATTTTGGGCTGACCTGTTTGCCCTTTCTTCGTATTAATGATCATAACGCCATAGGCAGCTCTTGATCCATAAATAGCCGTAGCTGATGCGTCCTTCAATACATCAATAGAAGCGATATCATCAGGATTAATAAAATTCAATGGATTGATCCCTGCTTGCAAGGTTCTTCCATCCAACGGAACACCGTCTATTACAAATAAAGGCTGACCTGTACCACTAAGTGACGAGTTGCCTCTTACTTTTATAGTCGCAGCTCCGCCGGGTTGGCCATTATTATTTGTTATTTGCAAACCGGGTACTTTGCCGAGCAACAGTTGATCTGGCGAGGTAAAAATGCCCTTATTGAAATTCTTTTCTGAAACGGATGCCACTGCACCAGTAAGATCTTTTTTCTTTGCAGTACCATAGCCAATTACAACCACTTCATCCAGATTCGCTATTGTTTCGGCAAGTGAAATATTCAATTCGGTTTCGTTTCCTACCGCGACTTCCAGGGTTTGGTAGCCAACGTAAGAAACTTTTATAATGTCCCCACGTTTGGCATTTATAGTAAAACTTCCACGGGCATCTGATACAGTTCCATTATCTGTTCCTTTTACTTCTATGGTTGCTCCAACGAGTGGACTATTTTTTTTATCTGTTATTTTACCCTTGATGAGTTGCTGGGAAAATATGGAGCCACTGAAAAATATAAGAACGCATAATAAGAAAAAAGATAAACTGCAACGTTCAAAATAAATGCCTCTCATAAACCGTTTTGTATTTAGTAAGGTAAGAAAAAGCAATCAAATTCCGTATTTGCTTTGGCTTTAAACTCAGCACTTTTCCCTGCGTTGCCTCTACGTTCAACTCTACCATTTATCTTTCATCACTCCACAAAATACATATCGATACTCCCTTTATTCTTTGCTTCAATTTTTCCACGGTGTACACAATTGAATTGCTCTTTAATTAACTCATAAGTTTGTTCCGATATATTGATCTTTCCCGGAACTCCGGATTGTTCCATTCTTGCTGCAAGATTCACTGTATCGCCCCAGATATCATACTGAAATTTTTTTATTCCTACCACACCAGCAACAACAGGACCGGTATGAATACCGATACGTAATTCAAAATAAGGTTTGTTTGATGATACTCTTCCCTGTTTCAGTTTTTC
>Ga0075418_10008536_pt1 | contig 11484 bp, 9 predicted proteins | sample SoiMetdeltSBSDD2_FD_81776 | JGI IMG/M metagenome (GOLD analysis project Ga0075418, IMG submission 81776) | Bulk soil microbial communities from a Populus tree surrounding site in Tennessee, USA - Soil MetaG P. deltoides SBSDD2 | ecosystem: Environmental > Terrestrial > Soil > Tree plantation...
AAGACGCCGGCGCGGTGACAAGAAATGCCGATGTCAGCATTCTTCATTTCGTCTCGAACGCGGTCGATCGGCACCAACCCAAGGTGTTCGATCCTGTCGCCGACGCCCAGCGCGGTCGCCAGCCCGAGCACGTCCTGGACCTTGTTGCCTTCGCCGACGAGGCGCAATCTGACCGGGATTTCGCCGGCGAGCTGAGCGATGGCCCGGACGGCCAAGGACAGATCGTAGTGTTCGGTAATCGTGCCGCAATAGAGAAGGACCAGCGCGTCCCGGCTCCGCGGCCAGACCTCAGACGGATCGCGGAGCGGGAAGAGCCGCTGATCGGGAAAGTTGTTCAGGATGAAAATTTTTTCTTTCGGAACACCCTTCGCCTCGAGATTGTCTCTCATGCTCTCGTTGACCGAAACCACTTGATGCGCAAAGGCGCAGCTGATTCGCTCCTGGATGCGAAGCATTCCGACGAGAAGCCGATTCGAGGCTCGTTGATCCCAACTCATGAAAAGTTCGGGCATCGGATCGTGGACATCCAGGATGACGCGTGTGCCGGTGAACCTCGGCACGAGCGCCGCCATAACCAGGATGTCGGGCATGTTGTGGATGTGAACGACGTCCAGTCGCGAACGCAGGTGCATCCAGGTCAGGGCCAATCCGCCGAGGACGCACGTCGCGAAGTATTCGAAAAAGTATCGAACAAGGCTGGCCCGCTTTCGACTGATCGGCAGTCGGTGCACCCATACGCCGTTCACCTGCGTCAATCGTGGCGCCGGCGCTCCCTGCGGCGTCTTCTCCGCAAGAGAAATGACGTGAATGTCGAACCCGGTCTCCGCAAGTGCCTCCGCCTCCCGTCGCACGCGCGGGTCGCGCAGGTAGCACGTGTGCGCGAGCATGGCGATCCGTGGTCGCCTCGAGGTACTAGTTCGCATATCTCTGAACCAGCTCCTGGGCGATTTTCTTGTGTGCTGCGCCGTCGCCGAAGAGTTCGACATGGGGACCGGTTGGTTCGAAGGTCGTGATCAGTTGTGCAATCCGGTCGGGATCCGGTCCGGTCAGGACTTTCCAGCCGGCGCGAGAGATGTCCGGGAACCACGAGAGCTCGATGAGTACGATGCACGGTTTCCCGAGCAGGTACGCCTCGCGGCGTACGCCACCGGAGTCGGTCAGGATCTTGTCCGCTCCGGCAGTCAACCGAAGGAAATCGACGTAGCCCATCGGCTTGCACAGCTCGATCCGGGATGTGGCGAGCAGGTCGGTAAGCCCAGTCTCTTGCAGGTTGCGGAGCGTTCTCGGATGCGCAGGAAACACCACGCGACGTCCGCTCCGTGCGATGCCTTCCATGATCGCCCGCAGCCTGCGCGGGTCGGTGAGGTTCTCCTCACGGTGAAGCGTCATGACCAGGTAGTCACCCCGCGTCGGCTGGATGTCGTACTTGGCCAGCGTCATCAGGAGAGCGTCCTTCATCAGATCGCCGGAGAGAACGATCCGATCGGGTTCATACCCTTCACGCTCCAGGTTGACCTTGTCCGTCTCGGTGCAACAGAAAATCACGTCCGCCAGGACGTCCGAAACACGCCGGTTGATCTCTTCAGGGTTGTTTCGTTCGATCGAACGAATTCCCCCTTCGACGTGCGCGAATGGAATGCGCAACCGGCTTGCTGCGATCGCCGCCGCCATCGTCGAATTGACGTCGCCATAGCTGAGGACGCAGTCAGGCTGCTCGGCCTCGAACACCGGCGCCAAGTCCTTGATCGTGTTGGCGAGAAACGTCGTCGCGCCGTTCGTGTTGGCGACCTGCAGGTGATAGTCGGGAGGCGGCAGCTCGAAGCACTCAAAGAAGGCTTGTGACATTTCGTAGTCGAAATGCTGGCCCGTGTGGATCAATTTCTCGTCGACGCCGCGGCACTTAAGCTCGCGGTTCAGCAGATACTCCTTGACGAAATTGGGCCGAGTGCCAACCACCGAACAGATTTTCACCGTTCACTCCAAATCATGTGAACTCACAAGCCAGCGACCGCGACGCGCCGTTGCCAGGCGCCGCGGCCGCCGGGAAGGTCCGTCTACGTGTTGTTCGAATAGAAGCGACGGATTTCCTGAGCGACGAGTTCGATCTGCTCATCGGACAGTTCCGGGAACATCGGCAGCGACAGGATCTGGCCCGACGCTTTCAAGGACACCGGGAAATCCGACTCGCTGTGATTCAGGTGCCGATAGGCATTCAGATAGGGCAGAGCGATTGGATAGTGCACGCCAGCCTCGATACCGCTGGCCTTGAGGAAGTCGCGCAAGGCGTCGCGAGTGCCTTCGGGAACTCGGATGACGTAGAGGTGGTAGACGGCCCGCACGTCGTCGAGTTCCTGAGGTGTGACAACCGCGTCGAGCCCCTTCAGCGCCTCGTTGTACTTGTAAGCGTTCTTTCGTCGGCTCTCCGTCCAACCATCGAGGTGCTGCAGTTTCACGCTGAGAATCGCCGCCTGCAGACCGTCGAGACGACTATTGATCCCTTCCAGGTCATGATCGTACTTTTTCGTGCGGCCGTGGTTCGCAAACATCCTCCCGGCGAGCGCCCACTCTTCGTTGTTCGTCACCAGCGCCCCCGCATCGCCGTACGCGCCGAGGTTCTTTCCGGGGTAGAAACTGAAGCACGTGATGTCGGCGAACGTCGAGATCGGCTCACCTTTGTAGGTGGCGCCGTGGGCCTGGGCGGCGTCGCCGACGATGCGCAGCGAATGCGCCTTTGCGATTCGCTGAATGGCGTCCATGTCGGCGGGCTGCCCATAGAGATGCACCGGGATGATCGCTTTGGTGCGGGGAGTGATCTTTTCTTCAATCTTTCGCACGTCGATCGTGTAGGTATTCGGATCGCAATCGACGAACACGACCTGCGCGCCCGCCATCTTGATCGCCTCAGACGTGGCGACGAAGCTGTTGGCGACGGTGATGACCTCGTCTCCCGCGCCGATGCCGAGAGCCCGGAGCGCGACAAACAGCGCATCCGTTCCGTTGGCAAGGCCGACGCAATGGCTCACTCCGCAATAACGGGCGAACGATTCTTCGAACTTTTTCACGTGCGTGCCGCCGACGAAGGCCGTTTCCTGGATCACGGCGCTGATCGCCGCGTCGATCTCCTGGCGAATCGACTGGTACTGCGCTTTCAGATCGACGAACGGAATGTTCATGGTTGCATTCAGACTTGGCATGTCAGTTCCCTTCAAAGACAGTAATGAGTGCTCGATCAACGGGCGACGGAATAAGGCAGTTCGGCAATCTGTCGGATGACACGTGCGGGGTTGCCAGCGACGACGGCACCCGGCGGCACGTCTTTCGCGACCACGGCTCCGGCTCCCACCAGCGCGTTTTCACCGACCACGACGCCAGGAAGGATGGTGACACTGGCGCCGATCTTGGCGCCCTTTCGGATGACGGGGCCGGCCAGCTGATCCTTCACCCCGGGCGAGAGCGGATACTTCGCGTTCGTGAGCACTACGTTCGGGCCGATCCAGCAGCCCTCTTCCAGGACGCTGAACTCCGGGATGAACGCCTGGGTATGTATCCGTACGCCGTTTCCAATCTCTACGTGGTGCTCGACGACCGACAGGGTTCCAATGCTGACGTTGTCACCGATGCGGTTGGACTCGCGAATATTGACCTTGTTGCCGGTCTGGAAGTTGCGTCCGATCACATTGCCGGCGTAGATGACGGTGTGCGAGCGAATCACCGCGTTCTCGCCGATGACCGTTTGAAGTTCACCCTCGCGCTTGCCGCGGGGTGGGGCGCCAACGATGCAAAAGTCCTCGATCGTCCATCCGCTGCCCATCTCGACGCTGTCGTAGAGTCGGTAGGTGTTCATGATGCAAGCCCCAGGCGGCACTTCTTCGGACGGAACCGCAGCTGGACGTCAGTATTCGTTTCGATCGATTCGTAGAGAGCGGTGATCAGTTCCAGGGACTTGCGCCCCTCCAGACCGTCCACCAACGCGGCCTTCTTCGTCTGGATGGACGCGATCACATCGCGCAGGTACTCGCCCAGGTTGTAGCCAAGCTTCGACGGGTTTTTTCCGAACCTTGCAATGACCTCGTCGTCGCTGGGCAGCTTCTCGTCGAAACTCCAGGTCGTGAGCTCATTCATGAAGAAGCCGCCAATGACGACGCTGCCCTTTTCGCCAAGGATGCTGATCGAACCCTCGAGGTCTTTCGGTCGAGTGGCAGTGGTCGCCTCGAGCACGCCCAGCGCGCCGGAGTTGAACTTGATCACCGCGACGCCGGTGTCTTCGCACTCGATCTTCACGAGCCGGGTGGAGGCCAGGCTCCGGACCGATTCGATCGGACCCATGAACCAGGTCAGCATGTCGATGTGATGCACCGCCTGGTTCATGAACACGCCGCCGTCGTGGGCCCACGTTCCGCGCCACGACTCCGAGTCGTAGTAGGCCTGATCGCGGGTCCATCGCAGCCGCACGGTGCCCAGCACCAGCCGTCCGAATCGCCCCTGGGCCAACGCTTCCCGCGCCTTCACGATCGGGAGGTTGTAGCGGTTCTGATGAACGACGAACAGCTTCGATCCATGGTGGTCGCAGGCCTCGATCATCCGATCCGCGTCCTCGAGTCGCAGCGCGAGCGGCTTCTCGACGACGATCGGACGACCGAACCGCGCCAGCTCGAGGACGTTGCCGCAATGTGCGCCGCTCGGGGTGAGAACACTGAAGACGTCGATCTTGTCGCCGACCGCCTGCATCATCTCGCGAACGCTCGAGAACGCGGGCGCGCCGTACTTCGCCGAAAAGTCCTGGGCACGCGACGGATTGAGATCGACGAAGGCGCCGATTTCCGCTTCATCCAGGTATTCGTGCAAGGCATGCGCATGCTTGCGCGCGATGTTTCCGCATCCGAGCAGCGCGAATCTGACTTTGCTCATTTCCCCAGTACTCCTGTAAAGCTGCCCGACGTGTCACAGATTCACTGTGATGGCGTCGTTGGTCAGCCGATGAGACTCGACCCGGACATCGCCGACGCGTCCCGGCCACTGCACGCGCACGCTCCCCGCCGGGCCGTTCGGAGGGGACCAAGTTGACGTTACCGTTACGCGCTGTGATTCCGCGTCGGTGGAGAATTGGACCGAACGGCGCCAACGAAACCAGTTCACGGCTTCTTGCGCCGTCGCGAACCATGCCTGATCGTCACGACCGACGTTGTCGATCAGTTGCTGGTAAAAGCCGCTCCACTGACGCTCGGGAGCGAGGCTTCGGTCATGCCAGTTCACCACCACCGTGCCGCCGTATCGTTGGGCATTGGAGATCACCTGCTCGCACACACTGGCTGCGTCCCGGCGGCGAAGACCCATTCGGTTCGGGTAGAAGAGCGCCGAGTCCATGATCGACATCGGCAGTTCCAGCAATCCCGATGTTCCCGGGAGCCGGAAGACCTGGGATGTTCCCGCCTTGTATCCAACCGCGTCGTTGTAGCCGCAGGTGGAGTCGTATTCGAACCCGGCCGCTTCGAGATGCGCGGGAGCGTCGGCCGCAAAGTAGAGCCAGTGCATCCGGACGCCCGCGGTGGTTCGTCCCGTAATCGCGAGCAGCTCCCCCATTTCCGACCGTCCCGCATTCCCGTCGGACCATGCGTCAATGCCGTGGACGGCCAGTTCGTTTCCCCTGGCGGCTACCTGTTCGGCTTCGCGACGGACTTCACTCGCCTGATACTTCACAGCCCGGCGCGTTTCGATGGTTCCGTTTGCCGGCACTCCGGGACGGCCCTTGAACGGAACCAGAAAGAATGTCGAGCGTCGCCCTTTCTCGAGGCGCGCGTAATCGTCGAATGGATCCCAGAAATCGTTCTGGAGTCCCAGAAAGACGAGAGGCAACGAAAGAACCGCGCGCCAGTTCCGCAGGGCCTCCGATAGCGATCGCTCGCCGCGCGCGAGGTCCACGGCCGTGCCGATGGAACCGCGAACGAGGAAGCCAGCGAGCGTTCCATCGAACTTATGCCGCCTGATGCCGAAAAAATCGACATCGTGCGTGAGACAGCACACGAATCGATAGTCGTGCGGTCGCGGCGGTATTTCGAGAAAAGGCACACCGGATTCCGACCGCAGCTGCCGGAGCAGCGCGATGTGCAGCTCCAGCGTTGGAGTCAACGCGTCGGAGGGCGGTTGCCCTTGATTAAGCAGGAATCCAATTTCTGCGAACAGGTCGTACCCAATGCGGCGCACACGACGTGTGCCGAGCTGATGCGAATAATCCACGCCGAGGTCGTTGCCGACCAGAGTTCCAGTGGTTCGGTCGAATGTGGCAAGCGGGCCATAGATCGGCAGTTTCGAGTCCTGCCATGTGACGTCGAGTCGCTCGTGCAATCGAGGAGAGTGACCTGACTCGAGATCGATCGCCTGTGGCGTAGAGCCGTAAACGAGATAGACGTCCGCGTCCAGCCGATCCATCCGTCCGTCCGTGCAGAGCACGACCCGGTATTTTTCCGTCGACGTCGCGTGCTTCCACGGAGTCTTGAAGAGTTCGAAGAACTCCTCCGCGATTTCTCGCTCCCCATCCGCTACAGCCAGACCGATCATGTCAATATCGCCGGCGGTCAGACAGAGCTTCGCCCTCTCACCTACATCCTCCGGGACCCGGCCGGCATGAAATGGAGCAGGAGAAGGGAAAGTCAGGATTCACCGGACGCCTCCGACTCGAGCAAATATCCAGCCTGACCGATCCGTCCCCCTGTGAACCAACTAACCCATTGAGGCTCTTGTAATTACGGTGTCATTGCGTCCCGCAATCAGGCCCAGATGCCACTATTGTCATCTGTTGGGAAGACTTTTGGTTTCGGCCTGGAGGTCTTTATGCGTCCTGCGGTTGGACATCTAATTCGCTGGAAGTCGCGGGGTTTCACCGTCCCAAGGCCCACTACGACTGGCCCCGGTTCACTTTTTTCGCAGGATTTCCTGCTTTTCGGCCGGTCCTGGACGTCCGAAAGAGGGAGGCGGGCTGTGACAGGAGGCAATGAAGTCAGGGCGCGTGCGACCTGTGCGCATCGGCCCTGACTGGCATTGCGAGCGTCGGGAATGTTAGAGGGAGATCACCTTTCCACGATCCTTGAGCGATTGTTCGGCGGCGTCGAGCAGCTGCACGATCCGAAGACCAGCGGCGCCATCGTTCATCGGAGTCCGATCGTTCACGATGCAGTCGATGAAGTATCCCAGCTCGACCTTGAGCGCTTCGGTCTGTTCACACTTCGGCGCCCAGACGTCGCCGGATCGGTAACTCACGAGGAGGTCGTAGACACCCTGGCCGCTCGTGATGTCGACGCCCTTGTCGTAAATCTTGATCTTCTCGTCCGGTTCCAGGTCGTTCCACATCAGCATCTTGTCTTTGCCGCCGATGAGCGTCGTCCGCACCTTGACGGGGGACAACCAGTTCACGTTGATGTGGGCAATGATGTTCCGCGGAAAGTAGACCGTGATGAACGCCATGTCGGCGAGGCCATTGAGGTGCTTTGCGCCGGTGGCCACGACGGCTTCGGGCTTCTCGTTGATCACGTAGTCCATGATCGACAGATCGTGCGGTGCAAGATCCCACACCACGCTGACGTCGTGCTGGAACAACCCGAGGTTGACGCGGGTCGAGTCGAAGTAATACAGGGGACCCAGGGTGCCCGCGTCGATGATCTGGCGAATCTTCCGGACCGGTCCGCTGAAGAGGAAGGTGTGATCCACCATGATCTTCAGGTTCTTCCGCTCTGCCAGCTCGATGAGTTCTTCGGCCTGCTGCGGCGTCGACGTGAAAGGCTTCTCGACGAATACGTGCTTGCCGTTCTCGAGAGCGGCCTTGGCTAGATCGAAGTGGGTCCACACCGGAGTCACCACCGCGACTGCATCGATATCGGGTGACGTCAGAATGTCGGCGAAGTCGGTGGTCACCGTGAGGGCGGGATAAACCTTCTGGGCGCGCTTGAGCGCGGCGGGATTCTTGTCGCAGACCGCCACAAGCTGGCAGTTGTCCAGACCGTGGAAGTTGCGGACGATGTTCGGCCCCCAGTACCCGTAGCCAATCACCCCGACCCTGACAGTCGACGTTGCTTTCTCGTCAGACCTGTACTTGACGTCCGCGGTCGCTCGATCCAGAACCTGAACGCTCTTGCCGCTCATTGCTTCTCCTTCATTCGGTCGCGATCGACCGCAGCACTTTCGCAGGGTTTCCGACAACGATCGTGTTCGGTGGCACGTCGCGTGTGACGACAGCGCCGGCGCCTACGATCGCCCGCTCGCCGACGGTGATGTTTGAGAGAATCGTGGCGCCAGAGCCGATCGAGGCGCCCTTCTTGATCAAGGTCGTTTCCACTTTCCAGTCGCTACCAGTCTGGAGTTCGCCACTGGACGTCGTCGCACGCGGAAACGAATCGTTCACGAACATGACGCCATGGCCGATGAAGACATAGTCTTCGATCGTCACGCCCTCACAGATGAAGGTGTGACTCGAAATCTTGCAGCGGCGGCCGACGGTGGCGTTCTTTTGAATCTCGACGAATGCGCCGATCTTGGTCTCGTCTCCGATTTCACAGCCGTACAAATTAATGAAGCGTCCGAGCTTGACCCCGTGCCCGAGCTTGACGTCGGGCGTCACGCAGGCGTACTCGTTGGCGGGCACACTTTCACCAGGCTTTGACACTCAAACTCCGTCAGCAAATGTGGAGAGCACAGTAATCAGCGGTCGCCCGTTGCAGTGAGGGCGATCGGGACGTTCAGCAGGCGCCTTTTCCCATGATGACGGCGCGCGGCGTCGCGAGCAGGATCTTGATGTCGGTCCAGACGGACACCTTCCGCGCGTAGCGGAGATCGAGGCGAACCATCTCATCAAACGTGGTGCGGCTCCTACCGGTGACCTGCCACAGTCCGGTGATTCCCGGTTTTGCCTCGAGAACGCGACGGCAGTGCCACGGGGCGTACTTCTGCACCTCGTATTCGAGCGGCGGGCGCGGCCCGACGAGCGACATATCGCCGCGCAGCACGTTCCACAGCTGCGGCAGCTCATCGAGGCTCGTCTTGCGGAGGAGGTTGCCGATCGGCGTGATCCGCGGGTCGTTCGTCAGCTTGAACACACCCTGGGCTTTTTTCTTTTCCTCATCGCTCGCGGTGATGAACCAGCTGACATACTGCTGATGGATCGCGCTGTCCGCGTTCACGCGCATCGATCGGAACTTCAACATCGTGAAAGGCCGAGCCTTCTCACCGACGCGTGTCTGCTTGAAAAAGACCGGACCTGGCGACTTCAGTTTGACGAGCGCAGCGATGACCAGAAACAACGGCGAGAGAAGCGAGAGCAGTACGGCACTGCCCGCGATGTCGAGTGCCCGCTTGAACAATTCCTGAACCCGGACGCCTGGCTCGCGCCGAACTGCCTTCTCCAGCAGCGGCTTGACGGGCCACAGGCCAGTTTGTTCAAGCGTCTCCTCCGGGACGCCGTGGACGTGCAGCTGCAGCGCAATTGCCGATGCCATTCGTGGATCGAGGCGCTTGACGAGTTCGCCGCGGACTCGGGACTCGAGGTCGAGAGCGACCGCCGGGGCATCAGCGCTGATGTCAGGAACGATGAGGCCGATAGTGGCGCCTTGTTCGAACCATCCGAGCACGTCCGTGTCACGTTTGGCCGCCGTCAACGCCTCGATCGCCTCGTCCCATCCGGAGTGAACCGGGACCGCGCTCTGGCTAAGCAAGAGGACGATGAAGGGGTGGTTCGAGCGATCGGCGCGCTTGCGCTCGCGAACAAGAACCGTCCTGAACACGGCGTCATTCATGACCTGTCGCCGCGTCTTGCGCGGGTCGGTTGTGCGCGCGTGCGCGCTCCGATCGATATCGGATCGGCGGAGTGCGGGCGTGCGATCCGGCGAGAGCTCGAATTCGGCCGGGAGAGCGTCAGTCTGCCGGATGAATCGCCAGCCGCGCGCGCCCGAGCGCTCGAGAGTACCGAGTCCAAAGATCGTCACTGTGCGGACCCTGCGGGTAACTGATAGATGCGAACCTGAAGGCCAGAGGCGATAGTCGACGGGAGGGCAGACCCGAGAGCGCCGCTCACACGACCGCGAATCTCCTCGGGCACGTCAACGTGCGCCGAATCTTCGACGTGCGTCAGCACGGCTCCCGCGACCCGACCTTCGTGGTACCACCCGATCACGTCGGTATCACGCAGGCACTCGGCCAGACCGTCGAAAAGTTTGTTGGCAATCGCGGGATTGATGCGACTCGCCACCTGCGTCGACTGCAGATCAACGAGCAGCAGGAGAAACGGCCGATTGGACAACTCCGAGCGCTTCCGCTCGTGGCTGAGAAAGTACCGGAATGCTTCCTGGTTGTAGACGGTATCGGAGTTCAAGTCTCGTGCGAGGTCGCACGATCCATGATCTGCTGGGGCTTCCAGGATTCGCAGGACCGGATCATTCACCAGCTGTGGATTGCGCGCGCTCAAAGCCATGCTGACCGACTCACCTGCCGTGCACAGCGTCCATGTGCAACTGACATGGATCCAATGGCCACCCCGTTCGCAGCCCGGGAGGCGTGGAAGTTGGCGTCGCTGTTCGGCGCGGGCAGTTGTGCAAACGATCCGCCATGCCAGTGATTCGTTCGCCGCGAGGACGGCTGGAGAAAAGATCAATCGTCTCAACGAGTTGCTATGACGACCGTGGCCGAATACCGTGTTGGCTCGATCGACAGTCGCGCCAATGGAGATGAAAAGTCAGCGCGACGCAGGATTTCTTCAGGGGGTTACACGTTCGGCGACGGTCGGCGTCTCGTGTTCACGCGCGTCGCGGAGCGACGGGAGGTAATCGCGAAGAAGCGGCACGACGGCATCCGCGAACCGCAAGACGCGCTGCTTCGCGCCCTCGGCGTCCTCTCCTGCGCGCGCCTGCCATTCGATCATCACGACCGCGGCGTTCGTTCGTCCTCGCGTGAACCCGTCCCAAAGCGTGTAGCCCTTGGCGAGATAGAGGTTCGTAAGAATGCGTCCGTTGACGTCGTACCAGAAGACCAGTCCCGTCCGGTTGCCCGCCTTGGTCTGAAGGGTCTGATTGACTTCGACGCTCCCGGAAGTCAGAGGCAGCCGAATCGTCGAGAACACGCCGGCGCCGATGCGAGCGTCGGTCAGTTCTTTGCCTTCGATCTGATACTGGTGGTATCCCACATAGAGACGAACCGTCTCGCCTGATGGGTGACGATAGGCTCGAAGCAGTTCGTCATCCGCACCAGCGAGGCGGAATCCTGACGCCGAATCCTCGGTTGCATCGGCTGACCAATCGTCAATCTGGGCGGGCAGCATTCGAAGGTCGGCGGTGAGGTGAACGGCCGGTGGCTGGAACGTCGCCCGGAACAGAGCCGCGCCAACCAGCATCGCCACGATCGCAAAGTCGAGCGAGGCTACCCGCGGAAGTCGAAGCGCTTCCGCACCGGCGGCGGGGGCAGTGCGTTCGGTTTCGGGTTGCGCCGCCTTCGTCCGCGTCAGGAGTG
>Ga0075418_10008539_pt1 | contig 11484 bp, 12 predicted proteins | sample SoiMetdeltSBSDD2_FD_81776 | JGI IMG/M metagenome (GOLD analysis project Ga0075418, IMG submission 81776) | Bulk soil microbial communities from a Populus tree surrounding site in Tennessee, USA - Soil MetaG P. deltoides SBSDD2 | ecosystem: Environmental > Terrestrial > Soil > Tree plantation...
AATTATTGATCATTTAAACGCATTATCCTGCAAAACAATAAGAGCACCCGTGTTCCTGCGCACGATTTATTGCCCAGATACCGGCAGGAACGACTTTTATTCCGGGAAGTAAACCGCTCACCCAATCCTTTTTAACAGCGACCGGATCAAGATTCAATGATTGTGCTACCACACCACTATAAACGGTCAATGCCATATCACAAACACAAAATAGAACACCACTATCCTGTAATTCATTAATTCCAATAGGAACAACTCCAACTCCCGGTATATTAAAATCGCCTTGTTTCGGTTTCCAGAATGGGTTACGTGTAGATGGCTTTTTTGTTTTTGGATCATCGGCTTTGAACACTTCACCGAATTTGTATTTGGCCCATAAACCATCTTCCATTGCGTAAGCGATGGCTGTATGACGCAGTACGACCACGATGCTGCAATCTTTTTCTGCCGTTCCCGTAGCTGCGTTGGTCACAAGAAAAATCCTTGGCCAGGCAAACGGAAAGATCTCGTTCGGTTGCGGAACATCGAAAACAATACGATGCTTTCCTTTGATCTGGTTGAACCAGGCATCAGGATCTTCCCCATTACCGGACGAATAATTTTGTGATAAGGCAGACAACGGTGAAATAACAGAAGACATACCCATTGCTGCAACGCCTGCGGCCATTTTTCCAAGAAACTGCCTGCGTGGATTTGTTTCGGCTTCATTGCTTTTCATAAAAACTGTTTAAGGTTAAAAGATTTTTGGCTCACTGATTTAATCGATCAAATGAGCCGAGTTGATTTATGAATGAAAATAAGTTTGCCCAACTCCAAACAGATATGGAATTTATCAGGTGTTCTTTTGTTTTGCGTGGGATATCCTGCTTCTTGAGCGGATGAAGTATCGTTGGTCCGAAAAATCGCTATTCATGCGACTTCAATTTTTAGAATAATCCTTCCCTCATCACTTTGTTTGCATGATTGAAGTCAGTCTGCCAGTATTTTTTTCAGACTGTTTACGATATCTGGCTTTTCCTTGCTAAGATCATTTTGGTTTTCCTTTTTGCGCCGATAATGCAAATGATGCCATTATGGAAAAACCAAGAATCAACCCCGGTCGAATCATAAAAAATGATTTCATTTTTTGTCCAGTCAATTTATTTTTTGCAGCACCTTCATTTTTGTCAACCTGTTTATCCGGGAACCGCATCCGTCTCTGATAACTTTCAAAGAAAATGTTTGATTGTTTTCCGGCCAGGTGATCGTATACCAACCCTCCGTTCCGATGGCACAGGGTGACGTGCCCGACAGCATTTTAAGGTATAAGGTATCCTGCTGTTGCGAATACAACATGCGTTGAGATTCGACACCTGACTCGTTAAACACAACTAATGTATCTTTTTTAAACTCATATTGCAGATCTGCAGAACGGGGAATTTCAGTGTGAATTTTCCATTTACTATTTTCTAAACGGGTTTGTGAAACTGCAATCAATGAAGAGACAAGCACAACGGCGATAGTGATGAACTTTTTCATAAATCAAGATTTAGATGAATGAAACCCTGGATGGAGGGAGTGTGGCACAGGAATCTTAAGTCAAACTTCCAAAATATTTTTGATTTGGCATTACAATGATGACAACACCTTTATTTTATGGACCTACGTCAATGGCACCGAAAAGGAAAATGTTTCGCGCATAGCATTACGACTTGTAACCAAACCCAGGATTGATTTTTATTTATTGAATAATTGGGGTGTGGTGGGAGACTTGGTAAAAGTAGTCGCTCATAACAACCATTGATGCAGGTTTGCAACAAGTTAGATCGTGATTTAGGCTTTTTTTAGATTACGTAGTTAGTATTCATCGTGTGCATAGCTGATAACTCTTGTGACCTTCCACATTGAATCTATTCTCTGCCACACCTGGACAAATTTTGCTTCACTGCCCAGCTTTTCCTTCTGTCCTTTCTCCGTTCCATAAAAACGATGGCTGCCAATTTCAACCGCACCATAATTGTGAATTGGATACACTTCTAAACTTCCTGCTACAAGCTCTCGTCTTACCTTTCGCTCGCTATCAAAAGATTTCTTGAAGTTCTCGATGTTTTGTTGGTAATTGGTAACGCCACCTAAATCATGATAGAATTCAAGATCTTCGGAAAATAATTCTTTTATTTTATCAAGATTACGTGTATTGAATGCTTCAAATAAAACACTATCCAAATGAGCGATAGTATCATGGAGCGCGGTCGATTCCGTTGAATGATCATTGGGTTGTTTGTCAACCTTATTTTTTGGGTTTGAGCAGGAACTGATCAGTAACGATATAGCCAATACCAAAAATAGAGTCGGGTTTATATCTTTCATGCTGATTTTAATTAAATCATAGTATAAGTTGAGATCAACTATCAATTTTCACGCCGTTAATAACATGCATTCCAGAATTTAGAATATATAACTGCCAGCAAATACTATCATGCGGGCAACAAAAGATGATGAATCGTTTTTCTACAGGTAATGATCCCGTCATTTATTTCTCGATTTCCTTCTACTTTTGAGTTCTGATTATGGACAAGAGAATTATTTCAGAAATCTGGATATACCCGGTCAAATCGTTGGGAGGCATTCGTGTTGCTTCATCGGAAGTAATGATAAAAGGACTTCGATATGACCGGCGATGGATGCTTATCGACAAGGACGGCATGTTTATGACACAGCGTGAGCATCCATCTATGGCGCTTTTTAAAACATCTGTTAATGAAGCTGGTATTGCGGTCCATCATTCGGGAGATGAAATAATAATTCCTTTTCATACTGAAGGTGCTGTGATCAGGACTTCTATATGGGAGGATTCCGTAGATGTGGAAATAGCAGGTCAGGAGGTCAGCAATTGGTTTTCGAAAAAACTCGGGATGGAATGCCGGCTTGTTTCGTTTCCTGAGAAAAACCCGCGACCTGTTGATGCAGCTTATTCGATCCGCAATGAACAGGTTAGTCTTGCCGATGGCTATCCCTTGCTTATTATTGGTCAGAGTTCATTGGATGATCTCAACCGTCGGATGAAAACACCCTTGCCCATGAATCGTTTTCGTCCCAATATTGTATTTACCGGCGGCGAATCATTTGAGGAAGATGAATGGAAAAATTTTAAAGCAGGTGATTGCCGGTTTGCAGCTGTAAAACCCTGTGCAAGATGTGCGCTGACCACGGTCAACCAGGATACTGCAGAAAAAGGAATTGAACCGTTGGCTACACTTGCTTCTTATCGCCGAAAAGACAATAATGTTTATTTTGGTCAGAACGTGCTGACGCTGCAACCAGGAAAAATTGCAGTAGGAGATGAGATCATTTTCGAGTGAAGAAGGCTCTGCTGTGTTTTCTTTAATTTTATTCCATGTGTTACTGGCAAGGTATTAAGATCACAAAAGGACAATATATCCGGTTGAAAGCAATTCAAAAGGAGATCCAGGATCTGCGTTTATTCCGACCCGTTCAAATAGGGTTTGATTTTAAAGACTGGCCCGTGGCAAAGGCAGTACCGGGCAAAGAAGACTTTGATATCAAATTTGTGCATTGGGAATATATTCCGCCAACCATATTCAATGTGCAGCAGCTGCAAAATGCAAGAAAGGGGCTGACCTGGCTGAATGCAAGAAGTGAAACGCTATTGGTGACTGAAAGAGGCCGGCCATCGATGTACCGCGACGGTGCCTTGTTTGGAAGATGTCTTGTTATCTCTTCTTATTTTTTTGAAAGACGTCATTTTCCAAAATATGGCAAAATAGGAAAGTTCAAAGGTCAATTATTAAAGACTACCGAGAACGTTCCTTATTGCATCACGGTTAAAGACACGCCGGGTTATTATTTTATGGCCGGCGTAGTAAGAGAATGGGAAAATGTAGAAAGACATCAATCTGCCGACACCTTTGCTATTGTTACAACGAGTGCAAAAAATCATGGGTTGATGGATAAGATCCATAACAGGGAATTGGTATTACATCCCAATGACGAACACGATCCGCGTATGCCAACTATTTTGCCGGAAGAGTTAGCTTATGAATGGTTATTTGGCGATCCCGATGAAAAGAGAATTATGGAAATAGCCTCATATCAATTTCCTGCCGATAAAATGACAGCATGGACAGTTGCAAAAAATTTTGACAAAATAGAAGACCCGACAAAAGAAGTGATCTATGAAAACATCCCTGCATTATGATAGTCCCCGGTGAAAAATTTGAGATCGTTATAAAGCGTTGGAAGGATTCAATAAAGTTTAAAATGAATGTGGAATGTATTTATGTGTCAGAGCAGGTGCTGAGGTTCAAAGTAAGCGGAGGACAAAAGGAAATGATAATGGAAAAGCAGGTAATGAAAAAGAAACATCCCTGGAAGATAACAAAGATGAATTTTCATTTTGATGGTAAAGACGAATCAGTTGCGATGGCAATAATGAATATCCAGGATGCAATTGATGCGTATATCGATCCACCGACTCCGAAAAATTGGTACAAAGCGTAATTGAACGCTACATGCTCAATTAAAGCATTTAGTTTTTTGCTCCGGATGTTCCTGCATGAAATGCCATGCCGTCAGAGTCGACAACACAGGGACCAGAATACACAGGACCAAGCGTTGTAAACTTCCATTTTCGAGTCCCGGTTACAGCATCGATAGCGTAAAAACTATTATCATAAGCGCCGACATATACAATCCCGTTAGCTGCGGTTGGATTGGAAAACCATCCTGAACCATTTGATGGTGCAAACTTCCAGGCCAGTGTTCCGGTTGATTTATTCAACGCAATAAAATCTCCAAAATGAAAACCTGCAAATACATAGTCACCAAGAACAGCAGGAGCAGAGGAAACCGACGGGCCTGAACTACCTGATTGTATTATTGTGTACCGCCATTTAAATGCACCAGTTGCAGCATCGTAAGCTTCCGCGTATTGGGGCACAGAAGTCGAAGTGCTGACATAAACTATTCCATCACTAATGGTCGGTGAAGTTCTCTGTGTCTCACAGGACTTGTTCCATATAACGGTACCATTCGTAGCGTCTACACATGTGATCTCGGCAGGATTTGCTGACTCCTGCAAATAAAGTCTGTTATTAACAGCCGCGGGATTTGTCGTCGTGAGCCCTATAGTTTTTGCCCAGCTGACACTTCCATCGATTTCATTCAAACAATAAGTGCTGCCACCGAATGAGGTTGTAAAAATTTTTCCATCCATTAACGTGGGGCTTGTGGGCGATTCCAAATGTTTGCTCCATTTTAAAACGCCAGTATTTGCATCAATAGCATAAAGAGTTCCGTCGGGATAGCCGTTGCTGCTGGTGATAAATACAACACCATTTGAGATCACCGGGCTTTCGCTTCTTATGAGAGAGCCGGTAAAATATTTCCATTTTAATACCCCGTTATATGCATCGACGGCATAAAGGTATTTGTCATTGCTGCCGAAATACACCGTGTTATTGTGTACTGTAGGGCTGGATTGTATGGGCCCGCCAGTTGTGTATTGCCACCACTGAGTGCCGGTGTGGGCATTGATCGCATACAGGTTCCCATCGTCACTTCCCACGTACACTTTCTGGTTTGCTTTTAACCAAACTATTTTAATTGTATATTTTTTTGTACTGCCATCCTCAGCTGTTACGGTATAAAAAAGCGGGTTATTAAAATTCTGCGCCAAATCAGATGCTGGTGATATACTTCGTCCCGTATGTATGATGCGTGGCTTCAGGTTGCTTATATTTACCCCGATGTTAAAACTGAGTGTAATCGTATCTGCTCCTACTACTCCGTCTATATCCTCAATGAGTTGAGTACTGTTATCGGCAACGTCGAAATAAAAGTATTGAATTGTTTTTTCGGATGATTTCGGATCGGGGGGAGGGGGATCAGGTTTTTTCTTTTTGCAACCCAAAAACAAAACAATTATTAAAAGCAACAAAGAAAATGCCTGTATGATGCTTTTTTGGATCAGGTGATGATCACGGCTTCTTGATTTGGTGTGTGCGATTAAGGCTACAGATTTCCTCTTCATCAGGATAAATATTAATTAAGGTGGTAATGATAAAGATAGAAAAAATAACCTATGCTTCGCGGAAGACTATTTTCTTTCTGACCTGTTCAATGTATAGCTGCAATAATTATTTCCAACCAGCAGGTTTGTCCCATTATCCAGGAAATAAAGAATATTATTATCTGCTTTCCACAGGAGTAACGGCTCTCCTGGTTTATTTTGTTCGGGCAAGAGTTGATAAACCACGGCTCCTGGGTTATCAATTGTTCCCTGCAGCAGCTTCCATGTTCCGGTTACGGTGTATTTGTTATCCCCTTTGCCAACATAAATCGTTTGAATAATAAAATCGGTAGGAGTATGTGTTTTTGGGTTTTGAAGAAGAACAAGCCTGCACTTAATAGCCTGGCAGCCTTCTGTCGTAATATTATTTATCCCGGTCAATGCTTTGTAACAGGGAGTTCTTCCATAAAAAATTCCAACTGTATCGGAACCATTTCCGGGTAGCGTCGATGAAGCCATGCGTGAAGTAAACTTGCCGGTGGTTACCGGTGGGGCGTCTGTGGCGTTAAGTGTGTAACTCCATGCCGCCGTCCCATTCACCAGTTGCTTGTTCTTATGCAGCAGGTGAAGAAGATGTTGGCCAGGTTGCAAAAATGATAAAGTAACAGGTGAATTATCGGCAATCAATGAAATAATGATATCATTATTTTTATCAGCATTTCTTTTTTCAATTAACCATTTACCTTTCAGTTCTATCGTTTTTGCACCTTCTTTAAAGCCTCTCGTTCCTTGTTTTGCCAATCCATATGTACAGACAAGATCATAGCTGGATGGATTTTTTTTGGCGTCGTTGTAAAGACTAAGATCCCATCTGATCATTTCACAATTGAAATCGGCAGGTATGCCAAGCAATTCTTTTACTGCGTCATTGCAGGGAGTTGTCGCTTGAAATGTCCTTTTTAATGAGATGTCGCCTGCAGTTTGTTGTGAACAGGATTGGCCGATACAACAGTAAAAAGCAAGCGTAGCTAATGAAAATCTGAATATTTTCATGATTGTTTTTTTCGAATTTAAAAACCAACGGGACGAGGATGACGATAAATTACGTCTTTCAACCGAATTCCTTGACATAACGTATTTCTTTGCGTTGTCGAGCCATTAAATTTTCAGTTTGGTCGCGGCGCGTGTCTTATATGTCCTTAGTGATATAATTTCTTCAAAGTCAGCACTCGGGGCGACAAAAAAACCAATATACAGCGGGTAAACGGAATGATTTTTTAGTTATGCTTCACTACCATCACTGTAGTTAATACAAAGCCGGCAACGGTAAATTCCTTACCAAAACTCCCTTTGCTTCGACAAAAGGAGTTTTTATATTTAGCCATGGACCCTATACCAATAAATTTTAAACACAACGGCATCACATACGTCGATTGTTACTTTACCAGAGTTACCCGGAACGGCGAAGGCGTATTCTGGCATCTGTATGATAACGATAATTATTATCTCGGCAGGCTTCGCTTTACCGATCAATGGACTTTTGACGCGAATAAGCGATCGACAAGGATCGACCAGTTAGCCGAATATTTTGGTGACTTTGTTGAGAAAGCAAATCGAAATGATGCAGCATAGCCGAAAGACATCCCGATCATTTGAACTCTCACAATCATAATTGCCTGGCATAGTAAAACTCCTATTCTATTTTGTTTAGTATTGACTGCACTTATTTCTACTTTTACGTTTGCACATTATGAGGAAGCTGTTACCAGTTCTTGCACTTTTGTTGTTTTCAATTTCGTTGAAGGCACAGAAGGTTTATAAAACACCTTCGGGAGCTAAATATCATTTAGGTACTTGCCATACAGTAAAAAATGTATCCGAAGAAATTACGATAGAAAAGGCAAGAGAATCTGGTTTGCAACCTTGTAAAATATGTAAGCCTCCCACTGTAACTACTTCCAACTTATCATCAAATAAAGCACAAGGCCAGGCAAGAACTGTACAGTGTAAAGGAACTACGAAGGCAGGAACCCGTTGCAAACATATGACCCGAATAGCAAATGGATATTGTTTCCAGCACCAACCGGATTAAAATAACCGATTACCAACTGACAAATTGTATAAATCGTAATTGACGAGCGCATGTTACGGACTTACACATGCCGGTAAATATGCCAGGTATCATCTCTGAAGTAATATTCTCTTTCAAAATTTGCACCTAACGATATTGCGAGGTTAATGGAATTTTGATTTTCCGGATGAATAAGACTAATCAGCGACAGACCAGGAAGATGTTTTGCTGCCATTTCCTTTACGGCTCTTACTGCTTCACTCGCATAACCTTTGCCCCAGAATTTCCGCACCAATCCCCACTGAATTTCAGGTTCCGGCCAATCGTTTGGATAATCTAGCCCGGCGATACCGATCAGGCGGTTTAAATTTTTTTCTTCCAATGCGTAAGAACCATAGTGGCGCAATTGCCAATGACCCGCTAAAGCAGCCAATTTTTGCCAACTTTCACTTTCACTGAGTGGTCGGCGGGTCGTATATCTCGTGCACTCCGGATCGGAATAATATTCATGAATATCTTTCCAATCATCCTGTCGAAAAGTTCTTAGGATCAAACGTTTTGTTTCTAGTTGTTCCGGAATTAAATAGATCATGTGGGGGCATTTCCGTCCCGCAAGCTACGATTTTAACTTTCAGCATATGGTTCATCCGTATTTTTTAGTCATTGCCATCTATGTGTTAATCTATGTTCCTATGATTCTATGTGGTTCAAAATCCAATATAAACCTATAAAGTAATTTGTGTTGCTGTTTTTTTCGGAAACATAACCGCAATAATACCAATGACGGCAAGCATGAGTGTGCAGAACGTCTTTTGAAAATTGCGAAATGCTGGACGTGCTGCTCCATTTGCTTAATAGAGATTGTATACACCGTGATTTTGACCCAATCTTTGTTTTCAAAACAAAACGATGAAAAAAAATTTATTGGTTTATCTCATGATCGTTGTCAGCTTGTTTGCCAACGCACAAAACGTGGGTATCGGTACGCTAACCCCTACCGAGACACTTGACGTAGCGGGCAATATCAAATCTGCCTCAACCATCAAAGCAAATGCTTTCCAATTCAACACACAGAAAACTTATTATTATTCCGTATCGGGTGCCGATTTTGTCGCAAAAAATAGTGCCGACAAAATATACAGGGAGGGTATTACAAGTGGCGGCGCTTTTTTTCTAACGTCTACAGATGGTATGGTAGCGCCGGTGCACTTGCCACATGGAGCTATATTAACGAAGATGACGGTACAATTTGCTGACCAGGGTATCGCGGTCGACCTGATGGTGAACCTGCGTATCAATTCGGGTTACCAGATCCTTGCATCAATTACTTCTTCAGGTGTAGTAGGAGAGGGAAGTCTTTCGGACAGTACCATCTCAAATGCTGTGATCGATAATTCACTCAGAGCATATGTTATTGATGCGACGCCGGTCGGAGGACAATGGCCCGGAGCTAATATGATTGTTCACCGGATAATTTTAGAATACCGGCTTTCACAACTCTAATCTGTATCTCAAAATTGTTTATGGATGTTGTCCTGAGTCGCGAAAGTCAGGACAATATCCATTACGAATTGTTAGTGTCCCGTAGTTATAATTGAATCGGTATCTAGTCGTGCATATTTCGGAAGGTCATGGTGTTATTCGCCGAATAAGTAATGTCAATTGTTTTTGCGACCGTAATGCCTGCTGAGTTTGTCATAATTCTTATTTGGCTTTGATAAGGTGAGGTTTCAATACAGTCGAAACACAGCATCACAGAAGAGGCGTTGCATTGCGATGATAGGTCCGCCGTCTTTTCCGGCTTGAATAGATTGGGAGGAGAGTCGTCTTGGGTTAAACCGATAACGCCAAACGAAACCCGATGCATCCATCTTTATAATCCGGCATAATTTCATAGCGTTTAAAAACAGTACAATGAATTGCCCAATTATGAAAACAGCCTCCTCTTAAAACTTTACTATCGCTTTTTTCACTTACGGGACTGCCATCTTTAGGTATTGTATTTATGTCTTCATGAAAATAATCCTGGCACCATTCCCAGACATTTCCGTTCATATCATAAAGACCCAATTGGTTGGGTGCTTTTTGGCCAACTTCATGTGTTCTATCCCAACTATTTTCCTGATACCAGGCAACTTCAACTATGTTATTGCTGCCACTATGAATGAAATCATCTTTCCAATTTTTTCCACCTCTCGCAGCATATTCCCATTCTGTTTCCGAGGGAAGATGAAAATTTATTTTTTTATTTTCCCGCAATTGATCCTTTATTGCAGTCATTAATTTCGATTGGTTTATTTTATCCAAAAAACCATCCGGTTCGGTAATTTCATTCCAGGATATATTTTCTACTGCCATGTTATTATTCTTAACAATGGATGGATTTGCATTTTCACCCATGATGTTTTTCCACAAAGCCTGCGTTACTGGCATTTTCGAAATGAAGAAGTCTTTTATTTTAACCTGAATTTTTTCCTCAGCACCAAACAGGTAAAAGTCATCCGCAGTTCCCTCTACAAAAATCATTTCCAGTTCATGATCTGTGCCTTCAATTTTATATTTGCATTTAATATTCTTCATATTGGGCAAGATCCCGGACGAAAAGGACAAGAGGTTGCAGAGCCGATCATTTTTCCAACCCGATTTTTTTCATGAGCGTAATATAACGTTGTTCATTACGCAGGCTCTGCAAACGTGGTTCCATCTTAAGGTAACGTACCGAACCTGATTTTTCTTCGACAGCTTTTTCCAGCCATTGCAAAGCATTTTCTTTATCATTGAGCCCGGTATAAACAAGAGCGAAAAAAAATGGAGATACCGGTTCCTGTTTGTTCACCACAAATAAAGTGTCCAGGATCTTATGTGCTTCCACAGTATTTCCACTTGAGGCATAAACATGCCCAAGAGCGGCGAGAAAATTTGGATTATTGTGTGAGAGTTGTAATGCAGATTTATAATCGTTGATCGCTTCCTCAAACATCTTTTTTTGCTGATAGGCCATGCCTCGAATCCAGCGGGCACCCGCCGATCTTGGATTCAGCTCCAGCGTTTTTTGTTCCTGGCCGATTGCTTCATCATATCTTCCCGCAGAAAGATATGCCATCCCGAGATCGGCATTGATCCGGGTAGAAAGTGGGTCAAGTTCTCTTGCTTTTTCCATCTGGGTGACTGCTTCATTTGTTTTTCCTACTGCTGTCAGGCAGAGAGCATACCAATGATGAGCAAGTATATAGCCTGGATCTAATGTAATGGCCTTCCGAAAACCTTGTTCGGCACTTTCCCATTTCCATTCATGCAGGTCGATGTGCGCAAGAGAATTATGGGCCTCGGCAAGATTTTCATTGATCTTTAATGCACGTTGAGCCGCATCTTTTGCTTTTGACGTTGATTCATTAAATGACAT
>Ga0075418_10008544_pt1 | contig 11482 bp, 9 predicted proteins | sample SoiMetdeltSBSDD2_FD_81776 | JGI IMG/M metagenome (GOLD analysis project Ga0075418, IMG submission 81776) | Bulk soil microbial communities from a Populus tree surrounding site in Tennessee, USA - Soil MetaG P. deltoides SBSDD2 | ecosystem: Environmental > Terrestrial > Soil > Tree plantation...
CCACGCCGAACATCGCCCAGCCCGGGCTGGTCAGCCAGGCTGGCGGTGAGGCCCCAAGATCGCGCAGCGTCGCGTTGAGCAGACCGAAGCCCGGCTCGAGCAGTCACCACCAGGTGATGCCGATCACCGAGACCGAGAGCGTGAACGGCACGAAGAACGCACCGCGCAGCAGTCCCTGAAACGGCAGCCCTCGATTCAAGGCGACTGCCAGCGCAAGCGGGATCACGATCAGGAGCGGCGTGCTCTCGGCCACGAAGATCAGCGTGTTGACGACGACCCTGGCGAAGAGTGGATCGGTCAGCACCCAGGTGTAGTTCTCGATGCCGATCCAGGCGATCTCGCGGCCGCCAAGCTGGGCGTCGGTGAAGCTCAGGTAGAGCCCGTGCAGTGACGGATACACCAGGAACAGCACGAACATCAGCAGGTACGGCGCCAGCATGAGGTAGGCCCAGCCCTCCTCACGACGGCGCGCCGCCTGCATGCTGTCTTGCATCGTCGAGCCCTCCACCTAGCTCAGACCCGCACGCGCTTGATCTCCTCCTGGAGCGTCTTCACGGCCTGTTCAGGCGTGGCCTGACCGAGGAAGACGTTCTCCAGCGCCACTGGCATCCGCGTCTCGAGCTCGATGATCTTGTGGGTGGACGGCTGGAACTTCCAGTACTGCTCGTCGTTCGCCAGCACGACCTGGCCGGTCTTGAGCGCCTGGAACTCGGGGCTCTTCACGACGGACTTGCGCGCCGCGACGTGCCCGGCCTTCACCGACCACTGGAGGGCGTTCTGGCTGAACCAGGCGAAGTAGGCCAGGGCGGCCTTGCGCTTGTTCTCGTCGACGGCCTTCGGCGTCGGCAGCACGAACTGGTGCGACGATCCCCAGACGACCTTCTTCTTGAACCACTGCGGGATCGGTGCCATCGTGTAGTCGATCTTGGCGTCCACCAGCGCCGGGATGTTCCAGCCGCCCTGGATCATGATGCCGAACTTGCCGGTCCGGTACGAGTCCACGATGTTGGTGATGCCGCCCGGCGAGATGTTGTGCTTCTTGAAGATGTCCTGGTGGAACTGCATCACCTCGACGGCTTCAGGAGTGTCCAGGGTCGGCTCCTCCTTGTCGTTGAAGAGGTCGCCGCCGTTCTGCCAGAGCATCATCTGCCACTGCCAGCGGACGTTCGCCTGAGCCCAGGCGAGGCCGTACTCGTCGCCCTTGGTCAACGCCTTGGCCGTGGACAGGAACTCTTCCATGTTGGTCGGCGCCTTCGGCTTGTCGCCGTCCATCAAGCCGGCCTTCTTGAACAGCGCGTTGTTCAGGTACATGCCCATCGTCGGGATGTCCTGTGGCAGCGACCAGCGCTTGCCCTTGTAGTCGCCGCCCTTCCAGGCGACATCGTAGAAGTCGGCCGCGTCGAGCTTCTGCGCCGCGAGCTCGTCTGCCGAGATCTCGGTGATGTGCTTGCCGTCCGCGAAGCGTGGGATCTCGTAGGTGTGCATCAGCGCCATGTCCGGACCCTCGCCAGCCGGGATGGCGGTCAGCATCTTGGCGTACAGGTCGGTCCAGGGGATCTGCTGATGCTCGATCTTGATGTTCGGATACTTCTGCTGGAACTCGACGAGCATCGCCTCCAGGATCTTGCCGTCCGGACCGGTCAGGCCGTTCCAGAACGTCAGCGTGACGTTCCCGGACGGCACGGCGATGTCGCCGGCGGCAGCCGGCTTTGCATCGGTCTTGGCAGCAGGCGCCGTGGTCGCCTGAGCGGCGGCGGCCGGCGCGGCCGGCTTCGCGGCCTCGGCTGGCTTCGACTCGGCTGGCTTGGTTTCGGCCGGCTTGCTCGGCGCCGGTGCGCCGCTCGACGATCCGCCGCTGCACGCTTGCAGCAAGCCGCCGGCGGCGACGACCGTCGCCGCCACGCCAAACAGACGCAGGAACGAGCGACGACTCAGCCCGTCTCGTGTGCTCGTCATGGCACTCCACTCCTCGGTGTCGTGACTCGCGCGGACTCGCGGCACGCTCGGCGAGCCCCTGCGCCCCGGAGCGGCGTCCGCGTTGCCGCTCCGGGAGCCCCGGCGCTCGTGGCAGCCTTGATGCTGCCAGTATTCGGTTGAATCGACCCTCGTCCAGGCCCTCCCAGTCGGAGAGGGGAGACAATCAAAGCTGGAGGCGCATGACGGTCACCGAGTGCGCCTCCAGCGTCACCTCCACGCTGCCGCCCTGGCTCGTTAGTTGGCGTTCCTGGACCGTGACGGCGTCCGGGTGGTCGAACGAGTTGAGGACGGCCGGGTCTGCGCCGTTGACCTCGTAGGCGACGGCACTAGCGACCGGCGTGCCCCCGCCGATCTCGATGGTGGTGGTGACGGCGTCGTCGCGGTGGCGGTTGACGATCCCGAGGGTTAGCGTCTTGCCGTCCTCATCGCGGGTGACGCTGACGTCGAGTAGCTTGAACGGCCCGAGGTCGGCGATGCGGTGCTCTCGCCCGCCACCGGTGATGTCAGACTCCAACGCGTACGTCTCGCAGATCACGGCCGGATCCAGTGCGATCGCCTGGGAATGCTCGGCGTACAGTCTCAGCGGATGGTAGATCGTCTGGAGGAAGAGGCCGTCAGGGTTGGTGAAGACCGGCGCGATGGCGTTGACCATCTGGGCCAGGTTCGCGATCGGGACGTTCTTGCACTCGCGGATGAAGATGTTGAGGTACGTCGCGATGGCGAGCGCGTCCGAGAGGTCGTACTGCTCCTCGATCCCGCCCTGCCGGTCCGCGGCGGAGCGCGTGCGGTACCAGACGTTCCACTCGTCGTAGGCGATGCCGATCGGCCGGCTGATCCGCTGGTTGTAGCGGGCCTGCTCGATCATCGCGGCGCAGATCCGGATGGCGCGCTCGGCCTGGTGCGGCTGGAAGACGTTGCGGTAGTACTCCGCGCTGCCGGTGTAGATGTGGATGCTGTGGTAGTCCACGATCGGAGCGAGCCCCTCGATCACGGCCCGGTCCCAGTCGCTCCAGCCGTTCTGTCCGCAGCTGATCAACTCGATCGACGGGTCGGTCAGCTTCATGACCTTGGCGAACTCACGGCCCTTCTTGACGTAGTCGTCCGCCGTGCTCGCCCCGAGCTGCCAGCCGCCGTACAGCTCGTTCCCGAGCCCCCAGTAGCGGACGTTGAACGGCTCGTCGTGGCCGTTCTTCCGCCTCAGGTTCGCCCAGTAGGTGTTGCCGGTACCGTTGCAGTACTCGACCCACGCCTGGGCCTCGTCGATCGTGCCGGTACCCATGTTGATGCAGATGTACGGGTCGGTGTCGAGCACGCGGCAGTATTCGATGAACTCGTCGGTGCCGAAGCGGTTCGACTCCTCGGCCAGCCAGGCGAGCTCCGACTTGCGGGGGCGATCGTCTCGAGGGCCGACCCCGTCGATCCAGTGGTAGCCGCTGACGAAGTTGCCGCCCGGCCAGCGGAGGAGCGGCATCTGGAGCGGGCGCAGGGCGTCCAGGACGTCCGTGCGGAAACCGCGCTCGTCGGCGAGCGGCGAGCCCTCGTCGAAGATGCCGCCGTAGATGCAGCGGCCCAGATGCTCGATGAAGCCGCCAAAGATGCGGCGGTCGACACGACCGAGCTGGCGGTCAAGGTCGACCGTGATCCGAGCCATGATCGGTGTCCCCCTCGTGCGCCGAGCGAACGTTCGCCCTGGACACTCACGCTACTCTGCGCCGCTGCCGCTGTCAAGGCCCGCCGACCTGGTTTGCGCCTCCTGCCTCGTGCCTTCCTTCCCTCGCAGGCTCGGGACTCCTCAGGACAAGCCTGACTCGTGACTCCTGGCTGCGCAGCCGCACGAGCCGCGCCTCACCAGCTCGACCGGCAGCAGCACCCGGCGCGGCTCACCGTTCGGTTCGGCGATTCGCTCCAGCAACAGGCGCATCGCGGTGGCGCCCGTTTCCGAGAGTGGGATCCGGACGGTGCTGAGGGGCGGGATCGTGTGGCGGGCGGCCGGGATGTCGTCGCAGCTCACCAGGGCGCACCCGTCCGGGGCCGCTCGGCCGCGCTGGTGGAGCAGGCTCAGGACGCCGATCGCCATCGTGTCGTTCTGCACGAACAGCGCCGTGAGGTCAGGCGCGCGCGCCAGCAGTCGAGAGGCTGCCAGGTATCCGCCGTCCACCTGCCAGTCGCCTTCCTCGACAAAGGCAGTGTTGAAACGGATGCCAGCCTCCTGCAATGCCTGCTCGTAGCCACGCAGCCGACTGTGCACGACTCGGCGGTTGCGCGGCCCGGCGATCGTGCCGATCCGCCGATGTCCGTGCTCCAGCAGGTGGCGCGTTGCGAGCAGGCCCGTCTCGACGTGATTCGAGCCGACCAGGGTGACCTGAGCACCCGGCACCGCGTGAATGCTGACGGCCGGCACCGTCGGGCCGAGGATCTCCCCGAGGCGGGGCTGGCGTTCGAGCTCCGGGGCGGCCAACAGGATCCCCTCGACCCGCTGCTCGACAAGCGTCCGAAGGTATCGCGCGCCGTCACCGCTGTCTTCCCCAACAATGCTGATGATGACGCTGTGGCCCTGCTGACGCGCCTCGCGCTCGGCGCCGACGACGAACTGGGCCAGCACGTCGTCCGAGAGGTCGCTGGAGATGACCCCGACGGTCCGTGTGGAGCGCGTAACGAGGCCCCTGGCGACGGCGTTCGGGACGTAGCCGAGGTCGCTGGCGGCGTCGAGGATACGCTGCCGGGTCTGCTCTGAGACGCTGCCCTTGCCGTTGAGAACCTTGCTCGCCGTCTGGAAGCTGACCCGGGCCCTGGCCGCCACCGTCTTGATCGAGACCGATGCCACCGATCACGCTCCTCCGAAGGCGAACGTTCGCTTGCCCGCGTTCGCGAGGCTAGCAGTTCCGGTGATACTCGTCAACGATTCGTGCGCCAGCGTCGGCGCCTGGCTGCCACGATTCTCGTGTGCGCCGAAGCATGATGGAGTAACCGATGGCGACGACAGATACCCGCAAGGTTGACGAGATCATCGCCGAGATGACCCGGCGGATCGTCGAGAAGCTCGATCCGCTCCAGGTGATCCTGTTCGGCTCGCAGGCCCGGGGCGATGCCCGCCCGGACAGCGACGTCGATCTGCTGGTCGTCTTCCCGACGTGCGAGAACTCGAGGCTCCAGGCGGTTGCAATCCTTGATGAGCTCAGCGGCCTCGGGATGGCGAAGGACGTGGTCGTCACCACGCCTGAAGAAATCGCGGGCTGGGGCAAGCTGATTGGCAATGTCCTGGAGCCTGCCCTACGCGAGGGGCGGGTGCTCTACGATCGCAGGGTGGCCGCGTGAACGCTCCGACGCCGGGCAGCGAGGCGAAGCGATGGCTTGGGTTCGCCTCCGCCGACCTCGAACTCGCTACGGGAGTTGCGACTCGGCCCTTGTGCTAGTTCGGGCAGGCCAACGCTTTGAGCTGCAAGCGGTCGGCTGCGCCGAGGAGCCGGTTGAGGTCGAGGGCGAGGGTGTGGGCGGTGAGCTTGCTGTAGAGGCGGGCGGTCAAGCCGTCGAAGGAGTGGGCGTGGTTCTCCTCGATGGGGAAGAGGCTGGCGAGCTGGCCGTTGACGGTCGCGACGATCTGGCGCCAGCGAGTCTGCAGGGCCGCGAGGGCGGGCGGGAGCTGGAGGCGTTGGTTCGTGCGTGGCACGGTGAGGAGGGTGATGCCGGTCGTGGCCAGCAGCTCGGCCCCGGCTTCGAGGTCGTTGCCGTTGGCCGGGGCCAGCAGGCAATCGAGGATCACGCCGTTGAGGGTGACCAGCAACTGCAGCGTGTAGCCGAAGATCGTCTGCTGCTTGGTCGTCACCTTGCCGAACGCCGCGCCGTGCTCGGTCCAGTGCCCGACCGCCGACGAGCTGGGCACCGGCTGGAAGCGCAGCGCCGGGACCGGCAGGCTGTCGCTCGCGCCCTGCCGCTCCTGGGCCCGGTCGAGCAGCCGCAGGGTCACCCGACGCCGCTCGTTGCTCGCCGGCGCCAGGGCGCGTCGCCGCCGATTGAACCGGCTGCGCTCCGGGACGTGCGGGAACAGGTCCCGCCGCGTCTGCTACTCCCGAATCAGGTCGGTCTCCTCGTCCCAGCCCCGGCTCTCGCCCACCAGCACCATCGTAACCAACTCGCTGTCGCTGCACGCCGGCCCCGGTCGCCGCTACCGCCCCGCCACCGTCGGCCACCGCTCGCGACCACGACGTACATCCACAAGCAGTAGTCCTCGAACCGCGTTATCATCGCCTCGTCCTCCTCCGGCTCTCGATGGGTCCTGAACACCCCACCGGTAACCGGACGGAGGACGTTTCGTCAATCCGGATCTAGCACAAGGCCCTACTCGTCAGGGACGGGGGCGGTTGGGGTGGCGAGGAGCGTGGGGAGCAGACGGGTGAACCCCGAGTTGGCGACCACCCGATCCACGCCCGCGTCGAGCGCCTGCTGGCGCAGTTCGAGATTTTTGTGCGGCCCGAACGCCAGGACGTAGAGGCCGCGCGTCGCAGGCTCGGACCGCAGCTGCCGCACGATCTCAGGCCAGCGCCGGCGCGTGGCCGCCATCCCAACGAGCGCCGCGCGGGCCGGCCGCTCCTCGACGGCCGCGCGGATCTCGTCGATCGAGCCGACGTACCGGACCTCGACGCCGGCGACGTTCGCCGCCGCGTCGATCCTCGAGCGGACGAACAGATCGTCGACGATCGCGAGGAGCAGCGTCGGCCGGGCGTCGGTCACCGGCGCCGCGCGAGCGACGACATGCGGCGCTTCTCTTCGAGCTTCTTCGCCTTGATCCGGTGCTTCCGCCAGGCGACCTTCTTTCGCTTGTTCAATGCACACTCCCTCGCTGAGCCGGTCGCGGCGGCCACGGCTTGGGCCGCCGCATCATCGCGTCATGTGAGGATTGTAGCCCGGGGTTACCTCGGGCCGTGGACTGAAGTCCACGTCTACCATAGTCGGTCCCTACGGGACCGGGACCGGGGATGTGACGAGTTCGCATTCAATGGTCACAATGGTGGGAAGCGCGAGCCAGGTCACCACGGCAGCAGCACTCCGGCGTCGCGTAGCGACGCACTACCTGTAGACGTGGACTTCAGTCCACGGCCCGAGCTTCGGCGGCGCGGCCGGGGATGCCGGCGGCGACCGCGAGCACTGCGCCAGCGACGCCACAGATGGCCGTCAGCACGCCGAACACCCCGAACCCCATCGTGGTGATGAGCCAGCCGCCGAACGCCTGCGATCCGAGCCAGCCGATGCTCGCAAACGTCATGTTGACGCCCAGCAGTGCGCCGCGCGCCTGGCTGGAGACCTCACTGGTCGAAGCGATCAAGGCCGGGCGGCCGATCGCGTTCACGGCCGTGTAGAGGAAGCCGAGCGCGATCGAGATCACCAGGCCAGGCTGCCAGAGCAGCAGCGGCACCGCCAGCGCGCCGGTTGCCGCCAGCGACAGCGCTGCCAGCGCCGTGCGCGAGCGCAGCCGGTCGCTCAGCTCGCCGCCGGCGAAGTTGCCGACCAGGTTCCCGAGCGCGACGACGCCCAGGCCGACCGCCAGCGCCTCCAGCGAGGCGTCGTAGCTGGTGATGAGGTACGTCGCGAGGTAGACCGCAACGCCGCCGTAGCAGAACCGCTCGAACGCGTTCGCCGAAAGTAGCGCGACGACCCTTGGCGTCAGCAGCCGCCAGACGTTGACGGCGGGCTCCTCGTCCTGACGCTCCGCCTTCGGCGGCTGACCGGGGACCGCCAGCCAGATCAGGATGCCCACGGCCACCATCAGAAGGCCCTGGATCGCCAGCGAGCCGCGCCAGCCGATGAGTGCGCCAAGGTAGGTCACGGTCGGCATGCCGATCACCAGCCCGAGCGACTGGCCGGTGATCAGCCAGCCGAGCGCCCGGCCGCGCTCGGAGGACGGCACGGCGTCGGCAGCGGCGGCGAACGCCGTGCCCATGAATGAGCCGCCGCCGAAGCCGCCCGCGAACCGCGCCAGCACGCCGACCCAGTACGCGGTTGCTGCCGCCAGCGCGAGCGGCGCCAGCGCCAGCCCGAGCAGACCGGCCATCAGCACCGGCCGCCGCCCGAACCGATCCGAGGCGACGCCGGCGAACACCGAGACGATGCCCCAGGTGATGCTGCCGATCGCGAGCAGGACGCCCATGCCGGCCAGGTCTGTGCCAATGTCGTGAGCGATGTCGAGCAGGAACGGCGTCATCGCGATGGCGCTGACGTTCGTCTGGTAACTCGCGAGCGCAAGCGATCCCAGGACGAACCAGCTGTCCCGTCGCCACGCCGGCGCGTCGGTCTTTACGCCTTCCATGCGGGCGAGATGGTACCCCAACGAGGTGCACGGGCGAACCGGCACCTCGCCCGAGGCGGACTGAGCGGGCCTAACGTCCAGACGCTCCAGGACGGCGGGTGAGCACGGCTGGCAAGATCACGCCGACCACCAGCGCGAACAGCAGCGTCGCGACGCTGACGGCGAGCCCGATCCGGATCGAGAGCGGGTCGAAGACAAAATCGACGGTGTGCGGGCCGGGCGGCAAGTAGACGGCGCGGAACAGGAAGTTGGCCAGGTAGACTGGCGTCTCGCGGCCGTCGACGCGGGCGCGCCAGCCGCGATGGTACAGGTCCGTGAGCACCAGGAAGCCGCCGGGACCGTCCGGCGCCTCGATCCGGACCCGGTCAGACGAGAGATCGGTGACGCGGGCGGCGTCCGGCAGCGTCGTCGGGTCGAGCGGCTGGCCGATGCGCGGCCTGACCAGCGGCACCCCCTCAAACGGTCCCTCTTCGAGAATGACCTGGGTGCCGGCGTCGAACGGGCGGGCTGCCATCCGGGCCAGCGCCGACTCGTCCGAGCGGGTGCGGCGGATCCCCTCCGGGACGACGTACGCCCTCGGGAAGGCGCGGCGGTTCTCCAGCACGGCGATGCCGTCCTCGCGCCAGATCTGCTGGAGCTTGGCGCGATCGACGCCGAAGAGCGAGCGGACGGCGCCGGCCGCATTCACCAATCCGATGCCGAACACGCGGGTCTGGCCGATCGGGTAAAGCTGCCGGACCTCGACGCCGACGACCTCGATCGGGTCGATCGGGAACGAGGCGCGGTAGACGTTCGACTGGGTCGGCAGGCCGGTCGGGTCGATGTCCGGGACAGTGCCGGCCAGGGCCGGCCGGGCGTGCCGCAGATGCGGGTTGACGTCCGGCCGGTCGTAGGCGTTCTCGGCGGTGTGGACCCCGGCCAGCAGCTGCACCAGCCGGCGGCTGCCGTCAGCCGTCACCAGCGCGATCTCCGCCACCGGCGTGTCCTGCTCCACCTGAACGCCGTCGGCGAGGGTCGAGATCACCCGCAGCTCGACGGTCGGGAACGGCGCGACGGCGAACGTCGCCAGCCCCGTGCGGTTTGACGCAGATCCCGTGAACAGTGCGTTATACGGGCGGTATGCCGTCCCGTCGGAGATCACGACGTCGCGGGGCGGATCGGCCATCACGAGCTGGCGCACGCTCCAGAGGTCGAGCAGCACGTCCTCCTGGCTGTCGACCGACGACCAGTATTCGAAGTGGCGCTGCGTGCCGAGCGAGCTGTAGCCGGCGATCGTCGGCACGTCGGCGTAGAGCAGCCGGTTCGGCTCCAGGAACCGGAGCGCTGAATCGGCGAACACTCGCGCGTTCGGCCCGAGGGTGGAGAGGAACCGCGTGACCGGGGCCGGCTCCAGGAGGGCGGTCGTCGGCGCGCGAGGGTGGTAGTCGTAGCCGAACGCCAGCAGGTCTCCGGCCGCCGCGAAGATCGCAAGCACCGCCCAGATGGCCCTCGCGCGGGGAAGCAGCGCCCAGGCCAGGAGCAGGACCGGCGCAAGCACCAGCAGCGCAACGCTCAACTGGACCTTCGGGTTGGCGAGGTCGAGCCCGCCGACCAGCGCCGCGTACAGCAGGTCGCCGTCGAGCCAGCCGTGCTCGTGGCGCACGCGGAGGTAGTAGTCGTCGAGCAGCATCCGCCAGCGGACCGGATCGGTCAGGAGGCGCGACCGGAAGCCGACGATCAGGTAGATCACGATGGCCGATCCCGCGCCGACCAGCACCGCAACCAGGACGGCCGGCCACGACCGCCGTTGGAGCGTCATGAGCCGATCGAGGCCGAACGCCGCCAGTGCAGCGACCGCGAAGACGATCAGGTAGGCGTAGCGGCCGGGCGCCCGCAGCGAGGAGAACCCGGGCAGCGTCCAGAGCAGGCGGTGGATGTTGACCGGGCTCTGCTCGGCGAGGCCGACCATCAGCCCGAAGAGGGCCAGCAGCGCGAAGAACCAGACAACCCGCCGTTTTGGGAGCAGGGTGCCGACGGCGGCCAGTCCGAGCGGCACGATCCCGAGGTACAGATACGACTCCCACTGCTGCCAGAGCGTCACCCAGCGGCCGTCCGGCAGGCGGAACAGGTACGGCAGCACGACCGTGGGGAGGTTCTGCCAGCGGAGCGGCCAGGTGATCGCCAAGTCGTACCCCAGGCCCGGCCCTCGGTACGACATCCGCCCCAGCTCGAAGAGCGGCAGCCACTGGACCGCCGCCACGCCGAGGCCGATCCCCGTCACCAGCAGCGGCACCCAGACGAGCAGCACGACCCGCTCCCACCCGGCCCCCGCCATCGGCCCGACGATCGCTCGATAGAGGACGTACAGCCCAAGGCAGACCAACGTCATGAACACCGGCTGGATGTGGACGCCGAGCGCCGACATCGCCATCGCCAAGCCGGCGGCGACGAGCCACTGTTGGCGCCGCCAGCCCACGGCGCGCAGCGCCAGCTCCACGAACGCCAGGATCAGTGGCAGCCAGACGGCGCTCCGGACGACGTTCTCGTGCTGGATCTGGGTGACGAAAAAGCTGCCGAACGCGAAGACGATGCCACCGACCAGCGCCCCGAGCCGGCCGGCGTGGAGCACCCGCAGGAACGCGATCATGAACGCGCCGGCCAGGAAGACGTGCAGGGCTCTCGAGGCCTGGAGGAACGTCTCGGCGCAGAGGAAGAGGCCGAGGAGGACGTTGGGCGGATACAGCATCCCGAGCTCGCCATCCGCGAACAGCGGGTAGCCTCCGAAGATCAGCGGCATCCAGAGTGGGAGGTGCCCGGCGTGGAGCTGGCTCAGGTACCATCGTAGAAGTGGCAGGTAGAACAGCTCGGTGTCGCGCTCGTAGAAGATCGAGCCGAGGAACAGGTCGTCGCGGAACAGGATCAGGGTGCAGGCCGCGATGACCAGGAGCGGGGCGATTTCGGCGGCGAGCGAGGAGAGCGACCCCCTCCCCCGCCCTCCCCCTGCGAGGAGGAGGGGCTTAGCTCCCTCCTCCTCGCAGGGGGAGGGGTTGGGGTGGGGGTCTCCGGACGGCGGGACGGCAGGCCCGGCCCGGCGGTCGAGGGTGTCCACGGAGCGTGCGTCCCTCAGCGCGCGGCCGTCCCGACGACGTCCGCCGCCGACGGCCGCGGCGCGGGCAGCGGGTAGACCCGGCGCGCGACCGCAAAGACCGAGAGGCCCCACGGCAG
>Ga0075418_10008545_pt1 | contig 11482 bp, 9 predicted proteins | sample SoiMetdeltSBSDD2_FD_81776 | JGI IMG/M metagenome (GOLD analysis project Ga0075418, IMG submission 81776) | Bulk soil microbial communities from a Populus tree surrounding site in Tennessee, USA - Soil MetaG P. deltoides SBSDD2 | ecosystem: Environmental > Terrestrial > Soil > Tree plantation...
ACGTCTCGCTCTCCCACGTTATGCTCGTCCATCGCGGCAGCCCCACCGGCCGGCGAATCCTCGGCTCCTTCCTGGGCGCGGAGAATGGCGGGAAAACCGCCGGCGATGATGCCCTGCACCATCTCGGGATCGCTGCCGAACGTCGGCGGACATTCACTCGCGTCGAGAATGCCCAGGCGCCCCGACGTGCCGGCCCCAACGTAGAAGAGCCGTCCCCCCCTCTGAAAGGCATCCTCCGTGAGCGACACGAGGCGCGCGATCTCGACGCGCTGGCCCGCCACGGCGTCGGCCACCGAGCGATCCTCGGCATTCATGAGGTCGACGATCTCGAGCGACGTGGCGAGATCGATGTTCGCGGTGCGCGGGTTGCGGCGTTCGGTGATGCGCGGGTCGGAAGGGTGCGCCTGACGAGTCACGGAGGAGAGGAGCGGGCAACAGGCGCTGCCGCGGTGCCGGTGCGGCGTGCGTTTACTGTCGAGGTGGGAGAGCGCGGGCTAACTTATTCGGCACGGGCGAACGTAGGCAAGCGTTCGCCGCCGTACGCCGAAGCGTGGAGCTCAAGTGATTTCGATCAACCTTGTTCGCACCTATGCCGCGCGGAACGCGACAATCGTCGCTGCTTCCGCGTTCATCGTTTCGACACTCTCGTGTCGCCCATCCGCGTCCGTCAAGAGGACGTCGGCCGGCGCGACCTCCGCCGCGTCGGTTTCGCGTGCGGTGGAGTTTCCTCCGGCCTGGCGATTCAAGAGCGGCGAACAAGGAACGTTCGCACGGACGGCCATCGTCGCGAGCAACAGCGCGCTCGCGAGCGCGGCGGGCGACGAGATCATGCGCGCCGGCGGGAACGCGGTGGACGCGGCCGTGGCCACCGGGTTCGCGCTCGCAGTGACCTTTCCCTACGCCGGCAATCTCGGAGGCGGGGGCTACATGGTCATTCGAATGGCCGACGGCCGCACGGCCGCAGTGGACTACCGCGAGATCGCGCCGCTCGCCGCAAGCCGCGACATGTACTTGGCACCCGACGGGAAGCTGACAGATGAGAGCGTCGTCGGCTACCGCGCCTCCGGTGTGCCGGGCGCAGTGGCGGGAATGAGCGCAGCGCTCGCGAAATACGGAACAAAGTCGCTGCGCGAGGTGTTGCAGCCGGCAATTCGTCTGGCGGACGAGGGGTTCACGGTCGACAGCGTGCTCTTCACGTCGCTCGAGAAGAATCGCGATTACATCGAGCGGTTCGATGGAAAGACCGTGTTCTTTCCGAACGGCGAGCCACTCCAACTCGGGACGCGGTTTCGGCAGCCTGCCCTCGCGCGCACGCTCAAGCTGATCGCCGAGCGCGGTCCCGACGTGTTCTACAAGGGCGAAGTCGCGGACTCGCTCGTCGCCGGGATGAAGCGTGGCGGCGGAATCATCACGAAAGAAGACCTCGCGCGCTACAAGCCCGAATGGCGGCAGCCTATCGCCTCGACATACCGGGGCTACAAGCTCTTCACGATGCCGCCGTCATCGTCAGGCGGCGTGACCATCACCGAGACGCTCAACATTCTCGAGACGTTCGATTCGCTTCCGCCGTTTGGCAGCGTCGGATACACGCATGCGCTCGCGTCGGCGTATCAGCGCGCGTTCATCGATCGCAACTCGAAGCTCGGCGATCCCGCATTTGTGGCGGTGCCGCTCGACAAGCTCACGAGCAAGGCCTATGCGCGAACGTTGCGGAAAACGATCGTCCCGGATCGCGCCAGCCCGACACCCGTGCTCGAGCGAACGATCGCCGACGGCAACCACACGACGCACTACTCGGTCGTCGATGGCGCCGGGAACGCGGTCGCCACCACGACGACGATCAACAACGGCTACGGCTCGGGCGTGTACCTAACGGGGCCTGGCTTCTTCATGAATGACGAGATGGACGACTTCGCGGCGCAGCCCGGGAAGCCGAACATGTTCGGTCTCGTGCAGGGCGAGCAGAACGCGATCGCGCCGGGCAAGCGCATGTTGAGCGCCATGTCGCCGACCATCGTGCTCGACCCGCAGGACAGGCTGCTGCTCGTCGTCGGCGCGGCCGGTGGCCCGCGGATCATCACGGCGACATCGCAGGTGATTTTGAACGTCATCCAGAATCACATGACGCTCGCCGACGCGATGCGCGCGCCGCGGCTCCATCACCAGGCGTTGCCCGACACGCTTCGGTTCGAGGCGAAGGGCCTAACGCCCGCCGTGGTCGACTCGCTTACCGCCATGGGTTGGGGCGTCGACTCGGTGCGCAGCTCGGCGAACGTGAATGCCATCATGCGCGCCAAAGGCGGTTGGGTCGCGGTCACCGAGCCGAGAGATGGAGGGCCTGGTAGAGCTGTCGGTCATTAGGGACTGCCGGGAGACGGGAGACGGGGAAGAAGCGGAAACCCTCGGGGGGCCTCTCTACACGAGATGAGCCTCCCGAGGGTTCCTACGTCTCCCGTCTCCCGTCTCCCGCTTCCCGCTTCCCGCTTCCCGCTTCCCGCTTCCCGCTTCCCGCTTCCCGGTGTCTTAAGCGGCCTTGATCGTCAGCGGTGACGTGAGCGTGATCACAATGCGCCCACCGTCGTTCACGCAGCCCTCGTAGTTCGCCGTCGCTGCGGCAGCGCCGGCACCGGCGGCGGCGCCAGTCGCTGCGCCGATGACCGTGCCCTTCGTGTCCTTGCCGATCACCTGGCCGACCACGGCGCCGAGGACGGCACCACCGATCACCTTCTTGGCATCGTTACCCTTGGTCGAGTTACGAACGCGCTCGACCGACGCGGTCGTGACATCGGCATCGACGTTGTACGTCGCGCCGCCGAACGAGATCGAGCGGACCGCGAAGCCCATCTCGATGTTGTCGTTCGCGTTCTCGCTCCGCTTGAGCTTCGTTACCTCGAGCACGGCGGTGGCACCAGCCGGGATCACGGCACCGTTGGAGCCGGTCACGGCCTCGTTCAACGTCGCCGAGAATCGATCACCGACCTTGTTGGTGTTCGTGCAGATCTTCGACGTCGACGCGAGCGTGAGCGTCGTTCCCGACGCGATCGAGCCGACATTGCCGCCTGAGCTCTTTTCGCCCGTGGTCACGGTGTTGCCTGACGATGTGCGCGGCGGCGCGGCCGGGGTCGGCGTGGTCGCCGGCGTACTCGGGCGCGTGGCCGGCTTGGGGCGCGGCCGCGACGGTGTCGGTGCGGGCGCCGGCTCCGGTGCCGGTGTGGCCGGAACGTCCTTCAGCTGCGGCTGCGCGGCACTATCACCGGTCGCCAGCTGGAGGTCGCGATTGAGCGCGGAGTCCTGCGCGAGCGAGGTATCCGCCTTGTTATCGCCCTTGCTGCACGCCGCGACTCCGAGCGCTAACGTCAGCGCCAGCGGTGTGATGCGACGGATATATTTTGACATCGTTTGGCCTCCGATTCGTGATGCTGTAGTTCCTACCAAATGCGCTGAAAAAAGTGCCTTCAGCCAGGGACAGGTGGGCAAGCGATATGCCAACCATGAGGGCGCTTCGACGGCTCCTGCCGTACTATACCCCATACCGCTGGCAAGTCATTCTTGGACTTGCCTTTGTGGTGATCTCGTCAGGGTTCGCCAGCGTGACGCCGTGGCTGCTGCGTGCCGCGCTCGACGGGATCCGCTCGGGCGCAGAATCGCGGCGCATCTGGACGCTCGCTGGGGCAATGGTCGGTCTCGCTTTCGTTGCCGGGGTTTTCCGCTATGGAATGCGTGAGCTCATCAACGGTCTCAGTCGACGAATAGAATACGATCTCCGCAACGACCTGTTCGCGCATCTCCTGAGACTCGACGCAAGCTACTTCGGGCGGACGCGCACCGGCGACATCATGGCTCGCCTGACGAACGACCTCAGCGCTGTTCGTCAGGCAGTGGGGCCCGCCATCATGTACCTCACCAATACGGTCGCCGGTGGGGCCTTCGCGCTGTATTTCATGTTACGGATCGATGGGCGCCTCACACTGCTGGCGCTCACGCCCATGGTCATTCTGCCGATCCTCACGATCTGGCTCGGCCGCGCGATCCACGAACGGTTCGAGGCTGTCCAGGAGCACTTCAGCACGATGACCACGCGCGCCCAGGAGAATCTCGCGGGTGCTCGCGTCGTTCGCGCGTATCGTCAGGAACAGCCGGAGTTGGCGCGCTTCGCGACCCTCAACGACGAATACCTCACGAAGAACATGCAGCTCGTTCGGCTGTATGGGGTCATGAATCCGGCCTTCGGCCTGCTGGCGGGACTCGGCGCCGTCACCGTGCTCGGTGTCGGCGGGACGCTCGCCGTGCGCGGTACGATCTCCGTCGGCGCCTTTGTCGCATTCGGGCTGTACCTCGGCATGCTGACCTGGCCCCTCATCGCGTTAGGCTGGGTGGTGAACCTGTTTCAGCGCGGTGCCGCGTCGGCGGCGCGACTCCTCGAGATCCTCGACGTGAGGCCGGCCGTTGCCGACCCGCCAGCGCCACGCGCACTTCCGGAGGCGACTACCGGCCGGTCGGTCGAGTTTCGCGGCGTCGGATTTCACTACCCGCCGGCCGCTGACGCGCCGGCGCGCTGGGTGCTGCGCGACATCTCGTTTCGTGTGAGCGCCGGGGCGACGCTCGCCGTCGTCGGTGCAACCGGCAGCGGCAAGAGTGCGCTCCTCGAGCTCCTCGCCCGGGTTTACGATCCGCAGGAAGGCGAGGTGCTCATCGACGGTGTGCCCGTTACATCGCTCACGCTCGAAGAGCTTCGCCAGGAGATCGGGTTCGTTCCGCAGGAAAGCCTGTTGTTCAGCGAGACGATTCGCGAGAACCTGACGTACGGCACCGAAGACGTGTCGCGCGCGCAGTGGGCAGCCGGCGTCGCGCAGCTCGACTCGACCATCGGGGATTTCCCTGGTGGGTACGACACCATGTTGGGCGAACGCGGCATCAATCTCTCCGGAGGACAGAAGCAGCGTGCGGCCCTCGCCCGTGCCCTCGCGCGTCGGCCTTCGATCGTCGTGCTGGACGACGCGCTCTCCGCCGTCGATACTCACACGGAAGCAGACATCCTGCGCGGGCTTCGGGACGCGTTGAAGGGTCGCACCGCGATCATTGCCTCCCATCGCGTGAGCGCGGTTCGGGACGCGAGCTGGATCATCGTGCTCGACGAGGGGCGGATCGTGGAGCAGGGACGTCACGCCGAGCTCCTTGCAGCGGGCGGTCGCTACTGGACACTGCTCCGCCGGCAACAGCTCGAAGACGCCATCGAAGACGACGCGGGCGAAGCGGAAGGAGCGGCAGGGGTGGCCGCGAGCTGATTCGGAGAGCTAAGATTCGCCAATGCATCCTGTGGATTCGACGACCACGGCCGAACACCGCGTCCTGCAGCTCGAGGAAGCGCTCAACGAGGCGGCACAGATCAACGCGGAGCTGCAGTCGCGCGACGCGTTGAAGACGCAGTTCCTGGCGAACATCTCGCACGACCTGCGGACACCGCTGACGGCCATCATCACACACGCCGAGATCCTCCGGGATGGCATCCTTGGCCCGCTCTCCGACAAGCAGCGCGACAGCGTCGCAAGCATCATCAGCGGTGGCCGCCAGCTCCTCGAAGCGGTGGGGGAGATCCTCACGTACGCACGCGGTGCGGCCAATCAGCTCACGGTTTCGCCGAGTGAGTTTCATATCACGGCGGTGGTCGCGCAGGTGGCGGCGCTCAACGAGCCACTCGTGGCCAAGAAGGGGCTGTCCCTGAGCGTGGACGTCACGCCCGGCGTGCCATCGCTCGTCGCGGACCGCGAGCAGGTGACCCACGTCGTGAGCAACCTGCTCGGCAACGCGATCGCGTTCACGCCGGCGGGCGGACGCGTCTGGGTAACGGTCAGCACGACGAGCGAGATCGGGGCCCAGCACGTTCAGGTGGAAGTGGGCGACACCGGCATCGGGATCGCCCCCGAGCATCACGATCTCGTGTTTCGCGAGTTCGCGCAGGTGGACCCGTCGCCGTCTCGTCGGCATCACGGAACAGGGCTGGGCCTAACGATTGCGCGGCGTCTCGTCGAGCTCAACGGTGGCCGCATCTGGCTCGAGAGCCGGCTCGGTGAGGGCAGCCGGTTCTATTTCATACTGCCTGCCGGCGACCCGCGCTGAGCGGTGGAGGTGAGGCCGCATATCCTCATCGTCGACGACAGCGCCGACGTCACCGGGGCGCTGCGCGTCCTGTTCGAGGAGACGGGGAACGATGTGTCGGTCGCCAACACGATACGGGACGCGGTCGCCGTGGCGGATGCGCGCGCCGTCGACGTGATGCTGCTCGACCTGACGCTTCCCGACGGCGATGGGCTGAGTGTCCTTTCCACGATGCGGTCGCGAGCGACCGAACCTCGCGTCACCGCTGCGTTGACGGGACGTGCCGAACCCGAGATCGCGGCGCGGTGCACGGCGGCTGGGTGTCAGGCGGTGCTGGTGAAGCCGGTTCCGATCGCCGAGCTGCTCAGGCGCGTCCGTGAGTGGACCACATAACGGGGTCAGAGTCGTATTTCATCATTCGAACGCGGCGGCGGTACGTACGGACGCAGCTGGTGCGTCGCCACACCTCGCAGGCGAGTCGAAATGATGAGAATCGACTCTGACCCCGGACGCCTTACAGGCGGTTCCTCAGCGCTTCAGGGGTCAGCGCCTGCAGCGTGGACGCCAGGATCGTGAAGTAGTTCGTCACCATGAGGAGCCCAACGGCGATCATCAGCACGCCGGACGCTCGCGTGATCCAGTTCATCTGGCGCTTCATGCGCGCGAAGAAGTCGAGGAACCGTTCGACGGCCACCGCCGAGAGCAGAAAGGGTACGGCGAGGCCTAACGAATACGCGAGCAGGAGCCACAGACCGCGCGCCAGGTCGGCGGAGCTGGCGGCATACGTGAGTATCGTTCCGAGGATTGGTCCGATGCACGGCGTCCAGCCCGCGCCGAACGCGATTCCGACGAGCAGCGTCCCGAGGTACCCGACCGGTTTGTTCGCGATGTGTACGCGCCGCTCCTGGGAAAACAGCGAAACGTTGAACACGCCGAGCATGTACAGTCCGAACAGGATGACGAGAAAGCCTCCGACCCGGCTGATCCAGACGCGTTGTGCGTGCAGGAGCGCACCGAGCGTCGTTGCCGTGGCCCCGAGGGCGAGGAAGATCAGCGTGAAGCCGAGCACGAAGAGCAGCGAGTGAATGAGCGCCGCACGCCTCGCTTTCTGAACATCCTCGAGGCTCAGTCCTGTGATGAACGTCACATAGCTCGGAATGAGCGGGAGAACGCAGGGTGACAGAAAGCTCAGCAGCCCGGCGGTAAACGCGATCGCGATGCCCAACGACGTACCTTCCATGTCTTCTCCGATCCAGGAGCGCCGTGCTCGCCCGAGAGCCGGGCGATTCCTGCGTTGGTATTACGCCGTAAAGTACCGCCCATTCCGCCGCGAACGCCGTCCTCATGATGGGCGACGCGGGCTGATCGCGCTACAGATCGACGCGCTCGCCTACGCCGACCTTCGGCGGGCAATGGAGCTCGGGTTCACGCCGACGCTCTCGCGGCTCGTCAACGACGATGGCTTCACGCTCCGCCGCTGGTTCTGCGGGCTACCGTCCGCGACCCCCTACTGTCAGGCCGGGATCTTCCATGGCGAGAACGACAGCATTCCCGCCTTCCGGTTCTATGACAAGGCGGCCCGGCGCGTCGTCACGTGCAACGCGCCGGAAGGGGTGCAGTACATCCGGGACCGGATTCGAGCACCGGGGGCGCTCGCCGGAGGGTCGAGCTATGTGAACCTCCTCGATGGCGACGCGTCGACCGTCGCGTTCACCATCGCGACACGGGAGCGCACGTCCGTATACCGCCGGCTGGGCGGCACGCGGATGGCGCTCCTCATCCTGCTGCACCCGCTGCGCGTGTTGCGCATGCTGTTTCAGGGCGTTGGCGAATGGTTGCGCGAGGAGTGGGAGCGCGCACGTGGCGAGTGGGCGGGCCGGGTAACCCACGCGGAAGGCATTTTCCCGTTTCTCCGGATCTTCACGAACGTCGTCGTGCGAGAGCTGCAGACGATCGCCATCCTGCTCGACGTGTACCTCGGCGTCCCGGTCATCTACAGCACGTTCATGCAGTACGACGAGCTCGCGCATCACTTCGGGTCCACGAGCCGGTTCGCGCTTGGGGACCTGCGACGCACGGATGCCCGGATTCGCGAGATTCAACGCATGGCGCAGGCAGCCGGCGGGCGCGGTTACGACTTGGTGGTCCTGAGCGACCACGGGATGACCCCGTCCGTGAGCTACCGCGTGCGATTCCGCGAATCGCTCGGCACGACCGTACAGCGCATTCTGGACGGCGATGCGTTCAGGACGGGAGAGATGCCGATCCAGTCGCTCGCCAGCTTTGCGCAGACCAGCGAGTACGCGCCGGTCGGCGCGCGCGTCGTGGACTCGGTGGCGGAGGTCGCGCAATCGCGATCAATCAGGCGGTCGCTGCGTCGACTCGGGCGGTGGGTCCGTTCGCGTTACGGGATCCGGGAGCTCGTGCTACCGGAGAAGTATCGAGTCGACGCCAGACATCGCGTCGTCGTCACATACAGCTCGTGTCTGGCGCTGCTTTACTTCGCGGACGACGAAGCGCGACTGAAGCTCGAGGACATCGCGCTGCGTGCACGGCACGCAGCACTCTACGACGCGTTGCGCGAGCATCCGGGCATCGGTCTCCTGGCGGCGCTCGACGCGGTCGGCGTGCACGTGCAGAGTCGAGCCGGACGGGCGCGAATCGTGGACGGCGCGGTCACGGTCCTCGAGGGGACGAACCCGCTCGAGCCGTACGGGACGGACCCGTTGACGGTCCAGGCCGTGGAAGCACTCGTCAGGCAGCCGAACGCCGGCGACCTGGTGCTGTTCGGAGCCTATGACGGCTACGAGATCGTGTCGTTCGACGACCAGGTCGGCGCACACGGCTCGGCTGGCGGAGACCAGGTCTGGCCGTTTCTGATCGCGCCGGATTCGTTAGGCGTCGCGAACGAGCGGATCGACAACGCGCGCGACGTGCATCGCGTGATCATGCAGCGGTATGCCCGCCAGCCGGCTCCGTCGAGCTAGCGCTCCAGTTGCGCGAGCGGGGCCTCGAGGGCGTCGCGGAACGCCTCGGCGGAGAGCCGGTCGGGCTCCGCGCCCTCCCCTGCCCGGCGCTGCACGCCGCGAACGACCGCGTCCACCGCCTCGAGCGGCGCGTCCGCCTCGGCCACCACGTCGACCTCCCACTTCCCGCGATCGACGCCCTTGAGCGTCAGCCGGTACCGCGCCGTGTGAATCGTGAAGCGCGGCGGCGGCGCGTCGGCGTCATTCACCTCGCCCGTCGGCTCCGACTCAGCCACCTCCAGGGGTGCGCCGTCCGCGTCAGGCTCGGCCTCCGCGTGGTTGGCGGACGCCGCCTCCAACGTTCCATTCCCCTCGGCCGCGACGGGTGACGCGACGGGAACACGCTTCGGGTCCTCTGCGACGACCGCGACCCCGGTCTCAACGCCGCCCTGGCGAATGGGGGGAAAGAGATGGACCTCGACGACCTGCTCCGACGGCACGCGCTCGGCGATCGCGCGGAGGAATCGCTGCTGTGTCTCGGTCATCGCGCGACAGCCGCGGGTCGAGTGGACGACGGGAGGGCGTTCCGACCGTCGAGCTCGCGCTCGACGAAAAGCCGCAGAATGTGCATGAAATCCTGAGCGTTGGTGACGACGCCAAATGCCTGGTGGGTGCCGCGGTCCTTCAGCTTGCTCACGACGAATTCGGCGGAATCGACGCAAATCGTCGGCATCTCGCGAAGCGTGCCGTCCGGCTTCGTGACGAACGCCGGAAGCATGTTGCCCGTCGCGATCGCGTGCAGAGCCGTCGCGATCATCACGGCCATCGTCGCCTTGGTCGTGTGCGCCTTCATCGCGTCCTGCGCCACCGCGGTGTCGGTATACACGCCCGGCAGTGGCCCGTCGTCGCGAATCGACCCGCACAGCACGTACGGCACGTTCTTCTGGACGCACGCGTGCATGATCCCATCGGTGATGACACCGGTTTCGACGGCGCGCTCGATCGAGCCCGCGGCGCGCACCTTGTTGATCGCGCGCATGTGGAGTCCGTGTCCGCCGACGGTGGACTCGCCGCTTCCGGTCATGCCAAGGGTCGTGCCGAAGATCGATGCTTCGATGTCGTGGACCGCGACCGCGTTGCCGGCCAGCAGCGCGTTGACGAAGCCGTTTCTGATGAACCACACCATGTCGGAGCGCGCGCGCGAGTGAACGAGGGCCGGTCCGGTCACCCAGACGACGTAGCCACCGCGTTCACGCTCCTCGATCAGAAGGCGCGCGAGGTGTACGTAGTCCACAGGCTTCTCGCGCGACACCTCGCTCGCCATGAACTTGAATTCCCCATCGCTGTGGTTCGCGGCGGCTTCGGTGTGGACGAAAATACCTTCGGTCCCATCCTCTTTCTTGCCGACGGCGATGAGGTCGCCGGCGCGGACGCGCCGCATCTCGCGAACCCAGAGGGCGCCCGACTTGTCGAGCACGAGGGCGGAGTCCATCCTCGGCTCGAGTGGGAGGCGCCATTCACCCGCTATGCGGACGTAGGTCGGAAGATTGGTCGTCGAGAAGAAGTCTTCCGGCAGCACGCCGTCTGCCGGCGCCGGGACGAAGCGTGCGTCCGGGACGGATGCGAAGCGGGGTGCGGTGAAGTCGGGCTGAGGAATCGCGGTCACGGGCGAAAGATGCCCGGGCGATACGTCGGCGGCCAAGCCCCTGTTTACCAACTCCGAAACCAGACCGTCCGCTAGAGCAGACTCACCGGATCGCGATCGAGCGCAACACGGAGCTGACTCCGGTCTTTCGGCACGTCGAGTCGCTCGACGAGAAACCGACACGCGCGCGTCAGTAATGCGGGATTGGTGCTCTTCACGAGAAGGTGCCACCGCCACCGTGCCTTCACCCGTTCGATCGGGCACGGCGCGGGACCGATCACCGAGATCTGGTCGCCGTACGACGCAATCGCTCTTCGCAGCCGCTCCGATGCGCGCGCCGCGAGACGCTGCGTCTCGTTCTCCCGCAGCCCGGAGAATACCACATTCGCGAGCCGCGTCGTGGGCGGGTAGGCCGGCTCGCGGCGACCATCCAGCTCTTCCTCCACGAACCTGGAATAGTCGTGCGCGACCGCGCACTGGACGGCGTGATGACTCGGAACACGAGTCTGAATCAGCACGCGACCGCCTTTCGGTCCACGTCCCGCGCGTCCCGCCACCTGGCTCAGGAGCTGGAAGCACCGCTCCGACGAGCGGAAGTCGGGCAGATTGATGCCGACGTCCGCGTCGATCACGCCGACGAGCGTCACGTTCGGGAAGTCGAGCCCCTTGGCGATCATCTGCGTGCCTAACAAGATGTCCACCTCGCCCCGCCCCACCCGGTCGAGAATGTCGGCGTGGGCCCACTTCGCGGTCGTCGTGTCGACGTCCATCCGCG
>Ga0075418_10008546_pt1 | contig 11481 bp, 9 predicted proteins | sample SoiMetdeltSBSDD2_FD_81776 | JGI IMG/M metagenome (GOLD analysis project Ga0075418, IMG submission 81776) | Bulk soil microbial communities from a Populus tree surrounding site in Tennessee, USA - Soil MetaG P. deltoides SBSDD2 | ecosystem: Environmental > Terrestrial > Soil > Tree plantation...
CTGCGTCAGGTCGCCGTTGGCGATTGCCGTCGACACGCGCGACACGTCGCGGAGCTGTACCGTCAGGTTGCCCGCCAGCTGATTGACGTTGTCGGTGAGATCCCGCCACGTCCCGGCCACGCCCTTGACCTCCGCCTGGCCCCCGAGCTCGCCTTCCGTGCCGACTTCCTTCGCGACCCGCGTCACTTCCGACGCGAACGAGCTGAGCTGGTCGACCATCGTATTGATGGTGTTCTTCAGCTCGAGGATTTCGCCGCGGACGTCGACCGTGATCTTCTTGGACAGGTCACCGCGCGCGACCGCGGTCGTGACGTCGGCGATGTTGCGGACCTGCGAGGTGAGGTTGCCGGCCAGCGTGTTGACGTTGTCGGTCAGGTCTTTCCACGTGCCCGCCACCCCCCGGACCTCGGCCTGGCCTCCCAGCTTGCCTTCGGTGCCGACCTCGCGGGCCACGCGGGACACCTCCGAGGCGAACGAGCCGAGCTGGTCGACCATCGTGTTGATCACGTCCTTGATCTGCAGGATCTCGCCGCGAGCGTCGACGGTGATCTTCTTGGACAGGTCGCCGCTGGCGATGGCCGTGGCGACCCGCGACACATCCCGCAGCTGCACGGTCAGGTTGCCGGCCAGCTGGTTGACGTTGTCGGTGAGGTCCTTCCACGTTCCCGCGACGCCTTTGACTTCCGCCTGACCGCCCAGCTTTCCTTCCGTGCCGACCTCGCGCGCCACCCGCGTGACTTCCGACGCGAACGAGCTGAGCTGATCGACCATCGTATTCACGGTGTTCTTCAGCTCGAGGATCTCCCCTTTGACGTCGACCGTGATTTTCTTGGAGAGGTCGCCGCGGGCCACCGCCGTAGTGACTTCGGCAATGTTGCGAACCTGTGACGTCAGGTTCGCGGCCATGAAGTTGACGTTGTCGGTGAGGTCCTTCCAGGTGCCGGCGACGCCCTTCACGATCGCCTGGCCCCCGAGCTTTCCTTCGGTGCCGACTTCCCGCGCCACGCGGGTGACTTCGGAGGCGAACGTCCCGAGCTGGTCGACCATCGTGTTGACGACCTTGGCCGAGCGCAGGAACTCGCCAGTCAGCGGCCGACCGTCGATTTCGAGCGCCATGCTCTGGGAGAGGTCCCCCTTGGCCACCGCGCCGATCACGCGCGCGACTTCAGTCGTCGGCTGGACGAGGTCCGACACCAGCGTGTTGACCGATTCGATCGCCGTCGCCCATTGACCTTCCGCGCTCGGCAGCGCTGCCCGCTGCTTGACGTTCCCGGCCTTGCCGACCACGCTGCTGAGGCGCTCGAGCTCCTTGACCAGCCTCTCGTTGCGCTCGATCACCTCGTTCAGGGCGTCGTAGATCTTTCCGGGCACCCCGGTCCGGTCACCGGGAAGACGCGCGGAAAAGTCTCCGCGCCGGTAGTCGGTCAGGACTTTGAGCAATCGTTTCTGATCGAGCGTTTCGGTGGGGACAGCCGACGTGGCCATGCAGGTCTCCTGAGTACCGGGGATGGGGTCTAAGCTGAACAGATTTCGAACACGGCGTGCCCTGATTCAAGACGCCTCAGGCTCGAAAAATTGAACGGCAGGGCTTCAGTGCAACCTGGTTGCCAGAACGTGATCCTTGTCAGTTTTCGGCACCCACTTTCCGGTGGGCAGAAAGTCGGCTGAAAGCTGGGTGCCGGGAACTACCGCGTGTAACGCGCATTTCGCGCATCGACCGCGATGTCCGGCCTGTCACTGATGATCGCGTCGACGCCCCAGCCGAGCAGGCGGTCGATATCAGCGCGCTCGTTGACCGTCCAGACCTTGATCGGCAGACCGGCACCGTGCGCCAGCTCGATGAATCGCGGGGTGACGATGGTCGTCCGGCCCGATTGTTCCGGCACCTGGAACTCGCGGTACGCCGTGCCGCGGACCGGCCAGCCCACCCACGATCGATACAGGGCCCAACGCGTCTCCTCGCGGGCGGCACCGGTCGCGAGCCGCGGCTCCAGCCGCCGGATCTCGCGAAGGGCGCGATACCAGAACGATCCGACGGCCACACGCTCGACGGCTCGTGCCGCGCGGATCTCCTCGACTGTAGCCTTCGCCAGCGCCGGATCGGCCGTCTTGAGCTCGATGATCAACGGCACCGGATACCGCGACAGGACCTGCCGCAACGTCGGCACACCCCAGCCCAGGCCGCGATACGGAAACACGTCGGCTGTCAGCGCAAACCGGTAGCCGGCGTCGACCTTCGCCAGATCGGCCGCCGTCAACGCGCCGATCGGTCCCTTCACATCCGTCGTCCGATCGAGCGTGTCGTCGTGGTGGACGACGGCCACGCCGTCGCGCGAGAGGTGGACATCGAACTCGAGACCGTCGGCGCCGAGGGTCAACCCGTGATCGAACGCCGCCAGCGTATTCTCGGGCCGGAGCGCGGCGCCGCCGCGGTGCGCATAGACCAAGGGGCGAGGGAGAATCGGTGAAGTCAGAAGAGGAATCTTAGCGTCAAATCCCCTGCGGGTCGGTCCTTGGGGCTTGGCGGTTGGGCGTGCGTTGGAGCTTGGGATTTGGTGCTTGGGATTTGACCAACGAAGGCCTGCTAAGATGCCCTATGGCCTCCGCAAGACCTTCGACCCTCGGTGAGCTTCGGGTGGCGGTCGCCGCCGGCCGCGTCAGGCGCCGGTCGGTGCGCGACGAAGTCCGCGAAAACCTCGTGGCGCGCCTGCGCACCGGCGAAACGCTGTTCCCCGGCATCATCGGTTACGACGACACCGTCATCCCCCAAATCGTCAACGCGGTGCTGTCGCGCCACAACTTCATCCTCCTCGGCCTGCGGGGGCAGGCGAAGAGCCGCATCCTTCGGGCGCTCACCGGACTGCTCGACGACGCGCTTCCCGTCGTGCCGGGCTGCGAGATTCACGACGATCCGCTGGCGCCGCTCTGCGCGTCGTGCCGGGCGCGGGTGCGCAGCGAAGGAGATAGCCTTCCCCTCAACTGGCTGTCGCGCGATCTGCGGTACGTCGAGAAGCTCGCGACGCCCGACGTCACGATCGCGGACATGATTGGCGACCTCGATCCGATCAAGGCCGCGCGGTCCGGTCTCGATCTGGCCGACGAGCTGACCATGCACTACGGCCTGGTCCCGCGATCCAATCGCGGCATCTTCGCCATCAATGAGCTGCCGGATCTGGCGGGCAAGATTCAGGTGGGCCTGTTCAACATCCTCCAGGAGGGGGATGTGCAGATCAAGGGCTACCCGATTCGGCTGCCGCTCGACGTGCTGATGGTCTTCAGCGCGAACCCCGAGGACTACACGGCGCGCGGCAAGATCATCACGCCGTTGAAGGACCGCATCGGGTCGGAGATCCGCACCCACTACCCCGCGACACGCGGCGACGCGATGGCAATCACCGCCCAGGAAGCCTGGCTCAGTCGCGGCGACGTGAGCATTCCGGAATACGTGCGGGAAGCCGTCGAAGAAGTCGCGTTCCAGGCACGCGCCGATCAGAAGATCGACAAGCGGTCGGGCGTCAGCCAGCGCCTGCCCATCTCCCTCCTCGAGAACGTCCTCTCGAATGCCGAACGGCGCGCCCTCCTGGCCGGCGAGCCGGTCATCGTGCCGAGGATGACCGACATCTACGCGGCTCTGCCGGCGATCACCGGCAAGTTCGAGCTCGAATACGAAGGTGAGCTGCGCGGCGCAGACAACGTCGCCAAGGACATCATCCGCGGCGCCGTTGGCACCGTTTTCAATGGCTACTTCGCGAACGCCGATCTGAGGCAGGTCACGGAGTGGTTCGACCTCGGAGGGAACCTGCAGATCGACGATACGCTCCCGGCCGAGGAGCTCCTGGCACGCGCCTGTGACGTACAGGGGCTTCGGGAGCTGGCCATGCAGGCCGGCATCGACCGCAACCCGCCGGCGCCGCTCCTGGCCTCGGCGGTCGATTTCGTGCTCGAGGGTCTCTACGCGCAGAAGAAGATCAGCCGTTCGGACGAATTCCAGTACCAGTCGGCCGAGCCGCCGCGCCGGCCGACTCCGCGCGGCGTGCAGACCGAACCAATGATGGAGCGCGACATTCCCAACGTGGCGGGCAAGAAGAAGTATTACAACTAATCCGTAGTCCGCAGCCCGTCGTCCGCAGGTTATATTTCGCGGACCGCGGGCCGCGGACCGCGGACTGCGGTCGCAGCGTATGAAATACCGCTATTCCAAATTCCGCCCCGAAGACCTCGACGGCCTCGACCTCGAAGAGCTGTTGTCGAAGCTGTCCGACCTGCTGCTGTCGAGCGGCTTCGACAACCCGTACGGCTCGTCCTACGACGACGAGGAAGGAGTGTCGGCCGAGGCGCTGCACGACGCCATCATGGAGGCGCTCCTCAATGGCGGGTTGATGTCCGACGAGATGCTGGAGCAGCTGCTCGGCAAGGACTGGCAGAATTCAGACGATGCGGAAGAGCGGATCGAGCAGCTGATCCAGCAGATTCTCCAGAAGCTGCAGCATCAGGGCTACCTGACCGGACCACCCGACCTCGAAGCCGCTCGCGCCGAGCGCAATCGTCCCGGACGCGGCGGGCGCGGGCCGGAGACGAACTTCAAGTTCGAGATCACCGACAAGAGCCTCGACTTTCTGGGATACCGGGCCCTGCGCGATCTGCTCGGATCCATCGGCCGCAGCAGCGTCGGCCGTCACGATACGCGCGAGATGTCCACCGGGATCGAGGCGAGCGGCGCGCCGAAGCAGTACGAATTCGGCGACACGATGAACATCGATGCGGGTGGAACGATCCTCAATGCGGTGATGCGGGCGCGGGAACGGGAGCCACGTCCCGGTCCCTTTTCCATCGAGGTCGACTACGAAGACCTGATGGTCGTGCAGGGCGAGTATCAGAGCTCCTGCGCGACCGTGCTCATGCTGGACTGCAGCCACAGCATGATCCTCTACGGCGAAGATCGCTTCACCCCCGCGAAGCGCGTCGCGCTCGCGCTCGCGAACCTGATCCGCCTGCAATACCCGGGCGACGCGTTGAACGTCGTGCTGTTCCACGATTCCGCCGAGGAGATTCCGCTGAGCCGGCTGGCGAGGGTCCGCGTCGGCCCCTATTACACCAACACACGCGAAGGCCTGAAGCTGGCGCGCCGGGTGCTGGAGCGGCAGCGGAAGGACATGCGGCAGATCGTGATGATCACCGACGGCAAACCGTCGGCGCTCACCCGCCCCGACGGGAAGATTTACCGCAACGCGTTCGGCCTCGATCCCTTCATCGTGTCAGAGACGTTCGCGGAAGTGGCGGCGTGCCGCAAGGCCGGGATCCTGATCAACACGTTCATGCTCGCCCGCGATCCCGACCTGGTCAGCTTCGTGCGCCGGGTCGCGCAGATCTGCCACGGCAAGGCGTACTTCACGACGCCGAGAACGCTCGGTCAGTACGTGCTGATGGACTACATGGACAAAAAGACGAGGACAGTGCATTGATGCCTGTCAGTTGCCGGTTTCCAGTCGCCAGTTGCCAGTCGCGAAGGCAACTGCACTCGCGCTGCTGGAAACTGGAAACTGGAAACTGACCACGCACATGCTTCCACCGACGATCCCCCTCTTCCCGCTGCCGAACGTCGTCCTGTTCCCGAACGTGTTTCTGCCGCTCCACATCTTCGAGCCGCGTTACCGGGAGATGGTGGCCGACGCCTTGACTGGCGACCGGATCATCGGGATGGTGCTGTTGCGGCCGGGCTGGGAGGCCGACTACGAGGGCCGGCCGCCGATCTATCCCGTCGGCTGCGCGGGCCTGATTACCTTCTCCGAACAGCACGCCGACGGCCGCTACAACATCGTCCTGCGGGGGCTCGAGAAGTTCCGGGTCGAAGGCGAGGATCACAGCCGCAGTTACCGGGTCGCCGACGTCGAGTCGCTGATGGAGGAGCCGAGCGAAACCGATCGCGCGATCATCCGGGAGGAGCGGCGCAGGCTCGAAGCGCTGCTGGTGCCGCAACCGCAGGGCGGACGCGGAGTCGATCCGAAGGTCCCCCCGTCGATGGCCGATGAAGACCTGGTCAACGCGCTCGCGCAGTATCTCGATCTCGAACCGGTCGAGAAGCAGGCCCTGCTCGAGCGTGAAGGACTGGTGGAGCGCTGCCGATCCCTCATCGATCTGCTCGAGATGAAGGTGATCGTCGCCCAGCGGACCTGGAGCGCCGGCTCGCACTAGTCAAGGCAAAGACCCTTTTGGCAAGAGGGCCAGGAGTTCAGGAGAAACCCAAGGTCTCCTGAACTCCTGGCTCTCCTGCTAAAGCTCTTTGATCCACGGCGTCGATATACTGACCACATGCGGATGCTGACGGCGGTGATGGTCGGGCTTCTGGTGGCGGCGCCGGACACTGCGCACGCGCAGACCGGGCGGAAATCCTCCACGAAGCCCAAGCCCAAGCCGGCTCCGGTGCAGCCCCGCGTCGACCCCGCCAAGGTGACCTGCCCCGAGAGTCTCGGCACCGGCGTTCGGACCGGCGACCAGTACTGCTTCGTGATCGCCGGCCGCGACCCGGCGCAGGGCGTGATCATCGACATCCCGCCACACTCCGGTGATGTGACGCTCCGCTTCGATCTGCACAACCGGCACACCTACTCGGAAGAGCAGATGCGTGCCGGTCGCGGATATGCCAAGTACACCGCGGGGATCGGCGTCCTGTCTCTGAAAGGCGAGCTCATCGAACGCGCCGCCATTCAGACCGAGTTCCGCTCGGCGAAGGACATCTACGAGCGGATCACCGGCGGCGCCGGGCCAGGCGGCGTCAAGGCGGTGGCGCCGGTCGGCCTCGAAGAAATCAGCATCACCGTTCCCGCCGAGTACGACCAGGTCAGCCTGCTCGGCGAAGTGCTCGACGCCTACACCCCGGCCGGACGCGAATCGGCCTCACCCGGACGTCCGGTCGCGATCGTGAGCAAGGTGACGGTCGAATACCGGCCGAAGCCGGCGACGAAGCCCCCCGCCCGCAAGGGGCGATGAGGCTACCGCTTCGCGCCTAGTCGCGCCCGCGCCTTCGCCTGGAACTCGCGATCCTCCGGCGCCCAGTCCGGATCAATCGGCGCGTCGATCACCTTCTGCAGCTCCGCTCGCGCTTCCGCGTCCCGACCGAGATCGAACAGCGTCTCCGCCAGAAAGAAGTGCGAGGCGGTACTCTGCGGGGCATAGGTCAGCGACTGGCGCAGGTGGGCTTCTGACTTCTGTTTGCTGCCGCCAAACAGACCTGGCACCTTGTAGTACCAACGCCCGAGCGCACGATCCGCCGACCCTTCCTGAAACGCAGGATCGATCTTCAGGACGGTCAGCAGCGCATCCTTGATCTGCCCCCGATACTTGATCCCTTGTCGCAAACCGAACGACTCGGCGAGCGCCCCCATGTTCGCCGCCAGCCAGAAATGCCCCTCGGGCCGCTCCGGCCGGAGGCCGGCTGCCGTTTTCGCGGCTGCGATTCCGTCGTCGAGAATCTTCTTGCGGTCCGCCTCGGGGGCATGACCGCCGAGCCAGTAGCGCGTCCGTGCAAGCTTCCAGGCTGCCTCGAAGTCCTGCGGATGCGCGGTCAACCGCTCCTGCCACAACCGCTCGGCCTCGCGGGCACTGGCGAGGTCGTCCCGCTTCGCGTAGAGCGCGTCCGGGTCTCCGTTCTGTGCCGTTACCCGTGGAGCAGGCAGCGACGCGGCCGTGCCGGCGTGGCCGGGAACGGCAAAGGCCGCGATATAGAATGCGAGGATGCAGGAAATCATCCGACAATTGCTCGCGGAACTGGGCGAGGACCCGTCGCGCGAGGGGCTGCTCAACACCCCGAAGCGCGTCGAGAAGGCGCTCGCGTTCCTGACGAGCGGCTACGCGGCGGATGTGGACGCCACGCTCAACAACGCGCTCTTCAGCGTCGATTATAACGAGATGGTGATCGTGCGGGACATCGACTTCTACAGCCTGTGCGAGCATCACCTGCTCCCCTTCTTCGGCAAGTGCCACGTCGCCTACATCCCGCAGGGGCGCGTGCTCGGTCTCAGCAAGATTCCACGGCTCGTCGACATCTTCGCCAGGCGTCTGCAGATCCAGGAACGGTTGACCAACCAGATCGCCGAAACCCTGCGCGAGAAGGTCGACCCGCTCGGCGTGGCCGTCGTGATGGAAGCCACGCACCTCTGCATGGCGATGCGAGGCGTCGAGAAGCAGAACTCGGTCGCGACGACGAGCGCGATGCTCGGCGTCTTCCGCGACGACGCGCGCACGCGGATGGAGTTCCTGGAGCTGATCAAGCGTCCGGAGCTGAACTCACGCGCGGTGATGATGCCGATGGGGCTGGCGGGGGTGCACGAGTAAGGGAGAAGTACTGGCGTTTTGTTCTCCCTTCTCCCTTTTCCCTTCTCGCTTCCTTCTCCCTTTTAAACTCTCTCCACTATCGCCGCAATCCCCTGTCCCCCGCCGATGCAAGCAGACGCCAGGCCCCGCGCGGCGTTTCGGCGTTGCAACTCCAGCGACAGTGTCAGCAGCAGGCGAGTACCGGTCATTCCGAGGGGATGGCCGAGCGCGATTGCGCCACCGTTCACGTTGACCCGCTCGCGATCGAGACCCAGCTCCTTCTCCACCGCCAGGTACTGCGCGGCGAAGGCTTCGTTGATCTCGAAGAGATCGATGTCGTCGAGGGTCAGCGAGGCGCGCTGCAGGGCCAGGCGCGTGGCCGGTGCCGGGCCCATGCCCATCAGCGACGGGTCGACGCCGACGATTGCCCAGCCTGTGAGTCGCGCAAGCGGAGTCAGGCCCCGATCTCTGACCGCGCGCTCTGACGCGAGGACCAGCGCCGCGCCGCCGTCGACGATGCCGGACGCGTTGCCGGCAGTCACGCAACCATTCTTGCCGAATGCCGGCGGCAACTTCGCGAGCGTCTCCATCGTCGTGTCCGGCCGCAGGTGATCGTCTTGGGTCACCATCTCGACGCCTTTGCGCGTCTTCACCTCCACCGGCACCACTTCGCCCTCGAAACGTCCTTCGGCCCAGGCGCCCGCGGCGAGCTGCTGACTGCGCACCGCGTACTCGTCCTGCGCCTCGCGAGGAATGCCGTACTTCGTCGCGCAGTTCTCGGCAGTCGCCGCCATCGTGCAGCCGCAGTGCGTGTCGAGCAGAGCCGACCAGAGCGTATCTTCGAGCTGCCCCTGGCCGAGCCGCAGACCGCTTCGCAGCCCGCGGATCACGTGCGGCACCTGGCTCATGCTCTCCGTCCCGCCGGTGAGGACGATGTCGGCTTCGCCGAGCAGGATCATCTGCGCGCCGCTGATCGCCGCCTGGATGCCTGAACCGCACAACCGGTTGACCGTCAGCGCCGGGACTTCGACGGGCACGCCAGCCTTGAGCGCGATATGACGCGCACCGTAGACCGCGTCACTGCTGCTCTGTTGCACGTTGCCGAACACGGCATGCTGCACCGCGTCGGCTGGAACCCCGCTCCGCTCGAGCGCCGCTTTCGACGCGATGGCGGCGAGGTCGATCGCAGAAACGTCGCGAAGCTTGCCCGCATATTCGGCCATTGGGGTACGCGCGCCGCCGAGGATGTAGATGCGTGTGGGCATGGGCTGTTTATGATTGCTGAATTCTTCTCATGATCGCATCCCCCGCTTCGCGGGTCCCGAGCGACCCGCCGATATCCTGCGTCACCTGATTGTCCTTAACCGTCGCGAGCACGGCATCGTCAATCGCGGCAGCTTCTCGCGCGAGCCCCAGCGTCTCCAGCATCAGCGCCGCAGACGCAATCGCGCCGATCGGGTTGGCGATGTTCTTTCCCGCGAACTTCGGCGCCGAGCCGTGGACCGGCTCGAACATCGACGTCCTGCCCGGGTGGATGTTGCCCGAAGCCGCCATGCCGAGGCCGCCCTGGAAGGTTGCGGCAAGGTCGGTGACGATGTCGCCAAACAGGTTGTTGGTGACGATGACCTCGAACTGCCCGGGATCGAGGACCATGTACATCGCCAGCGCATCGATGTAGTAGTGGGTCGCGGCGATCTCGGGATATGCGGGCGCGAGCTCGTGAAAGACCCGCTGCCACAGCGCGTGGCCGGCCGTCATCGCGTTGCTCTTGTCGGCCATGCAGACCCGTTTCAGGCCGCGCCCCCGCGCGAACTCGAAGGCATGCCGGATGATGCGGTGCACGCCTTTCCAGGTATTGACCTCCTCCTGGATCGCCACCTCGTCTTCGGTGCCCGGCTTGAAGCGGCCGCCGACGCCGACGTACAGCCCCTCGGTGTTCTCGCGGAAGACGCTGAAATTGACGTCCGCCGGCGTTCGCCCTTTCAGCGGGCAGAGCCGCTCGTCGAGCAGCCGGACCGGGCGGTAATTGATGTAGAGGTCGAGCTCGAAACGCGTTCCGAGCAGGATGTCGCGGGCGTGGCGATTGTCCGGGACGCGGGGGTCTCCCAGGGCGCCGATGAACACGGCGTCGAACTGCCGGAGGAGGTCATAACCGTCCGGCGGCAGCGTCACACCGGTTTTCAGGTAGTGGTCGGCGCTCCACGGAAGGTGCTCGAGCGTCAGGCTGACGCCGAACCGCCCCTCGATGGCGGCGAGCACCTTGACCGCCTCGCGGGTCACGTCCTGCCCGATCCCGTCCCCGGCGATGATCGCGATCTTCACCGTTCGTCCCACTCCTCGCTGCTGCGAGTCCATCGCGCCTGATTGTTGATCGGAGGCACGGCGCGGCACCTCACGTCGGGTCTCAGCTGAGCCGGCTGGGGCCTGCCTACCCCACTCCAAGGCCAGTTCGTCACTCGTCGCACAATCCATCACGTTGGATTCGAGAATCCGTTATTTCGTGATTAGTCGCTGCAATACAGTGTCGGAGTGCGTGCAAATGCCGGCAGTTCTGTGGCTTTCCGGCAGGCACGACGTATGCTTTTTGGCGATTCGACCCTCACAACATTCTTTCGAGGGAAACGGTCGGCGCCGGTGAATCGGCGAACGGCTCGTTGCGATGGCAACGCCCGCCCACCCACCACCGACGGCGGCTCAGGAGAGCCGGCTGACGGGCCCAATCAACGGCAACCGGGGCTCAGACGCCAGCGGAGTGCCGCGATTCGTCCCAAATGTGTGATGTGGCCGATTTCCTGAGCTAGGATCCCGATCGTTCACAGGTGCGGTTTTACAGGAGGATCTTGATGTCCGCATACCTCGCTCACGCGCCGCGGTGGCTGCGATCCGCTGTTGCGCTGGCGGTATTTCTCACGCTCTCAGCCTCGGCTGCGGCGCAGACGGAGACGGGCCGAATCACCGGTGTCGTCACCGACGCGACCGGGGGCATTCTGCCCGGCGTCACCGTGAACGCGAAGGCGGTCGGCACGGGCGCCACGCGAACGGTGGTCACCGACTCCGCGGGGCAGTACGTGTTCGCCAACCTGCCGCCGGCGCAGTACGAGATCACGACTGAGCTTGCGGGCTTCAACCCGGCGAATTCGAAGGTGACGGTGACCGTCGGCGGCGCCTTCA
>Ga0075418_10008548_pt1 | contig 11480 bp, 10 predicted proteins | sample SoiMetdeltSBSDD2_FD_81776 | JGI IMG/M metagenome (GOLD analysis project Ga0075418, IMG submission 81776) | Bulk soil microbial communities from a Populus tree surrounding site in Tennessee, USA - Soil MetaG P. deltoides SBSDD2 | ecosystem: Environmental > Terrestrial > Soil > Tree plantation...
CCATCCGCTACGTGCTGACCCACGTGCGCCAGGCGGGCGGCGCGAAGGACAGCGCGACGCTGGTCCGCGGCGTCGATGAGCACAGGAATTTTGCCGCAGAACCGCGCCCCAGCGTCGACCTTGATCCGGAAGGCCTCGCATTCCACAGGGCGGCGACCGAGGCGCAGGCGGCGGTGCTCTACCGCGGCACCGGCAAAACCGCGTTCCGGGCCTGACACGCGCCCGGCGTGACCAAGACAGGACGTCACATCGCGCTATCGTATCGGGCCGCGCTACTGCCGCAGCGACCTGCCGCGCGAGCCGTTGGTCCATTGATCCGAACAGCAACTGAGCGCTGGGTCATCTGCATCGGCTCGGCGATGGACGCTCAGCCGGAGATCAAGGCAGCTTAGTTCGCCTGCCAGACCGCCGGCAGGTTGAACAGGCCGCGGAACGCCCATCCGATTTATCGCCCCTTGAGGGCTTTCATTAGGTTTCGAAAACACGCAAGTTATCGCTGGCGGGCAGGGGCTTTCCCTCTTGTAGACTTTCGACGGCTTTTCATGTAATCAGGCTCTCGGGTGGATACAGAGCCGGATACAGGGAAAACCGGTATGGCGGACAATCGACTCACTGCCGTTCAGGTTGTGCGACTCACCAAGGTCGGGCGCTATGGCGACGGCGGCGGGCTCTACCTGCGCGTTGTCGAATACGAAACCAAGGCGGGCCGGGCGCGGTCGAAGAATTGGCTCTTCCGATTCGAGCGGGGCGGCAAGGAACGGTTGATGGGCCTGGGCTCGATCGACACACTCACATTGAAGGAGGCGCGGGAACGGGCGCGGGAGTGTCGCAAGGCGCTGTTGGATGGCCTGGACCCGATAGAGCTGCGCAAGGAACGGCGGCAGCAAGCGGCCGTTGAGGCTGCCCGTGGCAAGACGTTCCGAGCCTGTGCGGAAGCCTACATCAAAGCGCACGCCCCGAGCTGGACAAACCCGAGGCACGCCAAGCAATGGCCGGCTACGTTGGCCGCCTACGTGTATCCGACAATCGGCGCTCTACCTGTTGCGGCGATCGACACCGCACTAGTGGTCAAGTGTCTCGAACCGATCTGGACAGAGAAGCCCGAGACGGCGGGGCGGGTGCGGGGGCGGATTGAATCCGTCCTCGATTGGGCCAAGGCGCACGGTTATCGGGGCGGCGAGAACCCGGCACGCTGGCGGGGGCATCTAGAGAACCTGTTGCCGGATAGGACAAAGCGGGGCGGCATCAATCACCATGCCGCGTTGCCGTTCGCGGACTTGCCCGCGTTCATGGCAGAGTTGCGCGGGCATGATGACATCGGCGCCCGGGCCCTAGAGTTCACAATTCTGACGGCGGCCCGCACAGGCGAAGCAGTCGGGGCGAAGTGGTCGGAGTTTGATTTCGAGGCGAAGCTTTGGACGGTGCCGGGCGAACGCACGAAATCCGGCCGAGCGCATATTGTCCCCTTGAGCGATCGGGCGGTTGAGATTGCGAGGGGCTTACCGGCAATCGTCGGAACCGATTTCCTATTCCCCGGCACCCGCGACGACAAGCCGATGCACAATAAGGCCATGCTGCAAAAGCTTGGCACCATACGGCCGGGCGTAACCGTCCATGGGTTCAGATCCACATTCCGCGATTGGGCGGGCGATCGGACCAACTACGCTCGCGACATAATCGAGGCCGCACTGGCCCACGCGATAGAGGACGAAACCGAGGCCGCCTATCGGCGCTCGACCGCGGTAGATAAGCGTCGGCGCCTGATGGGTGAGTGGGCGCGGTTCTGCGCGCAGCCGGCAAAGGGCGGCAAGGTGATTGCGATTCGGGGGCGCTCACGATGACCCGCCGACCGGCCGTGATGCTTGCCGCGATTGACAAGGCAATTTTGGCACTGCCGCAGCGGGAGGGGGCACATCCGGATCTTGCTCGTACGCTTGCTTTCTCAATTTTCATGATGATCCAGACGCACGAGAAACCGTCGAGTCAAAGGCGAATTAAAGCCGACCTTGATAGGCTGGCTCAACTAGCATCTGAGTTGCGCGGCCACATCGCGACTGGCATGTGTCACGAAGCGACAACGTTGGTCGATCTGCGCTTGCAAGAATGCCTGATGCCGCTGTCCACGGTTGCCGAGGCGGCGAGGGCTGCGAGCGCAGGGGTTAAGATCGACGACGGCGGCCGCGGCGCCCCGCACAAGTTGGGCGCCTATGGGTTTGCCGTGGTTGCCGCTGACACATACGAGCAATACACCGGCGCCCGCCCCACGATTACAACTTCGCTAACCGGCGAGCGACGCGGAAGGTTTGTGAGTTTCGTTAGAGCAATTTTCGATGCGGCTGGCATAAAGGCCAACGCGGCCAATTTTGCGAAATGGGCGGCAAGAGACAGCGCGGAGCGGGCGGCAAGAGACGCGGGCCGCGTCCTTTGGGCACATTCTAGCCCACCGGTTCAGTTCATCAGGGCTAAGGGGCAATAATTGGTCCGATATTTTCTAATTATTGCCCCTTAGACTTCCCGCTTGCGCGTAACTACTACAAGCCCATCGAAACCAGCGAAAAGGATTTCGCGGCGATGGCTGAACGTTTGTTGAGGCGCCCCGAAGTGAAGGCGCGTACCGGGCAAAGTGACGCGCAGATTTACGAAGGCATTAAGAACGGCACATTCCCCGGGCAGGTGCCGATTGGCATTGCGACGGTTGGATGGGTTGAAAGCGAAATTGAAGCCTGGATTCAAAACCGGATTGCGCTTCGCGATACCACACCCAAGCGCAAGGGTGGACCTGGGCGCGGACGGCGATGGCCGGTCGAGCGCAACGGCACGGACGCGGGCGCGGCATGAACAGCCCCTCGGAGAAGGCGGAAGCGAATCGCCTCGCCTTCGAAGCGCTAGAGGTGGCGATCGCGGAGGAAGCTGAGCGGGAACGCAAAGCGATCGACGATCGTATTGCGGCGGAAGTGTTGGAGGGCCAGCGGATGGCGCAGGAGCAACGCGACAAGGAGTCGGCCGAGCGATTGCCGGATGGAGTCGAGTTGCTGGCGCTCGAGTATAACGTGATGATGTGGGACCCCCAGAAGAACGAATGGGAGCCAAAACAGAAAACTGGCTTTGCGCTCAACGCCAAGCAAGAGAAGTGGTTGGACAATATTGTCTACTTTTTCAACGCAGCGGTCGGAGGCGCCGAGCGGATCAAGCCCAACGAAAACACTATGTTCGGCCTGACATCACACTATGCGGTGCGCATGAACATGGTCGCCAGTACCGCGTTGCTGGATGCACGCTTCAACGGCAAAATCAAATTGGACGAGCAACTTGGAATAAGTTTCCGGCCCGGCATCGGCGTCAGCCTCGCCCTCACACACGCAAGGCGGCTGAACACCCTGCACACGCGCGAGAGAGACGATGACAGTTACTACTGCTATAAAGACCGATGCCGAGAGGATTACGCAAGCTTCGCTGATTTCGTCAAAGCCATCCAGATGGCCGACAACGACTTCGCGGATTTGCGCTTGATTGGGGAGAATGTCGACGGCGACTCCGAGACGATCCTTGAGTGTCTGTGGCAAGCCAGGCGGGAAGTGGAGCTGCCCCAGTTCCTCGTTGACGGACTGGTCCCTAAGCGCGTCGTGACACTGTTGCTCGGCGCTAAGAAAGCCGGCAAGTCGACGCTGGCGGTAGAACTCGGCACGGCCGTCGCGCTGCGTCAGTCGCATTGGCTCGGCATGCCGCTGGACGTTGGCAAGGGCCGAGTCGCCTTCCTGATCGGCGAGGACACCGAGGAGTCGGTACGCGATCGCGTGGCGAGCATTACCGGCGGGGCAGTGCCGCATCTGCTGTGGCTGTTCGAGACCGCCAGCATTGATGATATTCTCGCAGAGATCGGCGAGAAACCGATTTCGCTGCTCGTGGTCGATCCAGCGCGCAAGTTCTATGACGGCGACGAGGACTCGTCCGATGCGGTGAACAAGTTTTTCACTAAGCTGGAGACGTTCGCGCGGGCGAAGGATTGCCCCGTGCTGGTGCTGCACCATCTGCGGCGCGGCGCCGCGCCACGCAATATTCACGACATTGCCGAATCCGTTCGCGGTTCCGGCGTGTGGCTCGATCGCCCGCGAGTGATCCTTGGCCTGCACCGCACGAAGGCCGAGAGCCAGTTCGGTATCTGCACGTCCGGCGGCATCCCGATGCACAACTTCCGCGCCAGCGCGATGGTCTCGGCGCCGATGCGGCTGCGGCAGGATGCGGACAGCCATCGGCATGTGCTGGTCGGCGCGGCGACATCGGCCGAGCCAGTGGTGGTTACCAGCGAGGTCGAGGAGGCGGTTCTCGCGGCGGCAAGGCGCATCATTGGCGTGGGCCCGCCCCTCGTGCGTACCGGCAAGAATGAATTGTATGCCCGGTACCACGGTTCCTTTGGCGACGACACGCCGACCGAGCTTGAAGGACTCTCCCGCGCAACGGTGCGGGCTGCAGTCGACGCGCTGATCCGGCAAGGGCGGCTCGCGAACGATGACGGAGTAATAACGCGGGGGGAGGACTAAAACCCCCGGCTCAAGTGACTGTGCAAGCGTTCAACCCTCAAGACGGAGGTTTTCAAAATGGGTAATCGTCAGATTGACCGGGTGCTGGTCTATCCCGGCCAGGGAGTCGACAACGCGGTGGAGGAGTATCGAGACCGCACAGGATACGGCGGCGGCGTGTTCATCCGGCTCGTCGACGCCAACGGAAACCGCCGCTCGCCGCCCCGCAGGCACGATGCCGACGAGGACTGAACCCCGGGCCGTTGCCGTTGCCAGCCGTTGCCGGGCCGTTGCCATGGCAACGCTTGGCAACGCGGAAAGGCTTTGGCAACGCTTTGGCAACGCTCGGCAAAATCTCGCCTAAGCCATTGGAAACGTTGAGGAAAAGCGTTGCCAAGGGTTTTTGGCAACGAAAAAGCTAAGTCTTTGAAATTTAATATGTTTTCGTTGCCACGGCATACAGAGAAAGTAAGCAAGAGCCTTTGAAGTGCTCTTGCTACTTACCTCTAAGGCGCACGCGGCCGGAAACATCGGGGCGGCAACCGCGCCGGCCGCGCGCGGTGCTGGTGCGAGCGTGGTGAATGCTGGTGAAGGCTTGTGCAGAGAGCCGGAAGGGTAAGAGACTCGGGGGGCGGATATTTTAATCGAATGTGCGCGAAAAGGGGCGCCCCTGTGGTGGCGCTGATAAATGAAACCGATGCTGTCGTAGGCAACGCGCCTGTGATGGTATGCGGTGCCAAGCTTGTTGGCCGTTGGATGTCCAGGGCAATAGCAGAGTACATAGCCGTGCGAGGTTACTGTCAATCTGCCGCGCCTTGGTCTGCCGCGCTTCATGCTGTCGTGCGGGGGACTGGCTGCAGGCGCGTTAGCTTCCGGGGCTACCGGACATAGGGCAGGCGAGAATGTCGCCAGTTGTCATGCCTGCAGTCGCATAAGGCGGAGGCACGAAGCAGCGGCGGCATGAGTTAATTGGTTGATATGTTAATCATATGGATGTGTAATATCAAAGGGGTGGGGGGTATCTCAGACATACAGGAAAAATCCCCAGATGACCGGGCCGGGGTCGTTCTTTGCTAAACGTCCTGTTTTTTTGAGAGGTGAAAGATTTGCAGCGAGGTCGAAAGTCAGCTGAGTCATTAGCGACCGTGGTGCTGATCCAGCCGCCAGGCAACGACCCGACAACGTCGCGCCAGATCTGCGCCTGTGCGTCTGATAGCTCGGCGGGCGCACTTGGCGGCATCCGTTGGCCCACATCCACCAGTAGAGCGGTGCATCCGGTCTTGGTCGCATACTGTCGTCATGTCTGTCGGGCGCGATTACTGGAACAGCAAATCGCCATGTTTGGGATGACGTGGACGAAGGCCCAGGGCGGCCTCGAAAGGCTCGATCGGCTCTTGGCGATGGCGGAGCGCGAAACACGAGCGGCGACCGCGTGCGCGCGTGCGCTGCGGTTGACGCCCCAGGCGCAAATGCACCCGAGAAGGGCCGGACGGCAACTCAATGACATGCCGACAATGCCCAGGCCGTGGGATTGAGAGGGACCAAGAATGCGGCCCAAGTTATCTTCCGGTTTGCCGCCGAAAGAACGAGCGGGCGCGGCATCAAGGCGACGCTAAAACACCGGCTTGCCCTATCGAAGCTGCCATAGCCCCCAGCCCGTCCCATAAATGACCTACGAAGCTTCATAGTTGACGCCGATAAAGTGAATCGACTTGGCACACCGGCGAAGAGTGGCGCGCCGTTCCCGCCGGCCCAGTCTGGCAACCTTGTCTCAGGTCGGCAGCTCCGGGCGGCTCGCGTTCTCGCCGGCCTTACGCAAGCGCAGTTCGCCGAAGCTGTCGGGTGTCACGAACGGGCTTGCCGATATTGGGAAGCAAAGGGCGACAATCTCCCGACCAGCACAATGGCGTTTCTGCGGAAGATCGAAGCCGCGCTACTCGCCAACGGCGTGGCGATTTTTCGGGAACCGTCGCCGGGGGCCAGGATCGCCACGACAAAATCAGATTCCCAAATTGCCTACGAGCGACAATTAGAGCAAACCGTATGAGTGATCGTTCATTTCGTGACGCCAATGAGTGGTCGCTGGCGAGCGACGGAATCCAGTGGATCCTACAGCGTCGACGGCAGAAGAACGGTCGGGTCAGTTGGCGCCCCGTGTCCTTTGTCCGCTCGACGCGCGCCATTCTCGCTCGATGCATGAGGGAAAAGGGCGTGCCGACCGCGGATGCCGAGCAGCTCTTGGCCGGACTGCCGCCAACCTTCGATGAGTGGTTACAAGCCTCGAGGAGCTGGTCTGAGACGTTAAACGCGCCGTCCCTTGCTCCGACTACGGATCTTGTTGACGAAGCCGAGACCAGCGATTTCGGACTCGAGGAGCAGATGAATTTGCTGCCGGATTAAAACTAAGGGGCCCCAAATCAAAAACAGTTACCTTCGATCTGAAAGGTACGGGGGGTGCTAAATAGACCTAATAGGCGAGCGCACGCTTTCCTTTCCCTTCCCACTTGCTTCCCAGATCAGCCACTCGCCAGATCAGCACGAGCAATATCAATGGCTTAGCTCTCGTTGCCATCTGTCTGCCTTTCAGCAGGCCTAACTGACGTCCACCCCCTCGCGCGCGCGTATTGCGCCGCGAGTCATGATGGTTGCTTCGCGCGTCACCGCGCGCCGACTTTTGGAAACAGCCGGCGGGCATTGCCGCTGGCGATCCCCTGCTGGTCGTCGGACGACAGACCCTCGAAGGATTCCAGGCTCGCAATCGCCGGAGCGACTGTTGTCGGAGGCATGAACGGAAAATCGAAGCCGAGCAGCAATTGGCTCGCGGGCATCAGTCGCAGCATCGCCGACAGGGCGCCGTGGTGGGTCGACGCGGCGAGGTCGAAATAAAGACGGCGCAACATCTCCATGATTTCCTTGCTGCCGGGGCCGACCAGATTGGGCGGCTCTCCGGGTCTCGCTGTCATGAACGGAGCGAAGCGCGGGGCGAGGTACGGGATCGTTCCTCCGCCGTGCGAGACGATGAAGCGGACGTTGGGACACCGCGAGAGCGTGCCCGACAGGATGAGGCTGTTGATCGCGCGGGTGCTGTCGAACGGATATTCCAGAACCGGCGCCGGCAGTCCGAGGCTCAATCTCGCGAAGCCGGGTGGTTGCGTGGGATGAATGAAGACCACGGCCTTGCGACGCTGCAACTCGTCGAACAGCGGCGCAAAGCGCCGATCGCCGAGATAGGCGCCGGCGTAGTTGGTCAGGACGCCGACTCCGTTGAGACCGAGGGTATCGAGGGAATGTGCGATTTCCCGCAACGACGCATCGACATCGGGCAACGGCAGAAGTGCGAATGCACCGAACCGGTTCGGGTGCGCCGTGATCAGCGCGCGGGCGCTCTCGTTGGCCGACCGGGCCAGTTCATGGGCGGCGCCGCCATCGACAAAGCCGAGCGCGGGCGAAGAAACCGACAGGACGGCGGTGCCGATACCGTTCTGGTCCATTGCGGCGAGGCTCGAGTCGACGGTCCACTGAGGAAGCGGGTACCCGTCGGCATCGCGAATGCCGGCGTTGCGCAGAGCCGCCAAATAGTCGGGCGGCAGGAAATGCGAATGCACGTCGATACGGTTCGCCATCGTCGCTTCTCCGGCGCCCATGCTTGTGTGATCGCACTGCGGTTGAGTTTCAGAATGTTCGCCGGCCGAGGACACCAACGCTACCGTTAATTGGCGGGACTACGGCAGGCCCCGCTGGCGGCTCTGAAATAAATCTACACTGATTGCCGGCGTTCACGTAAGGAGGCGTTCCTTTTATTTTGCAACGCGAGAAGCGGCTCCTGGCCCATCGCGACGAAATGAGGATGTCCGCTCCCACGTCAGCTCGTGAGGGTAGACCGGAAGAGATATGCTCAGTCTAAGACTTGCCGCTCTGACCCAAAGGGGATACGAGTTTGAAAAACCCAAGCAAGCAATTCTGGGCCGGCCTTTTGCTGGCGACGATGAGCACTGTCGGATTCGCACAGACGCCAGCTGACAATCCCGTCGGTCGCTGGCTGGTCGATCGCGTTAAAACGATCCTTGATGTGGGCGCAGACGGCGCTATTTCAGGTACAGGTGGCTGCAATGCCATGCGCGGCAGGGCCGACAATCTTGGGCAACACGATCGCATTCGGCCCGATCGCAAGCACCAAAAAGGCATGCACTCCTTCGGTCATGGATCAGGAAACCAAGTTTTTCTTTGCTCTCAGGGACGCCCGCAAGTGGCGTATCGATCCGGTCCGCCGCAAACTTCTGCTGCTCGATGGAAACAAGAATCCGGTCGTGGCCTTTGGGCGGATGTGAGTCGGCGGCTGCGCCTGGACCATTGATGTCAACATTACACGGATGGGTCGCCATATCCCCTTTTTTCTGAAGCTGTGACCACCCTCGAAACGGCCCAGCACGTTTGCGAAATTTCTTGGCGTGGAAGACATCCACTCCAAACATATCGAGCAGATTTTGTAGGTCCTTTTCGTACGCCGCCCAACTAGCCTCTGTCGCAACGAATCCTCCCAACACGACGGTTGGCGAAGCCGCGCCGTGCGTTCCACTCGCGTCCAAGTACGATGCCATCGGCACGAAATGAGTCTACCGGTCGCTTTCGATGGAATAGTGCCAGCCCGAAGCCTCCGGAACGCTAATCAATCGGCGCCTTCATTCCGACGGCGGGACCGACGGTCGTGTTCCACTCCTTCGCGGCGTCCTTCCCGGCGCGCGCGACCCATTGCCTCAACACCGAATCTTCGATGATTTTCTTGCGGAGCGCATTGTCCTCATCCGTAATCGTTACCAAGGTCATCTTGGCGAGCCTACCCATCGTGCACGGACCCTTGCCAGTGTTGCAGCCGTCGGCCTCGTTCATGGCCTGTCGCATGGTTTCCCAGTACTTATCCTCAAAGGCAGCATACTCCTTGAGCAGAAAAGCCTGCACCTGCGGGTCCAGCCGGTTCCAAGAGTGGAGGTTTGCCGCGTGGACGCTGATGGCCCAACCCATGTACAGGGGGTAAATGTAGTCGGTGACTTCCGTCCAGCGGGCTGTGTTGCCAGTAAGCGAGCCGGTCACGGCGCAGTCGACCACGCCGGTTTGTAATGCTGGAACGACCTCGGCGAAGTTGATCGCGATCGACCCGGCCCCGACACCCTGAAGCAAGTTAGTCATCGACTTGTTGAATACGCGGATCTTTCTGCCCTTGAGGTCGGCGAGGCCACCGATCTTTCCCTTGCACCAGATCACCTGTGGCGGCGCGGTGGCAATCATCAGCACTTTGGCGTTCCATTTCTCCTTTATGAGGCGGTCGAGCACGGCGCGGTAGGCGTCGCAAGCCTTCCGCGCAACGTCAATGTCTCGGCTCATTCCAGCGAGATCGCAACCCTCAAAGCGCGGGTCGTCACCGGATACCTTGGCGATGGCGATGGTCGCAATATCGAATATACCTAGCTTCAGCAGTCTCAGAACGGCGGTGTCTGCGATTCCCATCTGATCGATCGGCATGACATCGGCCGTCACTTTGCCACCGGACGCCTGAGCCACCGTTTCCGACCAGAACGGAGTCTCAAGCATCTGAGTCATGGGCGTCGTGGTCTCTGGGACAAGGACCTTGAGATGCGTCAGCCGAAGCTCCGCTGCCGCCGCGGTCAGTCCGATGCACATCGCGACCGATGCGACAGTCCACAACAAGGTAAATCTCCGCATCTTTCCTCTCCTTTATGCAGATCGCTCGGCTCATGTGCTACGAGCCGTGCCGAGTAGAACCCGGCGTCATTCGGCGCATTGCTGCTCAATCCTGTTCGCCCGCGGCTCGAACATCGATGAACGTCTCTTCGGTCGCAGCCGTCCGGTCGCTGAATGCGCCGGTCTTCGCCACCTTCATGACAAGCTCGGTTGCGAGCGCTACGGCCGCGCTTTGCATGGTGATGGATTCACCGCTTCCTCGGAATAGACTCCGGGACCACCATGTCGCCAGCGGCCAGAATGTACCAGAAGGCATGATCCGCATAGTTGATAATCGTGTTCTCCAGACTGCGCACGAGCAATTCGCCCTCACCTGAGTGAGCGCTCGCGATATGCGCAATCTCTTCCGGAAGCCCGACGGTGAGGCAAATATGGGCGCCGTAGGCAGGATGCCGGAGTGACGGCAGACCAGTCGTGCGCGGTGAGCCTTCCCATTTCTTGCGATTCTCGGGGTCGAATTCCCAGCACTTGCCCACGTCATGACAGAGACCGCCCGCAATGACGATGTCGCGATCGATCTTGAGTTCTGGATAATGTTCTTGCATCTCGTCAGCCATCTGAATGGCCAGACGGGTCACGCCGCGGAGATGATCGGTTTGATCCCCCCGCTTGAGAACCATAGAACCGGGACTTCCCTCGGGTGGAATCTCTCGGATCGAATTGTAGCTGCTGCGCGCGAGCGCGAGCGCCCAGGCCTCGATCACCTTCGCACGTAGCTCCCGGTTCTTGATCAAGTCCACTTCGGGAAGCTCCCGCCTGACCAGAGCACGAAGCTCATCGGTAATTTCCCCGGGCGCAGACGTGCTCATGCGTTTTGATGCGCCGCTCGTTGCCATGTGAGTCTCCCTTGGCCTCGTCCCGGCATTCACTTTGAAGGTCCTCGTTTCCGATGCGATGATGGCGTCGAGCACCGTGCCGGCCACGCGCGCCGTACCCACTATACGCTCTGCGTGATCTGATCCGAAAGAGCGAGGAGGAGCAGGGACCCTGCCCCTCCTCGCGCTAACTCCTGGAGACCCCGACCCGGACGTTGGGGCTCCCGCCGTCCCACTCTGCGATAGGCATAGCTACCGCGACGAGAGGGCCGACGCGCTGCAGCGGCTCTCCGATCTGGTCGAGCGCATCGTCTTGCTGCCCAGGAGGTAAGTGTTCGATTTTGCTCAGACGGCCCTGGCCCGCTCGCGGCAAGATGGGCCATGTCCATCA
>Ga0075418_10008551_pt1 | contig 11476 bp, 10 predicted proteins | sample SoiMetdeltSBSDD2_FD_81776 | JGI IMG/M metagenome (GOLD analysis project Ga0075418, IMG submission 81776) | Bulk soil microbial communities from a Populus tree surrounding site in Tennessee, USA - Soil MetaG P. deltoides SBSDD2 | ecosystem: Environmental > Terrestrial > Soil > Tree plantation...
CTGGCGCTGATCGCCCGCACCGTGGATGCCGCGCGCAAACGCGATGTCGAGGTCTCTCTGTGCGGCGATGCGGCGGCCGACACCCGCCTGACGACGGCGCTGCTTGCGACCGGACTGACGAGCCTTTCGGTGGCACCGGTTGCGGTAGCGCGGCTTAAGGCGGCGATCGCAAAGGTAGGTTCATGACGGACGAAGCAGGCGAAGAGACCCGCGGGCCTGGCGATCGCAATGTCGCCGACTACAAGGCCATCCTGCGGCGGGTGCTCGACAACCGGCCGTCCGGGACCAGGCTCAAGCTTGCGGCGGCGCTGGGCAAGAACCGCTCCTTCGTGACCCAGATTACCAATCCGGCTTATCTGGTGCCGATTCCGGCAAAGCATGTCCCGATCATCTTCGAAGTCTGCCATCTGTCCGGCGCCGAGCGCGCGGCCTTCCTGGAAGCCTACGGACGCGCGCATCCTGGCCGGCTGCGCCCATCCCATCGCGAAGCGCGCACGCGCACCATCGCGGTGACGGTACCCGATCTCGGCGACGACAAGAAGAACCGCGCGCTCGAACAACTCGTCATCGATTTTGCGGCGCAGCTCGCGCGCTACGCAGAGAGCGTCGGCTGACGGTCGATCCGAACCGCAAGTTAACAATCGGGAGGGCGTTTATGAAAAAGCTGATCAACGGCGCCGATACGGTACTCGAAGAAAGTCTTGACGGCTTTGCAGCCGCTCATGCGGATATCCTGCTTCTTGGTGCCGAACGCAAATTCGTGCGCCGCCGCACGTTGAAGTCCGGCAAGGTTGCCCTGATTTCAGGCGGCGGTTCGGGCCATGAGCCGTTGCATGCGGGCTATGTCGGCCGCGGCATGCTCGATGCCGCTTGCCCGGGCCAGGTCTTCACCTCGCCGACGCCGGACCAGATGATTGAGGCTGCAGCGGCCGTCGACACCGGCGCGGGCGTGCTTTTCATCGTCAAGAACTACGAAGGCGACGTGATGAATTTCACCATGGCTGCGGAGATGGCCGGGCGTGAAGTTGCGAGCGTAGTGACGAACGACGACGTGGCGGTCGAGAAGTCGACCTACACGACCGGTCGTCGCGGTGTCGCGGGTACGCTGATCGTGGAGAAGATGGTCGGCGCCGCGGCCGAAAACGGAATGCCGCTTGCGGCCCTCAAGGCACTCGGCGATGAAATCAACCGGCGCACGCGCTCGATGGGCGTGGCGCTGTTGCCGTGTACCGTGCCGGCGGCGGGGCGGCCCAATTTTACGCTGGCCGACGACGAAATGGAAATGGGGGTTGGTATTCATGGCGAACCTGGCCGACGCCGGGTACGGCTGGCTTCCGCCGATGCGATTGCCGAGGAACTCGTTGGCGCGATCCTCAAGGACCTTGCGCCGGAGCCGGATAGTGAAGTTCTGCTTCTCGTCAACGGGTTCGGCGCAACGCCGCTGATCGAACTCTATTTGATGGTCAACAGCGCCAAGCGAATTCTGGAAGGTGCGGGGATCACGGTGGCGCGGTTCCTGACCGGATCCTACGTCACATCCCTCGACATGGCTGGCGTGTCGATCACCGTGTCCGTGCTCGATGGCCAGGCAAAGGAATTGTGGGATGCGCCGGTCCACACGGCGGCGCTGCGCTGGGGTACATGATCACCTCTCGCGGGCCTATCCTTGGCCGGAAAGCTCCCGCGCGAGACTGATGCCCGGTGGACGTAGCCGATGAAGGCTCCGATCCCGCCACCGACCATTCCCAATCGGATGCGCGACGTCTCGCTGCCTCTCAAGATATGCCTGGCGGCAGACCAAGCATTTTCAGATTTGCTTCCCTGTTTATGCCGGAGCTTGCAAAGTCGTCGAAAGCTCGCACGGTTACTCGTATGATGTAATCGGAGATCAACCGGGCTCCTTCCCGAGCGCCGTCCTCCGGATGCTTCAGCGCGCATTCCCACTCGAGCACGGCCCATCCCGCATAGTCGTAGGCCGTGAGCTTCGAAAAGATCGATCGAAAGTCAACCTGACCGTCTCCAATCGATCGGAAACGTCCGGCGCGGTTGACCCACGATTGAAATCCTCCATAGACTCCTTGCCTGCCGGTTGGATTGAATTCGGCATCCTTGACGTGGAACGCCTTGATGCGCTGGTGATAGATATCGATGAAATCGAGATATTTGAGTTGTTGCAGCACAAAATGGCTTGGGTCGTAAAGAATATTGGCGCGAACGTGGTTCTTCACTTGATCGAGGAACATTTCGAAAGTCGCCCCGTCATGCAGATCCTCGCCCGGGTGCAATTCATAGCAAACATCGACGCCGTTGCGATCGAACTCATCGAGAATTGGTAACCATCGGCGGCCAAGTTCACCAAAGGCATCGTCGATCAGGCCATTGGGGCGTTGGGGCCAGGGGTAGATGAAAGGCCACGCGAAGGCACCTGAAAAAGTTGCGTGGGCATTCAGACCAAGGTTGCTCGAAGCCCTTGCTGCCCATTTCAATTGTTGAATGGCCCACGCCGTCCGAGCGGAGGAATTCCCATGGACTGCAGCCGGCGCGAAACCATCAAAAGCACTGGAGTAGGCCGGATGCACAGCGACCAGTTGCCCCTGAAGGTGCGTCGACAATTCAGAAATCTCGAGTCCATGACGATGGGCTGTGCCACGCAGTTCATCCGCATATGTTTTCGACGTCGCAGCCTTTTCCAGGTCAATAAAGCCGGAAACCCAGCTAGGTATCTGCACGCCCTTGTATCCAAGGTCCGCTGCCCAGGCGCATATGCTGTCCAACGTATTAAAAGGAGGAGCTTCGCCGGCGAACTGAGCCAGGAATATTGCCGGTCCCTTGATGGTGCGCACAATTAATCTCCTCTCTCTTGTCTTCGAAGGGCCTGAGCCTGAACGGCTCTGGACCCCACCGCAGTTCTGCTTCTTAACCCACGGCTCGACATGGTCACGGTTGAAGGGATCGCGCCGCACCTGTCCTGCGTCTACATCGCGACGGCGAGATATTTCGCCTCCATGAACTCGGCGATGCCGTGCCCTTGCCCGCCTTCGCGTCCAATGCCGCTCTGCTTGACGCCGCCGAACGGGGCGGCCGGATCCGACATGAGGCCGCGATTGAGCGCGATCATACCCGCTTCAATCTTCGCGGCTACACGCATGCCGCGGGCAAGATCGCGGGTGTAGATGTAGGCGGCGAGCCCGTATTCCGTGTCGTTCGCCCGCTCGATCGCCTCGCTCTCCTGTTCGAAGCGCGAGATCGGCGCCACAGGACCGAAGATTTCCTCCTGTGCGATCGCGGCGTCGGCCGGCACGTCGCAGAGGACTGTCGGAGGATAGTAAAATCCCGTCTCGCTCCCGACCGAGCCCCCGCACAGAACGCGCGCACCACGCGCGACGGCGTTCTGAACCAGCCGATCGATCTTATCGACGGCCTTTTTCGCGATCATCGGACCGCATTCGGTGGCGGCTTCGACGCCCGCGCCCACTTTGAGCGCCGTCATGCGCTTTCGAAGCCCTTCGGCGAAGGCGTCGTGGATGCCGGATTGCACATAGATGCGGTTTGCGGCGGTGCAGGCTTCGCCGGCGTTGCGCATTTTCGCGACCATGGCGCCGTCGAGCGCAGCCTCGAGATCGGCGTCGTCGAAGACGATGAACGGCGCGTTGCCGCCGAGTTCCATCGAGCACGAGATGACGTGCTTGGCCGCTTCGGCGAGGAGGAGGCGGCCAACTCCCGTCGAGCCGGTGAACGACAGTTTCCGCACCCGTGGATGCGCAAGCATAGCGGCGGTGGCCGGAGCAGGATTGGAAACCGTAAGGACGTTGATGACGCCCGGGGGAACGCCGGCTTCTTCATATAGCGCAGCGAGCGCGTAGGCCGTGAGAGGCGTCTCGCTCGCGGGCTTGAGCACAACCGTGCATCCTGCTGCCAGGGCGGGAGCGATCTTGCGCGTCGCCATGGCCGCCGGGAAGTTCCAGGGCGTGATCAAAACGCAGACGCCGATCGGCTGATAGTCGACGATGATGCGGTTCGCGCCCGAAGGAGCGAGGCCGAATTCGCCGGTGATTCGCACGGCTTCCTCAGCGTTCCAGCGAAAGAACTCGGCGGCATAGGCGACCTCACCGCGCGCATCGCGCAAAGCCTTGCCGTTCTCGATCGATATCAGCGCGGCGAGCGTTTCCGAACGCTGCGTCATCAATTCGAAGCAGCGCCTCAAAATTTCGGATCGCTTGCGCGGCGGCGTCTGGCTCCAGCCGGCTGCCGCCCGGGAAGCGGCCGCCACCGCTGCCTCGACGTCGACCATGGCCGCATCGGGAACCTCGGCGATCACGCGCTCGGTGGACGGATCGATCACCTCGATAAGCCGGCCGTCGGCGGCCTGCCGCCATTGGCCGTCGATATAGAGGCCGCGCATATAAGGGCGGAGGTCGATGGTTTCCTGGTCGGTCTTGAACGTGTGCTGGGGCAAGTTCATGATGGGGTCCTGTCAGCTCAGATGGCGCTGCCGGCGAGATCGCCGTCGTAGGCGGCTTTCACCAGTCGTTTCATCGCGGGAAGGTCGAACGGGCGGGGATTGTTCTTGATCAGCCGATCGATGCCGAGGGCGAGTTCGGCGGTCCAATCAATCTTGTCGGAGGGAAGTCCAAGACCGGCCAATGTAGGAGTGATGCCAATCGCTGCGAACATGCGGCTGATTTCTTCAATCGTCGCGCGGGCCATCTCGCCGTCGCTACGGCTGGAGCGCTCGAGGCCGAGAGCGACGCCGACTTTGGCGATTTCGGTTGTCGCCGCGGAGCAATTATAATTCATCACATAAGGCAGCATGGTCGCGACGCCGAGCCCGTGCGGCGTGTGGGTCAAGGCGCCGACCGGGTATTGCACCGCGTGCGCGGCCGCTGTTCCCGCGGTTCCGAACGCGCAGCCGGCCGCCAGAGCGCCCATCATCACATCCGCCCGCGCGTCCTCGTCGGCGCCATCGCGGCAGGCCTTCTCGAGACTGCGTCCCAGGAGCTTGATGGCGAGCAAAGCGAAGTGATCGGTAAGCGCCGTCTTGCCGATGAAAACATGTTTCTGCGGCAGGTCGGAAGCGACACCGCGTCTAACCGCAGTGAAGGCCTCGATCGCGTGGGTCAAGGCGTCGGCCCCCGCGATTGCCGTCAGGGACGGCGGACACGTCATCGTCAGTTCGGGGTCGCAGATCGCAGCGGTTGCAATCAGGTGCGGGCTCGAAATGCCGATCTTCAAAATTCGATCAGGATCGGAGATCACTGCGACCGGCGTCACTTCCGAACCGGTGCCCGCTGTGGTCGGCACGGCGATCACTGGCAGGATCGGACCCGGCACCTTGAACTCACCGTAGTAATCCTGAAGCTTGCCGCCATGGCTGATCAGCAAGGCCGCGCATTTCGCAAAATCGAGACAGCTGCCGCCGCCGATGCCGATCACCATATCGGGCATGAAGCTCCGCGCTTCCTCAACGCAGACGCCGACCGTGTCGACCGGCACGTCCGGCTGCACGCGATCATGAACGAAGATCTCAACCGACGACGCCTTTAGGCTCGCGACGATTTCGGAAAAAACGGCGGTGCCGGCGAACCGCTCGTCGGTGCATAGCAGCGCCCGACGTCCATGTTTGGCAGCGACGGTGGAAAGCGCATGGCGCTGATCCTTGCCAAATAAAATCTCGCGGGGCAGCCTCAGAGCGGCGAACAGGGTCATAATGCATATCCTCTGGCGACCGACGAATTGGATTGTGCGAGACCGTTGAGTTCGCTCCAGAGGCGAGGCTCAATCTCAAAGCCGTTCGCCGCGAGAAGGCGGGCCGCGCTGTCGCCGGGGCTGCCGACAGGCGCGCCGGCCTGGATGGGCGGCGCAGCGCGAACCAGATCCGGATAGCCGGAGAGTCTCCGTACCAATTCCGAAGCGGAGGCCGGATCTATGATGACGTCGCCCTTGTTGCAGGCGAATTCCGCATCGAGCATGCCGCGGATGTCGGGCGCGAGCGTTGAACTTGCGAGCGCTGCGACCATTAAGCCGAGTTCGGCTTCACCGAGCACGTCGGCACGGCGAAATTCATTTTCTACCAAGGCATCACGCTCCATGAGCAAGCTCACGCCCGCGCCCGAGTTTGGCACCGTTCAGTCTTCTTCGATTAAATCCTATATGATATAGGATTGAATATCGCGCAAGATCGTGCTAGAAGCAATCTGTGTCAAGAGGCAGACCGAAATCGATGAACGTCACCAATCCTTCTCAAACTGGCGCCGCCAGCGGGCAGATCGATCGCCCCACCAGTCTGGCCGGCGACGTCTATGAGGCGATTTTTGCGCAGCTCATGTCGCTCAAGATCGCGCCCGGCGCGCGCATCACCGTTGATAGCCTCGTCCGCGAATTCAACGTGTCGCAAACGCCTATCCGTGAGGCGCTAGGTCGGCTCGAGGGCGAAGGGTTGGTGCAGAAGACGCACTTGATCGGCTATCGCGCGGCGCCGCAGATCACGAAGCGCCAGCTTGACGAAATCTATGAGCTTCGATTGCGTCTCGAGCCCTACAGCGCCGCGAAGGCGGCGACGCGTTTGGACGACACGAAGCTGGCGATGCTTCGCGAAGCGGCCGGCATGATGGCCAGCCGGGAAGGCAAGGACGAACGCCTGCGGTACTCGAACTTCGCGCGGCAGGACGCCGATTTTCACGACAAGATCCTGGCCTGCGCTGAGAACGAACTCATTCGTCAAGCCATCGCTTTCCAGCATACTCACTTTCACATTTTTCGTCTCATGTACCATTCGCGCGTCACCGAAGAGGCTCTCGACGAGCACGAAGCCATACTGGCGGCCTTCGCGGCTGCGGACCCCGTGGCCGCCGAAGAAGCGATGCGCGTTCATATTGAACGCTCTCGCGATCGCCTGCTGTTAGCGTTCGATTGAGTCGCCCCCGATGTCGATAAATGTTGCGAAGGACAGAGGAAAAGAGGTTGTGAGGCTGGGAAGCGCCGAAACGAAGGTAGTTAAGCCCGTCCTGCGGGCGACGAAGCTCTCGAAGCAATACGGCTCGGTGACCGTGCGCGCGGAACGCGGAGTGAGTGCGTGCTGGCGGCGAAGAGGCGTCCTTTACTCCGGCGGTGGTCTGGGAAGTGGCAATGGGACAGTTTGAGAAATCTGCACTGCGTTTGACAAATGTAGGCAAGTCATACGGCCGTGTGCGGGCTCTTGAAAACCTGTCCTTCAGGGTGGCGGAAGGTCGTTTCTTTGTATTGTTTGGGCCGAGCTCAGTTGGCAAGACGACGACGCTCCGCACAATCGCTGGTCTCATCGCTCCCGAACGCGGGCACGTCGAGATCTTTGGCAAGGATTGGACCCATGAGCCGATTGCGGGCCGGGGCGTGTCAATGGTGTTCCAGTCCTTCGCGCTCTATCCGCACCTGACCGTTTACGACAACCTCGCCTATCCGCTGATCGAAGAAAAGCGCCCGCGTGAGGAGATCGACCGCCGCGTGAAGGAGACGGCGGCGATGCTCCGGCTCGACACCAAGATCAATCGAAAGCCCAATACGCTTTCGGGTGGCGAACAGCAGCGCGTGGCCTTGGGTCGCTCCTTGATACGCCGCCCGAGGATCCTGTTGCTGGACGAGCCTTTGACCAATCTCGACGCAAAGCTCCGCCATGAGATGCGGGCGGAACTGAAGCGCCTTCACCGCCAGTTTGGTCTCACCATCGTCTACGCCACACCCGATGAGCTCGAAGCCCTCTCGATGGGTGAGGAAATCGCAGTGATGCGCGACGGCGGCGTGGTGCAGATCGGAACGCCGGACGAACTCTTCGAAGCGCCGTGTGATCTGTATGTGGCAAGCAAGATCGGCTCGCCCCACATGAACATGATCAAGGGCAGACTGGCCACAGACAACACTGCCCTCGAATCCGCAATTGGGCCATTGCCTTTCGTGAAAAAGCTGCAAGCTGCAGAAGCAGGCGAAGCGGCCGTGGTCGGCATCCGCCCGAGCGACGTGCGCTTTGCTGGGAAGGGCGAGCAGGGCCTCAAGACCAATATTTCCATGCTTGAGCCGCTGGGGGATGTCACGATCGTATCCGTGGAAGCCGGCGGCGAAACGCTGCGCATGGTGTTGCCGGAATCTGCCGCTTCGGGTTTGCAGCCCGGCCAACAGGCGGCAGTTATTCTCGATCCAAGAAAATTCTACATCTTCCGCGCTTCGAGCGGGCGGACGATGGCATGAGGCGAGTGAGTTAACAAAAAAATGTAACCTAAACGGAGGAAACCAGGATGACTGCGACAAGGGTGATCAACAGCTTAGTGATGGCGGCCGGGCTTGCCGCTTCGCTGGTGCTGGGAACGACATTTGCTTTCGCCGCTGATGTGACGCTGACGATGGCTGTGCCGGATTGGCCACCAACGCGCATCATGAAGAAGTTTTTCGACGAGCAGTACAAGCCAAAGTCCGGCAACACGGTGAAGCTCCAGGTGGATTTCATTCCGTGGCCGGACTTCTATACCCGCGTGAATGCGTCGCTCACATCGGGCGAGCGGAAGTATAATTTCATCGTGTCGGACTCGCAGTGGCTGGGTGCCTTCGTCGAGGGTGGCTATTTCCGGAAGATCAACGATCTGCTCAACGCAGATCCCGAGTTCATGAAGACGTTCAAGGACATCCATCCGAATGCGCTGAATTCCTACTCAACTTATCCGCACAAGTCGGAAAATTACTACGGCTTTCCGCAGTTTCCCGATGTGCTGGTGAACTTCGCGCGAAAGGACATTATCTGCCACGAAGCAGAACAGAAGAACTTCATGGCGAAATTCAACCAGAAACTTCCCTGCACGGGCGAAGAGCTCGACGCCATGACCTGGGACGACTTCAAGAACGTCGGCGAATTCTTTCGCCGCAAGAAGGGCGAGATGCTGGCCGGCAAGCCTGCCGAAGACGATTTTTACGGCATCGCGTTTCAGGCGGGCAAGAGCTACGACTTCTCGTCGATGCAGATCAACGGCTTTATTTGGCAAATGGGTGGTGACATCTGGGATGAGACCCAGGCACCCAACAGCAAAGCAGAAGGTGTTGTGAACTCGCCGGCGGCCGTGAAGGCGCTGGAGAAGTATCTGGGCCTGATCGCATACATGCCGCCTCTCGCCAAGACGGGCACGATGGACATCTTCAAGTCGGATGAGCTGTTCCGCCAAGGTAAGGTGGCCATGAGCGTCAACTGGATCGGCCTTGCCGAAGCCTCGCTTGATCCGAAAACTTCGAAGGTCTCAGACGGCCTGGTGTTCGGCATGATGCCGGGAACCAAAGGTGCTGACGGCAAGCTGGTCCGCTGGTCCAATATTGGCGGCCAGCCCTTCGTGCTGACCACCTGGACGACCGACGCACAGATCAAGGAGGCCGTGGAATTCGTGAAGTGGTGGCTGTCGTCGAACATCCAGCATCAGTTTGCGGCGGCCGGCGGTCAGTCTGCCATCAAGTCTGTGTACTCGGATCCGAAGTATGTAACTTACCGCCCCTGGAACAGGGCTTGGGCTCCTTCGCTGGATTGGCAGAAGGACGTGTGGCACGTGCCGCAGTTCTTCGAGTTGCTGACCCAGCAGCAAGACCAGTACGATCTCGCCATCACTGGCAGGCAGGATGCCAAGACGACTTCGGACAATATCGCCAAGTTCCAGCAGCGCCTGCTCAAGGAGGTAGGGCTGATCAAGTAATACGACACGTGAGCTCTGCGAGCGGCGGCAATTGCGAGCTTGGCCGGGGAAGAGGCTTCGTCCTCCTTCCCCGGCCATTTGAAAGACATAGCCAGATGCCGACCGCGGTCGCACGAGGCCGCTCAGCAACGCACAGGAATTGCTTTTCCACGGAAGTTTCATGCAACTGATGTCAGCCGTACAATCTGCCAAGACTGCACCGGCTCTTCTTGAGCTTTCGGCCGACAATTGGCGGCTTGCAGTTCTCGTAGGGCTTGTTGTCTCCACGCTTGCGGTGGTGACGCTGCCAGCGTCCGGTTCCTTCTGGGTCGTTGGCGCCATGTCGGCTTTGGTCGCCGCGGCATTCGCGGTGAATGCCTACCGCCGTCGCTATTATGGCGGGCTCCTGGTCGCGCCCGCCATCGCCGTTCTATTCGTGATGAACATCTTCCCGCTGCTTTGGTCCCTGGGGCTTTCATTTTTTGCCTACCAGTCGAACCTGCAGTCCATCCGCTTCGTCGGCCTCAACAACTACATCAAGGTTCTGACCGACGAGGTCGCGGCGCCGGCCAACTGGAACGCCCTCATCAACACCGCCATGTTCGCGGTGTGCACAGTTTCTGTACAGATGATCGTGGGGTTTCTCCTGGCGATGCTTTTTGCCAAGCAGTTCCCGCTGCGGAAATATCTGCTGATTCTGGTTCTCACACCGATGATGCTGTCGGTCGTGGCCTCAGGTGTCTTCTTCACCTACTACTATGATCCCACCTTCGGCATCCTGAGCTATGTGATCAATAGCGTCGCGGGCGGCCAGTTCATCGTCATGGACAGCAAGGCGGGCGCCGTGGCCGGTATCGTTTTTGCCGACGCCTGGATGTGGTCGCCCTTCGTCATGCTGCTCGTGCTGGCGGGCCTCGTGTCCGTGCCGAAATATCTCTACGAGGCAGCGGCCATCGACAGGGTTTCCGCCTGGCGGCGCTTCTGGAGCATCACCTTCCCCTATATCCGCGGGCTCCTGATGTTGGCGCTGCTGTTCCGCACCATCGAAGCTTTCAAGCTGGCAGACCTTGTGATCGTGCTGACCAAGGGCGGAAACGACACAATGACGATCTCCTACCACTTGATCCGCATTGCCAACGAACAGAACAAGACAAGCGAGGGAGCCGCCATCTCCTACATCATTCTCTTCATAGTGATCGTGCTCACGAACCTTTATCTCTACGTTGCCAATCCCAAGAACAGGGAAGCCTGAGCCATGACAGACAGAGTTTCTTTCTGGGAGCGGATTGGCTTTCGTAGCGTGGGCGGCATCGCGGAGGCGGGTTGGGGCCGCACGCTCGTCGTGGCGATTGTTAGCTTCATCTACTTCCTTCCGGTCCTCTTCATCATCTTCACGGCCATAAAGCCGCAGGGGCTGGCGCTTTCAGTGCCGCCAACGCTTTCGCCTACGTCATTCTTTGGTCTCATCCCCGATCAGTTTGTCTTCACACCGACATTGGACAATTTTGCCTCGGTCTTTTCCCGCGTCATGACGGCGGGCGGCCAGCCGGAGTCCACCGGGTTTGACCGATTCTTCTTCAACTCCATCGTGATCGCGTCGGCATCCGTCCTGCTTGCCCTCGTTATCGGCACGTTGGCCGCCTATGGCTTCTCGCGCTATCCGCTCAAGGGCAACGATACCTATCTCTTCATCATTTTGACGACCCGTATGCTGCCTGCGATCGTCGTCATCATTCCGGTGATCTTGATGTTCCGCGCCGTGGGCCTTTCTGGATCCTATCTCGGCATCATCATGCTCTATA
>Ga0075418_10008553_pt1 | contig 11475 bp, 8 predicted proteins | sample SoiMetdeltSBSDD2_FD_81776 | JGI IMG/M metagenome (GOLD analysis project Ga0075418, IMG submission 81776) | Bulk soil microbial communities from a Populus tree surrounding site in Tennessee, USA - Soil MetaG P. deltoides SBSDD2 | ecosystem: Environmental > Terrestrial > Soil > Tree plantation...
CATCGACGACACGTACCTGCGTGGCGGCGACGTGATGGTGTACTTCTGGTCGGCGACCGACAACGGCGGCGGCTTCACGTCCGATCCAGTGGGTCTGACCGCACCGCCGGCGAACATCGCGGCAGCGCAGACGGCCACGAACGGCATGCTCGAGATCACCGCACTGCCGACGATCAACTGGGCTCCGGCGTACCTGGCTGCCATCGCGGCGCATCCGTCCGGCGACATCGATCCGTCGCCAGCGCAGCTCGCAGCGTCGTCCCAGGACATCGGCATCCTGTACGTCCAGAACACCAACTCCAGACGGCGCAGCGGTGATGTCAACCGCACGTCGTTCATGTACGCGATGGATCGTCTGGGGTATCGCGGCTTCTACGACGTGTACGACCACACCGGGATGGGGAACACCAACAACCAGATCGGTGGTCGTGCGACGGTCGCACAGGCTCAGGGCTACAACCTGATCGTGTACGACAACGGCAACGGCACTCCTGGCCGTCCGCTCCTGCCGAACGGTGTCAACATCGACTCGGACAAGGTCGACCAGGCACAGTGGTTCCAGGACTGGCTCGCCCAGGCTGCGGCCTCCGAAGCGCAGTTCGTGACATTGTTGATCATGGGGTCCAATACGGTGGAAGAGCGCGGCAGCGATCCTCTGATCGCGACCGACATGGGCGTGTCCCTCCAGGCCACGGACCAGGCGCTCAACGTCAACCCCAACGTCGACGGTCTCGTGAGCTTCACCTTCGACCAGGGTGCCGGCAGCTCGGCTCAGAACTTCTCGACCGACGCGTGGGCGCTCAACGGCGGCTGTCCGATCATTCGGAACTATGACGCGTTGAACGCCTCGGGCTCGGCAATCCGAACCCACGAGTACGAGCACCCGACGACGGCGACGGTGCAAGGCGCGATCATCATGAACCGGAACAACGCCGGTGCGTGGAACACGATCATGATGTCGCATCCGTGGTTCGACATCCGGGACAACGCCGGAACGCCGCAGAAGTCGGGCGGCGACAATCCAGGGCTGGCTGCTGGCAACGGGCCGGATCTCAACTTCCTCCGGAAGTTGTTCGCCGGTGGTTTGCCTCCAGGTCTCCAGCGTGGTGAGGTCCCGAGCGGCACGGGCGACGATGATGAACTCGAGGTTCCGCGTCAGACCGCTCTGTTCCAGAACGTACCGAACCCCTTCAACCCGATGACGGAGATCAGCTTCGACTTGGCGCAGAGTGGCCGAGTCGCATTGCGGATCTACGACGTCGCCGGCCGCTTGGTCCGCACCATGATCGACAAGGACATGGCGGCGGGTCGCGGCTACAAGGAAGTTTGGAACGGGCTGGATGATCAGAACCAGCGGGTCGCGAGCGGCGTGTATTTCTATCGCCTCGACGCGGTGGGCGCTACGTTCACCAAGAAGATGGTGGTCATGAAGTAACGTCCCGCAAGGGCCGTACGACGGGGCGTGCGCGAGCACGCCCCGTTTTTCTTTCTGTGTCAGGCCGCACCCCCGCGCCCAAAGCTGGCGATCGGGAGGCAAGCCGGCCGCCGCGTACAGAAGAACTGCTAATGTGCCCTTGGAGAGACTCGGCATCTTGCCGGATCGAAGCGTCGGGAGCGCGAATGGAACGCGATCGCCGCTGGCTCCTACAGCGAATCGGTGTGTTGTCGAGCCTTCCACTCCTGGGCAGCTCGCTCGCCCGTGCCGCGGAAACCTGCGTGCGCACGGCGCGCCAAACCAGGGGACCTTTCTACCCCGTTTCGCAGATGCCGGATTCCGATGCGGACCTCACGGTCATCCCCGGGAAAACCGAGAAGGCCAGCGGGCAGGTCGCGGTGGTGACCGGCCGAGTGCGCGATTTGGATTGCCGGCCGCTCGGCGGCGCGAAGGTCGAAATCTGGCAAGCATGTGCTTCGGGGCGCTACGACCACCCACGGGATCGCAACCCGGCGCCGCTCGACCCGCACTTCCAGTACTGGGGCGAGGTCGCGACCGCAGAGGATGGATCGTTCTCCTTCCGCACGATCAAACCGGGAGCGTATCCGTTCCAGCCCGGTTGGGTCCGGCCGCCGCACATCCACTTCCAGATCAAGGCCGCGGGGTACTCGGCGCTGGTCACGCAGCTGTACTTCGAGGGTGAAGCCCTCAACGACAAGGACCGCATCCTGGGTGCGCTCGCTCCCGATCAGCGTCGGTTCGTCATCGTTCCCTTCGTGAAGGGTTCTGCAGACGAAATCAAAGGTCGCTTCGAGATCGTGCTCGGGCCTGCGAAAGCTGGCGGCACGACACCGGGGATCGAATGACCGACTCGTTCCGTTTCGACACGGAGAACCTGGACAAGCTTCGGGCCGCTCTGGTTCGCCTCGAGGCGGGGTTCGCGGCTTTGCCGCCCGTGCCCACGCCGAAGCCCGACGCAGTGCGCGAGATGGACACCGTGCTGCAGGAGGTAGCACAGCGCCTCCACGACAACTTCCCTTATTTTCATCCGCTCTACGCCGGCCAGATGCTCAAGCCGCCGCACCCCGTGGCGCGTCTCGCGTACGCGCTGGCGATGTGGATCAATCCCAACAATCATGCGCTCGATGGCGGGCGCGCGAGCTCGCGGATGGAGAAGGAAGCCGTCGCCGAAATCGCTCGCATGTTCGAGTGGGAAACGCATCTCGGACACCTGTGCGCAGGCGGCACGATGGCCAACCTCGAAGCCCTTTGGGTGGCCGGGCAGCTCCGGCCGGGAAGCATGGTGCTGGCTTCGCAGCAAGCGCACTACACACACGCGCGCATCAGTGCCGTTCTGGGTTTGCCATTCGAATCTGTCGCGTGCGACCGCGCCGGACGGCTCGATGTCGGTGCTCTGCGCGCGCGGCTCGATCGCGGCGGCGTCGGCACGGTGGTGGGGACGATCGGCACGACGGCGACGGGCGCCGTCGACCCCGTGCCGGAGTTGTTGCATCTGCGAGAGCGCTACGAATTCCGCCTGCACGCCGATGCGGCCTATGGCGGCTATTTCGGCTTGGCCGACAACCTCGCGTGCGAGACGCGTGCTGCCTACGATGCTCTCGGCACCGTCGACTCCATCGTCATCGACCCGCACAAGCATGGCCTCCAACCGTACGGTTGCGGCTGCGTGCTCTTCCGAGACTCCGGAGTCGGCCGCTTCTACAAACACGATTCGCCGTACACGTACTTCAGCTCTGGGGATCTGCACCTTGGCGAGATCAGTCTCGAATGCTCTCGACCCGGAGCGAGCGCTGTCGCCTTGTGGGCAACACAACGGCTGCTGCCGTTGGTCCGCGGCGGCGGGTTCGCGCAGATGCTGAGCGATGGCAGAGAGGCAGCGCTCTCGCTCCATGATCGGCTGCGCCACGACGCGCGCTTCGTCACCACTCATGCGCCCGAGCTGGACATCGTGGTGTGGGCTCCGCGCAGCCGGAGCGTGAGCGAGTCATCGGCGATCTCACGTCAGATCTTCGCCGAAGCCGCACGCCGGGGCCTACACCTGGCGCTCGCCGATTTGTCCACGGATCTGTTCGATCTCGAGGGGATCGAGCGTGACCGGGAAGCTCTCACCTGCTTGAGATCGGTGCTGATGAAGCGCGAGCACTGCGAGTGGATCGATCGCATCTGGGACATCCTCGACACGTCGACCGACATCGTCGTCCGCGGTTGAAGCTTCAAAGCGGCAGGATGGAGCTCAGCACCAGCGCGATGACGATCGCCGATACCATGGTGACCATTCCCGGCAGCATGAAGCTGTGATTGAGCAGCGCCTTGCCGATCTTCGTCGTTCCGGTCTGATCGAACGAGACCGCGGCGAGCAAGGTCCCGTACGTCGGGAGGAAGAAAACCCCGTTGGCGGCCGGGTAGAACGCGATCAGGTGCGCGGACGACATTTGCAGCGCCACGCCGGCAGGCACGAGGATCGCGACCGTGGCGGCGGCGCTGAAGAGCATGGCCGAGAGCAGGAACAGGCCGGCGGCGAAGGCCCATGGATAGATCTGGATGAGGTTCGAGATGCTGCCGACAATGGTGCTGCGATTGCCCTCGAAGAAGGATGAACCCAGCCAGGACACGCCAATGATGCAGATGATCGCGGTGACTCCGCTGCGCATGATGGTGCCCTTCACTGCCACTTCGGGCGAGGCCTTGAACAGGATCATCGTCAATCCGGAGATGCAGATCATGACGATCATGATCGCCATCCCCATGCTCACCTGATCGGTCTCGATCCCGCCGCTCGTAGCGAACTCGTATGCCGGGCGCAAGTTCGGGAACATGCCAATGAGGACGACGAAGAGGATGCCGAGCAAAAAAAGCAGCGTCGAGCCGCGCGCGTTGATCAACGCCCTTCCTTGCAGCGGGGCCAACGCTTCCGGTGGTTTCACCGCACCGTCGGCCAGACGTTTTTGATATTCCACATCCTCACTCAGTTTCTTCCCACGCCATGCGACCGACAAGGCTCCGATCAGGACAGCGAGGAAGGTGGAAGGGATGGTGATCGCCAGCAGCTGCGGCAGAGAAACATCTTTGTCCCCGAGGATGCCGATCATCGCCACCGTCGCGGCCGAAATCGGCGACGCGACGACTCCCTGAAAACCGGCAATGACGCTGATCGAGAGCGGTCGTTCGGGGCGAATGTTGGCCTTGCGCGCGACCTCGGCGATGACCGGAAGGAGCGCGTAGATGACGTGCGTCGTTCCCGATGCGAAGATGAGGACGTAGGTGACGACGGGCGCGACGAATGTAATGTATTGCGGGTTCCGGCGCATGATCCGCTCGGCGAGGATGACCAAGTAGTCGAGGCCGCCGGCGGCTTGCATCGTGGCGAGCGCCGTGATGACCGCGATGATCATGCCGATGACGACTTCAGGCGGCCCTCCAGGTGGCAACCCGAAGGCGAAGACGAAAATCACCAAACCGATTCCGGCGACGGTGCCGAGGGCGATGCCGCCGAGGCGCGCACCGACGAGGATGCACGCCAAGAGAATCAGGAGCTCGAGCCAGATCATCATTCCACCTTCCCTCTCGTGGCGGCGCTTTCGAGGTGCGACAAGATTTCGCCGGTCGTGCGAGCCACGGTGTACAGCTGCTCGATCTCGCGCGGGCTCATGCCCTCTTCGAAGCTGCGACCGATTTGGGCCAGAAGTGGATCATAATAGCCGCGCAGATTCGCCAGCACGATCGGGCGATCGAGCTGCCCCAGCTTCTTGAGCGCCATGACCTCGAGCACTTCTTCCCAGGTGCCAATGCCACCGGGCAGGGCGACGAACGCATCGGCGTGCTGGCGCATCGCGGCCTTGCGCGTGGCCATGTCGGAAGTTACGATTTGTTCATCGGCGCCCTCGAAGGCGAGGCCGCGGTCGACGAGGAAACGCGGCAGGATGGCCACGGTGCGACCGTGTGTTGCCCGCGCCGCCCTCCCGATGACCTCCATCAGCCCAACGTTGCACCCGCCCCAGACGAGCGTGTGGCCGCCACCGCCAATCCAACTGCCGAGGGCTCGTCCCGCGTCGACATACTCGGGTGCGAGCTCGGTGCTCGAGGCGCAAAAGACGCAGACGTTCATTGGCCCTCGGTCGATCTGTGTGTGTTGCCGAGCACCGGCGAGTGGCGGAACATTCCGACTCGACCGGTGTGCGGACTATCCAGATGTGCAGGCCGCTCGGACTCGGGCACAGAATAGCCAATTTGCGGGGATCGCGGGTCAGGAATGGTCGGTGTATTGTAATCGGCCTCTCGTCGAAAGGAGCCTTCCATGATCATCGGTGCTCATTCGATCATCTACAGCAAGGACCCCGAGGCGGATCGAGCCTTCCTGCGCGACATCCTCGGGCTGCCGCACGTCGACGTGGGAGATGGATGGCTGATCTTCGGCCTGCCGCCGGCGGAAGTGGCTGTCCATCCATCGGCGGAGAACGACGTCCATGAGTTCTACCTCATGAGCGACGACATCCAGTCGCTGGTGAAGGCGATGAGCAAGCGCAAGATCGCTTGCACGCCGGTACAAAACCTGGGTTGGGGCTTGCTGACGCAGCTGACGCTGCCCGGTGGCGGGAAGCTCGGGGTCTATCAGCCACGTCACGCTCGTCCGGAGTCGATGCAGGCTGGCAAGAAGAACGGCAAGTCGGCACCTGCAGCGAAGAGGGGCGCCCGCGGGACGGGTACGGCAGCACGTGGGAAGAGTACGACAGCACGCGGGACGGGGAAGGCAGCATCCACGGCGAAAAAGACAACGCGCAAGGCAAGCAAGGCGAAATCCGGCCGGCGCTGAAGCGCGCTGGCAGTCCCAGCTTGGTGGATGCTCGGCCCGACCGAACCTGAGGAAAAGTCGTGCGTACTAGTCTTCAGGGGCGGGCGTACGTCTGGGGGGCCGGAGGGCACCTGAAGGACCCGGTCGCCGCCCCATGAAGCCTCGGAAACGTGATTCAAGCTCCCCTCGGAGGGTCTCATGCGCGCGAAAATAGCGGCCGCGGTGGCGGCCATGTGCCTGGCGGCCGCACCCACATCGGCGGATCGCTGGAGCGTCGGGTTTCCCGGCGGTGTGCAGATCGAAACCGAGGACGGCGACCGTCTGCGATTGCGGATCACCGAGGACGGGCGAACTCTCAAAATCGACTCCTACGGGCACTTCGAGCTGAACGAAGAAGAGACCGACGTCATCCGTCTGGACTCAGGCGGCAAGATGCGCATCGAGGATCGGCGGCGCGGCATGACCACCCATCGGCTCGAGCTGCGCGGGTTGCCGGATGGCAGAATCGAACGGGACTACGAGCGCGGCGATGTGCGCGAATTCGACGCGCAGGGACGCGAATGGCTCGCGGGCGTGCTGACGACGGTGCTGCGCAACACGAGCTTCGACGCCGAAGGCCACATCGAACGCGTCCTGCGTCGATCGGGCGCGGACGGTGCGTTGCGAGAGATCGAGCACATCGAAAGCGATCACACCAAACGTGAATGCTATGTCTTGTTGCTGGAGAAGGCGCCGCCGGATCCAGCTCTCGCGCCCCGAATCGCCGAGTCCGCCGGCCGCGAGTTCGGATCGGATCACCAGCTGACGGAGCTCATCCTCCTGCTGATGGAATCGCAACCAGACGACCCGGTGCTGAGCGCTGCATGTGTGAAGATCACGAGACAGATCGGTTCGGACCACGAGCGCGGCCGTGCGCTGCTTCACATTCTGACCCGAGGCGAGATCGGCGCCGAGCTCGTCACGGCAATCGCCAAGAGCGCCGACGACATGGGCTCGGATCACGAGCGGGCCGAGGTGTTGATCGCGGTCGCGGACACGCAGTCTCTCGATTCGCTGACGGCCGTGGCTTTCTTCGAGGCCGTGAATGGGACCGGTTCCGACCATGAGACGCGCCGAGTGCTGGTAAGCACGCTCGCTCAGCACGGGGCCAAACCACATATCGCCTCCGGCGCCGCGCGCTGCGCGGATCGGATCGGGTCGGATCACGAGCGCGCCGAGGTTCTGCGTGCGATCGTCGAAATGGCTCCGCTCGGGCCAGAGCTCGCGCCCGAGTTCTTCACTGCCGCGAGTGGCCTGGGATCGGATCACGAGTGCGGCCGCGTGCTGTTGGCGGCACTCCAAAACGGCCCGCTGGCCCCCGAGGTGTTGCGCGAACTATTGGAGAGCGCGGCGGAAATCGGCTCCGATCACAAGAAGGCGGAAGTTCTCGGCGAGGTCGTGCGCACGCAGAAGCTCGAAGGCGAGCTTCGATCGTACTTCCAAAGCATCGTGGGGGACATCGGTTCCGATGCCGAGCGCTCCCGGGTCCTCGAGCTGTTGCGCGACAAAGATTCGTAGGAACCGCGAGTGATGGTTGGGCAAGCGCGGCTGCGCGGGTCAGCGATCGCCTGAGTGTCACCCGGAGCGGGGCGTCAGGCGACGCAGGAAATCGCGCACCGCGTTCACATCGGCGAGCTGGTAGCGGGCTCGGCTCGCGCGCGGTCCCACTCGCACATTGATGCTGCTCGCTGGAAGCGCCTCGAACATGTCGTCGTCGGTGCTGTCGTCGCCCACCGCCAGAATCGCATCGACGGGTCGTTCCAAGACGATCCGCTGCGCCGCGATCCCCTTGTGAATCCCGAACAGCCGCACCTCGACCACCTTCTCGCCCTGGAGGACATGCACGGGAAGGTTCGCGAGCAGGTCATGCAAGCAGTGGCGCAGTTCGCTTGCTTGGCGCCGGCCGAAGCCAGGCTGGGCGAGCCGGTAGTGCCACGCGAGCGACGCCGTTTTCTCTTCGATCCACGCCCCCGGCGTGCGTGCGACGAATTGGTCCAGGATGACGCCCACCTTCTCCTTCCAGGCCATCGAGATCGGCCGCACCGTCTCCCACTCGGACGCTGGATCGAAGCGCGACGAGAAGCCGTGCTCGGCGTGCAATCCCAGAGGCAGCTTTCCGAACCAGGTTTCGAGATCTTCGCGGGTGCGCCCGCTGAGGAGATGCACGTTCGTGCCGGGTCGGCTTGCGAGCGCGGTGAGCATCGCGAGCAGTTCCGCATCGGGGGCTGCCTGTTCCGGCGTGTCCATGAAGGGGACCAGGGTGCCGTCATAGTCCAAGAGGACGAGCAGGCGTTCGGCGCGACGCAGTCGCTCCACGAGCGCGTCGATGACCTCGGGGGCAGAGGATCGTGCGAGGCAACTCGCATCGCCATCGTGTGTCGCCGCGAGTGCTTCGATGAAAGAGTCGGCCCAGCGGTGGATGTCGCCCGCGGCGACGCGCTCACGCAAGGCGCGCATCCGCACCCGGCGTTCGCGTGCGGGCATCGTGAGGGCCCGCAGGATCGTGGCGGCCGTGCGATCGATGTCGTATGGGTTGATGCGCAGCGCCTCACCGAGCTCCGAGGCGGCTCCGGCGAACTCGCTCAAGACGAGGACGCCATCTTCGTCGCTCCGAGAGGCGACGAATTCCTTGGCGACGAGATTCATCCCGTCGCGCAGCGAGGTCACCAGGAGAACATCGGCCGCGCGGTACATGGCGACGAGCTCGGCTTCGTCGATGGCGCGGTACATGTAGTGAATGACCACCGCATCGGGAGTCGCGAACGCTCCGTTGATGCGACCGACGATTTCGTCCAATTGACGGCGGAACTCGCCGTAGGTCTCGGTGCCCGAGCGCGAGGGCACGGTGACTTGGATGAGCCGGATCGTCGACGCCAGCTCCGGCTGTTGCAGCAACAGGCGCTCGAGAGCCAGGAGCCGGCGCGGAATCCCCTTCGTGTAGTCCAACCGGTCGACGCCGAGGAGGATGCGCCGATCTCCCGCCTCCTGGCGAATCGCCTTCGCCCGCGCCACGATCGCCGCGGTGCGCGCGTTGGCATCGAAGCGCGCAGCGTCGATGCCCATGGGAAAAGCGCCGAGACGCACTACACGGCCGCCATACTGCACGCGATCCACTTCGGCTTCGATCCCGACAATCGCGAGCAAAGAGCTGGTGAAATGCCGCACATAAGTCAACGTGTGGAAGCCGATGAGATCGGCACCGAGAAGACCCTCGAGGACTTCCTCGCGCCACGGCAGCAGTCGCAGGACCTCGGACGATGGAAAAGGAATGTGCAGGAAGAACGCGATGCGCGCATCCGGCAGCCGCGCCCGCAGCAACGCCGGCAGCAGCGCCAAGTGGTAATCGTGCACCCAGATGAGATCGCCCGGCCTGTATTCGTCGGCGACTTGGTCGGCGAAGCGCTCGTTGACGCGCTGGTACGTGGAGAAGTGCCAGTTGTCCAGGTTCACGCGATCGACCAAATAGTGGAACAACGGCCACAGGACGCCGTTCGAGAAGACCTCGTAGTAGCCGTGCACTTCCTCCGGCGTCAACTCGATGGGGACCGTGCCCAGATCGCGCAGGCGTGCACCGAGCTCCGAGCGCCGCGTCGCGTCGAGCCCATTCATGTTCCCCGGCCATCCGATCCACAAGCCGCCGGATCGCTCGTGCGGGCCGCGCAGCCCCGTCGCCAGACCGCCGGAGCTGCGCTCGACCGCGATTCCATTGTCCCCGGCCGTGACCGTGACCGGGAGTCGATTCGAGACGAGGAGCAGCCGTGCCATGGTGGATCACCTCTCGTCGTCCTGCGTTGGGCGGCGCGCGGCCTTGGCGAGGGCGAGCACGTCGTCGTCGTGTCCGAGGAGATTGAAGAGCGTGAGCCAGCGTCGCAGATTGCTGGTGATCAGGAACTCCTGCCGCACCCATTCGCGGCCGTAGCGGCCGAGCCGGGCGGCTTGTTCCGGATCCGACAGCAGCTGGCGCAGTTGATAGGCGCATCCGTCCACGGAGTGCACCAGCTTTCCCGTCACGTTGTGCGTGATCTGCTCGGGAATCCCGCCGACGGCGCCGCCGATGACGGGCTTGCTCTTCCACAGACCCTCGGACACCGTGAGCCCGAAACCCTCGCGAATGGATTTCTGCACGATGATGGCGGCCGCGCGCTGCAACGCGTTGATCTCGAAGTTCGCCGTGGGCGGCAGCACGACCACGTGGATGTCCGGATCCTCCGCGGCGGCCGCCTGTGTTTCCGCCAGCACCAACGCGCCTTCGGGGTCGTCGTCGGCGCCGCCGCCGGCGAGGACGAGCCGACACGGCGTGTAGCGCCGCACGATCTGAAACGCACGGATCACGCCCACCGGATCCTTGAATCGATCGAAACGCGACACCTGGGTGACGATGGGTTTGTCGGAGGGGATGTCCAGCTCGTCCAGCACACCCTGGATCTCCTGCGGCGTGAGCTCGCGATTCTTCTCCGCCAAAGGGTCGATGGAGGGGTGGAACAGGTACTGCGGGATCGGCAAGCGCTGGGCGAACTGCGCCGCCGAGAAGATCGCCGCATCGAAGCGCTCGACCCAAGGGCGCAGGTACTCCCACACCTCGGGGTTTGGCTGCGACGAATCGATGTGGCAACGCCAGACCCAACGTTGGCCGGGCCGGCGGCGCTCCACCAGCGCCACCGGCTGCGGATCGTGGATCACCACGATGTCCGCGTCGAACGTCATCGCCGCGGCGTTCGTGCGGTTCGTGCGTGCGAAGGCCTCGAATCCGCGCGCCCCGAGCGTGTACTCACCGCCATGGATGGCGTTGTGAAACTGCTTGGTGACCTCGAAGAAATCCTGGTCGCCGCGAATCACGTCCCATGTGGTCCGCACTCCGAGGGACTCGAGCAGCGGCACCAAGCGCTGCAGGATCTCGGCCACACCGCCGCCGGTGCGCGTCGAGTTCACCATGTGGACCCGGCGGCCGCGCAGCGGCTCGGCCAACAAGCGCAGCTCCTCGATGCGCTCCTTGCCGACGATGGGGGCGTAGTCCTCCAGTTGGGGCGCTTTCATGGTGTCGCTCCCGCTTCCACCAAGGTCGCGATGCGCTCGCGCAGTTCGTAGAGCGTGCTGGCGTAGAAATCCAACGCGTCGATTTGTTCGGCAACGCGCTCCAGACCGAAGCTGCGCAGATACTGAGAAAAGTCGTTGGTGTGGAGCTGCAAGCGCA
>Ga0075418_10008555_pt1 | contig 11475 bp, 11 predicted proteins | sample SoiMetdeltSBSDD2_FD_81776 | JGI IMG/M metagenome (GOLD analysis project Ga0075418, IMG submission 81776) | Bulk soil microbial communities from a Populus tree surrounding site in Tennessee, USA - Soil MetaG P. deltoides SBSDD2 | ecosystem: Environmental > Terrestrial > Soil > Tree plantation...
GCCTGACCGCCGACGCCGCCCCGGACCTGACCCCCCGACGCCGACCGGGGGATAGGTTGCGGCGATGACGCCGGGCAGCGAGCGGGTTCCCTACGACGAGTTCGGCCTGTTCCACGAGAACGCCGAGGAGTTCGGCCTCCTCTACGACGGACCGCCGACCGTGCGACGGGAGGCGGTCGAGGTGGGGCCGGACCGGCAGCTGAGCGCGCTGGTCTGGGGGGACGGTCCGCCCGAGCTGGTCTTCCTCCATGGGGGCGCGCAGAACGCCCACACCTGGGACACGGTCGCTCTCGCCCTCGACCGGCCCCTGGTCGCCATCGATCTGCCGGGCCACGGGCATTCGGACGACCCGGCGACCGCGCGCCTCGACGTCCGGACCAACGCCGCCGACGTGGCCACCGCCATCCGGGCCCTGGCGCCCGCGGCGGGAGGCGTCGTCGGCATGTCGCTCGGCGGCATCACCAGCCTGGCCCTGGCCGATCAGGCGCCCGAACTGGTGCGGGCGCTGGTCCTGGTCGACGTGACGCCCGGGGTGACCGGGGCGCACGCGACCGCGATCAGGGCCTTCGTCCAGGGCCCGGCGAGCTTCCCGAGCTTCGACGAGCTCCTGGCCCGGACGGTGGAGTTCAACCCGACCCGGTCGGTGTCGTCGCTGCGGCGGGGGATCCTCCACAACGCGGTGCAGCAGGACGACGGGAGCTGGGTCTGGCGCCACGCCCGGTTCCAGGACCGCGAGCAGTTCGCCGACCCGGACTTCACCGGGCTGTGGGAGGCGGTGTCCGGCGTGCAGGTCCCGCTGATGCTGGTCCGGGGCATGGCTCCGGGGTCCGTGGTGGACGACGCCCAGGAGGCCGAGCTGCGGCGCCGCCAGCCCGGTGCCCGGGTCGAGCACGTCGACGGCGCCGGCCACAGCGTCCAGGGCGACCGCCCGCTGGAGCTGGCCGCCCTCGTCGACGCCTTCGTCGTTCCGGGACCTGTCGCCCCGGGCTAGGAGCCCGGGACGGGGAGGACGAGGTCGAGCACGTCGGGCTCGTGGCGGAAGGTGAGCTCCTCGACCTCGCCGAGGTACTCCCCGTCGACCTGGTAGGGGATCGGTCCGTAGCCCCGGATCGACAACCCGTCGAGGTCGGTCCGGTGGTCGACCCAGCGGCTGCGGCGCAGCGTCCGGCCGGAGCCGAACACCGAGCCGATGATGCGCATGGTCCGGGCGAAGGCCAGCGTCCGCAGGGTCACGGCGGCCAGCCCGCTGTCGAGGGTCGCTTCGGGCGCCAGGTCCAGCGGCCGGTTCCCCAGGTAGGTGTAGGGGTTGGTGTTCATCACGATCGTCAGGTAGGCGTCGTCGACGACGTCGCCCGACCGGTGGTGGACCGAGAACCGCGGCCGGCTGCGGTCGTAGTGGCGCAGCCAAGTGTCGAACGCGGCGTACACGAACAGCGGATGGCCGGCGTAGCGCTTCAGCGACGACCGTCGCTCGACCTGGGCCACCACCTCGGCGTCGAAGCCCACACCGGTGTGGAACGCGAAGTAGCGGCCGTTGACCGACCCCAGCCCCACCCGGCGGACCGATCCCCGGGCCAACGCCTCCAGCAGGAACCCCGTGGCCTCGATGGGATCGTTGGGCAGGCCGATGGTGCGCGCGAACACGTTGGTCGAGCCGCCAGGCAGCGTGGCCAGCGCGCAGCTCGTGCCGGCCAACCCGTTGGCGGCTTCGTTGACGGTGCCGTCGCCGCCGAGGACGACCACCGCGTCTACGTCGGTGGCCGCGGCGCCCTGTGCCAGCCGGGTCGCGTGGCCCCGCCGGCTGGTCTCGGCCAGCGTGACGTCGTGGTCGGCCGACAGCGCCTTCTGGATCACCACGCGGCTGCGGGGAGTGACCGACGAGGCCGACGAGTTGACCAGCAGCAGCAGCTTCACAGCGCCGGGAACCTAGCGCCTCGTCACCTGACGAGGCGCTGGCCTGTCCCGTCAGAGGGACGTCGCGGCGCTGGACCGAGGCGGGGGCGGGGGAGGGGGCTAGGACTCGTCGACGAAGACGGCCACAGCGCTGGCCGTCGTGCCACCGTCGCCAGCCAGCTGCTCGCGTAGCGGCGCCGCTCGGGCCCAGTACTCGTCGGTGGCGATGTGGCCGTCCTCCCAGTCCTCGACCAGGCCGGCCAGCTCGCGGGCCAGGCGCGCCCGGTCCCGCTCCGGGATCGCCGACCACCGGGCGAGCAGCCGGTAGCCGGGCTCCTCGGTCGCCGGGTCGATCTGCTCGTTGGTGGCCACCACCAGCCGGGCCTGCACGGGGCCGGGATCCCGGACCCGGCTCCGGCTGAAGTACACGCGCATCTCCCGCGGGACCCGCGCCTCGAAGCCGTGGCGCTCGAGCTGGAGCACCAGGCTCCGGGAGTACCAGGGCCCGGCCAGCGAGTTGTCGTACTCGGACACCACCACCTGCCCACCCTCGGGGTCCAGGGCCTCGAGGACCGGATCGGTGATCGCGGCCACCACGTCGGAGTCGGGCTCGTGCGGGACGCCGGCCCGCGCCCCGCTGACCAGGTTCACGCCCCCCAGCACCAGGCAGCCCGCCACCGCGGCCGGGATCAACAGGCGCCGTTCGATGCCCGGCCAGCGCGCGGTCGCAGCCCGCCAGCCGGCCCAGGTCGTGAGCACGAAGGCCAGGACGGGCGGGACCCAGGTCCAGCGCAGGCGGTAGTCGAAGGCCGGTCCGATGGTGCGGGAGACCGCGTAGACGCCCGACACCATCACCACCACCAGTGTCCCCACCAGCTTGCGACCGTCGCCCCGGCCCCGTCGCCACAGGTAGATGCCGGCCAGGATCACCGGCAGCAGCAGGACGGGCAGCGGCGGGGAGTCGATGGCCATGGGCTCGCCGGTGATCGGGTTCGGCGCGTGCTTGTGGGTGAGCCACTCGGGGATGGCCGCGAACTGGCCGCTGATCACCCGCCAGCCGTGGGCGAGCGGGTTGGTGGAGTCGTCCGGATCCTGGAAGTAGTCCATGATCCGGGTGAGGTTGGCCGGCGAGTGGAGGAGGCCGTCGAGGATCGGGGGGAACCAGAGCACGGCGAGCACCCCGCCCGCGACGGCTCCGGGCCGCGCGAGGTCGCGCCACCGGTCCCATCGGCGACGATCGCCGGACTCGTCGCCCCGGTCCCGGAACCGGGGCCAGACCAGCGCCGCCAGCCCCCACACCAGCAGCGGCACCACCAGGGCCAGGAAGCCGACGTGGGTCTGGACCAGGAACGAGCCGACCACCACCGTCCCCGGCAGGGCCCACGTCTCGCCGCAGGCCAGGGACCAGACCACGAACAGCAGCAGTGCGTAGGGGAACACCGTGATGTAGAGGTTCCACGGGTCGTGGAGGAACTCGCCGCCCAGGGTGCGGGCCAGCAGCAGCGAGCCCAGAAGGGTGCACAGCATCAGCGGCGTGCCACCGCGCCGTCGAGCGATGATGACCATGCCGGCGATCGCAGCGCCGTTGATGACCAGGGCGCCGAGGTTGAGTCCGATGGAGGCCCCGCCGGTCAGCCAGTAGAACGGCGTCAGCAGGTAGAAGAGCATCGGGCCGGGGTGGTTCCAGTCCCAGCGTGACCACAGGCCGACCAGCACCTGGTGATGGCCGACGTCGCGCACGTGCAGCTCGGTCATCGCGAGGTCGCCGGCCGGCAGGTAGCTGTTGCCGACCGCGACGACCAGGGCGACGGCCGACACCACCAAGGGGACGAGGGCTGCACTGAGCGCGACGCGCAGCACACGGCGGTCGACCTGGTCGAACCCGGTCTCAGCCGCAGCCGGAGCGGAACCCCCGTCCGGCGACGACGGAGCCGGCGACGCAGCCGGACCAGCCGGTGCCGCTCGTGCTGTCAGCGTGTCCCCAGCCCCAGCCCCCATGCGCGGAACTCTAGTTACACGGGACCTGCAAGTCCTGCTCAGATCCGGTTACCGCGCGGTCACTTGAGTCATCGAGCGTCGCGAACCCGATTTGGACGCGCCGCGAAACGGGGGGCACGATGGCCGTCATGAATGTGGTCGTGTGCGTGAAGCAGATCCCGGACCCCGCTGAGCCCGGGAAGCTCGAAGCCGACAACACCCTCGACCGCAGCGGCAAGCTCATCCTGGACGAGTCCGACAGCTACGGCGTCGAGATGGCCCTCCAGCTTGCCGATGCGGCAGGCGGCGGCGACGTCACCCTGGTGTCGATGGCCCCCAACGGCGAGACCTCCGGCCTGCGCACCGCCCTGGCGATGGGTGCCGCGAAGGCCATCCTGATCTCGGACGAAGCGCTGTCGGGCGCAGGGGCGCTGGACACCGCGAAGGTGCTGGCGGCGGCCATCAAGCGGGCCGAGCCCGACCTCGTCCTCGCGGCCACCGAGTCCAGCGACGGCTACACGGGCACCGTGCCCGAGCAGGTCGCCGCGCTGCTGGGCCTGCCGTCGATCACCTTCGCCAAGCACGTCGAGATCGCCGACGGCACGGTCAAGGTCCAGCGCCAGACCGAGGCCGGCTACGACCAGTGCGAGGCGCCCCTGCCGGCGCTGGTATCGGTGACTGCCGGCGTCGTCGAGCCCCGCTACCCGTCGTTCAAGGGGATCATGGCGGCCAAGTCCAAGCCGGTCGATCAGCTCACCGTCGCCGACCTGGGTCTCGACGCCGGCAGTGTCGGCAGCGCCGGTGCCGGCCAGGAGATCCTCGCGGTCGACGAGGCCCCAGCCCGGGAAGCGGGCGAGATCGTGGAGGACGACGGCGAAGCCTTCCAGCGGATCATCGCCTTCCTCGAAGAGCTCAAGGTCATCTGAGGAGAACCAAGGACATGGCACTCAACCGCATCTGGGTCTTCGCCGAGGGGTCGGAGGGCACGGTCGCGCCGATCACCCTCGAGATGTTGACCAAGGCTCGCGAGCTGGGCGACACGGTCGAGGCGGTGTACGGGGGCGACGCCTCCTCCCTCGCCGGCGACCTCGGCGCCCACGGCGCCAGCAAGGTCTACGCCACCGGCGACCTCGACGGCAGCCTGCCGGGGGTCGCCGTCGCGTCGGCGCTGGCGCAGCTGGTGGGCCAGGGCGAGAGCCCCGACCTCATCATGCTCGGCACCACCTACGACGGCCGGGACGTCGCCGCCCGCCTGTCGGTGGCGCTCGACAAGCCGGTCCTCACCAACAACGTCGACGTCGCCCTCGATGGCGACGGCGTGGTGCTGACCGAGCCCATCTTCGGTGGCACCAAGCTGGTCCGGACCCGCTTCACCGCCAGCCCGCCGCACATCACCCTGTTCCGGCCCAAGTCGTTCGCCGCCGAGGCCTCGGGTGGCGGTGCGGCCGAGGTGGTGGCCGTCGACGTGCCCGACCGGGGAGCGGCCAAGATCATCGACCGCCACGTCGAGGAGTCGAGCGGCCCCAAGCTGGACGAGGCCAACATCGTCGTGTCCGGTGGCCGGGGGCTCGGCGAAGCCGGCAAGTACGCCATCATCGAGGAGTTGGCCTCGCTGCTCAAGGCTGCTCCGGGCGCCTCCCGGGCCATCGTCGACGCCGGCTGGGTGCCCTACAGCTACCAGGTCGGCCAGACGGGCAAGGTGGTGAAGCCCACCGTCTACATCGCCGCCGGCATCTCCGGCGCCACCCAGCACCTGGTGGGGATGAAGGGATCCAAGAACATCATCGCCATCAACAAGGACGCCGAGGCCCCGATCTTCTCGGTCGCCGATCTCGGCATCGTCGGTGACGTCCACAAGGTCCTGCCGAAGCTGGTGGACGCCCTCAAGGCCCGGTAAGCCCCCCAGATCGGGGGGCGACGCGCGGCATCGCCCGAGGTACAGGAAAACGGACCATGCGACGGATGGCCGCGCGCGTCATACGATGTTCGCCCATGCGCACAGGCGAGCGCGCGACGTGGGTCAACTGGGGACGGAACCAGTCGTGCTCGCCTGCCGAGGTGCGCCGGCCCAGGACCGAGGACGACCTCGTCCGCCTGGTCAAGGACGCGGCGGGGCGCGACCGCCGGGTGAAGGTGGTCGGCGCCGGGCACTCCTTCACCCCGATCGCCTGCACCGACGGTGTGCTGGTGGAGCTGTCGGGGTACGGACGGGTGCTGTCCCATGACCCGGAGCAGCGCACGGTGACCGTGGAGGCCGGCATCCCCCTGCATCGGCTGTCCGACGAGCTCGAGACCCGAGGGCTGGCCCTCACGAACATGGGCGACATCGACCGGCAGACCATCGCCGGCGCCACCCAGACCGCAACCCACGGCACCGGCGCGCGGTACGGGAACCTGTCGTCCCAGATCGTCGGCCTCCGGCTGGTGACGGCCGACGGGTCGGTGCTGGAGTGCTCGGCGGAGCACGAGCCCCGGGTGTTCGACTGCGCCCGCGTCGGGATCGGCGCGCTGGGGATCCTGTCCACCGTCACCTTGCAGTGCGTCCCCGCGTTCCGCCTCCACGCAGTGGAGGAGCCGATGCGGGTCGACGCGGTGCTGGCCTCCTTCGACCAGCTGGTGGAGGAGAACGACCACTTCGAGTTCTTCTGGGTTCCCCACACCGGATGGGCGCTGACCAAGCGCAACCACCGCACCGACGAGCCGGCCCGCCCGCGGACCCGGGTGCGCGAGTGGGTCGACGACATCGTGCTGCCCAACTGGGCGTTCGGCGCCGCCTGCCGCGTGGGGCGGTGGCGGCCGTCGCTGATCCCCCGGCTGGCCCGGATGGTCCCGGGCAACGGCGGTCTCGACTACGTCGACCGCTCCGACCGGGTGTTCACCAGCCCCCGGTTCGTGAAGTTCTGGGAGATGGAGTACGCCATCCCCCGCGCCGACCTGCCCGAGGCGCTGAACCGGGTGCGGGCTCTGGTCGACGAGCTGGGCATCCGACTGAGCTTCCCGGTCGAGGTCCGCGTGGGGCCGGCCGACGACCTCCCGTTGTCCACGGCCCACGGTCGGGAAACTGCATACATCGCTGTGCACGTCTACCGAGGTACTCCCTACGACGCGTACTTCTCAGGCGTCGAACGGATCATGAACGATTACGGCGGGCGGCCGCATTGGGGGAAGATGCACTACCAGACGGCCGAGACGCTCGCTCCCCGCTACCAGCGTTGGGACGAGTTCCAGATGGTGCGCCGCGAGCTCGATCCGGCGGGCCGGTTCGCCAACCCGTACCTCGATCGGGTCCTCGGATCCGCGACAGAAGGTTTGGCTTGACGTGGTGATCGGTATTGTGCACCGTGCTGACGGCGGGCGCTCTGGGGGACCACCAATGAACGGGGAACCTACGGTGCGCAAGCTGGGCACCGAGCTCTGGACGGCGATCGGCGGAGGCGGGATCGACGTCTGCTACCAACCGAAGGTCGAGATGGCCACCAACATCGTGCGCGGTGCCGAGGCGCTCGTGCGGTGGTACCACCCGCACCTGGGTCGGGTGCAGCCCGCCAAGCTGGTCCGCGTGGCCGAGCGCACGGGGGCCATCCGCCCGCTGACCATGTGGGTCATGCGGCGCGCCCTCACGGAGTGCAAGGCCTGGCGGGACGAGGGCTGGGACCTCGGTGTCGCCGTCAACCTGTCGGCGCGCAACCTGGTCGACCGGCGCCTGGTGCCCGACGTCGCCGCGCTGCTCGACGAGGTTGGCGTCCCGGCGACCTCGCTGACCCTGGAGATCACCGAGACCATGGTGGTCGGGGAGTCGCGGCGGTCCCTGGAGGTGGTGCAGGGCCTGGTCGAGATGGGGATCAAGATCTCCTGTGACGACTTCGGCACCGGCTACTCGTCGCTGGCCCGGCTGCGGCGGCTGCCGATCGGCGAGATCAAGGTCGACCGGTCCTTCGTGTGCCGCATGGCGGCCGACGATACCGATCGTGCCATCACCCGGTCCGTGCTCGCGTTGGGTCGGGGCCTGGGCCTGACGACGGTGGCCGAGGGCGTCGAGGACCGCGAGGGCTGGAACATCCTGCGGGCCTTCGGCTGCGACCAGGCCCAGGGCTTCCTGGTCAGCCGGCCGCTGGCGGCTGACAAGTTCCGGGAGTGGATGACCCGCCAGCCGGCCTCCACCCACCCGCAGCTCCCCAAGCCCGAGTCGGACCCCGTCCAGACCACTCAGACCAGCGGCCAGGGGTAGCGGCGGCCGCTGCCTTCCAGGGGGAAGTGGCCCTCGTCCACGATCGCGTGGGCCCGGTCGGTGAGGGCCTGGCACTCGTCGGGCGCCAGCAGCTCGTTCAGGCATCCCGGCAGCTGCGCGTCGAGCAGGCGCTGGACGTCGGCCCGTAGCTGGTCGGGGATCGCCTCCCCGCCGAACTCCCAGATCACCGTGCGGAGCTTGTCGTCGATGTGGAAGGCGAGGCCGTTGTCGACGGCCCAGATGTGGCCGTCTTCGCCGAGCAGGCAGTGCCCGCTCTTGCGGTCGGTCTGGTTGCAGAGCAGGTCGAAGCAGCAGATGGTCCGCAGGGCCAGGTGGTTGGCGACGTCCTCGTAGAGGGTGAAGTAGTGCTCGTCGGCGGCGAAGGGCACGAACCGCTGCAGCGAACCGACGCCGAACGGCAGGTCGTCGCGCAGCACCGTCTCGGGGACCAGCCCCCAGCCGAGGGCCTGGGACAGCTCGTAGGCCGCGACCTCCCGCCGGTCGAGGCCGTTCGGGAAGTCCCACAGGGGCCGCTCGCCGCGCCGGGGCTTGTACACCGCCCGGAGGCACTCGCCGTCGAGCTGGACCGTCGCGAGCAGGGTGGCGTTCGACCCCCAGGGGATCCGGCCCAACACGTCGACGTCACCGCGGCGCAGGACGTCGAGGGGGATCAGTTCATCCGGGGGCATACGTGACCATCGGGATCCATCGGCTGGCCGCAGAACCGGCAGTCCGGGCGACCCTGGGCCACGAGCTCGAGCGCGTAGCCGGCGAACGCGGCCGCCTGGGCACAGGTGAAGGTGAAGCGGGCGGTGGCCGGCTTGTCCTCCTCGGTCAGCTCCTCCAGGACGACGACGATGCGGTCCCGGGGCTTGTCGTAGGCCACGCCGATCGAGCCCACGGTCCAGTTGAAGGGCAACGGGGTGACGCTGCCATGACCGTCGGCCGGCGTCACCGAGGGCGCCAGGTCGTCGAGGAGCGCGCGCAGGTACTCACCGAGCGCCGCCACCTGCTGCTTCTCGCAGCGCAGGTACACCAGCTCGTCGTTGGAGCCGCCGACGAGGAAGAAGACCCGGTGGCCCGGGTGGCCTTCCGCACCGGGCCAGAAGACCTCGGCTTCGGAGAAATCGAACGACTCGGCCATGGGCGGCACGGTCACCCGGGGCTCGACGCCCGGCCGTCGTCGGTCGAGTTCACGGTGAGCACCATCGGCGCCTCGTCGGTGTAGGCGATCACCGTCAACGAGCAGGGTGAGATGGCGATGCGCTGGAACAGGTCGAGGTGGGTCCCGAGAGCGTGGGCCACGGCGACCCGGATCGGATCCGCGTGCGACACCGCCACCACGGTCTGTCCGGGGTGGTCGGCGCGGAAGCGGTCCATGGCCGCCACCATCCGCGCCTGCATGTCGACGAACGACTCGCCGCCCGGGAAGCGGAAGCCGCTCGGATAGCGCTGGATGGAGCCCCACTCGGGCCGCTTGCGGGCCGCCTTGAGCTCCAGACCCGTCCACTCCCCGGTGTCCAGCTCGATCAGGTCGTCATCGGTGCGGATCTCACAGCCCAGGGCCTCGGCGATGGGGGCCGCCGTCTGCTGGGTCCGTTCCAGCGGTGAGGCGTACAGCACGGGCGGGGGCGGCTGCTTCGCGCCACGGCGGCGGCCGCGCGTCCCGCCCTGGTGGTTGGTGAAGGCGGCGATGCGAGCGGCGGCGGTCTTGGCCTCCGCGCGCCCGCTGTCGGCGAGGTCGAGGCCCGGCGCCCGACCGGGCAGCTCGCGGCCGGTCGTCGGTGTCGTGCCGTGCCGGACCAGGATCACCACGGTCGGTGGCCGCGCGCGCGAACCACGCGAGCTGGAGCGTCCGTTGGTGCGGGAGCTACCGCGGCCGGGGGTCCTCGCCATACCGACCGCCAACCTATCGTCGCCCGTTGTGGACCAGAGGCGTGCACTGGAAGCGCTCGCAGCCGAGGTCGTCGCGTGTCGTGCCTGCCCGCGGCTGGTCGAGTGGCGCGAGCGGGTCGGCCGCGAGAAGCGCGCCGCCTTCCGGGACGAGGACTACTGGGCCCGGCCGGTTCCGGGCTTCGGCGACCCCGAGGCGCGGGTCTGCCTGGTGGGGCTGGCCCCCGCCGCCCACGGCGGGAACCGCACCGGCCGCATGTTCACCGGCGACCGTTCGGGCCACTTCCTCTACGCCGCTCTCTGGCGCACGGGGTTCGCCAACCAGCCGCAGTCGACCCACCGCGGCGACGGTCTCGTGCTGACGGGCGCCTGGATCACCGCTCCGGTCCGGTGCGCGCCTCCGGCCAACAAGCCGACGCCCGCGGAGCGCGACCGGTGCCGCCCGTTCCTGGAGCGGGAGCTGGCCCTGCTGCCGGAGGTGCGGGTCTTCGTCGCCCTGGGCCAGTTCGGCTTCCAGGCCGTGTGCGACGTCCTGGGCATCCGGCCCCGGCCGCGGTTCTCGCACGGCGCGGTGGCCGAGACCCCCGATGGCCGGTACCTGCTGGCCAGCTTCCACGTCAGCCAACAGAACACCTTCACCGGCCGCCTGACTCCCGAGATGCTCGACGCGGTGCTCGGGCAGGCCCGCGCCCTCGCCGGGCTCCCGCGGCCTGCGACCCCTACCTGAGCCTCAGGGCTGCAACGAGTAAGGTCGCTCGGTTGGCGCGGCCGGGCGGCGTCGAGCTGCTGGCTCGCTACGCTCACCCGGCCAAGGAGCGGGGATGTCCTACTACCTCGGTATCGATCTCGGAACGACGTACACGGCAGCGGCGCTCGAGCGGGACGGGCTGGTCGAGAGCCTCACGCTGGGCAACCGGACGGCGTCGGTGCCGTCGGTGGTGTTCCTCCGGGACGACGGCGAGATCCTGGTCGGCGAGGCTGCGACCCGCCGGGCGACCTCCGAGCCGGGGCGCGTGGCGCGGGAGTTCAAGCGCCGGGTGGGCGATCCGACGCCGATCATCCTGGGCGGGACGCCCTACGCGGCCGAGATGCTCATGGCCCGGATGCTGCGGTGGTCGGTCGACAAGGCCCGCGAGCAGCAGGGCGCCGACCCGCTGGGCATCGCGCTCACCCATCCCGCGAACTGGGGCCCGTACAAGCTCGACCTGCTGACCCAGGCCGTCCGCCAGGTGGATGTCGAGGCCGCGCTGCTGCTGCCCGAGCCGGTGGCGGCCGCCACCTTCTACGCCTCGCAGCGACGCCTCGACCCCAACGCCGTGGTCGCCGTCTACGACCTGGGTGGCGGCACGTTCGACGCCGCGATGGTCCGGCGGACGGCCACCGGCTTCGAGATCATCGGCTCGCCCGAGGGCATCGAACGCCTCGGCGGCATCGACTTCGACGAGGCCGTGTCGGCCCACGTCCGGTCGGCCATCGGCGAGGCC
>Ga0075418_10008558_pt1 | contig 11473 bp, 12 predicted proteins | sample SoiMetdeltSBSDD2_FD_81776 | JGI IMG/M metagenome (GOLD analysis project Ga0075418, IMG submission 81776) | Bulk soil microbial communities from a Populus tree surrounding site in Tennessee, USA - Soil MetaG P. deltoides SBSDD2 | ecosystem: Environmental > Terrestrial > Soil > Tree plantation...
GTGCAGCGCGCGCATGTAGATGGCGTCAATGTCGGGACGCTCCTCGCGATCGACCTTGATGTTCACGAACAGGTCGTTCATGACCGCGGCCGTCTCCGCGCTCTCGAAGCTCTCATGGGCCATGACGTGGCACCAGTGGCAGGCGGCGTAGCCAACGGAGAGCAGGATCGGCTTGTTGGCGCGCCTGGCTTCGGCCAGCGCCTCGGGACCCCAGGCCCACCAGTGCACCGGGTTATCCTGGTGCTGCAGGAGGTAGGGGCTGGTCTCGCGGCCGAGGCGGTTTTCGGTCATGGGGCAGGGTAGACCAGATCGCAGGCCGGCAAAACCGGGACGCTTGGCATGCCGGCGTGAGCGCAGCTCAGAGCCGGGACCCACGGCCGTTCTTGCCACCCTCGGTCGCGGATATTCGCTTGCGCGAATTGCGGGATGACACCGCGCCAGATCTGGCAACCGATTGTTTCACGTGAAACATCGAACGCAGCGGCGGTGAAACTTGCCTTTGCGTAGGCGCGCGAGACTAAGGCGTGTAGGTTTGGGGGGGCAGGTCGCGGATACGGCTGCGCGCGTTCCGGCATGACGGGTACCTCCTGCAGTCCACCTCATCGAAACAACTCGCATGATCCTTGGACATCCGGTGAGCGAGATCCTGTGGCTCGCAGTGGCGATCGGCGTGGGTGGCGTGGCCGCGGGTTTGTTCGCCGGGTTGTTCGGCGTGGGCGGCGGCGCGGTGATCGTGCCGGTGCTGTTCGAGGTGTTCCGCATCTTCGACGTGCCAGAGGCGGTGCGCATGCAGCTGTGCGTCGGCACCTCGCTCGCCATCATCATGCCGACCAGCATCAGCTCCTACCGCGCGCACATGGCGAGGGGCTTAGTGTTACCCGGCATCGTGCGGGCGTGGATCGTGCCGGTGGTGGCGGGTGTGGCCGCCGGTGCTTGGCTCGCGGCTTATGCGCCGCCGGCGGTGTTCAAGATCGCGTTCGTGCTGATCGCCGCCCTGATCGCGGTCAAGATGCTGAGCAACCGCAGCTGGGTGGTGTCTTCCACGCTGCCGGGCCGCGGCGTGATGTGGGGGAGCGGATTTGGCATTGGCCTGTCGTCGTCGCTGATGGGTGTCGGCGGCGGATCGCTGTCGACCATCGTGCTCACCCTTTACGGCCAGCCGTTGCACAATGCGATCGCCACGTCCGCGGGGATCGGCGTGCCGATCACGGTGGCCGGCGCCATCGGCTACATGCTGGCGGGGCTGCCGCATCGGGCGCAACTGCCGCCGCTGTCGATCGGGTTCGTGTCGATCATCGGCGTATTGTTGATGGCGCCGCTATCGAGCCTGGTGGCGCCGCTCGGCGCTCGGCTCACGCATAGCCTGACGAAGCGGCAGCTGGAGATCGCGTTTGCCGTGTTCCTGCTGGCGATCGCGGCGCGCTTCCTGGTGAGCCTGCTTTGGCCGGGCTAGTTCCCTCTCCCATACTTGATGGGGAAAGGGGCAAGGGCAAGGGGTGCGCGCGGGCGTGATATCCTGCCCGCGGGTTGTTGGCGCCTCCGGCGCTGTGTCTCGCTGGGTGACCCATTCGCATGGCGTTCGCATCCAAATCCGCGGCCAGTTCGGCATCGCTCGCGTCGGCGGTGCGGTGGTGCTCCTGGTTCTTGCGCGACCTGCCTCGGCGCAAAGTGACGCCGTCAAAGCCTGCTTCGACCTGCTCTCGAACAGTGGTCAGAGGGAGTGCTTGCAGAAGCTGTATCGGGCTTCGTCCGCCCGGCTCGACGAGGTGCTTCTGCGCGCGATTGCGAGAGCCACTGAATTCGATGCGAAGTCTCCCACAGCGGAAGCACCTCCGAGCTTGGCGACAGCCATCCGCAAGAGCCAGACCGCATGGCAGGCCTATCGAGATGCCGAGTGCTGGGGCGTTGTCGGTTATTATCGACCGCCGAATGAAAGGCCCTCCGGTGCCCTGCCGTGGGTATGGAGCTGCCTCGCCGAAAAGACTTTGCAGCGCATCAAGGAGCTGGAAGTGCCGTGAGGCCGGCCGCTGATACCATCTTCGCTTTGTCGAGCGGGCACGGACGTGCCGGCGTTGCGGTCATTCGTGTGTCGGGGCCGAGTGCGGGCGTGGTCGTTGAGCGGATGGCAGCGCCGCTGCCGAAGCCGCGCTTCGCCGCGTTTCGCACCATCAAACATCCGGCGAGTGGCGAGGTGCTCGACCAAGCCCTGGTGCTGTGGTTCCCCGCACCGAAGAGCGAGACCGGCGAGGACATGGCCGAGCTGCAGGTTCATGGCGGCCGCGCGGTGGTGGCCGGCGTGCTCGGCGCCATCGGCAGCATCGCAGGCTGCCGACTCGCGGAGCCCGGCGAGTTCGCGCGGCGCGCGTTCGAGAACGGCAGGCTCGACTTGACCGGCGTTGAGGGACTAGCCGACCTCATCGATGCAGAAACGGCGGCGCAGCGTCGGCAGGCATTGCGCCAGGCCGACGGTGCGCTGGCGCGGCTCTACGGCGGCTGGCGCAGTGATCTGATCGAGGCGCTGGCGCTGCTCGAGGCCGCGATCGACTTCTCCGACGAGGGCGATGTGGCGCGCGATGCCGAGGCGATGTCGCGGGACAGAGCAGCGGAGCTGCGCGATGCGATTGCCCGCCATCTCGACGATGGTCATCGCGGCGAGCTGGTGCGCGAGGGATTTCAGGTGGTGCTGGCGGGAGCACCGAACGCCGGCAAGTCGAGTCTGCTGAATGCCCTGGCGCGGCGTGACGTGGCAATTGTCTCGGATGAGGCCGGCACCACACGCGACGTCATCGAGGTGAAGCTCGACCTCGAGGGCCTGCCGGTGGTGGTCAGCGATACGGCGGGGATACGCGAGGCGGCGGGCAAAGTCGAGCAGGAGGGCATCCGGCGCGCGCTGCAGCGGGCCGAGCAGGCCGACCTGGTGGTTTGGCTGGTCGATGCGAGTGACGCCGACGCAGCGCGCGCGCCTCCTGCCCGGCGACAGGATCGCGAAGGTCGCGGTGTCGGAACGCTGGTCGTGCTGAGCAAGTCGGATCTCACCGATGCCGCTCGGCAGCCGCCGGTCACGGGAGCGCTGCGTGTGTCGGTCATGACCGGCGAGGGTATCGACGCGTTGACCGGGTTGCTGGCCGACGCGGCCCGTTCCCGCATTGGGTCCGACGAGGCACCCGCCCTGACGCAGGCACGGCACCGTCAGCATCTCGAGGCGGGGCTGGGATCGCTGTGCGCCGCGCTCGCTCAGCCGGCAGGCGCCACCGAGCTCGGGGCCGAAGACCTGCGGCGCGCGGCGGACGCGCTCGGTCGCGTGACCGGCGCGGTCGATGTCGAGGACGTGCTCGACGCGGTGTTCGGCCGCTTCTGTATCGGCAAGTGAGCAGGCACGCAGGCGCGTTGCACGTGAGACAACGGCGGCCCAGGTTCAAGAAACGGGGCAAGGCTTCAACGTGTGATGAGGCCCTGGCTCACGTTGATGCGCGAGGTGCTCATCGTGAAGTCGTGCACGACCTTCTGCTTGTCGAAGAAGACGACTAGGGCCTTCTTGTCGCCCTCAGCGCCGCTGTGCACTAGGTTGACGTAGGGAATGAAGTTGGTGGGTTTCGACTGGAGCCTGGTGAACTCGTACTCCCAGGTTTCGAATCCGTTGGCGCTGAACGAGGTCTTGATGGGATCGCCATAGAGCCGGCGCACGTCGGCCTGGGTGGTCTTACCCTTGATGAGTTGGCTCGCGACGCTGGCGCCGGTGGCATCGGCGATCGTCTCGTTGCCGGCGCTCATGCAGCCGGCGAGAGCGCATGCACACAATAGCGAAATGAGCACGCCTGAGCGCTTACGCATCGGTTCCTCGATAGCTCGGCGCCCCGCTCGCAGGTTCGGCGCCGCGCCTGCATCCACATGACGGGCGCGCGCAACCAAGGAGCCGGCACTTTGTGACGGGTGCTGCGTAATAATCAAGCGGTGGCTGCGCTGATTTGTGCGACTCTCGCCCGGCGCGGCGGTAGGGCCACAGATCGTCTTGCGGCGGGATCAGATACGGATGCGGCCTTCGAGGAACACGACGGCGTTGCCGCCCAGCCGGACTCGCCCGCCGAGGTCCTCGCAGCGCACGATGCCGCCGCGCTGCGACAGCTGATGGCCGACCAGCTTCGTCTTGCCAAGCCGGCCGGCCCAATAGGGTGCGAGGCACAGATGCGCCACGCCTGACACGGAGTCTTCGGGCACGCCATTGGCCGGCGCGAAGAAGCGGGAGACGAAGTCGAAATCACCCGTGGCCGGCGCCGTGACAATGACGGCGGGCAATTCGAGGGCGGCGATGGTGCCCATATTGGGGGTCAGCGCCGAGACATCGTCGGGATGATCGAAGACGCAGAGGTAATGCTTCGCGGCGAGCACGGCCTGCGGCGCTCGGCCCAATCCCTGCGCAAGGGTTGGCGGTGGCTCGACAGCTTGCGGCCGGAGCGCCGGCATCTCAAGAGCGAGGCAGTTCCCGTCGCGCGTCACGCTGAACTCATCGCCGCCGCTCAGGAAGCGCACCGAGGCAGCACCCGGCTGCAGGCGCTTCAGCACCAGAAAGCCGGCCGCCAGGGTCGCGTGGCCGATCAGGTCTACCTCGCGTGTCGGCGTGAACCAGCGAATACAGAAGCCGCCTCGCTGCGGGTCGGGTGCGAAGAATACCGTCTCCGACAGGTTCATCTCCGAGGCGATGGCCTGCATGGTCGGGACTGGCAACCAGGCGTCAAGCGGGCAGACGGCGGCCGGGTTGCCGGTGAAGGGGCGATCAGCAAACGCGTCGATGATGAAAATCGGCAGGTCCATATGCGGCTCCAATCGGTGGATCGCTTCGGCTCGAAATACCGAGCCGGCAGTCAAGAAGGCCCCGCTCCGGCCCCTTACGCCAGGGACCGCATTCGGCTAGTTTTGCGCGCGAATTCTGGTCCAGTGTGAATCCGATTATGTCCAGGCAAGACTTCGATGTCATCGTGGTCGGTGGCGGCCATGCCGGCTGCGAAGCCGCCGCTGCGGCTGCTCGCATGGGTGCGCGCACGGCCCTGGCGACGCATCGCTTCGACACCATCGGCGAGATGTCGTGCAATCCGGCCATCGGCGGGCTCGGCAAGGGCCACCTAGTGCGCGAGATCGATGCGCTGGACGGGCTGATGGGCCGGGTCGCCGATGCTGCGGGTATCCAGTTTCGCCTGCTCAACCGGTCGAAGGGACCGGCAGTGCAGGGCCCGCGTGCCCAGGCCGATCGCAAGCTCTACAGGGCGGCCATGCAGGCGGAGATCCGCGCGACGCCCAACCTCGAGGTGATTGAGGCGGCGGTGGGCGACCTGATTGTTGAGAACGGCCGCGTATCCGGCGTACTGGCGGCGGACGGCCGACCGATCCATGCGCGGGCAGTGGTTATTACCACCGGCACCTTTCTGCGCGGCCTGATCCATATGGGCGAGCGCAAGATCCCGGCTGGCCGGGTCGGCGAGCCGCCGGCGCTTGGCTTGTCGGATCGATTCATGGCGCTTGGGCTACGCCTCGGCCGCCTCAAGACCGGCACGCCGGCGCGCCTCGATGGCCGCTCGATCGACTGGGCGAGCCTCGACATGCAGGCCGGCGACGACGATCCTGTACCGTTCTCCTTCCTGACCGAACGGATTGCCAATCGACAGATCGCCTGCGGGGTCACCGCCACCAGCGAGGCCACCCACGCCATCATCCGGGCCAACCTGCACCGGGCGCCGATGTACTCCGGCCAAATCGAGGGCGTCGGGCCACGCTACTGCCCGTCCATCGAGGACAAGGTGGTGCGTTTCGCCAGCCGAACCGCGCACCAGATATTCCTGGAGCCGGAAGGCTTGGACGATGACACCGTCTATCCCAACGGCGTTTCCACTTCGCTGCCGGCCGAGGTGCAGGATGAGTTCCTGCGCACCATTCCGGGCCTGGAAAAGGTGGTCATCAAGCGGCCGGGCTACGCCATCGAGTACGACTACATCGACCCCCGCGAGTTGCTGCCGACTCTGGAGGTCAAGACTTTGGCCGGCCTGTTCCTGGCCGGACAGATCAATGGCACCACGGGCTACGAGGAGGCGGGCGCCCAGGGCCTGGCGGCTGGCATCAACGCGGCCCTAAAGGCCGCTGGCGATGCGCGCGAGTTCGTCATCTCGCGGGCCGACGGCTACCTGGGGGTGATGATCGACGATCTCGTCACCCGCGGCGTGTCGGAGCCCTATCGCATGTTCACATCGCGGGCCGAGTATCGCCTCCGGCTGAGAGCCGACAACGCGGACCAGCGCCTGACCGATGTCGGCATCTTGCTGGGTTGCGTCGGAGCCGAGCGCCGGCAGACCCTGGCCCGCAAGACCCAGGCGCTGGCGGAGGGTCGCGGGCTGCTGGAAAGCCTGACCATCACGCCCAGCGAGGCCGCCCGGCATGGCCTTGACATCAATAAGGATGGACGCCGGCGCACGGCCTTCGAACTGCTGGCGTATCCGGGCATCGATCTGGCGCGCCTGCAGGCAACTTGGCCGGAGATCGAGAAGATCGATCGCAAGATTGCGGCCCAGCTCGAGGTGGACGCGCGATATGCCGCTTACGTCGAACGCCAGGAGGCCGATGTGCTGGCCTTCCGCAAGGAAGAGGGCGTGCGCATTCCCGCCGACCTCGAGTACGCGGCGGTGGCGAGCCTGTCGGCCGAAGTGCGCCAGAAGCTAGAGCGGTTGCGTCCCGCCACCCTGGCCCAGGCCAGTCGCATGGAAGGCATGACCCCGGCCGCGCTCATGCTCCTGCTGGCCCACTTGCGTAAGGCACCGGGCCGCAAGTCGGCGTAGGCTTTGCCCTTGTTTCACGTGAAACGCGCGCATGGCGGGTGATCTATGATATTGCAATTTAAGATTGCAATCCTTCTGCCACGCGTGACATGCGCGGTCTGTCGCGCGTAAGCAGGCGCCATGACTTCCGAGATTCGCCAGATCTCCACGCCGGGCGACTTCGCCGCCGCCTTCGAAGTTTCACGTGAAACAATCGCGCGGCTGCAGGTCTACGAGGCCCTGCTCCGGCAGTGGCAGAGGGCCATCAATCTGGTTGCGCCGAGCACGCTGGACTCCATCTGGCACCGCCATTTCGCCGACTCCGCGCAAATTGTCGCCTTGGCTCCACGTGCTCCTCGCGCCTGGGTCGACCTCGGCTCCGGGGCGGGGTTTCCCGGCCTGGTGGTCGCAATCCTGTTTGCGGATCCACGCCTCCCTGCCGGCGTTCCCTCCCCCCTTGTGGGGGAGGAAGAGGGACAGGGAGGGGGGGATCGCAAACCATCAGCGATGGGGCTTCCCCCCACCCCCAGCCCCCGCTCAGCAGGGGGAGGGGCGCCCGCGCGAGCGCTACCCCGCGTCACCCTGGTCGAGAGCGATTCCCGCAAGTGCGCCTTCCTGCGTGAGGTGGCGCGGAGAACGGGCATCACTGTGGAAATCCTGTCGACAAGGATCGAGGCGGCGACGACTCAAGCTAAGCTTGATTCGCCAGAAGTGGTTTCGGCGCGTGCACTTGCTCCTCTCGACCGCCTGCTCGGCTCGGCGGCCCCCTTGTTCACGCCTGCGACCGTGGGCGTATTTCTGAAGGGGCGCGACGCCGAAGCGGAGGTCGAGACAGCCGCAAAGGCATGGACATTCGCAGTCGAGATGGTTCCCAGCATTACCGAAACCACCGGGCGCGTTGTCGTCATTCGCGATCTGCAACCCAAATCGAAGGATTAGAGCCGTGACTGGCACGCTCCGCGTCCTTGCCATTTCCAATCAGAAGGGCGGCGTCGGCAAAACGACCACCGCCATCAATCTCGGCACCGCGCTGGCAGCCGTCGGCGAGAAGGTGCTGATCCTCGATATCGACCCACAGGGCAACGCCTCGACCGGCGTCGGCATCGCCGAGGAAGCGAGGCCTGTGACCAGCTTCGACGTGCTGTCCGGCAAATCCAGCATCGCCAAAGCGGCGGTCCGCACGCTGGTTCCGAACCTTTCGATCGTGCCGGCCAATTCTGACCTGGTCGGCCTGGAGGCCGAGATGATGGAAGCGGGCAACCGCCCGTTCCGCCTGCGCGATGCGGTGACGGCATTGATCGCCGACCAGCGGGCCCGTCCAAATGAGGTGCCCTACAATTACCTGCTGATCGACTGCCCGCCGTCGCTGAACCTGCTTACTCTGAACGCGATGGTAGCGGCACACGCAGTGCTGGTGCCGGTGCAGTGCGAGTTCTTCGCACTGGAAGGCATTTCGCAGCTCAAGGAGACCATCGACCAGATCAAGGCGACCCTCAACCCCGGCCTTGAAATCCAGGGCGTGGTGCTGACCATGCACGACTCCCGCACGGCCCTGTCCAAAGAGGTCGAGACCGAGGTGCGGGCCTTCTTCGGCCCCAAGGTCTACGCCACCATGATCCGGCGCAACGTCAAGGTCGCCGAGGCGCCGTCGCACGGCAAACCGATCCTGATCTACGACTACGACTGCCACGGCAGCCAGGATTACATCAAACTCGCTACCGAGGTGATTCAGCGCGAGCGCCAACTGCGGGCTGCCTAGGCAGCAAGCGGCTCCAGTTGCGGTCTCCCGTAAGGACAATGAATGTCGGATAATCCAGGCAATATAGGAATCCCGATGGTGGTACCCATGCAGAAGGGTCGACTCGGTCGCGGCCTCGCTTCGCTGATCGGTGAGGCACCGAGCGCTGCGGCCCCGCGTGCGCCGGGCGAAGGCGAGCAGCGCCTGCTCAACATCGATCAGCTGCGTGCGGGTCCCTTCAATCCGCGCAAGGACTTCCGTGACGCGGAGCTCGCGGAGCTTGCCGACTCGATCCGCCAGAAGGGTTTGGTCCAGCCGATCGTGGCTCGTCCGGACGGACGCGGCGGTTACGAGATCGTTGCAGGCGAGCGGCGCTGGCGCGCCGCACAGCGTGCCAGCGTGCACCAGGTGCCGGTGATCGTCCGCGAGCTGACCGACCAGGAAGCGCTCGAGATCGCCATCGTCGAGAACGTGCAGCGGTCGGATCTCAACGCCATCGAGGAGGCGTCGGGCTACAACGAGCTGATGGAGCGCTTCGGCTACACGCAGGAGCAGCTGTCCGACGTAATTGGCAAGAGCCGCAGCCACCTCGCCAACACGCTGCGTCTCTTGAAGCTGCCTGCCGAAGTGCGAACCATGGTGCAGGAGGGAAAGCTCACCGCCGGGCACGGTCGCGCACTGGTCGGCCGCAACGATGCGGTGCAACTCGCCGAGCAGATCGTCGAGAAGCAACTCAACGTGCGCGCGGCCGAGGCGCTGGTGCAGAACAATCCGCGCGCCGACCAGGATGGCGGCTCGGGCACCTTTCCCACACCGCGTCGCAAGGACAAGGATGCCGACACGCGCGCCTTCGAGAAGGACTTGGCCGACGGCCTTGGCCTGAAGGTCGAGATCAAGGCCGGCTCTGGCGAGAGCGGTGTGCTGACCATCAAGTACGGCAACTACGAGCAGCTTGACTATCTGCGCGCGCGTCTGCTCGGTACGCCTTCGGGCTGATCGAGCTAAAGGTCGCGCACCATCCACATCATCCAGTCGCCGGGACAGGGCTCGAACTCGACGAACGGTACAAACCCCATGGCGGCATAGAAGCGCCGCGCGACGGCGTACTCGGCGCTGTTGTCGGGCGGGCTCATTGTCTCCACGGCCATGCGTGTGCAATTGCAGGTGCGTGCGAACTCAACGCTCCTCGCCACTAACGCGCGCCCGATGCCGCGCCGATGTGCGCTGGGTCGAACAGCCAGCCACCAGATCTTACAGGTACTGGCGAACTGCACCTGCAGCGCGATCAAACCCTGTACCTGACTGGTGATGGACGCTCCGAACACGGTGCGATCGGCGATATCGCGCACGTAGGCCGCGTTTGCTTGCGGGCGGCCGAACGACCTCGGCAGTTCGGAGATGATCTCGGTACAGAGCTTCGCCTTGACGGCGCCATGCTGCAGCAGGGCGATGACGATCGTCATTGCGCGCTACTCCCCGAGCGGCCGCGGCTCGAACCGGCCGAGCGAGCGCACGCGGTCGTACATGACGATCGCACCGGCCATGGCCACGTTGATGCAGAAGCTGGTTGGGATCTTCACAACGTGATGGCAGCGCTCGAGCAGAGCCGGTGACAGCGATCCCTTCTCCGGCCCCAGCACGTAGGCTGCCTGCTGCGGATGATGGAAGCTCGGCAGATCGATAGCCTCCTCCAGCAGCTCGACGCCGACCAGCCGGCAGCCTTTCGGCAGCTGCATCGCCTCGACGCTTACCCAGTCGTAGTGCGGCAGATGCTGCGAGCCCTTGGAGGTATCGGCGCGGGCTTCCAGCGCCTGGTAGGTGGCACCGATGGTGAATGTGAAGCTGGCGCCGAAGCCGTGGGCGGAGCGCATGAGATTGCCGAGGTTGAGGCTTTTCGACACGCGCTCGGCGCCGATCGCGAAATAGCCCCTAGCGCGCGAGGTGGTGCCTGGTTGACGCATGGCCTGCTTGCCCTTGTGCGGTGCAGGAACCTTGGCCGTCCGGCACCGCCACAGTTTGCCTTTGTGCGCCGGCCTGCTTCCCCTCGATTGCCGTTTCCGCTAATAGGCAAAGCAAGGGCCGCAGCTCAACGCTGGGCGAATCTACGACCTAGGGAGGTTCTCGACCATGAAGTTTAGGGTTTTGCTGGCGGCAGCGGCCATCATCGCCATGGGCGTGATGACAGCGCAGGCGCAACAGCAGCTCAACATTGCCACCGGCGGTACGGGTGGCGTCTACTATCCGCTGGGCGGCGGCTTCGGCAACATCCTCGGCAAGGAGTATCCGGGCATGACGGTCACCGCGCAGGTGACCGGCGGGTCGGTGGCCAACCTGCAGCTGGTCGGCTCGGGCAAGGCCGACATGGCCTACTCGCAGGTCGACGCGGCCTGGGACGCCGTCAACGGCAAGGACAAGTTCCCGACCAAACTGCCGATCCGCGCGCTTGTGGTCATGTACGCCAACCACATGCACGTCGTGACCGTCGATGGCACCGGCATCAACAAGATCGAGGACCTGAAGGGCAAGCGCGTATCGACCGGCTCGCCGGGCAGCGCCACCGAGGTGTTCGCCATCCGCGTGCTGGAAGCAGCCGGCATCGATCACGAGAAGGACATCAAGAAGGAGCGCCTGGGCGTTGCCGAGAGCGTCAATGCCATCAAGGACAAGAAGATCGACGCCTTCCTGTGGGTGGGCGGGCTGCCGACCGCGGCTGTGACCGATCTGGCCTCTACGCCAAATACCAAGATCAAGCTGCTCGACTTTGCGCATCTGACCGCCAAGATGAACGAGAAGTACGGCCCGCTCTACGCCGAGAACAGCATCCCAGCTGCGACTTACAAGGGCATGGACAAGGACAACCAGAACAACTCGGTCTGGAACATCCTGGTGGTCAATGAGAGCACGCCGGAGGACCTGGCCTACAAGCTCACCAAGACCA